>Ga0209798_10000133_pt1 | contig 40970 bp, 30 predicted proteins | sample DOMMetBare3Fresh_FD_187475 | JGI IMG/M metagenome (GOLD analysis project Ga0209798, IMG submission 187475) | Wetland sediment microbial communities from St. Louis River estuary, USA, under dissolved organic matter induced mercury methylation -... | ecosystem: Environmental > Aquatic >...
GATCCTTGCGGAATCTTCCGGCCGCAACTTCTGCTTCCACGTCACGATTACTGGCCGCTATCACTCGCACGTCGACACGGACAGTTGTATTTGAACCCACCCGGCGAATTTCACCTTCCTGCAAAGCACGCAACAGCTTGACCTGGAACGCAGGTGTTGTTTCTGTGATCTCATCGAGGAATACTGTGCCGCCATCAGCCTCTTCCCAGAGGCCGATGCGATCGCGATCCGCTCCGGTAAAGCTTCCTCTGACATGCCCAAACAACTCGGACTCAATCAACTCAGCCGGAATCGCTCCGCAATTTACCGGCACAAATGGTTCCGCTGCGCGGCCACTACGCCGGTGCAGGGCTGAGGCAACTACTTCCTTGCCGGTTCCGGATTCCCCGGTCAGCAATACAGGCAGACCGGTGCCGGCAACCCGCCCGACCTGTTTCATCACCTCGATAAAGACTTCGCTCCTGCCGACAAGCCCGATGTCTGAATGATAGGAATCCGCTTCCCGCGGCGCTGCAACCGCGCGTCGATTGACGAGTTGCTCTTGCAGGGCGTGAGAAAGAGTCACCAATTCAGCGCTGCCGAAAGGCTTTAATAGGTAGTCAAAGGCGCCAAATGCGGTAGCATCCAGCGCACCATCGGCGCTGCCATGCCCGGTCATTAATACTACCTTAGTTTCCGGCGCAAATTCCTTGAAACGATGCAGGACACTAAACCCATCGGCGCCGCCGAGCTTTACATCACAGAATACGGCGGACCATTTCTGCTCCTGCGACAAAGCGAACGCCTCTTCCGCTGAATCAGCTTCGCTGGTCTCCCACCCTTCAAGGCGCAGAACTTCCGCGACAAACCCACGGATGGCTTCTTCGTCATCAATAACCAAGGCCCGGAAACTCTTCTTCATAGTTCTGCCAACCGAGTTCGAATTACCAGAATTCGTTTGCGCATAAAGGTACAGCTCAGACGCGCCATAAATATCCTGCAGGCTCACTCGGTAGAGACGTGGTCCACCTGCCCTGCCAGTTTGCCGCTGGGCTTCAGCTTCCGTGAATGGCGCAGTCTTGCTCAGACGGTGTGAAGCCCGGGAAATATTGTTGATAAGGCATTAGGACCGTCTGCTTGATATTCTGCTAGCATTCTATTGGGCAAAGTAGAGAACATGCAATAGAAAAAGCCGGCCTGGATTAACCAGGACGGCACGGTGATAACGAGTATGGTCTTGAGTATCTCCGCTCAGCGTTGCCAAAAATAGATTCTATGCTAAGCACTCGAAGGGTCAGGTTACTACGAGCTTATTAACAAAGCCGGCGCATTTGGATCGAGATACGTTCTTTCCGTCGGCTGAAGGTGCAAATCAACTTCATCTCTGAATTCAGGAGTGTGATTGACCAACAGTGAAAGGATCTCGAGTACCTGAGGATCAAGGCTAAATTCGCCTCGCGCCGCTAATATGCCAATCGCTTCGTGCGGACTAACCGCTGCGGATCGGGCTCTTGGATTTGTTAACAAATCATACTCACCGGCCACGCGCAGGATCCGGCTGGCAAGTGGTATCTGTTCGCCCTGCAATCCGCGCGGATAGCCGGAGCCATCAAAATTCTCGTTCATCAACAAGATTGTATCCGCGACGTTTCGTAACTCTGGAATCATTGAGAGCAGGCGAGCGCCCCGCTCAGAGTGCAGCTGATAAACTTCCGCCTCCCGGGCAGCGAGCGGTCCCTGTTTCCAAAGCAACTCGTCCGGCGTTCCGACATGGCCGAGCCGGTGCAAAGTGGCGGCAAGGGCGAGTTCCGCACAATCTTCTGGCCCGAATGCCATTTTTTGCGCGATCTCTATAGCCAGGCTGGCGACCCGACCCGCGTGTTCGCAGGAATATTCATCCTTAATTCGCAGGACCGCATCGAGAGCACTTGCTGTGCCGAGTTTCATCGCCTTGAGTCTGCCCTGCAGCCTATCATTGGCAACCTTTAAGCTATGTTGTTTCTTATTGTTCTCATATTCTTCCCGGGCCCGGGCTACTTTTCGCTTCAAATCGTCGTTGTTCCAGGGTTTGTTGACGTAACAATGCACCAGACCGCAATTGATAGCGTCGACCAGCGAGTCGACGTCGGTATAGCCGGTCAGGAGAATGCGCGCCATGTGCGGGCGAAGCTCGGCGGTTTGCTTCAGGAGTTCAAGGCCGGACATTTGCGGCATCCTTTGATCGGTAATCAGAATGGCTACGTCATGCCGGCCGAGTAATTCTATTGCCGCCGCGCCCGACGATGCCGTCAAGCAGTAGTACTCATCGCGAAACAAACGCTTGAGCAGGCGGAGGTTTGGCAGTTCATCGTCGACAATTAATAGTTTGTGGGTCATTGCGTAACATCCCTCCCGGTTACCGCCGCAGATAGTGGGTTTGATCGTTACAGTCTGGGTTCTGACGAAATCGGAATTTCAACCGTGAATGTAGCGCCTTCACCAGGCGTGCTGTGCACCTTTATCGTTCCGCCATGGCGTTCAATAATTCCGTAAGAGATCGAAAGTCCGAGCCCAGTTCCCTCGCCCACGGGCTTGGTTGTAAAGAAAGGATCGAAGACGCGTGCCTGCGTTTCCAGAGCGATGCCGCACCCGGAATCGCGGACGGCGATATGCGCGCGGTTATTTTCCAGCCACGTCATTATGTAAACCTCTCCGTTACCGGAGATTGCCTGGGCCGCATTGGCCAGCAAATTCATCCACACCTGATTGAGTTGCGCAGCATAACAACTCACCAACGGCAACTCTCCATAATCCCGCCGCAGCGTAATCCTTCCCGAACTGTAGTATTGAGAGAGCAATCTGATAGTTGAATCGATGCCCTCATGGAGCTCAGCTTGTTGCAGTTCAGATTCGTCCAGTCGCGAAAACAGGCGCAGATTCTGCACCACGTCGCGAATCCGCTCCGCCCCTTCCAGGCAATCAACGACAATTGATTGCAAGTCCTCAATCAGCTTGTCGTAGCCAAGGCGATCCTTTATGGATTGAATCTGACTGGCCGCCACGGGCGACAGTTCGATTTGATCGTAGGCTGACAGCAACTCCTGAAGACCGGCAATCTCGGATTGCAACATGTCCATATTGCCGTAGATGAAACCGGCTGGGTTATTCAATTCATGTGCTACGCCGGCTGCCAGTTGACCCAGGCTCGCCATCTTTTCACTGTGGATTATTTGGGCCTGTAGTCGTTGTAAGGCGGCAGCACGCAGTGCCAGCTCTTTGTTTTGTTTCTCGATATCGGCTTTGTACTTCTTCGCAGTTCGCTGCAATTTGCGACGATCAAGAGCTCGCTCAACTGCTATCAACAGCACGTCAAGCTCGCAGGGCTTAATCAGATAGTCTGCCGCTCCCAGACTAAGCGCATCGCGAACGCGTTGCGATCGATCTATACCTGAAACCATGATCACCGCGGTATCCGGATAGCGAGCAGAAATTTCACGCAGCAATTCCACTCCATTGCGCCCGGGCATCATGACGTCGCTGATGACAAGCGCGTAGGGCCGCTCACTCAGACGATCGAGAGCTTCGTTGGCCGACGCTGCGGTGCTGCAATCGTACTGTTCGCGAAGGTAGTCAGCAAACACGTTACGAATCTCTTCTTCATCGTCAACTACCAGGATGCGCTCGGCACCCGACAGTTCGTAGTCATTGAAGTCTGTCGGGGTGTTCGTTTCATGTTCCGCAGAGATCGCGGACCGGAGAGAAACTGGCGTTGCAAGGGTGTCGATCATTTTTGTTTTGGACCTACGCAGGAGGCTGCAGTCCTACGTGGCGAATTAGTCAGAAGAGACCACCTGTGGCATGAGGCCGTGGACATTCGCCACCTTTTTGATGACGAAACTGGTCAAATGTGACCAGTTCGTTACGCTGCATTAATTGTGCCAACAATTGGCTTGTCTGCGTCTCAGCCTGGCTGGCGGTTAGCACCAGAGCTAAAGTTAGTAGCTGGCCTTTCGCACCTCGCGACGCTTATCATGAGGGTCTTATGTCCGGCACATCAACCACAAGGAACCCAGCCGTCTCGTCCGTCTCGGAGATTCGTGCGCAATTCCCTGCGCTCGAAAGGATTTATCACCAGCAACCGGTTGCCTATTTCGACGGGCCGGGTGGAACCCAGGTGCCGCGGCCGGTCGTCGCCGCGATGGCCGACTATCTCTATCATCACAACGCGAATACCCATTGGGCCTATCCAACAAGCGCAGAGACCGACTTGGCAATTGCAGAAGCGCGCCGGACGTGCGCTGATTTTCTTAATGCAGCAGCAGGAGAAATTATTTTTGGCGCCAACATGACGACCCTGACCTTTCACCTGGCACGCGCGCTGGGAGGGAGCTGGGGAGCCGCCGATGAAGTAGTCGTAACTGAATTGGATCATCATGCGAACATTGCACCGTGGCAGCGATTGGCCCAGGAACGCGGCGTCACGGTGCGCACTGTGAGGATGGTGCCGGAGACGGGCCAGTTGAACTGGGAAGATTTTGAAAACTCGGTCAACTCGCGCACCAGGTTAGTGGCCATCGGCGCAGCCTCGAACGCTCTGGGGACCATTTCTGACGTCGCGCGTGCGGTTAGCCTGGCACGGAGCGTTGCGGCCAGGGTCTTTGTCGATGCGGTTCACTACGTACCGCATGAACTAGCTGACGTACGAGAGCTCGACTGTGACTTTCTGGCCATGTCGGCCTACAAATTCTATGGCCCCCATATCGGGGTCTTGTACTGCAAGAGCGGGCTAATCGACGCCATCGACTTTCCTAGACTTATTCCAGCGCCGGATGCCGGTCCAGAACGCGCGGAGACTGGCACACAGAATCAGGAAGGAATCGTAGGAACCGGTGCAGCCATCGACTTTCTCGCTTCCCTGGCCAACGGTGAGTCGAGGCGGGCCCGGCTGATGGCGGCATACACTGAACTGCATCGCCGCAGCCTGGAGCTGGTGCGGAAATTGTGGGCTGGACTTTCGTCGATCAGGGGCGTCCGTATTTTTGGCCCGCCGCCCGACTTTGCGCGAACCGCAACAGTCTCTTTTGTGGTTGAGCAGGTTACATCCACCGAGGTCGCCAGACAACTCGCGAGTCGCGGGCTGTTTCTCTCGCATGGCGATTTCTACGCGGCCACCGTGGTCGAGCGACTGGGATTGGGACCTGAAGGTTTGGTTCGGGCGGGTTGCGCCTGTTATACGACGGAAGAAGAGATTGAGAGATTGATTGCAGGCGTGGCCGCGATAGCGGAGTAGGTCTTTGGTCTTTGGTCTTTGGTCTTTGGTCTTTGGTCTTTGGATTTGGATTTGGATTTGGATTTTGTTTTTCTCGTTCTGAAGAATAGACCCCACTGATCCCAATGAGGGGAAAAGCCACAGCCCAAAACCAACGACCCAAAACCAAAGTCCAAAGCCCAAAGCCCAAAGACCAAAGACCCAAGACCCAAGATCAAAGCCCTCATTTCCTGACAGCATTAATAAAATCAGCCAACAACCCATACGCCGTGCTTTGCAGGTTTGGACGGTGCGACAAAATGGTCAATCCCGGCATCATGTCGAGCTCAAAATGCACAGCCAGGGAAGTTCCGCGCACACATGAAAGCGGATCTGTGGCACTCAGCTGTTCAGGGCGGACGCTTGCAGTTACCGAACCATCCTCGTTGAGCTGTGCTCGAGCAACCAGCTTATAAGGTCTTCCCTCCCCTCTGGCTCGACGCAGTCTCTGGGCGTCCAACGCGCGAATTCCCTCCCGGCGAACCGCACTGGGGATGATTGGCACTTTCATTAAGACCCTTGCCAGGGCACAGACCTTCACCGTTGCATCCCAACCGTCGACATCGTGACTCGGATCAGTCTCGGCCACGCCAAGTTCCTGGGCGGATCTGACGCCCTCGGCGAAGGTTCGCCCGGTTTCCATCGCTTCAAGAATCACGTTGGTTGTAGAGTTGAAGACACCCGCGAAACCCCGCAGTCGCACGGCGGGCAAACACTCGCGAAAGAGCGAAAAGATGGGTGCGCTATCCAGCACGGTGGATTCGAACAGGAAGCGCTTGCCGGCTTTGTCCGCGAGTGTAGTCAACTCGTCATAGCCATGGACCACGGCGCCTTTGTTCGCGGTGATTGCATGCGCCCCAGCCTGTAAAGCTGCGCTTAGATAGTTGATGGCGGGCTGCCCCGTCTCGACATTCAGGGAAATTGTTTCGAGGACTGCCGCGGGCCGCGCTTCTGCGAGCCACTCCTGAATATCGCGCGCCTGGCCGGTGTTGGCCTGGCCCAGATCGCCGGTCATCAGGGCGTCCGGGTCAAAGCCACTAGCATTCCACCGCCAACCCAGACCTCTTGTCGCTACTCCGGTGATGCGCCAATCAATGCCGTAAAGCCTGACGAGCTCGGCACGTTTGGTACCAAATAGCCGCGCGAGCGCGCGACCCACATTTCCAAAACCGAGCAAGCAGAGGTTGTACTGTTCCATTCGCGTTTGGAATCCTTTGCGACGTACTATAAGTTCGCTCGAGAAATTTCAGCGACAGGATTTACAGGACTAACAAGGGGGACGGTGCAAACAGTGCGCTTGAATGATCGCCGATAGGGGCTGCGAACCGTTATCCTTTCTTCTTCTTATCCTGCAAATCCTGTACATTCTGTCTCTATCAGGCTGATGAAACAATACCACGACCTACTCAAATCAATTCTGTCGCACGGGCACGAGCACCAGGATCGCACCGGCGTGGGCACCATCTCTCACTTTGGCTATCAAACGCGTTTCGATCTACGGGCGGGATTCCCGATTGTGACCACCAAAAAAATTCCCTTTCGCTGGGTTGCAGAGGAACTGTTTTGGTTTCTCTCGGGCGACACGAACGAAGCCAACCTGCGCGCCAAAGGCGTGGACATCTGGGCCGAGTGGGCCGACGAGGAACACACGCAACGGTTCGGCCGCGCGCCCGGCGACCTGGGCCCTGTCTATGGTTATCTCTGGCGCTCGTTCGGCGGCCATTACCCTAATCGCGACGGCGTTGACCAGATCGCCAAACTCATCGAACAGATCACAACCAATCCCAATTCACGCCGGCTAATCGTAACGGGGTGGGATCCGAAACATGCTGACAATGTCGACCTGCCACCGTGCCATACTTTGTTTCAGTTCAAAGTCCAGCACGCGCGCGTCCTACATTGCCAGCTCTACCAGCGTTCAGCAGACGCATTTTTGGGGGTTCCTTTCAACATCAGCTCATACGCGCTGTTGATGCATCTGATTGCGCACGTTTGCGACCTGGAGGTCGGCGAGTTTGTCTATACTTTGGGGGACTATCACATTTATAAGAACCATCTGGATCAGGTCAATGAGTTGCTGGCCCGGGAACCGCTGCCGTTGCCAATGCTGGAAATCAGAGGGACGGATGGAGTTCTGCGTGGCTTGGAAGGGTTACTCGCGATGCGTTACGAGAACTTGAGTCTGCTTAACTATCAGTCTTACGCCACGATCACGGCCCCAGTGGCAGTTTGAAGATTCCAGGGAAAACCCGCTGGGAGCCCGATTACTTCTACCCCGCCTTCACGAATGTTACGAGCGCCCTGTCACCTGAAATCGAAGGATGGCTACAGTTCACTCCAGCTTCGCATTTACTAACATTAATCCAATCCTTGTTCTTTGTTTTTAGAAAAACATCCGAGGACTCAACCTGCCGATTTCCTTGAGTCTTTCTCTGTATTCGAATATCAAACTTCGTCTCTTCGTTATCGTACTCTCGATTCCAGCTCTGCAGGTGCGACAGCATCCTCTTATCATCCTCCGTCTGATAGGGGAGACTTACCACCGACCCGTCTTGCAAAGATAGGATACCAACCGAAGGACAGTTATCCTGGTCAATATCCCTAAGAATTAGAACCTCGCCAGTCTCGCTTTTGCTTAAACCGACCAGCTTAATCAGACCATCGACTGTAAAGAGCTCTTGCACGATTGAGTCATCGCCGATGCTGACCTTGACTATCTTGTTTTCTTTGATCGCGATCAGCGTCTGATTGTCAGACAGGAATACTGGCGACCGAAAACCCCCTCCGCTGGTCACGGGGACACGAGTTTGTAGTTCCAGGTTGGCGATCCAGATATTGCCACTCTTGACCTCGTCACCAGGTCCCTTTTGTTTGCTGGGAGTGGCAGACACGCCGAGAAACCTGGACACTCGCTCCAAGAAAGACTCCGGTGTTCGCGCCAGAGCGGTAAGGGCGAGAAGAATAATCAATACAAGCGATGGAAGAACTCGAACGGTCTTCATGGGGTAATGCCCTCCTTAGGACAGTCAGTACTGGAAGAAACGGATGACGAAGGGAGGTGGCTGGTGATGAAAAAACTCGGTAAGAACGGATTTGGCAAGTAAGAAGGATTTTGCGCGCCACCAGTTAACTGTCGCACTCGTCTTTTTATGTACAGGTTTAGCTCGTCGAAATCGATCCGTCCATCCTTAGGGCTATCATCCTCTGCGACATCGGCCCTCCCGCTTAGTCCCTCGATGATCGCCTGGGCAAACGCTCCATGCTTAAACTGTGGATCCGAGAGTTCCAGGGATCTTTCATCCGGGCCCGAAGCTCCAAAAAATACGATGCTAGCCTGGTCGCGATCGCTATCCCTGATCAAATCCTTAGGATTTATTGTGCCGGCGCGACAGGTGTCCACAAAAAGTAGGACTGTACCGGGCTTCTTCGCCAGGACGCGCCAAATAACGTCCCAGCTGACACTTTCCACTTCCTCGTTCTCCATTTCTCCAGTGGGCTTGCGCCTTTGTGCAGGTGAGTAAAAATAATATTGACTGTTAGCGCCCCGCCCGCCATGACCTGAGAGCAGCAAGACCCGCACATCGTTGTCGTACTTCGCTTCGTCATTTAGCCAGTCCAGCGCATTGAGGATGGTGGTGCGGTTCGCCTGATCATTCGTCAACGTCATGGCCTTCACGTCATTGAACAGCTGATTCTCGCCCTTTTGAGGGCAAAAGAGGCGGGCCATATCTCTGGCGTCGGCATCTGCAAAATCCAGGCTGGGCTGGAGCGCCTGGTAAGCTGAAACACCGATCCCAAGAAAAATAAGATTGGCTTTTTTGCTGGCGCGCGGATGAAAGATAATTTTCCTTATTTCCGGTTCCGTAGCTGTGGTCCCATTTGAGACGACAATGGATAAGGTATTTTCTCCTTCACTTTCAAGTGTGACCTGCATGAACCAGAGTTTCCCATTCGGGTCTATGGCGGATTTGGCGACCTGTTGTCCGTTGAGGATAACCGTGATCCGGGTCGCCACATCGGAGGAAAAGGCTACTGCCTTGATGTTGAGGTTGTCATCTTCTGTCACCAATCCGTTTTCCGGCTCAATGACCGTAAACCTGACTGGCGTCGTATCGGCAGGGCTTGTCGCAACTGAAAGCGGGCGTCCGACGAGGCCAGGCTTTGTGACTTCAGCTATGCCGCTGGCGAGAGATGCGGACTTAGAGTCATTCGCAAAGTCGTAGTTAACCAGCGAGAAATGGGCCAAACCCGACCCACTACGCCCTTTATCTCCAGGGAACAAGGTCGGCACAGGTGCAATCTCTACAGCGGCTGGTTTAACAAATTCCTGAGGCTTCCTTTGTGGCTGGTAAGTGATCCGCCAAATCTGAGGCTTTGAAGTGGCCCTTTCGTGCGAGGCTCTAACCACCAACAGGTTCTCTCCAGGCTCAAGCGTGAGAACCATTTGAATCATGACTGGGCGTGAGCCATCCTTACTCGCCGGATCTCCAGTAAATGTCCCTTTGCGAATACCATTGAGGCCGACACTGACTTCTGTTATCGGTAAATTTCGAGAGAACACAGCAATCTCGATCGGCAGGCGACTATACTGGACCGTCGATTTGCCCGAAGCTTCGTTCAGCCCCGGTATGACGACATGAACCTCCGGTGGCAGGGCCTCCAAAAGGGCCGACGTCGTGTGCTGATCCACTGGAAAGCTGGTTTCGCCGGCTGTTCGTGAGTTGCCCCATTCACTCTTATCTGCCTGCTCAGCGGCCGTCTGAATATCAGGCGTCGCAAGGTACTCCGAGATTATGTCCGGACGATAAAATGTTTTCCGAAATTGTGAGGCGTTGTAAAATTTCGGCGCCGCGCCGGTTGCGTCCGGCAACAACCAACCGAAGTACCGGTCTCCATTTAGGCTTGACGTGTAGTATCCCTGTGGAGTGCACGCGACCCATTCATAATCTGAAGCGACGAAGATACTCAAAGTGTATTGTTCGGATTTGAGATCCCAAAGCTTCAAGGTCTGGTCGCTGGAGCCTGAAACGACAAACCGGCCATTCAATGACACCGCAACCGCCCAGACATCATTGGTGTGACCGACGAAGTTGTGAACCAGACGTCCCGTCTTAGCGTCATAAAGAGCCAGATAGCCACCCTCGCCCCCGCTGACTATGTAATTACCATCGGGTGTTAGAGTAAAACACCTGTGGGTTCTTCCGGTGGTCGAATTCCGCGAGATAGTACTAATCAGCTTGTCGTTTTTAAAAACTTGCAACTCGTTTAGGCGAACAGGCTCATCAACAAACCGACCGGGTCCGATTCTGCGCTTAATGGTCTGACCATACCGAGTTCTCAGCTCGTAGCCACCACTCTTAACCAGGGCTGTCTCGAAATCGGCGGTACTGGCGATCTTGCCGCCCAGGGAGACGCGATAGGGGATCGCTTGTTGGTCTTTGAGATTTCCTGATTCGGAGGGCTTAAGACGAAAGACTTCTTGCAGTGAAGCATACTTATTGGGGCTATCAGTTCGGTGCTCGGTACCAAATGCTATTGAATTGCCGTCTTTAGCAAATCCAACACTCCATATTGTCTTACCACTTCCCGTGAGCACGCCACTCCCGAAAGGGAGGCCGCTACTAGCCTGCCAGATCCAAATTTCACCGTCATAACCCCCGCTGGTAGCGACCACGTTCTCCCGAGAATGCGAAAACTTTGCAGTCAACACTTTGTCGTCACCACGTTCGAAACAACTGACGACAACTCCCTCGGGCACGGAGAACACTGCACTCATTCCATTTTCCAGGCCTGCCAATACTGCCGGATGATCGTTGTTGGGGCTGAAGTCGATGCTGGTGATGCCGCTTTGTGTCTGCGCCAGTACTTTAACGAATTTTCCCTGTGCCTCCCAGAGATTGATCTTGCCGTCCAATCCACCCGAGACCAGATACCGACCGTCAGGTGAGAATACCACTCCAAGAACTTGCTCGTCATGATGCTTTTCCAGTCGATCTCCGGTCTCTTCTGGATCCTTGTCCAGATTCCAAAGCCTCAAGTCAGTGTCATGACTACAGGAGACCAGCCACTTCCCGTCAGGAGAAAAAGCCAGAGAAGAAACCGCGTCCTCATGCCCATTAAACATCGCCTTCAATTGCCAAATCTGTGGCCCAACACTCCAAACACGTATCACACCGTCGCTATCACTTTCTTTGCCTTCTTCAAAGTAGGCAGAGCCGGAAGCCAATTGACCACCGTTCGGCGAAAATACCAAGCTGACAACTTTTGCTCGATGACCTTTGAGGGAGTGGAGGAGCTCACCCTTCTGAAAATCATAAATATGGATCGCAAATTGAGTTTCCACTTCCTCGCCGAGAAACTTGCCGCCCACAGCCAGGTAGGTGTTATCAGGTGAAAGGGCGATCATTGCGATGTCGCATCCGGCGCAAATTACAGCTTGGTCGCGAATCGTTCTCAAAGTCTTCCCAGACTTAACATCCCACACTCTAATAACCTTGTCATCTCCCACCGACACTAGTTGGTCACCTTCCCTGGTGAAGAGCGCGTTTCTTATGTAGCGGGTATTTCCGCCGGTGTCGACGACGAGCATAGGATCGGATGCCCTGCCAATGACGTGACAAAACACTAACCAAACGATTGCGTAGAAAAGAAGTGGCTTTTTCATAAGGACTCCGCAGCAGAGAAACACAAAGTTCTTAGATCTAGGATTTTTTGCCGTCGCTATTTCAACAAGTGTCGGATTTGCGCCGCTTGCAGAACTCGCGACGAGAAATACCTATCGGTACTTAAAAAGTGGTTGGGCCTTGACCCCCGCAAACGAAGTTGGGTGTTGCCGACCACGGCTGAGTTCGGCGACTCTCTTCTGCACCCAAATCTGTAATTCGTCGCTATCAATTGTTCCATCCTTACGCCCATCGGTCTCCAACTCGGCGTTCCCGCTTAACCCTTCAAGCAGAGCCTTTGTAAAAGCACTGTGTCCCCATTCATCGCTTGGCGCAATGGGAAGTTCATCTTCTCGCGTGGCTAAAAAGGTAACGAGCTTACGGCCCAGGCTAACTCTGCGAACCCTCTCGGTGAACCTGTGCCAGTCCGGCCCGCTCGTCAACTCGCTATTAACAAAAATCACCGTCCGGCCTGGCCCGCCAGCCAATTTCTCCCAAAACGAGGTGAGCCTAATATCGTAGAGTTCGGGATCACCCTTTGTCTGATGTTCGTGTGAGAAAAAATATGGTTCATCGAAATAACGCGAGCCGACGAGGCCGGACAAGATCAGAACTCGAACGTCGTCGTCAAATGTTGCTGAAGCGTTAAGCCAATCTAAACCTTCAATGATCCCCGCTCGGGTGGCCTTCGAGTCGAGAAGTATTCTCGGTGGAATGATAGTCTGAAAAGGGCCGGGCTGATTCGGATTACTGGTGAGGGCCCGAGCTAAAGTCTCAGCATCGTTACTTGCAAACTTTAGGGATGCCCTACCGTCCTTGAATTGAGAAACGCCGATCGCCAGCAAGATCAGGCGCGAGCGGGCCAAAGCTGGCCGCTCGTAGACAATGGTTCTTGTTATTGGTTTTGATGAAGCCTTCCTATTCGCAGCTCCGATCGTGACCGTATTCGTGCCCAACTGGAGAGTCACGTTTTCTTCAAGTGCAAATCTGCTACCACTCAAGATGCGTTTCTCAGTTTTTCCATTAACTACTATCGTGGCCTCTGTTAGCGGATACAGCGGAGACAGAATCAGGACTCTCATCACGAACACCGGATTGTTTACAGTAACCACTCGCTGGTCTGGGGTTCGCACCACAACATCGGGCGCAGCAATATCACCTTGAATCGGACCAATCCCTTGCGCCACAGCCCGAGCAGATAGTGCGAACACCAGTATGCCCAGGAAACCAAGATACCAAAAAACGGTTGAGTGGGTTGAACAGTCTTTGCGCATCGCAAACACCTATGAGCCATCAAAGATCAGCTTAATGATCTGGTCGTAGCTAATAATCTCAATCCGCTTGAGTTCTTTTTGTGGAAGAGTGACCAGCTTTCTCGTCGGTGCTGGCCCTGGATCCTGGAGCAGGTAGGTCACACCGTGTGTTCCTTCCCAGACCAGCCAAGCTCTCTGGCCTTCCTTCAATGGAGTTTGATCGCCCACATCACTGACTCTGGGGATAGCTTTATCCATGATAAAGACTCCATAGTTTATCGGAAGAAAAAGAAACTGCAGGACCACGAGAAAAGCCAGCAGGGTTACGAGGAACTTTGAGACCGAGGTCGGGCTCCGGGCAGCTCGTGCGTATAGGAACAGAAGCGCGGTCGCACTCGAGCCGGCCAGCAATCCGACGAAAAATAACGAGCGACGGGTGTCAGTGGAGTCCAGAAAAAGTTGTTCCAGGCCCAACCCTGATTGCGGCAAGCTATCCTGCAATAACAGGTTGCTAAACAAGAAACACTTTCTCATCACGATTTGAATGAGAATCACCGAGACGATAATGCCAAGGATCGCCATTCGCCTCGGATCAGAAACGAACCTGCTCCCCCTCCCCGCCAAACTATCGCCCAGGGACTTGATTATCGTGCTCTTTTGAGCGAGGGTTTTGTAAAGCCTTCGCATGACCGCGGCCAGTAACGTCAGCAGCAACCCAAACATCACAATAATCGGGACGCTCGAAAATAGAAAGACCACGAACTTGGCACCAGCAAAGACATAACGTTCATCCAGCACCGCCAGGTCAGTACCGAGCCCCAAGGTCGTAAGATGAAATCTGATTGAGAGATAGCCCAACAGGTATAAGACAAAGCTTCCCAGCGTCACGTAAGAGGGCCAACCTCCCGCGAAGTCCTTCAGCTTAGTTTGGAGCTGTTCGAGAATGTCATTCATATTTCCACTTTGTCGCCTGGCGGACTGAATTCAGTAGGGGAAACAAATAGATTTGATTCCGTGCCGGATCTTGAGCCGTTCATGAGCGAGGGTTTCGTTGCAGCCTGGGTGGTTCCAGCAATGAGAATTGCTTCTAGAGATCCCAAGCGGAAAAGGAAGTTGATTGTTAAGACGATTCGGTTTCAACTTCCCAAGTTTCTAAAGAGCTTAGGGTGCTAAGATTATGACCGTGTTGTTGGATCTGTCAATAGCAAACGGAATGGTTGAAAGGGAGATTGGTAGCTGTGCGAGAGGCGAGGTTGAACGGAACTTGTGATAATGTGTTTTTGCGGTTTTGCGAGGAGAGGAAAAGGCGCGATAGATATAGACAATCTGTCCGCCAGGTGTCTCTAGAGACTCATGATTATCGGAATCGTAGCAGTAGATCGAAACGGCGCCATCGGCAAGGACGGCAAGTTGCCGTGGCACTACTCTGCCGACATGAAGCATTTCAAGGAGACCACGACCGGCCATGCCTGCGTCATGGGTTTCAAGACGTGGCTGACGCTGAAGCAGCCTCTGCCCAATCGTCTTAACATTGTGCTGAGCCGTCAGGCGGAATTGGAACCTCAGGATTCCGTGCTGGTGGTTCGGGACATCGAGTCAGTGCTTTCCCTGGCAGAGAATCTGAAATGCGATCTCTTCGTTATTGGCGGCGAGCAGGTCTATCGCGCGTTTCTGCCGTACATCGAAAAGTGGCTGGTTACGGAAGTCCCGGTTACGGTGGTGGGAGCCGACGCCTTCGCGCCTGAGGGTTATCTCGCCGGGTTCCAACTAGAGAAATCAAAGAAGATTGACGACGACCTTGCCGTCTCGTTCTACACTCGCAAGTAAGGCGCTTGGTGGACAATAAGATTATTTCCGCACGACAGCGGCACCCTTGCTTTTGGGAGGTCCAGGCAGCATAAAGTCCCCATGACCGAGAAGGAAATGGTTCTGAAAACTGTCCGCGAGTTGCCGGACGACTGCTCTATCGACGAGATGGCTGATCGGATCGATTTCATGGCCGCGCTGCAAACAGGGCTTGATCAGCTAGACCGGGGCGAAGGCATTCCCCACGAAGAGATCAAGCGGCAGTTGGCCTCATGGCTCACAAAATGATTGGGTCTCCGGCCTCCCGCGCGCAGCTAAAACCGCCCCACGATTGAAGTCTTACCCGAGCGCTAAGGACATTCGCGCTTCACTCTAGCGAATGCCCGTCTCGGCTACATTCTTCTTCGGCTCCTGCGATTTCTTCACGTACTTTTCGTACCAGGCCAGATATCGTTCATAGCGATCGCGCACGTAGCTCGGACGCTGAATCCCATGGTTCTCGTTAGGATAAATGATGAGCTGAGTGTCGATGCCCAGACTGCGCAGCGCCTGATACATCTGTTGCCCGCCCTGGACCGGGACATTGAAATCCCGTTCGCCTCCCAGAAACAGCGTCGGGGTCTTGATGCGATCAGCATGCAGGAAGGGATAGGAAATCTTTTGATAGACCTCCCACGATTTGGGATTCCAGGGCGGTCCGATTTCATAGTCGTATTGAATGATGTACTGGTCGGTGCCGTAGAAAGCGACGGTGAAGGCCGTGCCCGCGCCACTTGTGCCGGCTTTGAAGCGTGTATCACTGGCGATGATGTAGTCGGTGAGAATGCCGCCGTAACTCCAACCACCCACACCCAGACGCTCCGGATCGGCGACTCCCATTTTGATCACATGATCGACCCCAGCCAGCAGATCTTCAACTTCATAGTGGCCCCAGTCGGCAAAGATCGCGCGCGAAAATTGCTGCCCGCGCCCAGAGCTGCCCCGATAATTTACCGCCAACACGGCGTAGCCATTGGCCGCAAAATACTGCCGCTCAGTGCTGAAAGAATGCTGATCCTGTGCGTTCGGACCTCCATGGATGCGCAGTAGCAGCGGAACCTTGCTGCCCTTTACGTATCCAACCGGATAAGTCAACAACCCATGCACCTCTGTGCCGTCTTTGCTTTTGAAGCTGACCTCTTCAGTCACACCCAGCTCCAGTTCAGCCAGGAGGGCATCGTTCTGATGGGTCAACTGCCGCAGCGAACCGGCAGCCATGGCATAAACTTCAGTAGGCTTCGTATCGTTACCGAAAAGCAGAGCCACGTGACCGCCGCCGCTGGTTACATTCGAAACGACCACCGGTGGCGCCAGGAGTCGCTGGACCGTGTTGCGGGTAACACTTACCGGATAGACGGAGCGATCGTCAGTCACGAGGACGGTGAGCGATTTGTCGTCAACGCCAAAGCGCAGTCCTGACACGCCGCGATCAAGATCGTCGACTGCTTTCACACGCGTGGGCGCGCTGCTGCCATCGGCGGGCACGAACAGTAATCGATCCATGCTGTAAGCGCCGTATTTCTTTTCGTCTCCTTCGACAATAACAATCCATTTCCCATCCGGGCTCCATTCAGGTCGCGCCCGTCCGGCACGATTGCTGGGCTGCGTCAATTGCTTCTCACTCGCGCCGGGTTTGGCCTCGGCCACGAACAACTGCGCCGATGGATCGCGATCCGGATCGTCAGAGTGGTTGCTCATGAAGGCAATGGTGCGACCATCGGGCGACCAGGAGATCGACGACTCGTCCCACTTGCCGTTTGTCAACCGTTCCAGCTTCTTTGATTCAAGGTCGAAAAGGTAGATGTAGCTGTGTCTTCCCGAGAGCAGATACCCCTGACCGTCCTGCTTATAACGATAGCGGTCAATCACGATTGGCTTGGGCGGTTTGGGTGGGCCAGGGGCCGGACTGGCAGCGGCTTCGGCTTCCGGATCAGGATCTGCAATGATGACGGCAAGACGCTTTGAGTCCGGGGACCATTCGTAGCCCTGCAGTCGTCCCTTGAAGTCCGTTAGCTGCATGGCTTCCCCGCCCCGGCGATCCAGCAACCAAACCTGGTTCCCTTTAGCCTTACCCGGACGCGATGAAGTAAAGGCGAGAAAATTTCCATCCGGGCTCCAGCGGGGCGCCGATTCGCTGTCCTGGCTGAAAGTGATCTGCCGATCGCTTTTGCCGTCGTAGCTGACCATCCAAATGTGCGAGTTACTCTTGTCTTCTTTAGTATCGATAGTTGAGACGACATAAGCCACCCACTGGCCATCGGGAGAGACCTGCGGATCGCGCACGTCACGCAGACGCGCTATGTCATCCAGCTTCAGGGGATGACGCGCCGTCTGCGCCAGGAGCGAAGCCGATAAGGCGAGAGTTAAGAGAATGACACTGAATAGTCTTTGCGGGGACATGGAATTTGATCTCCTCGTGTTTGCTCAGAAGGAACCGGTTCAGCGAGTCGTTCGAATACGTGCTTTACTCCCCTGCACCTGCCCGGGAACCACAAACCGACAAAGTCGCAAGTAACGGAGCAGACGAAAATACCGGGGTTCATCCTTTTGCCGTCATGTCCAGCACGTCATGACGCGTGATGATGCCGACGATGCGACCGTATTCCTCAACCAGTATCGCCGGACTGACCTGCAGTCGCCGAGTGATCTCATTCGAGCTGGCATCAACATCGACGGTGGGAAAGCTCACTTCCATTACCTCGCCTACTTTGGCCTCGAGTAGCTCCCGATTGCGCACAACCTTCGCGAGCACGCGGCCTTCACGGATCGAGCCCACCGCGCGCCCCTCTTCCAGGACGGGGAGCTGCGTCAGGCCCAACTCATCCATTCTGGCCAGCGCATCCGCCACTTTGTCCTCGGGCGCGGCCCAGATCAGCTTCTTGGGTGCGTGGGCCTTCTTGGTGCCGGCGATCAGCCCGGCCGTAATCTTTTGCGGTTCAAGTAAGCGCTTTTCTTTCATCCACTCATCAGAGTGGAATTTTGTCAGATAATGTTCGCCCGTATCGCAAACGATAAAGACGATCACCGCCTCGCTGTCTGCATCGCGAGCCACGCGCAGCGCAGCAGCGAGATTCGTCCCCGTCGAGCCGCCGCAGAAGATGCCCTCAGCCCGGCCGAGTTGCCGCGCCAGATCGAACGACTCGCGATCGGTGACATTAATGACGTCGTCGATGTACTTGATGTGCACGTTGGGCGGTATCACTTCCTGGCCGATTCCCTCCACGAGGTATGGCGTGGCTTCGACAAGCTTTCCGGTTTCTTTATAAGTCTTGAAAACTGAGCCGTAGGGATCGGCGCCGACAATCCTAATCTGCGGGTTCTTCTCTTTGAGAAAGCGTCCCGTGCCTGAGATCGTCCCGCCGGTACCAATGCCGGCGACAAAGTGTGTGATCTTGCCCTCGGTTTGTTCCCAGATTTCCGGGCCGGTGGTGCGATAGTGCGCGTCCGGGTTTGCCGGGTGCGAATACTGATCCGGGTAGAAAGAGTTTGGGGTTTCGGCCGCTATGCGTTGCGCAGTCGAGACGTAGTGATCGGGTGTTCCGGGCTTTGCGGACACGGGGGTGATTACCACATCCGCCCCCAGCGCTTTCAGATAGCGAGACTTTTCAACCGAGGCCTTATCGGTCATTACAAAAATGCACTTGTAACCTCTGACGGCGGCCGCCAGGGCCAACCCGATGCCGGTATTACCAGAAGTCGCTTCCACAATCGTGCCGCCCGGTTTCAAAGTCCCTTCGCGCTCGGCGGCCTTAATCATCGAAATACCGATTCGGTCCTTTACAGAGAATCCTGGGTTCAGATTCTCCATCTTCCCCAGCACCGTGGCCTTGATCCCTTTGGTTAAACGATTGAGTTTAACCAGCGGCGTATGGCCAATCAGCCCGAGAATGTTTTCAGAGTATTGCATGTGTCTCCTGGTCTGCGTTCGTCATAATTTAGAACTATTGCTCACTGTTGATTCGAGCCCCTGAAGCGTCTGTCGGAACTTCGGGCAAATCTCGCTATGAGTCCGTTAGAAATCGGCGACCATCAAACTCCGGCGCCGGCGCTGCTATTTTGCCAGCACCAGCAACGAATAGCCTCCGAGAACCCGCACTACCAGATCCTGATTGATCGCGGAGAGTAAACGCCTGGGCAAGCTCGCCAATTTTGCCTTGACGCTGCGCGGATTGGCAATCGCGCCCGGAGTGTAGAACCAGTCGAGCACTTCATAGCCGGTGTCCTGCAATGTGGCGAGCGCGGTTTCTTTCATAAAATAATGGAGGTGGCCGGCCTGGGCGCGTTCGCGCATGATCGGCCGCTGCCGCCAAAGCCACTGCACAGAAAGGTCCAGGGGAATATGAAAAATCTTGTAAGCCGCTCTGTCACGCAAGCCCCGCAAAAATCCCAGGTAGTCTTCGACGTGTTCAAAAACGTCAAGGCAAAGCAGCAGCTCGAAATTTTTTTCTTCCCGAACAAGATCTGCGCAAAAGAAATGCAGCCGCTCGTTCCTGCGCTCCTGACAAAGCGCGAAAGCCTGGGGAGAGATTTCATAACCGCAAAATATGGTCTCCGGTGGCAAACCGGCCTGGAGTTGTTTCAGGATTTCGCCGGCACCGCATCCCACTTCGCAAATCGTGCGCGGACGCAATTGGTGCTTGTTTAGCATGCGGAGGATTTGCGCGGCCTTCCAGGGTGAATCCTCGACATGATAAGTGGGATTACGATCGACGTACTCGCCGGTCTGGTAAATGCTGGGTGAGTGTCCGGCAAACTTTAGTTTGTCGTCTGATTGTGACAACAGGTTTCTCCGGGAATCGACAAGCTCCGTGTTAGGCTTTACTTCTGCGCCACCAGCTTCGCGCCGAGAATCAGACGCAATGGTAACCGACGCGCCAGCGTTCTTCCGAATTGGGCCGGCAGCCTGGCCAGGAGTGTCTCAATAGATTTCACCAAAGCTACCGGCACCGACACGTGAAGGCCACGCCCTCCGATCAGAACTCTTAATTTGCGAAATCCAGCTTCGTTAAACATATGGACCAATTCGCTGACCGTGTATTCATGCAGATGAAATCCGGTGGCTTCCTCGTCAAAGTAGCGTGACACGTCGTGCGGGCCGGACCAACGGTTCGGGGTTATGCATAGATAGACGCCTCCCGGCGACAATGTGCGGTAGATATTAGTCAACTGTTCGGTGGCGTCTTCCGGATGCAGGTGCTCCATCAATTGATCGCTGTAGGCGATGTCCACGCTTCCGGTTGGCACAGGCAGGCTGCTCCCATCAGAGATGATTAGTTCCAGATTTTTCAACAAGAGCCCCTCCGAGGTGATTTCGCGCGAGACATCTATGGCAAAGACATGACGCACACGGCGGGCTACTGCGATTGCCAGCGCGCAATCGCCGGGTCCGATTTCCAGAAACGTGCTATCCGGATAGAGATAGTTGTCCAGCAGCTTAAGCCGCTCCAGAACTTCGCGGCCGCGCCCCTGGGCATCGCGCCTGGCGTCCAACTGCGGATGATCAGGAACGCGACGAAAGAGCTCGTCATAAACTGTCGTGTAAAGACGGCGACGCTCGTCTTTCGAGCTTGAGCGCAAGCGAGCGGCCAGTTCCTTTTCGATCAGATAGTGCTCTTTAATCCGCTCAAATGTCCGCGTCTCGTTCTTAGGAATGGGGACTGGCATACTTCATACGCCCGCAGCTCAACGTCGTCGAAGACCGAGGATGCTAAGGAAAAAGCTGGACAAGAGGATTTGGCACCCCATCATCAACGAGGTAACCGCTGGTATGACAATGCGCAAAACGCGCGCTGGATCGAGTGGCCCAAACGAGCCGCGGTCCCAGGAAACGAGAGCATAAATTGATCCCGCCAGACCCAGGACCAACAGCAGCAGACCAACAATCAGACCGACTTCCAGTGTAATTATTTTCATGACCCGATCGAGACGGGGATCTTCGGGAAGCAACCCTTCGCTGATCGCAAACACCTTGGTGAACATCGCAAATACAATCGCTTGAAATCCTATGATCATCGCCATCGCGGCGTACAGGAGTGTATGCACGTCGAAAGTAATCCCAGCGACAACTCGCGGCCGCGGCAGCAGCCAAACCGCTACCAGCAGACCAACGATCATCAGCAGAAAACCCGGATAGAGAAACAACCAGCGCGGACTGTAGAGGAGCAGGAACCGCAGGTGGCGCCAGCCGTCGCGCCAACTGCGCAGATGCGGCGGACGACTGCGCCCATCCGGTGAAAGGCTGGTGGGCACCTCGGCGATACGCATTTTTTGCAACGTCGCCTTGACCACCATTTCGCTGGCGAACTCCATTCCGGTGGTGCGCAAATCAAGACTGATGACGGCGGCCTTACTGAATCCCCGCAAGCCACAATGAAAATCACCTACCGGACTGCGAAAGAACAAACGTCCCACAAAGGTCAGCACGGGATTACCAAGATAGCGATGCAGTGGAGGCATCGCGCCAGGTTTAATTCCTCCTTGAAAGCGATTGCCCATTACCAGTTCATAGCCCGCGCGCAGCTTCTCGATGAATGGGCCCAGCGATGAAAACTCGTAGCTGTCGTCCGCGTCGCCCATAATCACGTACAGACCCGCGGCGGCCCCTATGCCACCCATCAAGGCATTGCCGTAACCTTTGAGTGGGATGTCCACCACGCGCGCGCCCAGGTCCCGGGCAATCTGCTGTGAGCCGTCCGTGCTTCCATTGTCGGCAATCACTATTTCGCCGGAAACATTCAGTTCGCGCAGAGACTGCTGCGCTTTGCGGATACAAGTGGCAAGCGTCTCCGCCTCATTCAGGCAGGGCATCACCACAGATACTTCGACCGTGCTGCCGCTATGCGAGTGTGTTTCATCGGGCGAGCTCAAACGGTTCTCTTCAGACATAAGATGGGACTTAATTTAGCGGTCCTTCGCAGAGTCTTCGCGCAATCAAATCCGCCGCGACGCGATGCCCCAGCTGATTCCAGTGCCCATTGCCCTGGTTGGCGCCAAAACCATGCAGAAACACTTTATTCTGATCGGCGTAAGCCTGCATCTCCGGCGCCAGTGTAATGACGGGGATATGCTGGCGTACAGCAAACTGCTTGATGCGGTTGTCAGGATAGAACAGATCCTTAACTCCGACGCGTTTCATGAAGATCTGGCGCACGTTTGGATCAGGATAGACCTGTATGCCATTACTCAGGGTGACCACTACAAACTCTGCTCCCCTGGTCCTTATTTCATCTCTCATTTGCGAAACCAAATCTTCCGTGACTCGCCAGGCCTCATTCCAGGCCTGGCCGGCGGGCTCTCGATAGATCAGGTTATCGATGCCTAACTCTTCCGTAGCCGGCTCGAGTTTCCTGGCTGGCGTCGGATCCCCGGCAGCATTTCGTGCCTGCCGTGCCGCCCACCAAATCTTGAAACCATGATGGCCCTCATTAATCGCCTGAACTACGCGCAAATGGTCGCGCAGCCAGCGTCCCAGCCTACTGAGCACCGATTGCCGCCAGCGAAAATTGCGAGTTGCTCTAAACGAATCATCGAGCGTTAGCTTACCCTCGCGGTCGAGGAAATACGGTACCTGGTCCGTCTTTTTCAGCTCTCGCAGATTATCGCTGACGTCGTTGTTGGTGGTTATGGTAAGCATCACAATGTCCGGTGAATACTGCCAAACGCGTTCCCGTAAAGTAATTAATTCCTGGGCTGTGCCGTAACCGGAGACTCCAAAGTTTATTACCTCAAATTTCCTGCCTCCAATTGCATCACATTGTTCCAGCCTGGTTGCCAGCAGGGACCAGAATGTCTCTTCAATCGAGACCGGCAAAGCTTCGGGATAGGAATCACCTATGACAGCGATCCTGATAGTGTTGGGCAATTTCGCAAGCGCGTGCTCGCGGTCGCGCAGGCCATCGCTATTGATGCGAATAAAAGCACGGCCCTCCTTGCGATACCAACCCTCCATGTTCGGCCGCAGGGCATAACCGCGCGTTTCATCAGGTTGGTAGAATTCCGGATAAGAATAGCCGGCGACGCGCAAAGCAATCTCGGCCATGAATCCGCCAAATACGATTCCGAACACAATCAATAACAGCCGGGCACCGATACGACGAGGCCGGCGCTGTTGCTTTGCCTCAGAATTTTCGGCGAGGTTCTTTTCAGATCGTCCCATAATCATCAGCAGCCCTCAGCCAAGTGCGACTTTGCGAAAAATTTCTGCCAGTACCGGCGCGTTGGCGGCAACTGAGTAGTGTTCCTCGACAACCTTTCGGCCCGCCGCCCCCAGGCGCGCGCCGAGAGCTCGATCCCCGTGCAAATCTGCCAGGGCCGTGAACCAATCCACTGGTGTGCGTGCGGCAAATCCAAGCTCGCCCCGCTGCAGTATCTCGCTGTTCACGCCGATGGGGCTGACAACTACCGGAATTCCGCAGGCCATGTAGGTGAGCATTTTGAATCCGCATTTTCCGCGCGCCGGTTCGTAGTCTTCCAACGGCATCAAGCCGGCATTCATGCGCTGTACAAGTCGAATCTCGTTCTCCATTGACCAGGGCACGAACTCCCAACTCGCCGCCGGCAGTTTCTTAAGGTCAGGTCGCCGATCGCAAACGATTAGTAGGTGACTATCCTGGTGCTGCGCCAGGAAATCAGCAAGAGCGTCTTCAATGGTAAAAAGGAATCGTGTGTTGGCCCATGAACCAGTCCAGCCGATGGTCCATTTCCCTTCGGTCGTTTTTTCCGACGGCCGCCAGCGGTCGGTATCGACTGAAGTCGGGACCAGCCATACCTTTGCTCCGAGCTGCTCATAATGATCAGCCAGGAAACGATTGCCGGCGATTACCCCATCACAGTTTCTTACAATCTCGGCAGAGAAGTCTTTCTCGTAGAAAAACCAGATGGCGTCGTCAACATCAAACAGACGTTTCTTTCCGGCGCACCGTTCCAGTGAGAATCGACCTGAGATCAGTTCCCGGCCAAGCCAGGTAACGTCACTGAAGCGTGACGCGGCCAGACCGGGAAGGCGGGTCGCCGCCACTAACCACGGCAACGGTTCAATTTTGTAACGGCTGATCAGCGGGCAGTATTCCCTAACGGCAACTCCCAGCGCTTGCAGTGGTCCTATAAATTGCCGAATCCGAAAGCGACTGGAGGGATCGTTCTTGCTGCCTGTCAGGGCCGTGACCTTGATCATGTGGATGGAAACTCTCTGGCGCGCATCACGCCGTTTCCTGCTTCTGCCGGCGTCGTCTCGGGATGACAAAACCTTCAAGCAGAATTAGCTGGATGAGCAAATTCAGGAACAAATAGGTACTGGTAACGACCGCCAGCCCCAGCAATCCGTAACGCAGAAAGCCGAACACTTTTGCAGGGATATACAGCGTGTAGGTAATGACGGACATGCGCGTCGGCGTGCGCGTATCGCCCATGGCGTAGAAAGTCTTTGAGGTTACTACTCCCATCCCGCCTGCTATCAACGTGCCAACCAGCGCCACCATAATCAGCCACAGCAAGTGAACATTTTCCTGAGTCACCCCACCGTGGCCAATCAGTAACGTCAGCGCGCGTTCGCCGGTCACTAGCAGCAGGATGTAACCGGACACAGTAAAGCCGGCGATTGCGAGCAGTCGATGTTGATAGAGACGGCGAAAATCAGGCCACTGCGCCGCACTGGCATGAACGGCGAGGGCCGGAACCATAGGAGTCGCGATGGCTTTCTCGGCTACGATGTTCGCAGTGCCATAGATTTGTTGCCCGATATAAAACAAGGACAACCCGCCAGCCGGCGCCATTGACGCCAACAGACGATCAACCAGCATGTCGGTACGATAATAAGCTGTGCCGAGCAGGAGTGGCCGGATGCGTCGCCAGGCTTCCCGCATGGCCACCGAATGCCAGTCAGGCCACTGCCAGGATCCGAGGCTCGGCAACAGCCAGAGTACTTGTAAAGCTGAGCGCAAGACGACCAGCAAAGCCGCGCCGATCACCCCATACGCCGGCAATATTCTAAACAACAAAACCAGGGTGATCGCCCCAGACAGCAAGGTGGACAGTTCGACCCAGAGGAACCGCTGGCGCGCATGATAAACCGACCAGAGGACCGATACGGAAGCTGTGAAAATCATGCCGAGAAGCTGGATCCTGGTCAGGGTAACTGTTAACGACTGCCCGGCCCTGGAGAAGCCCGGCACCAGCCAGGCTACCCAGTACGCAGCGCTAACGTAAAGCACCAGGGCCAATCCGGTGAAGAGGCCGGAAATCCCGAGAAAAAACCCCCAGGCGTTCTGGCGAAAGGTGGCAGAATCTTCGGACGCCAGCAATGGAACCAATACGTGCGTCAAAGAGCTGCTGACGACCAAAAGAATTAATTGCGGAACCGCCATGGCCGCAAACAACGCGTCCGTCTCCTGTCCGACCCCCAATTGTGTAATTACGTACCACTGAAAGAACAGCGTGATAAGGAGGTTTGTGCCAGCCAGGAGGGCAAGGGTAACTGTTTGCTTCATGCGTATGCGCGCGACCCGGTCAGGCGAGTAATCCTGATTGGCCAAGCCGAAGTTATGAGCTTATATTTGATCGGCACGCTTATTTCAAACTCCCGGTGTCCGATACGCTTCCGGTTTGTCGCTATATTCATCGGCTTGATGAGTATGTCGAGAGTGCCTGAAGTTATCAAACCCCTAACCTTGATCAAAGTCCTGCACATCCTTGACTCCCTGAACCGTGGCGGCGCTGAGGTGATGGAGTTGGATCTTTGCCGCAATGCGCGCGCTAATGGCATGGATCTGACCTTCGTGGCCACCGGCGGCGGTGACCTGGAAGACGAATTTCGCAACTCGGGGGTCGAGTTCATTCGCTTACAGCGAAGGCTGCCGGTGGATCTCGGTCTGGCGTCTCGGCTGGGCCAGATCATCAAAGAGCGCAACATCAAAGTGGTCCACAGCCATCAGCCGGTGGAAGCGCTGCACTTGTACCTCGCGACCCGGGGCTCTGACGTGAAGCGAGTGCTGACATTGCACGGCGTCTATGCCGGCACAAAGAACACTCTGGCTTTGCGACTCGTCTTGCCGCGTATGCACACTCTCGTGCTTTTGGGCAGGGACCTGGCCGCATGGCTCACAAGACAACAAGGCGTGGACCTGGGCTCAGACTTCGTGGTCATTAACAACGGCGTCGATCCAGGACGATTGCTACCGCCCGGCAGAAAGCTTCGCACCGAGCTGGGACTGGATGAGAAGACCATCCTGCTTGGCATGATAGCTAATTTTTATCCTGACCGTCGCAAGGATCAACTCACGGTTTGTCAGGCGCTGCCCCGGCTTTTCGCGCGGGAGCCCACGGCTCAATTCGTTTTCGTGGGCAATCACAGCGAGGCGCCACAACTGTTTGCGGCCTGCGTTAGCCTGTGCCGGCAACAGAACATTTCGGAGCGCGTTCATTTTCTGGGCCAGCGCACCGACATTCCGAATGTGCTCAACTCACTTGACCTGTTTGTGCTTTCCTCTCGCTGGGAGGGTTCGCCCATCGCAGTTATTGAAGCGATGATGATGGGCGTGCCGGCAGTTCTCTCGGATATCACTCCACTTAAAGAAATCTCTAATGACGGCGAGTTTGCGATTCTGTTTCGCACCGGCGACGCAGACGATCTGGCTGCAAAGCTAAGCTATGCTGTCGCCGATCGCGCCACTCGAGAGCATCTGGCTTCGTCGGCAAAGACGTGGGCCCTGAACCGTTTGAGCATCAAGGCGCACATTCTCAATCTGCTCGAGCTTTATGGCTCGTTGGTGAAATAGGTCGCCGAGCAATCCCGGAGTGCGAACCTGCGATGCCCTGGGCACCGCACTGGACATTTCACTGATCCGGAGCTTGTCCAGGGCCTACCCCGATGAGTTGCTCGAGTCTCCAGCCAGGACGCCGCGAGGTTCGGAGCGGGCCGCTGCCAAGGCGGCGAGGCGTTCCGGATCGCGCTCCATCCCCTCGTAGCTGACGAGGTCAAAAGAACCGTTGAAGGAAATTACGCGCGCGGGATTGCCCACTACGACTGCTCGATCCGGAACTGATCGGATAACTACGGCGTTCGCCCCAATCAGAACATCATTGCCGATCCTGATTGGTCCGAGAACGGCCGCTCCCGGGCCGATGAAAACTCGATCGCCGATCACCGGTCCGGCGAATGAAGTTTCGCGGCCACCGGCGCCATGACCAATGCTGATGCCCTGAGTGAAGGTGCAATAGCGTCCGATGGAGGCATTGGAGGCGATAATGATATGTCCGGTATGGGGAATAAAAATGCCGCAGCCGATGACCGTTTGTGCGGGAAGTTCGATATTAGTAGCGATGTCAATGAAGACAAATATGAGGCGGGCCAGCATCTTCAGCGGCAGGCGCACGATGGCAGGCATCCGTGTCGTGTGAACCCAACGGCCGAAGCGATAAGCAATGATGGCCCAGACGCGGGGAGCCACCAGTAATGCCTTTATTTGCTGCCGTGGGTTGCCGTAACGGCGCAGGTCCTCAGTTAGGTTCGCAAACATGCCTCTGTTATTACGCAGCTATCCCCTGGTCAATGTCTTGACCACTCTGTTCACTTCGTCGAGGAACTATAGTTGATGTCGGCAAGCCGATTCAATGTGCCCTGCTTGTCGCTTCTGGGGAAGTCAGTATGCTGCCGTCAGGCCAACTCCTGTTAACCAGGCGCAGGCGATGCGACAATTCAGACTCAAGCGGGAAGAACGATCTTTCAGGCAAAGTGTTGAAATAGACAATTACTGCGCTGCGCTCGCTGAGATCATGAGCTATCTTGTCCAGCTCCTCCTCATATCTCAGGTTTGGCCGACCGGTACCGTGAATTACCTTTTCGGGCAAGGAAAGCGCTCGCCGCCCGGTCAGGTAATAGATACCCTCGAAACCATTTGAATAAATAGGTCGCTCGTCAAATTGCTTACCTTTTATTTCCTCGATGATGCCGGAATTCTTCCAGGCGCGGCTGGCGTATCCTTGTGCGTCTGCCTGGACGTGCCGCAGCCAGTTAACGCCGCGAAAAGCGTACGAACAAACGAGCAGCAGCGTCAGAATCATAATCGCGTAACGCACCCCCGGCCGCCCGGCGCGACGATAAAGCCCAGCGGCCAGCCAGGGAAACAGAATCAATCCGGCGTAGTGCACCGGCAAGAGACTGCGGCTGTCGAAAACCGTATCGGCATCGACGAAGGACGCGGTGAAGATCAGAAAGAGAATATGAAAGCCGACAAAAAGCAGGAGCAAATGTGGCAAGTGGGATTTTCCCTGGCCGTCATCTTCGACATGTCGCGTAGCTCTGCGGACGCTGAACCAGTAGAGGGTGAACCCAGCCAGCACGACCAACTGCAACAGGAACGCCGCCACCCGCACATCGCCGCGAACTTTCCCCACCAGAAGCCACTGGGCCATTGCTGAAAACGCAGGCACTGCCTGGGAAAGCTTGACCGGATGAAAAGCCCATTGACGGTCGGAAGCACCACCGGTGGCCAGGTGGTTTCTTAAGGCCCAGAAAAACATGGGAGCACCAGCGAGTATGCCGAAGATGGTCCCAGCAATTAGTTTATGACGCAGCTTCGTTCTTCCGAGTATCAGTAAAGCGGCGACCCCGGTCATAATTGCCGCCACACCTACGTATCTTGTCAGCACGGACAAAGCGAGCGCGCACGCGGCGCCGAGCAGCAGGGGGATGCTCCGCTTTTCGAGATAGCGATCCAGAAACAAGAGTCCGGTGAGCAGTAAAAGCATATACAGGGGTTCACTCAGCGCAGATGAATGGGCCTGCAGGAGATCCGGAGCCGTCAGAGCGAGCAAGGCGCCAACCACGGGAAGCCAGAAAGAGGACCGCGCCATACTTGCAAGCAAAAAACCGACCAGAAAGATGTTGGCACCAAACAGAATAGCTGTGAGCCAGCGCGCCACGCCTTCAACCGACTCTCCAATTCCTAAACCCAGCGCCAGCGCCACAGGGTATAGCGGCGGGTAGTGCGTTAGACGTTGGGGCTCAAGACTCTTGCCGGTGAAAACGACCAAACCCGGCCCCTGGGCCAGGTTGCGCGCGGCCTCGAGGTAGACGGTCGAGTCGGGAGTTACCCCAATGCCGAAGCGCGTGGCCAGCAACACTGTAAGCGCGCCAGTGAGCGCCAGGCCGGCTATTATCACAATTGTCGAATTGGCTCTTGTCAATCAGTTTCTCCCGGCACGCTCTGCTTACAAGTGCGAAGGACCAGTTGCAGACTGCTCCGGAACGGGACTCAATTCGTGCCCGCCTCATTTGCAGAAGTCATAGGATGAAAAAGAGGTTGGATTATACTCCGCGGCTCAATAATGTTCGTATCTGCCGCAAGCTGCCTGCTTCACATCGCTCATACCCAGGAGGTAAATCCGGGCTGGAAGCCGCCCCTGGATGGGGAGATGAATTTAACGGAATAAACCAGGCACTTATGGCGCTGCCTCGCACGAACACAGCAGTCCCATCGCTGTCCTTAGCCTCAGGAACAACTACGCAGGGCCAGGATTACTCCTGGCCCTGCGTAGTTGCTGACCGCTTGTCGTGGGATGGCGTTTCGACCTCGGAAATCAGGCGGTGTGTGCTTGAGCCGGCAGTTCGCCCTCAACCACCTCATAGCCGACTGGAGCTATCTTATACCGTTTGATCTTGGTGTTAAGGGTGGTGATCTTTACGCCCAACAACTGGGCCGCGCGAGTTTGGTTACCGGAAGTACGGCTCAGGGCGCTGCGAATGAGATCAACTTCAAATCGTCGCACTTCCTCATGCAGCCTGACCCTGCGTTTGGTAGCCGGCTGCGAAACTCGCAACGACTCCACTTCGCGCAACATCGTTAGCGCCACTTCTCGCAGGGTATTCAACCGGTTATCGATGGCAGCTTCGCTGCGTATCAGGGCCGCCCCCGAGACTTCATTGGCGGCAAGTTCATCGGCTCTCCACATCATTGAACTACTCATTGTTTTTCCTCCTCAAACCTCTTGTTTGCTCAACGTGTGGCTGGGGATCCACCCTTTGTTCGTCAAGACCCGCCGGCCGTGCTGAAAGGAAACCTCGCTGGTCCACTTTGGTGACTATACGTGCGTCCGTTTCCGCAGAGACGGATTTTGTGACGAAACGGCCAATCTTCGTGACGGGCAGGCTGGAAGCTGAGTTAAGCGACTTGGTTGGGTAGTTTCTGTCCTGTTCTTTGGGCTGGGACGTTCTGGTGATGGTTTTTGATGCAGGGGCGAGGTTTCCGGATTTCAGGTCTCAATCACTAATCCGGAATCCTACAACGGTCGCCCGACTGCTTCCTGCAGGTTGGAACGATAATTCCGGCTCAGGGTGAGTTGTTTGCCATTCTCGAGCACGACGTGATACTCGCCATGAAACCACGGCTGTAACTCCTTGATCTTGTCTAAACGCACGATGCTCGAGCGGTGAATTCTCAGGAATTTTTTCGGATCGAGCTGCGACTCAAGCCCACTAATAGTCTCGCGCAACAGGTAGGTCTTCTTGCCGTTATGGACCCGAACGTAATTTCCTTCCGCCTCGATACAGTGAATGTCGTCGATATCAAGAAAGAAAACCCTTCCTTCAGTCTTGACTACCAAGCGCTCCAGGTAGCGCGGGCCAGCCTTCAATTCTTGCAGCAAGGCCAGAATGTGCTGATCGCGCTGGTTGAATCTATCGTCGCGGATTACATCCTTCGCCCTTTTCCAGGCAGTTTCAAAACGCTCGCTATCGAACGGCTTTAGCAGGTAATCCAGGGCGTGCACTTCGAAGGCGCGGACCGCGTATTGATCGTACGCGGTGGTGAAAATAATGTGAGGCATGGTTTCGCTCTTCAGGCATTCGAGCACCTCGAAACCGCCGAGCTCGGGCATTTGAATATCCAGGAAGATGACGTCGGGCAGGAGAGAACAAATTGCCTTTACCGCTTCGAGCCCATTAGCACACTCGCCGATGATCTCAACTTCGGAGTCACCCTGGAGCAGCTCGCGCATCATCTCGCGAGCCAACGGTTCATCGTCAATGACTAACGCGCGGATCCTTTTAGCGTTCGTCATCGGTCATCCCCCGAGTCGATTGTGGCAGCGTGTAGGGCCCTGCTTTCGGAAACGCAGGACCTGATTTATCAAATAAACACCGTTACTTGACGCTTTGTGACAAAAATGACGAAGAAAGTGAATAAAGGCTGCGTCCGGTGCCAACTACGAATCACAAACCGGATAGTTCACAAAATTTTCGGAAACGCACCTTGCAAAATAATGGAGAACGAAACGCCCGTGCGTCGCTGTTGCGCCTTTGATGCAGATTCGAGGCCAGACGTTTGTTCTTTTTCCCGGGGTGGGGCGGCAATTATCCAGTTCGCTTAAGTTCAGTCTAGGGGAGCAGCAACTTACGACTTTCGTGGCACTTCGAGGGTAACAACTAAGCCTCCGCCTGGGCCATTGGTGAGTTCCAGCAGGTGCTCGGAGCCATATAAACGTTCGAGTCTGGCCTTTGTATTGGCCAGTCCCACGTGCTTGCCGCACTGATTGGTGAAGCTGTCATCGGTCAATCCCGGCCCGTTGTCTTTGACCTGTATCCTCAGACAGCCGTTGCTGGGAAAGGCTGTGATTTCGATTCGCCCCTCGTGCTGAGTGGCGATGGCATGGCGCATGGCATTTTCAACAATTGGCTGCAGAATCAAATTGGGAACACGAACACCGAGCACACTCGGATCCACTTCGACCCGCGTAGTGAGCCGATCGCGGAAACGTATACGCTCAATCTCGAGATAGCCGTTCAGAAATTCCATTTCCTCCTGCAGGGTGACCTCCTGGGCCCCGGCGTTTTCCAGTGTTAACCGCAGAAAATCACCGAGCCGGGTGATCATGCGGCGGGCTGCCTCAGTATCTCTGTTGAGCAGGGCTGAAATGGAATGCAGCGTATTAAAGAGAAAGTGTGGATGGAGCTGCATTTTCAAGGCTTCCAGTTGCGCCTGGGCCAGCTGAGTCTGCAGGCGCGAGGCCCGCAGTTCTCCCCGCCGATAACTCTGATAGTAATTCAATGCGTGGCTGGACAGCAGCATCAGCCAGTAGATGCATAATTGGCGATCGAGGTTAAAGAGAATGTACTGCAAGTCGCGGAACGGTGTCAGGTACTCAGTCTTGCGAAAATAGCCGATGAAGAGGACGTAATGAAGCCCCGACATCGAACCGACGAGCAGCACGCTGACAACTACGTGAAGCAGCGTGCGCCGGGGCCAATTGGCGCGGTCAATTCGATATTTCCTTGCCAGCCACAATACCAGGGGTGTGGTCAGGGCCCAGAGATAGCAGATGCTCATCTGCATGAAAAGCACGTTGCCGAGCGGCATTCGTTTCTCCATGTAGATGCTGTTAAAGAGAACCTGGCTGGTGAAAAAAAGACCGACTAATGTCCAGACTACAAAAATCAGAGCGTAGCGAACCAGACGGCTTTGAAGCAGTTGGCCAGTCTTCGACAAGGGCATCGGGAACTCAAGCATACTATCCATAGTTTCGCCTACAGAAACGAGATCTTTTGCAGGAAGGTTTCACCGGGAAAAAGTCAAAAAGAAATGCGAACGATTGTTGTTTCTTTTCGCCGCTTAACCTTATCCTACATGCGGGGCGTCCCTTCCACTCTTTTGTGACCAGTTGGCTTCAGATGATGACGAGGGGGCCGGGGTTGGTTTTGAGCTCAAGGACTAAGCTGTGATGGCACCGGCTACTTTGGTAATCAGCCATATCCTCCTGCAAACAGACGGCAATCGTCCCTGTTTTCGGGAACTCAAACTCGAGGAAAAGCCGCCAGGCCCTTCCTCGAGTTCAAGAACCGCAATCTTGTCCACCTAAAAGATGAACTTGACTGCGAGTTGCACGTTGCGCCGCTCCAGATTTCCGTTCGGGGTTAAGCCTTTGGTGGCTCCGACGGCGCCGCTGGCGACGTCGTTGGTCCCGGGCAGAATATAGAGATTGGCGTGATTCAGGGCGTTGAACATCTCGCCGCGCAATTGCAGGCTGTAGCGCTCACTGATTCTGAAGGTCTTGTACAGCCCCGCGTCAAAGTTCCAGATGCCGGGGCCGCGGAACTGGTTCCGCCTGGTCATGTTGGCTGGGAACGGACCAAAGTCCGAACAGCCGCAGACCGGGTTAATGAACGCACCCACGGGTTGACCTGCCAAATTAATGTAATTAAAAAAGTTTGCCTGGCCGTTGACTGGTGTCACGTCGACCGAGAGCGGCCCATTTGCTACCAGCCGCGGTCCCGATCCAAGTGCATTGGATGAGTCGAAAATCGTGAACGGTGTGCCGGTTCGCGTACTAAAGATACCGGTCACTTGCCAGCCACCCAGAACCTGCCGGTGCCAACCATCTGCTTTCTTGGCGAGCGGGATCTCCCAGATGACGCTGCCGACAAACCGGTGCCGGATGTCGGCGTCGGCATAGCCATAGTCGAGACTGGGATTGAATGGATTGGTCAAGCCGAGGTTGGCGTTAAAGGCCCCTTCGCTGAACGTGGTGCTCAGGTTGTCCTTATTCACCGCGTATGTGTAATGCGCCGTAAACTGGATTCCCTGCCTGCGGAAGTTGTTCGCGTCGAAATTCACAAGCAACGCGTTATAGTTCGAATAACCATCGTTTCCGCGGGCATTGATTCCCGAGTACTGATCGTTCAGACGAGAAGTCGGGTTGGCTTTGCCCAGGTAAAAGGCCCCCGCTCCCGCCTGGTTGTAGGGATTGATTGAGTACAAGCTGCGCCCGGCCGATCCGGAATACTCCAGCGACAGCACGTTGCCCCCGCCGAACATCTCGCGCTGCAGCGCCGCGCTCCAGAAATGAGCGTACGCATTGGTAATGTCCTGGCGCACATGCCGCAGACTTCCCCTGGGAATCAATTTGCTCGGGGGTGTATTACCTGCCAGCGGCCCAAAGTTGTTGGTGGTTATCGGCAGGGCCGCGATATCGACCCCCTTCTGCAGTGAAAGCACGAGATAATTGGGCGGATTCTGAATCACGTTAAAGGTGACATTGCCGAAGTTCCGCTCATACGCCAGCCCATACCCGCCACGAAAGCTCGATTTGCCATCACCAAAGATGTCCCAGGCAAAGCCAACACGCGGAGCGAAGTTGTTTTTGTCAGGCTTCCACAACCCGCCGACCGGACTGTTTTGCGCGATCTGAACACTGCCGTTCTGGATCTGCTGCTGAATGGTGCTGCCGGTTCCAAAGTAGAAGTTTGAATCCAGATTCGGATTCTTGTTGTGTTGCACGCCGTAGTACTCATAACGCAGACCCAGGTTCAAGAGCAGTCTCGAATTGAAGCGCCATGAATCGTTGACGTAGGCGCCCCATTCGCGATAGCGGTTGCTGCGCGTAAAGTCCGGCGGACTGACGGGTAGATTCACACTCTGTCCTGGAAACTTGCCTTGCGGATAAATCGCTGCCTGGAACTGCTGGATGCTGCCGTTGACGAAATTATCCAACGCCTGGGCATAGTTGTTTTGCGTCGAAGAAAGACTTTCGACTGCGTTCTGGTAGGCGCCAAAGAAACGGTTGTCCTGAATGTAGTACAACACCCCGCCGAACCTCAGCTGATGCCGGCCCCTGTTGACACTGAAGTCCTGGTATATCTGACCTGTGTTTTGGGCGCCCGCAAAGCCGACCGGTGAACTGGCTGCGTTATAAGGCCAGTATCCGGGAAGTGCGAATGGCTGTCCTCCAATCGTCCCGGTGGCGCCGGGAAACAGGAACAAGCCCGGGCCAATCGGCTGTTCGCCGTAAGGCGAATCTTCAACCAGACGGTTGTAGGCGAGCTTCGTATCGGAAACAAAACTCGGCGAGAAGGTGTGGCTCAGTGAAACGATGAAGTTGTTTCGAAGTTGTGTATACGGAGTCGCAAACCCCTCGTAGGGACTCAGGCCTGAGCTTCCAATTGGGTTCTTGATGCTTTCCCGTGCCCACCGTCCGTAAATACTTGTCTTGTCGCTGAAGTTGTAGTCAACCCTGCTCGCCATGGAATAGGTATTCTGAGGCGCGCCGCCGCCCAGATTGACTGGGGCATCAAATTGCACCAACTGGAAGGCGGGCAGTCCCGCCGGCAGACCAGCGAACGCATTGCCAACCTGTGATCCCGCCGGTATCAATTGGTTGGTTACGTCGGCCACGGTGTAAACGGTTCCGGTCGGCCGGGCTGTCATTTGGAATTGGCTGAAATAGTTTCGAGCGGCCGCCGCCGAAGCCGCGATCAACTGGGGCGTGGGCACAACTGAAAGGACGGGCCCCGTACTGCGTACCCGGGTCCACTCGACACTGTTAAAGAAGAAGAGCTTGCTCTTAACTATCGGTCCCCCGATTGTGTAACCGAACTGGTTGCGCGTAAATACCCCGCGATTGACGCCGTTCGCGTTATTGTTATAGCCATTAGAGGCCAGGCGCGAAACTCGATTGAACTCGAATGCCGACCCATGAAAGCTATTGCTGCCTCCACGCGTCGAAACATTGATTACGCCCCCCGAGGCGCGACCATATTCGGCTGAGAAGTTGCTCGTGATAACGCGAAATTCGCCAACCGCGTCGAGCGGAATATTTTGCCCCACGGCCGCGTAGTAAAGGTTTGTATTGTCAACGCCATCGAGCAGCACATTGGTACTCGAAGCACGCTGGCCGTTGATTGTGTAACCCGCGCCACGTCCAGTAGCGCCGACGCCCGGAAGCGCGGGACCGGGGTCGTCGCTGCCGACGTTGCTCGAGAGCCCGACCAGGTCATAGGGATTGCGCGTCAAGGTCGGCAGCTGGCGAATCTGGGTGCCACTGACAACGTTCGAGAGCTCCTGCGACTGAGTGTTCACTTCGACTCCTTCGCTGGCTACCACGCTAATCGTGCCGCCGCTGACCTCGGTCAGTGAGAGAGGAGTTTCCAAAGAGATTCGGGAGCCGACTGTAACCTGAACCCGCTGGGTGGTCGGTTTGAAATTGCCTCCCTGCGTGGTCACATCGTAGAGCCCTGGTTGCAGTGAGGTAACTGTGTAGAGTCCATGATCATCAGAAGTGGCTGTTGCCTCGCGTCCGGTCTGCACTGATTTGACCGATACGGTGGCGCCTGCCACGACTGCGCCGTTCGGGTCGGTCACCTTACCGGAGATCTGGCCCGTTTCAGTTTGGGCCAGAGTCGAACCTGTTAAAAAGGTCAATGCCAGGAGCGCTAACAAAAGTCGAGCAGCACCGGCGCCAAATATTCTGTGTGTAGTTTTATTCATATTCATTCCTTTCCTGTTTCGTTCTTTACTCTTCACAGTTGTTGAGGGAGTCAACTGCGATGAGTACTAGCTTGTTCGTTTACCCTTGATGGCGTTGGGTCGCTTGTCGCCACCAGGCCTGCTCTACGCATTTTCGTAAGTGACGACCAACGCCTTTTCTTCCCAGTACGGAAAGGCGCAAAGTACATGCCAACGCGCGTCCGCTAAGCGCGGACTTGAATGATCCACAGCGCGATTTGGATCGCAGACCAATGTTTCAGTCAGGCTGCAACTTGTCTGTTTTGGATCTGGTGGCATTGGGAACTTGCTGGTTTTGGATTTTCATGCAAAAAGCCCGAGAGCCGCGCGGCAATTCTTTCCAATTTGTCGTAACTGGTCATTGCGCACTGTGCGCGAGCTTGGGCCAGGCAGCTAGAACTTGCCTGGTGAGAGGCGCAGCCTGCAACGAATTGTTTTCTGAGTCCGGGTGTAATTTTGCCAGCACTGCTGCAAAACCGATTTGAGTCTGCTTCGTGATCTCCCGCCGGCACACGGCGATCACGCGCAGCGTGTTTTGGTGGCTCAGGGCCGAATCGTTGCCATCGTTTGGCAGCACAAACTGGGTCTCCGAAGCGCGAACCAAATGCCCCAGCTCGTGCAGGAGAATTGTTACGCGAGCTTCGCGGCTATTCGCCAGGAAATCACCTATTCGATCCGTCGTGGCTCCAAGCAGCGAGGGACTCTTGCTATAGAATGGACCATTGACATTTATTTCCGCCTTGGCAAACAGACGGTAAGAAAGGCCTGAACGATTATTCGTAACGTTAGACGTCGGCCCAAACATGCGCATTGCAATTCCGCGATCGAGATATGAAGTTTTGAGCTGAAGTTTCAACCGGTTTAGAGCTTCGATCGCCCGCGACCCACCGTAGAAGCGACTGCAATCATTGTCGTCTCTTAGTATGCTGTAGACATCCAAATAAGCCTGGTCGAGCGGAGTCAATTTCTTCGCGGAAGGCAAGTCCAGCACACGCAACAGCGTCGATGCGGACGGTAACGCCGGGTCAGGTTCCGTTGCTGGACCGGAATGCAGATTGGCATCCGCGGCGTTCGCATTCCCCTGCTTTGCAACTTCTTCCCGAGTAGCCCCTGGTTGATTAGCGGCACCGGTTGGGTTGGTTTCGTTTTGCGGGGGGCTTTGGTCAAGCGCACGCAATAGCTGCGCTCGCGTTTGCGTGAGGGGAAGCAACCAACTCATCGCCAGAATGCTCGCCATAAGGCTGGTTAAACCAGAACGTCGCTCGTGTAACATGACCCACCTCCGCTGCCAAACCAATAAGCCGGAACGAACCCAACGATGGACCATAGACAACTGGCCAGGTGCAAAGACCTATGACCCGATGTCTAACTATCGAGCAACGCAGGACAGACAATACGAACGAGTTTCGATCCACAGAGAAGCTTTGTGACGGAAGGGCGGGAGGATGTGATGGAGTGGCTTAACTGGCTTGCGGAGTGTTCCGCTGTCACGCGACTATTTGCTTTTTGGCCACTGGAGAAGACTATTTGTCTTCAAGCGCATTCGGCAGATAGTGTTCGCTCTCAGAAATTTGTCGCCGCCGTAGATGAAATGAGACGCTTTTCTCAAATGCTGTTAGCCGTCATTAGCATTCTTTTGCCAGCTTCGCTGCGTCGTGTCAGGGCAAGCGGACAGGATAACGAGCCAAAGAGAACGACAGCGCCGGAGACGCTTCAGCGCCGGGCAAAAATTACGCTTGAACAGGCGCGTGCGACTGCTCTCAAGCGCGCTCCCGGCACGGTTGAGGAAGGCGAACCTGAAGGAGAACATGGGAAACTCGTCTATTCGTTCGACACAAGCAATGCCAGAGGCACGATAACAAAAGTGGGGTGAGTGCCAGCTTTGGTCTTTGGTCTTTGGTCTTTGGTCTTTGGTCGTGGGTCTTTGGGCTGAGGATTTAAGTTTCGCACCAAGCCATTACCTCAGCGAACTGCTGCCTTCCGCCTTCTGCTTTCTGCTTTCTGCCTTCCGCCTTCCGCCCTACGGTCCACAATCCATATTGCTGGTAGTAACCACGGGGCTAAAGCGTAACTGGTACTCGGCTGAGGTCACAAACGAACAGACCATGCCGCGGAAGTTGTTGGGCTGGCTATTCAGCACGCCCAGCCAAAAATCATAGCCACCCTGATCCGGATTGCGTCGCAGATAACCAAAATATTGCATCGACACAAACGCCGCGTTGTATTCTCGCTGCCGGAACAACGCGTTTTCGGCAACTGTCTTTAACACTCCTGCACGGTCCATCGAGCCCGCCACGAGGCCACTGACCAGGGCGTCACGCTCCGTCGGCGTCAGAGAGTTGCCGGTCTTTGCATTGAGCCCATCCACGTATAAACTCGCCGCCATGCCATCCGGATAGATCGCAAGAAATGCCGGACGCGTCACAAAATCCACCGCTAGCGCGAGCTTGCTAGCTTCGAGATTGCTGTTTGCAACCACGCGGCTGCGATCAGCAACGAACTCAGAGAACTGCGGTGCCCTTCCCAGCGACGCCTTGTAAAGGCGATAGACATAATAGCCGGTCTCCTGGAACTCGGACTCGATAAAGAAGGCAGCGCTCACGGTCGTGTGATTGGTGGTGAGGCATGCGCGGTCAATGCCGCACGGCGTTATGGTTCCGCTCCAATAGGCCTGCCCCGCACTGTCTGCCTCGCGATTAAGAAAATCCAGATAGTGCTGGCGCACAAAAAACTGGGCCGTATCCAGGGGATTAGTCGAGGGCGCTGCAAGATCGTTGTCGTTGACGGTGACCACGGCGGCCGAAGGATTCCCCAGAGCCGTGCCGGCGCTCGGATTACTCAGCGAAACATTGATCGTCTCGTCGCCTTCCACATAGAGATCGTCAACCAGAAAGATGCGAAACGTCTTGCTGGCTTCGCCTGCAGCAAAACTGATGGTTTTGATTGCCGTCATGTAGTCGGTGCGCGCCGACGCTGTGCCATTCGTAGTCTTATAATCAGCACTTGCCGGGTTCGTGGTATCGCCTGAACGCGTGACCGTGATCAAGACACTGCCAGCGCCCTCGCTGGCGGAGTAAGTTGCGGCGCTGAACTGTATCGTGGCGGGGCTTGTTACATTCACGAGACAACTGGAGTTGGGAGCCAGGTGGCTGTTCATCTCGTCCAGCGAGAATTGGCAGAAATCAAAAGTCGACCCGACAATGCTGTTCATGATTGTGTCGGCGCAGGCGCTAACCGGTGGCGCCTGTTCATCCGGGTGGGTCGCCCCGAAATTGTGACCAATCTCATGCGCGGTTAGCGCACTCTTGAAGCTGTCGGCGTAACGCTCTGAAACTCCATAGGAATGCGCTCCATCGCTACAGACAGTGCCCAACCAGGCAATTCCAACTATGTTGCCTTCCATCGGCCGGTTGGTCCAAAGGTGGGCCAGATCGCGTGGCTGTCCCGCCATGTTCGCGTTCCAATAGTTGGTAAACTCGTAGAGCATCTGATCGGCAGCCGAGGCACTATATGGATCCGCGCTCGTGGCCCAGGTGTGTTGGTAGGAAATATTAAATGTGATACCCATCCGCTGGCGATAAACGCCATCCACCTGATTCATGATGCTGAGAATTTCAGCGTTTGCCGCCGCCGAACTGCCAAAGAAGGAGACGTAATCATAGTCAGCTTCCGTCGCCAGGTCGGCCTGACGAAGGTTCGTGTCAATCATGACCGCATTCGCTTCGGGGGCAAGGTGTGCGATTTCGGATTTCAATCGGGTGTCAATACTCGTAGCGCACGCGCCGCGCATCCCCTGGATCACATCTGAACTCTTGTAGAGGACATAATCGTTCCTGGCCGCCGATTTGCTGAAGTTGCGCAGTGGCTCAACATAATAAAGGTCGTCGGCAGTAATGATTACCCCTTCGGCTTTTTCATCATCGACGGTAAAACGCGCCTCGGCGCCTGGCATTCCGCACACCCGGCCGCGAAACGTGCGCGGGTTGTCAGCCATGATGACTGGACGTACGGTCCCGCCCGTGATCACCTCTTCAGCGCGATAATTGGCGGTGCGCAGATCATTAGGCTCCAGCTCCAGATCAAACTGCTGTTCGGCGGCAGTCAAGGACAGTTGGCCGCCGGCGCGCACCTGACGGGCTGCCTCGCGTGCCTCAAGTTGGAGCAACTGGTAGCGCCGTACCAGTCTTCCAATTTCCTGGACTGGCGGCGTAGAAGCAGCGGCCCTGGAAGTTGTCGTACGCGAAGTGGTCACTGCGGCAACGGCGCCGACAAGGACAATCGTGAGCAGGAAGAAACGAAATGCGTTAGGAAAAATCATAATGAATGGCTCGGTGATCTTAATTCAAAGTATCTTTGACCTGGCGGCACGGGCAGAGAATTCGGTAGTCTCGCCGGGGCGATCTAGTCAGGAGTTTAAGTCATTGAGGAGAAAGCCAGGGGCAGATAGTCGGGGCAGGCAAATTGCGCACCGCTTTCAGAATAGGAAAGCGGGACCGCTTATGTCAATAGATATTCCAGCTATTTCAATGAAAGGTGAGTTGGGTAGCTCTCTGCCTGGCCAGTACTACTCCCGTACGCTTTATTCAAGTACCTATAACCGTGGCAGAAAAGCTTGCCTGGTTCTGCAGTTGAAGTCTCATAGTGCATCTCTCACGTCGTAGTTAAGACTTCATTT
>Ga0209798_10000135_pt1 | contig 40302 bp, 35 predicted proteins | sample DOMMetBare3Fresh_FD_187475 | JGI IMG/M metagenome (GOLD analysis project Ga0209798, IMG submission 187475) | Wetland sediment microbial communities from St. Louis River estuary, USA, under dissolved organic matter induced mercury methylation -... | ecosystem: Environmental > Aquatic >...
CAGAAGCCCCGGTGTTGCCATAGGTTCCAGACCAGTTAGCAGTTACCACTAAAGTGTTGTTTGTAAAAATATCATCAGGGTTTTGCCCTGTTATATCCCATAATTGCCAATCGTAATCTTCATTTGCAGATAAGGGAACTATCAAAAATCCCAATGTGCCTGATGTATAACAAGTGAATTTATAGAAATAGGGATTCTTGTTTTGATAACTGGCTCCACCAGGTTGAGTGGAGCAACCCGGAACAAATATGTTTTGAGTGGCGCAAATTGGAACTGAACTTTGATGAAAAATTGTTGTGCCGCAAACGGGAAATGCAGTAGAAGGAGTTTGTCCCAAATTGGAGCAAGGTTGACCAAAACTGATTGTTGCCCGCAAAGCAAGTATCAACAGAAAAGCAAAATATTTAGACAGCAGTCTTAAGGGCATAGCTTGGATAAGTGTTTCGTTTACTGCACTTGAGACAACAACAACGGTTAAAACGTTGCCCCGCTCATCAATCGTATAGAGGATTTAGCTTTATTGATCTCATTAAAAGATTTCGGGGCAAAAGTAACCAACAATTATTTGCTCAGATCTTATTTGTTGCGGGCAAATTGGGGGGATTTTTAATTCAACTTATACAGTTTGCCCGGCAGTGAGCCAACGACCCCCTGCAGCTCAAGGTTTAAAATGGCGGCCGCGATTGAACTACTGCTTAAGCCGCTTTTGATATTCAGTTCATCAATATGAACAGTTTCTTTTTCATTTAAAATATCAACAATTATTTTTTCATCTCTAGTTAATTCGATAAATAGTTCTTTTTGACTTTTGACTTTTGACTTTTGACTTTTCTCCTCCCATCCCATCACTTCTATCAGTTCTTCAGCATCGGTCAGCAGCATTGCTTTATTATTTCTTATTAAAAAATTACAGCCTGCACTTTTGTTGTCATTCACTCTTCCGGGCATGGCAAATACATCTTTATTATATCCGTTTGCCAATTCAGCAGTGATCATGCTACCGCCTTTTTCACCTGTTTCAATTACAACAGTAGCATCACTCATGCCGGCAACAATCCTGTTGCGTGTCGGAAAATTATGTTTATCCGGTTTTGTGTTACTTCTGAATTCAGTAAGTAATCCGCCGCAATGTTTCAGCATATCTTTTGCAAGATTGGAATGTTCAGGTGGGTAAATCTGATCAAGGCCATGACCCAAAACACCAACTGTTGCCAGATCATTTTTAATAGATGTTTTATGTGCAATTGCATCTATTCCGAATGCCATACCGCTTACAACAAGTACATTTTGAGATGAAAGTTCTTTCACCAATTTCTCGGTTTGTTGTTTTCCATATTCAGTATGATTTCTTGTGCCAATGATTGCAAGAACTTTTGAAACATTCAGATCAGCTTCGCCTTTATAAAATAAAAGAGTAGGAGAGTCGTAGCAATTCAATAAACGTTTGGGATAATCTTTGTCTGTAAGAAAAAGCGGCTTGATCTTGTACTTCTCTATGAATTTTATTTCCTCTTCCGCTTTTGAAAAATCATGAAATGCTTTAATCGCCTTTGCCCTTACTTCACCAATGCCTTCAATTTTTTCGAGCAGTTGTTGTTTTGCTTTGAAAACTTTTTCGGCAGAACCGAATTCCTGTGCAAGGATCTTTGCATGTACGCAACCAATGTTGGGGACATCTGTTAAGGCGAGTTGGTAAATTAGTTCAGAGTTCATAGTTCTTAGTCCGGTCGATTAATAAGGTAAATTCAAATATACTTTGAACTCCTGACTCTTAACTCTGAACTAAAAAACTATTGACTAATTACTTTCATCTCCGTTCTCCTGTTCAATGCTCTTCCTTCTTCGGTTTTATTATCGGCAACGGGTTGTGTTTCTCCAAAACCTTTTGAAGTGAGCCTTGTTGCTACGATACCTTTTGAGACAAGATATATGACAACAGATTTTGCACGATTATTAGATAATGTGAGATTATCTGAGGGTTTACCAACATTATCGGTATGTCCACCGATCTGGATTTTTACTGAAGGGTTATCATTTAGCAACTGAACTAATTTATCCAGCTCAGCTTCTGATTCCGGTTTCAGGTCAAATTTATTTACATCAAAGAAAACATTCTTTAATACTATTGAGGCATTTGCTTCTATTGGCTGCAACGGAATATCTTTTTGATAAGTAGAATCAGGCGAATGATTACTTAAAAAGAAATTATCTGAATAAAACAGATAGCCTTTCCTGTTTACATTAAATGCGTAATCTTTTCCTATGGGCAATGTAATAAGATAATTTCCTTTTTCATCTGTTTGCACTTTTGAGATCAGTTGTTTTGTATTCATATCTATCAGCTCAACTGCAGATGGCAAACCCCTGGTTGTTTTTTTATCAAACACTTTGCCTTTTACCCAAAGTGTTTTATTCGGACGAATATTTTCAGGCAATTCAAAACTATAAATATCCAAACCACCTTTACTATCGCTGCGGTCACTTGCATAGTATGCAGTCTTTGCATCTGCGGCTATAAACAATGTTCCTTCTTTATAAATTGTATTGATAGGATAACCAAGGTTTTCCGGCACACTCCAATCACCTTTTGGTCCTTTTCTTGCATAAAACAGATCATCTTCACCATAGCCTGGTAAACCATTTGATGTAAAAAATAATGTTTGATTATCGGCATGAATAAAAGGACATGATTCATCGGCGGCTGTATTTATTGTTGGCCCAAGATTTTCAGGTGTTGTCCATTCGCCATTTGGTTGCAGATGCGAAACATATATATCACTGCCGCCATAGCCGCCAAGTCTCCTGCTGGCAAAATACAGATCTCTTTTATCCGGAGAAAGACATGGTTGTGATTCCCATTGATCAGTATTTATTTTACCACCAAGATTTATTCCTTCACTCCATCCATTTTGTGTAAGAAAAGAAATATAGATATCACAGCTGCCCCAACCATCTTTTCGATTGCAAGCAGTAAACACCAGCCATTCGCCATCCTGTGATATCATTTGTGCCCCTTCATTCTGATCGGTATTTACATTGCCGCCAAGCGGCGCCGCTTTTACCCAATCTTTTCCTTCCCATTTTGCAGAAAAGAAATCTTCATCATAACCGCGAACTCTTCTTGTAAAGAAAAATTCTTTACCATCAATTGTTAAACAAGGAAGATATTCTGATTCGGCGCTGTTAATTCTGTCGCCGGCATTTTTTGGTGCAAACTGGTAGTTGCGTCCCGCATTCTTTTTTTCATTAGCTACGGCAAATTCAAAACATTTCTTACGAAACTCACCTGCCTTGCGACTTGCTTCTCCTAATTTTTGATTTGATAAATATTCATTGATCACATCCAATGCTTTTGTAAAATTTCCCATGCCTGCAAGATTAATTGCATAAGGAAGTTTGTAAACCCGGGTGGACATTGTATCTCTTCTCAATGCCTTTTGATAATATTCAACCGACAGATCGGGTTTTCTGGTTTGTCCATAAACGCCGGCCAACGACAGATAAGCATCCACATAATTTGAGTCGAGATAAATGGCCTGGAGGAAATAACTTATTGCATCGTCAAACCTGTTATCGGTTGCTTTTGCAATGCCTTCATTATATAATTTTACAGCCCTGGGATTTATTTTAGACGTGTTTGATATTTGTGCAGATGAATAATTTGCAATTAACAATTGGCAGGCGACAAGAAATACAATATGAAAGAAAGTTTTCATTGATATAGCTGGATTTCTATAACGAATCTAATGCTTTTTTATTCCTTGTTCAGTAAATAAATGTTAAGAGGGAACAGAGTTATTATTGGTTGCATCTTGAAGCTTGTCAATTGCTCATAGCACATGGCTAAAAGCTCACAGCTTTCTATCAGGGCACATTGATGTACTTATGTATTTGCAGGCTCAGCTCCCATTTCGGATGGGCTTTTATATAATCAATGATCAATGGAGTCATTTCAGCAGCCTTGTCCCATTCAGGTTGTAAATAAAGTTTACATGTTGGTGAAACTAATGCCGCATATTTTTCTGCCCAGTCAAAATCGCTTTTATTAAAGACCACAACTTTCAATTCATTGGCAAAAGGAATTACTTCAGGTAGCGGCGCTTTGAATTTTTTTGGCGATAAACAGATCCAATCCCATTTCCCACTTAGTGGATATGCACCTGATGTTTCAATATTAGTTTTTAATCCGGCTGTTTGTAATACTTTAGTTAGTTCATCAAGATCATGCATCAAAGGTTCGCCTCCGGTAATAACAACAATTTTTGCAGGAGTTTCTTTAACCCTCAACTTTAAACTTTCAACACTCAACTTTGGATGTTTACTTGCATCCCAGCTATCTTTTACATCGCACCATACACAACCAACATCGCAGCCGCCTAATCTTATAAAGTATGCAGCCTTGCCTTGATGAAATCCTTCACCCTGCAAAGTATAGAAATGTTCCATCACAGGAAGCGATGTGATTTCAGATTTTAGATTTACGATTTCGGTTTTCATTTGAAAATGTAAAGGTACAATGCAGTAGTTCTTTTCAAATTTTAGCCTTGTGTGTTAGCAAGTCTCCCCCGTCGGGGGAGATTTAGAGGGGGCCGGGGATTAGTTTTTCATCATACACGATCTGTAAGTGTTATTCAACAGCGCAGCGATTGTCATTGGCCCCACGCCACCAGGAACAGGAGTTATCCAAGAACATTTTGGAGCAACATTTTCATAATCTACATCACCTCTTAATCTGAATCCGCTTTTTTTAGTTGAATCAGCTACTCTTGTAATGCCAACATCAATAATTATGGCGCCTTCTTTTACCCAATCCTCTTTTACAAAACCTGGACGACCTAATGCAGCAACAATTATATCAGCATTACGACATAGCTCTGCAATATTTTTTGTTTTTGAATGACAAATCGTGACAGTACAGTTTCCGGGATTTTTATTTTCACTTAATAAAATACTCATAGGTCTGCCAACAATATTGCTTCGGCCAATTACTACCGCATGCATTCCGGCAGTATTTATTTTATAATGTTCGAGCATCAGCATTATACCATGCGGTGTTGCCGGAATAAAAGTTGGTAATCCCTGCACCATTTTCCCAACATTTACAGGATGAAAGCCGTCTACATCTTTATCCGGATCAATGGTGTTGATCACATTCTCATCGGAAATATGTTTTGGCAAAGGAAGCTGTACCAAAATTCCATCCACATCGGGATCATGATTAAGGTCCAGTATCTTTTCCAGCAATAAGTGTTCAGAAATATCAGCATCAAATCTTATAAGCGTTGATTTAAAACCAACTTCTTCACATGATTTTACTTTGGAAGCCACATAAGTTTCACTGGCGCCGTCATTGCCAACCAATATCGCAGCGAGATGCGGAACTTTTTTTCCTTCAGCGAAGAGTTGTGCTACGGATATTTTCAACTGATCTTTTACCGCTTGCGATACTTTTTTACCATCTAAAATTTGCATGGCGCAAAGGTAGTCCTGCACCATATCCATCCCAAACAGTAATTATTAATTATTTTGATAACAAACGTTGAACATTTTAACTTACAGAAAAATTAACTGCTTGAAGAAAACCTGCCTTATCCTTCTGCTGTTTTTTTTCTATTCATTTATAAACGGGCAAACTGTTCGCCGACCTGTTGCAGCACTTTATACAGGTCTTGGTGCTTATAGTACAAATCATGTCGATGTTTTTTCCTTTAATAATAACCAGGCTTCGCTGGCGAAAATGAAGAATGCTTCGGCAGGAGTATATGGTGAAAGAAGATTTATGCTGGATGAATTGAGTCTTTATCAATTGGCTGTTGCCATACCAACCAACTCAGGAAATTTTGGAGTAAAGGCGGGTTACTTTGGATTTAGTGATTATAATGAATCGCAAATGGGTTTGGCTTATGCAAGAAAACTTGGAGATAAAGTGGATGTGGGAGTTCAATTCAATTATAATGGTGTTCAGATAAGCGGGTATGGAAATTCTTCGGCTATCAATTTTGAAATAGGAACAATTTTTCATTTGACAGACAGGCTTCATGCAGGTGTACATGTATATAATCCTGTTGGTGGAAAATTCGGAAAGAACCAGGAAGAGAAACTTGCATCAGTTTACACCGCCGGGTTTGGTTATGAAGCATCAGAAAAGTTTTTTGTCAGCGCAGAAATTGAGAAAGAAGAAAACCAACAAGTGAGTGTGAACGCAGGCATGCAGTATAAGTTTTTACCACAATTAATGGCAAGAGCAGGCATTGCTACCAACACATCCAATGTGTATGCAGGAGTTGGGTTGTTTTTAAGATCTTTTCGTCTTGATGTAGTAGCCAGTTATCATCCGCAGTTGGGAGTAACACCGGGAATTTTGCTCGCCTACAATTTTTCAAAAAAGGATGTTGAATAAGTGATGAGACTGCGTTTAATCATACTATTCATACTCACCATTCACTACTCACCACTCACCTTTGGCCAGGAAACTCCCGTAACAACAACTGAGCAGCAATTGGAAAATCTTACCGATGCTGATCAAGCCGAAACGGAAGATGATAGTTATCTTCAGCAATTAGAACAATTCAGAAAAAATCCTGTTAACTTAAATACTGCTGATGAAAATGATCTGAGAGAGTTGAAAATTCTTTCCGGATTACAGATCGCTAATTTTATTTCGTATAGAAAATTGTTTGGAAAATTTGTCAGCGTTTATGAGTTGCAGGCGGTTCCTTCATGGGATATTCAAACCATAAAAAAGCTATTGCCTTTTATTACAATTGAAGAGGCTGTAAATATCAGGGATGTTTTTAAAACAAGATTTAAGAACGGCGAGCATAGTTTGCTGCTGCGTTATTCACAAGTGCTTGAAAAATCAAAGGGGTTTGATAAAACAACTTCGGGTACAAAATATCTTGGCAGTCCGCAAAAAATATTTTTTCGTTACCGGTACCAGTATAAAAATTTATTGCAGTTCGGCATAGTGGGAGATAAGGATGCAGGCGAACAATTTTTTAAAGGGGCACAAAACAAAGGGTTTGATTTTTACTCTTTTCATTTGTTTGCAAGAAAACTTGGAACAATACAATCTTTGGCATTGGGTGATTTTACAATAAACATGGGACAAGGATTGATTCAATGGCAAAGTCTTGCATTTAGAAAAAGTGTGGATGTGCTTGGGTTAAAAAGACAGTCACCTGTTTTACGGCCATATAATTCTGCCGGTGAATTTAATTTTCATCGCGGCGCAGGAGTCACAATACAGAAAAGAAGAATTGAAGCAACTGCTTTTGCATCTTACAGAAAACTCAGCGCAAATTTTGTTGCCGATACAGTAAGTAATGAAGAATATATTTCTTCTTTTCTTAACTCAGGTTATCATCGCACAACAAGTGAAAATGCTGATAGGAATAAACTTGGCCAGCTTGCTTTCGGAGGAAATTTAAAATATAAAAATGATAACTGGCATATTGGAGCAAACGCAATTGTTTTTAATTTTTCTTCGCCGGTGCAAAAAAGACAGGAGCCATATAATCTTTATGCGATCAGTGGAAATGGGTGGAGCAATTATAGTGTTGATTACAGTTTCACCTATCGTAATCTTCATTTTTTTGGCGAAGCGGCGGTTGATAAAAATTTCAGCAAAGCATTTCTAAATGGTTTATTAATAAGTGTTGACCCAAGAGTCGATCTTTCTTTTCTTCATCGCAAAATAGATCCGCAGTATCAATCCGTAAATGGAAATGCATTTACTGAGAATACTTATCCAACAAACGAGAATGGATTTTATTCCGGCATTTCTATACGGCCTGTTGCCGCATGGAGATTTGATGCATATATGGATGTATATAATTTTCCATGGTTAAAATATCTGGTTGATGCGCCAAGCCGTGGAAAAGATTTTCTTGCACAAATAACATACACACCTAATAAACAGATTGAAATTTATTCAAGATATCGCAGCGAAACAAAAGAGGGTAATCAACCTGATAATATAAGCGCAACAAATTATCTCGTCTCACTACCAAGACAAAACTGGCGAACACAAATTAGTTTTAAGATAAATTCATCATTTGTTGTAAGAAGCCGGACAGATCTGTTGTGGTATGATAAAAAAGGAGAGAATGCCGAAAAGGGCTTTCTTACTTTTTTAGATATTGTTTATAAGCCAATGCTTAAAAGGTACAGTGGCAATATCAGGCTTCAATATTTTGAGACCGATGGATACGATTCGAGGATCTATGCATACGAAAACGATGTGCTTTATTATTATTCTATCCCGGTGTTTTTCAATGCGGGTTATAGATATTATCTGAATTTCAACTACGATCTGAATTCGAATATCTCTTTCTGGTTAAAATGGTCACAGACCATGTATAATAATATAGGGTCTGTGGGCTCGGGGTTAGATGAGATTCCCGGCAATTCAAAATCCGAGGTAAGGTTGATGGCACGCATTAATTTCTGATTAATAACATTCGTTAGCTTTTTATTTTATTGTTTGTTAAAAATTTGTTTACATTGCGGCAGCTTTTTTTAAAAATTGGCTGTCTTTATACATTATCCCTACCCATGAGAATTTGTTTTATCGACTCAAAATCAAGTATTTATTTAATCAAAAATTGATCTCCACATGAGAAAATTTGCATCACTGTTTGTGATGGCGATACTATGCTCAATGCTGGTATTTGCCCAGAACCGGAATGTGTCCGGTACTGTAACAGACGCTAATGGGAAAGCAATACCATTCGCTTCAGTTACTATAAAAGGCACCAAAAATGGTGTTACTGCTGATGCCGACGGACGCTTCACCATCAAAGGTGTAGCCTCAGGCACAGTACTGGTAATTACATCTGTCGGCTTCGACGACAGAGAAATCACAGTAGGTACTTCAGACAATGTAAGTATCTCTTTAACCCCAACTGCTGGTAGCAACCTGACTGAGGTTGTTGTAACCAGTGCATTTGGTATTAAAAAATCTCAAAGAACTACTCCTTACAGTTCGCAGGTTCTTAAAAGCGACCAATTGAACATCATTCCTCAAACCAACGTTGTGGAAGCTCTCGCTGGTAAAATTGCCGGTGTTCAGGTTAGATCTCAGTCGAATGCCAAATTGAACAGTTCAGATTTCCTCCGTATCCGCGGTGGTTTATCATTGGGAGATCTTGGTCCTATTTTCGTTGTTGATGGTACCGTTATCAACTCTTTTGATATTAATCCTGATGATGTTGAAGATGTAACTGTATTAAAAGGAGCTAATGCGACTGCGCTTTTTGGCGAAGCTGCAACGGGTGGCGCAATTGTAATTACAACAAAGAAAAGAGCCCCCAAATCAGGTATCGGTGTTGAATTAACACAGAGTATAATGGCTGATAAAGTTTACATTTTGCCAGAATATCAAAACCTATATGCAGGTGGCGCTTCATCTGATCTTATACAATATAATTATCAGCCAGGTCAGCCTGCAGAATGGCAGGCTTTAGATGGAAAATTTTTCCATGACTATACTGATGATGCAAGCTGGGGTCCTCGTATGAGCGGACAAGAATATATTCCCTGGTATGCATGGTTCCCAGGCACACAGTATTCTTTCAAAGGAGCTCCTTTAGTTGCGCAACCTGATAATAACAGGGATTTCTGGAATACGGGAGTTACTACCACTACTAATGCTGCTTTTTCAAAAAGCGGTCCGGGAAGCAATATCAGAATTTCTTACACAAATCAGAATATACAAGGTATAATTCCAAATTCAAATTCGATCCGCCATACTTTGTTTATGACAGGTTCAGTTGATTTGAATAGTCATTTTACTGCCGGTGTAAACAGCACTTATTCTACCCAAAGGATCCGTGGTGAGTTTGAAGATGGTTATGCAAACAATTCTGCCGGATCATTTACTCAGTGGTTCCATCGTGATCTTGATATGGGTATAATGAAAGAATTAAGAAACCTTACCTCTCCTTATGGAGCTTACGCTTCATGGAACCTCTATACAAATCCTGACGGAGCTGCCGGTTATGAGGATATCATTGGAAACTACTGGTATAATCATTATACTTATTTCCAAAACCAGGATAACCTGCAGTCAAGAGACCGCTTCTTTGGTGATTTCTATGTACAGTATAAAATGAACAATCACTTTAATGTGAAAGCTACAGTACGCAAAAATCAACTTACTACTTTCTACGAGAACAAAACAACTTCTGCTCTTGAAAAAAGTGCCGGTCAAAGTGGTTACCTCGCTAGTTATAGAACAGGCGAATCATACTATCGTGAATATAACTATGAAGCATTGGCTACTTACAGCAATACCTTCTTCGGAAATAAACTTGCGATAAGCGTAACTGGTGGTGCTAACGTTAGAGATATTGAGCAAAAATCTGTTGATATGTCAACTGTAAATGGTTTAAACATCCCTGATTATTATGCGATCAACAACTCAGTAGCTCAACCAAATATCGCAAACGGCCGCAGTAACTCAAAAGTAAATTCACTTTTTGGAAGCGGTGATATTGAGTGGAACAAATTTGCAAGTGTAACTTTTGCTGTCCGCAATGACTGGTATTCAGCAAACCCGACAGATGGTAAAAATGTAGACCTGCTTTCTCCTTCTGTTGGAGCAAGCTTTATCTTTAGCGAGTTTACAAAAAGCAGCCTTCCATGGTTGACTTTTGGTAAATTGTTTGGTAGCTGGGGTCGCAAACCAAGACCGTTAAATACTTATCAGAATAATTTTGGATACTCAACAGGTCAATTCCTTTGGAATGGTAACTTCCTGATGGGAACTCCAAATACTGCAGTTGATCCGGATCTTATTGGTAGCACTGTTACTACTTATGAGGCAGGTATCGATCTTCGCTTCTTAAAAGGTCGCTTAGGTGTAAATATTCTTTATTATAATGAAGATAACGACGGAGAACCTTTGAACATTCCAGTAAGTGGTGTGAGTGGTTTTACATCTATCGCAAAAAATTCAGTTCATGTAAAACGTGAAGGTATTGAAGTACAAATCAACGCAAGCCCTGTAAAAGGAAAGAACTTTAGCTGGGATGTTACAAAAACTTTTGGTTACCTGATCAAAAACCCTGTTATCTCAATCAGCGGTGTGGCAAGCGGCAGACAATTGCTTGCTGGCGGTGCATTCGGTACCAGATTTGCCCGTGCATTCCAGGAAGTTGGTAAAGATTGGGGTCAATTAATTGGTGGTGGTATTAAGCGAAATACAGAAGGTTTGATGGTTTTAAATGCAACTACAGGTCAGTATGTTCGTGACCTGGATAAGCATTGGGGTTCAGTTATTCCAAAGACAACAGGCGGTTTAATAAATACATTTACTTACAAAGATTTTGTAATGTCATTCAGCCTTGACTACCAGATCGGCGGTAAGTTCTTCTCATTGTCTGAAATGTGGGGTAATTTCTCTGGTCTGCTTGATGAAACAGCAGCTACAAACGATAAAGGTAAAAACGTACGTGATGCTGTTGCTGATGGCGGTGGTGTACATGTGGTAGGTGTAAGCTCAGTTGATGAAAAAACTCCTATTGACAGGTATATTGAAGCACAAGATTATTTCCATCAATTCTATTTTAACCAGGTAGCAGAACCATTTATTCATGATCTTACATTTGTAAAAGTGAGAGAAGCAAGTCTTGGCTATCGTATTCCTGTTAAAAAGATAGGTGGTATCAGTAAATATGTGAATGGCGCTACATTTTCAGTAATTGCCCGCAATCCATGGATCATCCATAGAGAATCTAAAAACTTTGATCCTTCAGAAATTTCAGGAGTTCAGGGTGAAGATGGTCAATTACCAGGTGTACGTTCTTTCGGAGCAAGCCTTAAACTATCATTCTAATTAATTAACTAAAGAAAAATAAACAAAATGAAACTCATAAAAATAACTTCAATAGCACTGTTGGCGGGTTTTATGATCGCCGATACTGGTTGCGTAAGGAAGCTTGGTGAGTTTGGTGATACCAACCTCAATCCCGGTATCGTGGCTGAACCAATTACAGCTGCCCTGTTTACCAATGTGCTTTCAGCAACAGGTGGCGAAATTTGGTCAGTTACCGGTGGTCTTTATGCACAGCACTATTCCGAAACACAGTACACTGAAGCATCACGTTATGCAAGACAACAACTGGATTTCAGCGGATATTATTCAGGTGTATTATTCGATTGTCAGAATATCATCAATTTCAACACAGCTAATCCGGAAAAGGCAGCTGCTTATGGTTCAAATGCAAACCAGATAGCCACTGCAAGGATCCTGAAAGCATGGTGGTACCTGAGAGTTGTTGATGCATGGGGTAATGTTCCTTATTCCCAGGCATTAAAGTACGAGGGTGTTATTCCTTACGATGATCAACAGGCAATATATACAGACTTGCTTAAAGAATTAAAAGAAGCAGTCGCACAATTTGATGGCGGTCCGGCTTTCCAGGGCGATATACTTCTTGGTGGCGATGTAACTAAATGGAAAAAATTCGCCAATTCTTTGAGAGTTATCATGGGACTTCGTATTGCAAAAGCAGATGCAACAAAAGGTAAAGCAGAAGTATTAGATGCTTTAGCTAATCCTGCAGGTGTACTTACCTCTTACACAGAAGATGTAAAGCTTGCATACCCGGGCGGTAGTTTCCTTAATCCTTTTTATAATTATTACAATATTACTCAGCGTCGTGATTTTGCACTTAGCGCCACGTTAACAGAATTCATGAATCCTGTTACACCTGTTTGGGCACCTAATGGAAATAATGATAAAAGGGTTTTCGCATATGGTTCTGCAAGTTCAGCAGGTACTTATGTAAAAGGGTTTCCTTACGGATTGACCCGTACAGATGCTGTAAACTGGTCTAATGCAAATGTGGATTGGGCCCGTGTTATCAGTAATTCTTTAAGAACAGCTACAATGCCAATGCCTCTACTTACAGCATCACAGGTTTGGTTAGCCCGTGCACAAGCTGCACAAATGGGTTGGACAGCTGAAAATGCTACGACAGCTTATGCAAATGGTATTGAACAAGGCTGGCGCCAATGGGGTGTTTATAATGCAGTAGATCTTGCTGCGTATATGTTAGACCCAGACATAGCTCTTGCCGGTGGTAACCAAATGGCAAAAATTTTCCGTCAACGCTGGATAGCTGCTTATCCTGATGGTCAGGAAGCATGGGATATCTGGAGAGAAGCAAATGGTAATGGAAATAATTACTTGGTGTTAACTCCTGCCCCTGGTGCTGGTCTTGCAATTCCGCGTCGTTTTGGAATTTCACAAACTCAGTTTGACCTGAACCCAAATACACAAGCTGTTGCTGCTGCTTACACAGTTAGTGGAGAAGCAGATTCACAGTATGCAAGAATTTGGTGGGATAAACAATAATTAAACAGAAATTGTCTGTTATAAAAAAGTGGGATATTTTTATCCCACTTTTGTTTTTTCAACCGGGATTTAATTAACTTTAGCACTGCCATCTAACTGAAAACTTTTATAAACATGAGAAAAGTTCTACAACAACTACTTTTCATTTCTACTCTTACAGTTTTTATTACCTCTTGTGAAAAAGGTGAGGAGCCATTTCCTTCTTCAAATAATACTGAGAAGACAATTCTTTCATTTCCTGGTGCTGCGGGAAGTACTTTTATGACACTTGCAGTCGACCTGAACCCAGGTATAACAACACTTGATGTTTTGGAAATTGTAAGAGATACGAAAAGCCCTGCGGAATTAAATAAACCACTTACAGTCAGGATCAAACATCAGAATGCATTGATCTCAGATCCAACTGCAGGTGAAGTGCATGAGCTGCCAAGAAACTTTTATACAAACCATCCTGATAATCCGTTTGATGGCCAATACTGGACAGTAACATTTAAAGCGGGTGAGTTTAAAACGTATCTTAAAATATTAATTAATCTTTCTGTACTCATCACATCACCTACACGGGTAGGTTTAGGATTTCAAATTGCAGAAGCACCAGAGGGTACACAAATAAGTGATTCAAAAGGTCAACTTGGTGTTGAACTAAGTGCAAAAAATCAATGGGATGGTACTTATGCTGTAAGAGGTCCGGTAACTGATGTTTTTGCTCCAAATCTTATAGAATGGGCGAATCAACCTGGTTATAATGTTCCATCATGGCTTGTGGATCATCCGGGAGCATGGGAAGCACACCTTATAACAATCAGCGCTACTGAATGTATTTTATTTGATAATACTGTTTGGGGTTTGCCCGCTATTCCTCTTTATAATACAAATCCTATTCAAAATACCGGTTACGGTGGATTTGGTTTAATAATCACTTTTGATCCTGCAACCAATAAAGTATCGAAGGTGAGAAATTATTATGGTGACCCAACACAAGGCCCTGCAAATACACTTGGAAACCCTGCTACCGGAAGTGGCCCTCCGCTTTACCAGGCTTCTAATACACGATATGCAGTTTTGGATCCTACTGGTGCAAATCAAGTTCAGGCTAACAGAGATATATTGATAAAGTACCAGATGTTTCACCCTTCTGCAGTTCCTGTAGGTGCAAGAACTACCTTTAATCAGAATTTTGAATATATCGGACCACGGTAATAAATTTATTTTATTTAATTATAAAAGGATTGCGTATTGCAATCCTTTTTCATTGTTGACAAGTAAGGCTGGAAATCCTTTCTTACTTTTGGCTTCCCAAAAAATAAAATATGACAGAACAGCCAAACCAGCCTAATCAATTAAATATTGAGATATCAGAAGAAGTAGCAGAAGGTTCTTATGCAAATCTTGCTATCATTACACACTCTCATGCAGAGTTTGTAATTGATTTCGTAAACGTGATGCCGGGGACGCCAAAGAGTAAAGTAAAATCAAGAATAATTTTTACGCCTCAACATGCAAAAAGATTCATGAAAGCACTGACCGAAAATATTTCACGTTATGAAGTTGCTAATGGTGCAATAAAAGATCTTGAAGACATTCAGCTACCAATGAATTTTGGAGGACCATCGGCGCAAGCATAATTAAATAAGATGATAGATGATAACTGAAAAGATGATAGTTAGAAACAAACTATTAGTTATTATCTATCAACTATCATCTATAACAAGCCTTCATCGGCAAAACTGAAATACCCGGCATCACTAACGATCATGTGATCAAGAACTTTTATGTCGAAATATTTTGCTGCTTCTTTTATTTTTTGTGTAAGTTCTTCATCAGCCCTGCTTGGTTTTAAACTTCCTGACGGATGATTGTGACAAAGAATTATACTGACGGCATCTTCTTCCAATGCCTTTTTTAAAATAACTCTTGGATCAGCAACTGTTCCGGTTATTCCGCCTTCGCTTACAATTTCAAAATGGTTGATCTTATTAGCTCTGTTCAAGAACACTACAGCAAACACCTCGTGTCGGTAATCTTTAAGTTTTGCCATAAAAAAATCTGCAATATCATGACTAGCTGTAATTATTTTCTTTTGTAGTGAGCCACTTGCTTGCCTCCGTCTTCCTATTTCAAGCGCTGCAGAAATAGAAATTGCTTTTGCTTCGCCTATTCCTTTTACTTTCATTAATTCTTTTACTGAGAGCTTGCCTAATTCTGATAAACTGTCTTTGCTGAGTTTCAAAACATCTTTTGCAAGATCAACAGCAGTTTTTTCTTTTGAACCATTCAATATAAGTATTGCAAGCAATTCTGAATCGCTGAGTGTGTGAGCTCCATTCAGTAGTAATTTTTCTCTTGGCCTGTCGTCTTTTGCCCATTGCTTGATAGAGTATTTCTGCTCTTGCATCACCCAAGATTAACAAATAATTTAGGCTCATCAAATACAACTTATGGGGTATTTGAGCCCGTTTTAAAAAATCCTAACCTCTGAAAAACTAAACCAAGACCCGTATGAAAAGAAGATCTGTATCCCCAATTGGCGCATTGCATCCAATTTTATTTTTTGCCGGTGTTTATGTTGTCGTTCTATTTTTCTCCATTTTTATTTGCTCATCGCTATTTTATAGTTGTAACACAACTTCGAATAGCAGCTATACTGAAACTGAGAAAAAAGTAAACGAACCCCAGGCTAATACTGTGACTATTGCTGCAGTAAAGTAAGGCCGGTTCTAATACATCAACATTTTTCCCCGTCACATTTTTGATTTGGGGTGAAGTATTATCTTCGCCGCTCCAGAGAAATCCCTTTGGAATAACCAATTCAAATATGTCAGCTGCCAAAATTTTTGCCGGTACGGGATCACAAGGCTTAGCAGAACAAATTTGCAAAAGCTATGGATGCAAACTTGGGAAGGTCAATATTCAGCGATTCAGCGATGGAGAGATTCTGCCCACTTTTATGGAGAGTATCCGGGGCGATTTTGTTTTTCTTGTGCAGAGCACTCATTCTCCAGCCGAGAACTTAATGGAACTTTTATTAATGATTGACGCTGCAAAAAGGGCATCGGCTTACAAGATCATTGCCGTAATTCCGTACTATGGCTATGCCCGCCAGGATAGAAAGGACAGGCCAAGGGTAGCAATTGGAAGTAAACTGATTGCCAACATGATACAAGCAGCGGGGGCCAACCGTTTGATAACAATGGACCTGCATGCACCGCAGATACAGGGCTACTTTGACATACCGGTTGACCACCTCGATAGCCATGCAGTTTTTATTCCTTATATAGAGAATCTAAAACTCGAAAACCTTACCTTTGCCGCCCCCGATGTGGGAAGTGCAAATAGGATCAGAGAAATAGCAAGTTATTTTGAAGCAGAGATGGTGATCTGTGACAAGCACAGGAAAAGGGCCAATGAAATTGCAAGTATGGTGGTGATTGGAGATGTAACCGACAGGGATGTTGTAATAATCGACGACATCTGCGATACCGGAGGCACATTGGCAAGAAGCGCAGCTCTATTAATGGAAAAAGGTGCAAGAAGTGTAAGGGCTTTGATAACACACCCGGTACTAAGCGGAAAGGCTTATGAGAATATTGAAAAGAGTGTACTGGATGAATTAGTGGTTTGTGATACGATTCCTTTAAGACAAACAACGCCGAAAATAAAAATCATCTCTGTAGCTGAATTGTTTGCAGTGGCCATCAGGAATGCGTTTGAGAATAAAAGTATCACAAGCTTATTTGTACACTCACAGAGAAAAGAGAGGTAGAGAAAGACGAATAGAATTGATGCAGTACAAGAGTGCGACGCAAGGGAAGCTAAATAGGATTACTAAAGCAGGGTAAATAATAATTACAAAGAGGAGATTGATTGGGCTTTGCCGCAACAAATACGAGTAACTAATAAATAAACATAAAATGAAATCAATTACGATCGAAGGACAACTGAGGACCGAAACCGGGAAGAAAGCCACCCGCCAACTTCGCTCTCAGGATTTGGTGCCCGGTGTAATTTATGGCGGTGAAAAGGAGATCAGCTTTGCTGCTCCTTCCATGGCTTTTAAAACATTCGTGTACACACCAGAGTTTCAGAAAGCAGAAATCAAATTAGATGGCAAGACTTATAACTGCATTTTAAAAGATCTGCAGTTTGATAAAGTAACAGATAAGCTGATCCATATTGATCTGATGGAATTGGTGCAGGACAAAAAAGTGATCGCCGATATTCCAATCAAATTTATCGGAGTATCAAAAGGTGTAAAAGAAGGTGGTCATCTTATCATTAAAATGAAATCTCTTAAGGTAAAATCTTTACCTAAGAATTTAAAAGAGCAAATTGAAGTGGACATTACCAATCTTGAACTGAATGGTAACATTCGTGTTGAAGATGTGAAAGAAGCCAATTATGAAATTCTGAATTCACCAAGAATTCCTATTGCATCTGTTGTATTGACACGTCAGTTGAAACAGGAAGAAGCTACTACTGCACCTGCTGCCGGTATTGCTAGTGCTGCTGCACCTGCTGCCGGAGCCGCTGCTCCCGCTGCTGCTGCCGCTCCTGCTGCCGGAAAAGAAAAGGAAAAAGAAAAAGGAAAGAAATAAATACAATGATTTGTATGGCAAACCCACTTCAGACGGAGTGGGTTTTTTGTTTCTTTGATTTTGCAAACCTGAAGTCGTTATCTTTAAAACGTTATTTTGCAAAAGAATAAGAGATGAAATTTCTGATAGTAGGATTGGGCAATACTGGTAATGAATACACCCATACAAGGCATAATATCGGCTTTGATGTGGTGAACGCTTTTGTTCAAAAGCATGGCGGCAGTTTTACATCCGGCAGATTGGCCTATACATCTTCAATAAAGTGGAAAGGAAAAATATTCGTTTGCATTTGCCCTACAACATACATGAACTTAAGCGGTAATGCTGTTAAGTATTGGATGGACAAAGAAAAAATTGCCATTGAAAATATTCTTGTGATCGCTGATGATGTTTCTTTACCTCTTACAAAAATGCGTTTGCGTCCTTCAGGTAGTGATGGCGGACATAATGGTTTGAAAAGTGTGGAGGCTTTACTTGCTTCAAGAGATTACCCCCGGTTGCGGTTCGGAATCGGCAATGAATACCCTAAGGGTTTGCAGGCTGATTTTGTTTTAAGCAAATGGAAAAAAGATGAAGGACCATTAGTAAAACTAAAAATTGAAAAGGCAGTTGAAGTGATAGAAAGTTTTGCAACAAGAGGGATCAGCCTTACGATGAATGATGTGAACAGTAGAGAATATTCTGTTTAAGTAATATCCTGTTGTCTTGACTTTTCATTCATTGTTCTTAATCGCTGGCAAAGAATTTTAATAAAGCCTTTTGCTATTTCAGGTCTTTCATCAAGCAATTCATAGAAAGGCTCCTGGTCAATTTTATAAAGTGTACAATCTGTATCTGCAGTAGCGGTGGCAGATCTTGTATCTGCATCCAATAAGGAAAGTTCTCCAAATACTTCTTTGTCTTTAAGTATTGCCAGTGTTGTGCTGCCCTTATGTATCCTTATATTCCCTTGTTCAATGACATACATGCAATCACCTGTTTCTCCTTCTTTAAATATTTCAGTTCCTTGCTCGTATTGTTTTTCTTTCATTAACGGAGCAAGATCGGCAAGAATGTTTTCAGGAGTATCTTTAAAAAGATCAAGTGATTTTAGTATCAATACTTTTTCTACTAATAACAACCTGTTTGTACTTCCGTGTTCCATAAATTAAAAATAAAACATTTCACTGTGCATACAATGCAGTTTCCTTTAAAAGCGGGTTTTCCGAGTGAATGAATTTCTTTATTAATTCCCTTTTTATCACTGTTGAGGTTTTTTTCGATATATACATTGTGCTTGCCTTTGTCCAGGCATTATAATAAATAGGCTTTTCAGTAAGGATTTTTGACAGAATATCTTCCGCATGCAGAATTTTATCCTGCGGCAAAAACTTTTTTAATGAATTATAGCGGTGTTCGATATCTGCCGGTTCGTAAAGCAGGTTAAAAGGCATGGCAAGTTCTTTTTTTACGGTCATTTCAATTACCTCCATAGCATTGGCTACACTTTCTTTCTTTTTCATATCCAGTCCCTGTTTTATTTTGAATGCTTTTTCATGACCATAAAGGCAACCAAAAAGACAGATCAAAATATTCCTGATCTCAGCGAGCTCAATATTCAATGAACTATTGATAACAGAGAATTTTTCATTATGTGCTTCAAGTTCGTTTTGCATATAAAGAAGCTCAATGCCGTAATTAAGATAGGCGAATGATATTTCTTCTAATTTTTTTTGTGTTTCAGGTGTTGCTTTGTAACGGCTCCTGTTCAAGGCTTTTGCAATAGTACCGGAATCTCCCGGATATTTATCCAGCAGATCAATAAGTGTTACATGTGCTTCGCTTCCGCCTATTTTCCCCAACACAATAATTAATTTTTCTTTTAATGACTGGTTAATATTATTTGAAAGAGTTCTTAAAATAATAGGTATCGATTTTTCGCCAGCAGCATGTAAAACACTTGCTACATGCAAGGCGTGTTCTTTAGAATATGTCATTACTGTTTCTAACAGAACGATAGTTGCAGATGGCCCGATAGCTTTAAATGCTGCAATTCGTAAGTCCCGGTTGATATTAAAGAGTTCAGCATGATCAGGATGGCAGTAATCCTCTTTTACTTCAGCAAGTATCTGCAATGCCATTTGCTTGTCCTTTACATTATTTGATCGAATTAAATTTTGGATTATCTCCCGTGCATGTTCCCGGGTTTCTTGCGCCGGGCTTTTGATCATTCCTGTGATGGCTGCAATTTTTATTCTCGGATCATGATGATGTAAGTAGTGTTTTTGATAATTACGTTCATTTTGCTCTTTGCAAAGTGATTGTGCCGATAGGTACTGTATCTCTATATTTTCATCATGGTCGGCAAGATGTTTCAACTTCTCTTCAGCGCCTTTGATATTCCGGTTTTGAATCAACATTAAAGTGACCTTTTTTATATTATAGGAAGGATGGTCGAGCAGTTTAAAGATGATTTCTTTGCTTACATTGCTGATCTGGCTATTCAGCATTTGTAAAATATTTATGATTTCGGTTTCGTTTCCCGTTTTAATTTTTTTCAATACCTGTTGCTGAATTTCTTCATCAGATAATTTGAATTCATCCTGGCTGAAAAAACGGCTGCTGATCGTTTTTAAAAGTGTACTATGGTATGACTTATTTACTAATAAAACCGAAACGATCCACGAAACAGCAAGGAATGCAAGGATGTAACAAAGCACCAGTAGCTCATTTCCTGTATACATATTTAAAAAAATGAGCAATACGCCTGCAAATAAAAATGCAAATGGATCCATTATTCCTTTTACTATTGCATGCGCCTTTGATCTTGCATTAGGATTAAGTGGCTGCATAACTGTTAAGAAAACCGGATTTGTAATTGCTATTCTCAAAACTTCAACGGCTATAGCAGCCATTCCGAATGTGTAAAAAACAAGTTTCTCAAGACCGGCAGCATATTGTGCCGAAATGATAATGATCAGAAGCGTCAATAAGACAAGTGGGGTTATCATTAAAGATTTTTTTATTCCTATTGAAGAGACGATCCTGCCAGTGAAAATGATTTTTACCAATAAGGCGATGATTTGAGAAACAGCCATAAAAAGAATGATAAAAGTTGATAATTCTTTATCATCATGATGAGCTTCTTTTACTTCGAAATAAAATCCGTAATTGATAATAGCAAGGCAAGCGGAAATAATAAAAGTCAGTACTGCCAACCTTCGAATAAGTGTATTTAATGTATATCGTTTTACAAAGGCTCTAAATCCTTTTCCTTGTATAAACTCAACTGAATGATCTATATGATGATGGTGATGAACAACACCTGATCTTGAAAGCTGGAATAAAAAAGGTAATGCGCCAAGCATAAAAATAAATGCCGGCCATAGCATATTCAGCGGGCCAATTGCTTTTACAAAAAAGTAAGCCATTGTATAGCCAATAAACTTTGCGGGGATATCACCAGCACTGATAACAGCAAACAATCGTTTGCTTTGTCTTACATCAAATAAGGTGGATGTGATACTCCAGAAACATAGGCTACTTGCTAAGTATAAAACATAATACCAGGCAAACATGAGATAATCAAACCAATCATATTTTATCCAATTGCTGCTTACCTGTAAAATAAAAATGCTGGCAGCCATTAATATGATCACCGCTGTACCAACGCTGGTAAGATGAAAGCGGTGTTCAAACTTATTAAATACCCAGCCGGTGATAAATAAAAGTGGTGAAGAAATGATCATTACCCAGGCGAGTTGCGAGGCAGAAAATTTTTCGAGAAAATGAGTAAATGAAGCCGTAAAGAAAAATGCAACTCCCGTACCCATAAAAAACTGTAGCCAGAAAAGTTGGGTGACTACTTTCCATTCCGAGGGTCTTACATTCAATAATTTTTGTAAAAGAGGTCTGCTGCTCATTTTGGCCAATTACTCCTTTCTTTTATAATGTCGAGGTGTTGCATCTTTATCTTATTTCTTTTACCTATTGATGTATTGGTAAAATAATGATGCATTTCAAAAAATTTGATTTGAATATGATCCCAGGTTGCATCTTCCGGAATGATCTTAAACGTTATAAACTCTTTGTACAGGTGTTTGCTGATGGGTTCAAAATCCTTACGACCAAGATAATCAAGATCAGCATCGCAAATAATTTGTTCCAACAGGGTTTGCGGTGTTTGCGGAATTTTTGTAGCCATTATCATTCCACATATCTTTTTTATATCAGCTTCGCTAAATACATTTTTAAGATTTTCTTTAGCGATCTCACAACCCTTTTCCTCGTGGTTCTTATACACAAATAAAAATCCGCTATCATGATATGCAGCAGCAGTCTTCAGCAATAAAAGGTCATGTTTATCAGTAACATTCTCATGTTTTGCTATTTCCTCCGCTTGTTCCAGCACATCCAGGGTGTGTGAAATATTATGATAGCCAAGCCGGGGATCAAGCTCTTCTTCCAGGCGGGACAAAATGGGTTGCTTTATACTTGTAAAAAGATCAGGCACCAAAAAGCTTTTATCTAAGATAATGGTTTGACAATTAAAACTATTATCGGAGGCAGAGACATTTATCAGCAGCCAAAGAAAATTTATTTTCATTATGATATATCCGGCTCTTTACCTATTTTAGCAGCCCCATCGAATTTTCCACCATTAAAAAAATCCAGTTTTTTATGAAGCCTGAATATATGGGATGAACAGTCCATGGAAGAATTGTATCCGATGTATTTAACTAAACAAGCCTGATTATGAAGATATTTTGTATTGGCCGTAACTATGTAGCCCATATCAAAGAATTGGGCAATGAGATACCCGAGGAGCCAGTGGTATTTATGAAACCTAAGAGTGCCTTGCTTCAGCCTCATACCCCATTTTATTACCCAGAGTTTACTAACGAGCTTCATTATGAATGTGAACTGGTATTGCGCATCAGTAAAAATGGAAAATATATCCAGGAAAAATTTGCCAGCAAATATTATGATGCAGTTACAACCGGTATTGATTTTACCGCCAGGGATATTCAAAATGACCTGAAAGCAAAAGGGCTTCCATGGGAAAAAGCCAAGGCCTGGGATAACTCTGCTGCGATCGGAAAATGGATACCATTTACTGCTATAAAAAATAAAAAGGATATTAATTTTTGTTTATATAAAAACAAAGAATTAGTGCAGCAAAGCAACTCAAACCTCATGATACATGACTTTGACAGTATTGTTGCTTATATTTCCAATTATTTTTCTGTGAACATCGGCGATCTCGTATTTACAGGAACGCCGGCTGGGGTAGGAGAGTTAGTTGTCGGTGATGAATTGGAAGGGTTTATTGAAGATGATTCTTTATTATCATTAGAAGTAAAATAGAAACATTTTTTTCAGACCAAAATCAACTGTAGGCCATCAGCAATTGCTGGTGGCTTTTTTATTTTCCTTACAGTCGTTCGGCTTATTTTTGCTGAATTAGCTTGCCACTATGATTGAAAAAGAAATTTTACTGAAAGCTTTCCGATTGATGTGCTGTGCAAAATCAATGGCTGAAGTGTATGATGAAAACCGGCAAATTTGTAAATATGTTCATTCTACTTCACGAGGCCATGAAGCGATACAACTAGCCACTGCCTTTCATTTGCAAAATTGTGATTATGTAAGTCCATACTATCGTGATGAAAGTATGTTACTTGGTCTTGGTTATTCTCCTTATGAATTAATGCTGCAGCTGCTTACAAAAGCTGATGATCCTTTTACCGGCGGACGTTCATATTATTCTCATCCCAATTCAAGAGAAAAAGATAAACCAAAGATCATTCACCAAAGCAGTGCTACCGGTATGCAGGCAATACCAACAACGGGTGTTGCACAGGGTATCCAATATTTTGAACTCCTCCCTGAATCCCTCCAAAGGAGGGACAATACATCAGCACAAAGCCAGCTTATAGGAGACCCGAATAAGAATGAAGATTTTCAATTATCAGAATCTTCCACAATCCACCAGATGGGAGGCGAGGGGGCTCCTGTTGTGATCTGTTCACTCGGCGACGGAAGTGTAACAGAAGGTGAAGTAAGTGAAGCATTACAATTTGCCGTGTTAAAACAGCTACCAATTATTTATTTGGTGCAGGATAATGATTGGGGAATAAGTGCTACTGCAGAAGAAACAAGGGCAATGAATGCTTATGAGTATGCGGATGGATTTAAAGGTTTAAATAGAATTCAAATTGACGGAACTGATTTTATCCATTGTTATAAAATAATGGGTAATGTAATTAACGAAGTGAGAAAAAACAGGAAACCATGGTTGGTTCATGCAAAAGTCCCATTGCTCAATCATCATACAAGTGGAGTAAGAAAAGATTTTTATCGCAGCGAAGAGGATCTTGCAAAAGATGCAATTGATGATCCGTTCCCGAAATTGAGAAAGCTTTTACTTGAGAACGGGATAGATGAAAAAGAGTTGGAGAAGAATGAAGCCGATATGGCAGGATTAATAAGCTCTGATTTTATGAAGGCTTTGAATTCTGCCGAGCCGGATATTAATAAAACAACTGAGTATATTTTTGTTCCAACAAACATTACAGAAGAAAAAGGAGAAAGAAGCCCGGCTGGTAAAGAAAAAGTGATGATGGTTGATGCGGCATTGTTTGCCATTCGTGAATTAATGGAAGATCATCCGGAATGCATTTTCTTTGGACAAGATGTCGGTCGCAGGCTTGGCGGAGTATTTCGGGAAGCAGCAACACTTGCTGAGCAATTTGGTGATCATCGTGTTTTTAATACCGCTATACAAGAAGCATATATTATTGGCTCCACAGTTGGTTTAAGTGCGGTAGGAGTGAAGCCGATCGTTGAAGTACAATTTGCCGATTATATTTACCCGGGGCTTAATCAGCTTGTTTCAGAAATTTCCAAATCATGTTATCTCAGTTGCGGTAAATACCCGGTCTCAACAATTATTCGTGTTCCGATTGGCGCCTATGGTGGTGGTGGTCCTTATCATAGTGGCAGTGTGGAAACAACTTTGCTTTCAATTAAAGGAATAAAGATTGCTTACCCGTCAAATGCTGCTGATATGAAAGGGTTGATGAAGGCTGCTTATTATGACGGGAACCCTGTTGTGATGCTTGAACATAAAGGATTATACTGGAGTAAAGTGCCGGGAACAGAGGATGCAAAGTCGGTTGAACCATCAAGAGATTATATTCTCCCGTTTGGCAAAGCAAATATTGTGTTGAATGCGGATCAAAGTAAAGTAGATAACGGTGAAACCTGTTGCATCATCACTTATGCAATGGGAGTATATTGGGCAAACGCAGCAGCTAAAAATTTTCCGGGTCAGATTGAAATTATAGATCTAAGGACTTTATTTCCTTTAGATGAAGAAATGATATTTGATGCTGTAAAAAAACATGGAAAATGTTTAGTGCTTTCGGAAGAGCAACAGAATAATTCTTTTGCAGAAGCATTGGCGGGAAGAATTTCAAAAAATTGTTTCAAGTGGCTTGATGGCCCGGTTGAAGTATTGGGAGCAGCAAATATACCTGCCATTCCTTTAAATGTGGGACTTGAAAATGCAGTACTTCCCAATGCCGGAAAAGTGTCGGAAAAAATTAAAACTCTTTTGAGTTATTAATATAAAAGATGTTTCAGTTTATCAAGATTGGCGATCAATATCTTTCCTTCTTTTATTTCAATAAGTTTTTCGGCTTTAAAATCACTCAGTGTTCTTATCAATGATTCAGTTGCAGTGCCAACATAATGTGCAATATCTTCTCTTGAAATTTCAATTGGCTTGTTCTGCCCGGCGGTATTGAATTTTTCCTGTATATCAACAAGTGCCTTTGCTACACGTTTGCGCAATGAGCTGTAAGCAAGGTTAAGCAGTCTTTCTTCTTTGTCTTTTACATTTTTTGTAATGATGCGAATAAATTTTGCGGCTATGCTAAGATCACCAAAAATCATTTTATGAAAATCTTCGCGGGGTATCTGCATAATGTCTGAATCTTCAAGTATTATAGCACTGTCATCATAATTTTTATCTTCTATCAGAGCAGGGTAACCGATAAAATCTCCTTCGCTGAAAAGATCAGTGATATATTCTTTACCATCCTCATGTGTTTTAAATCCTTTTACTTTTCCTTTAACTACATAGTATAAAAGTTTTGGCCGTTTACCTTCCTGGTAAAGAGATTGTTTTTTATTATAAGACTCAATATTGTACTGGTCGGCAAGTTGCTTCATCAATCCGCTGTCTTTTACATCTTTTATAAATTGAGAAAGGCCATGTTGTGAGGACGCATACTTGTTTCCGAGAATTTCTGCTTTCTTTAATCTTATTTCAATTGCATTCAGCAGTTCAATATCTTCAAATGGTTTGGTAATATAATCATCGGCTCCCATTTCCATTCCTTTTCTAAAATCACTTCTTTCGGTTTTTGCTGTTAAAAAAATAAATGGTATGCTTTGCGTGGTCTCATTTTTTCTTACTAAATGAAGAACGCCATAGCCATCAAGTTCCGGCATCATAATATCACAAATTATCACATCGGGTTTTTCGCGAATGGCAATGTCCACGCCTTTTTTACCATTTTCTGCTGTAAATGTTTTGTAGCCCGCAAGGTCGAGGATCTCTGCTGTGTTTTCCCTTATGTCTTTGTTATCTTCTATTACAAGAATTGATTTCATGAATTATTATTTGTGTTGTTTGGAAATGTTATGGTGATCATTGTGCCTTTTCCCAATGTACTTTGCAAATTTACAGTGCCATTCATAAGGTCGATATACCTTTTTACAATATGCAACCCAAGACCAGTCCCCTGTATATTCGTTACGTTTGAGGCTCTGTAAAACATATTGAATAAATGTTCCTGGTCTTTTTCTGAAATACCAAGCCCTTTGTCCGTCACAGTTATTATACTTTTCTCAGTATTACTTTTGGCTGCGATAGTAATGGGTGAATCTTCTTCTGAAAATTTAATTGCATTACTTAAAAGATTAATTAAGATATTCCGGAGCAGTTTTTTATCAGCGTTAACTTTTTCTTCTCCATCATAGCTGAAATTGAATTTTTGACCTGGCTTTATTAAAACTTTCATATCTCCCAGCGTTTCATCTATCATTTCTTTAAGATTGAATTCACTTGGATCTGCAGTTATCCGGCCTTCGTCAAGCTTTCCTAAAGAAAGAAAATCTTCAAGTATGTCATTTAGATGTTTTACCGAATCTTTAATACGGCTGATATGTTTATCCCTTTTTTCCTGGTCATCTTCCTTTGTATATTTCGAGATCAATACGGCCGATGATAAAACTGAGCTAAGTGGTGTTCTGAACTCATGTGATGCCATTGATACAAAGCGACCTTTTATTTCGTTTAGTTGTTTTTCTTTATCCAATGCTTCGTGAAGCTCTGTTTGTGATTCTTCTAATTTTTCAAGTGCCTCTTTAAGAATATGAGTACGTTCATCCACTTTTCGTTCCAATTCAGTATTCAGTTTACGAATTTCAAAAGTCACCTTTTCCAGCTCATTTTGTTTTTTTACAAGGTTATTTTCAATTTCTTTTCTTAATGTTATATCAACAACGAAGGCAATTACAAAAAGTTCATTGCCTTTTTTATAATGACTAAGGCTTATTTCAACAGGGAATTCTTCTCCATTTTTTTTTAATGCAAACAAGTCTCTGCCGGCCCCCATGGAACGATTTGATGGTTTTTTGTGAAATCCTTCTCGCAAAGCCTTGTGTCCGGGTCTGAAATTTCCGGGAATTAACAATTCAACCGGCTGATTATTTAATTCGTTTGTAGCATAACCAAACATTTTTTCTGCCGCAGGATTTACAAGCACTATAAAACCCCGGCTATCAGTCAGGATAATTCCTTCTGTTACATTTTCAAATAGTGAAGTCATGTGCGCCTGGTCAAACATAGTATGCGGTGCTTATTTAATTGCTCAATGTAAACTAATGTCAGGAAAAAATGAATTCAAATTTGACCAGGGTATAAAAGGGTTATATATACGCCATTTCTGGTTTACGAATCTCTGTAAATTTTCGTACTGATTCGATCAGGGGATTTATATTTTCTTTTTTTACGTTATTGAAATCTGTCACCATCTCCTTTTTCTCAACAGGGTCTTTTGTAAGTCTTGCTCCCATTTTGAGCATAAACCTGTCCCACCAGGAAAGATTCCTCATTTTCATTCTTCCTGGTAAATAATAAGATTCACTTTTTTGTAATATCTCCGATGCAATACATGCCTTATTATACGCTTCCCTTTTTTCTTTTTGATCTGCAGGAGTACTCGCAACCTGGAAAAGAAAAGTTTTTTTATTAACCAGCACAGCGAGGTTTTTTTTCATCCACTTTTTTATCTCAAGCTTACCAATATAGACACTTGAACCAATGATGAAGTAATCATATTTTGGTAATTCATCCGGGGGAAAACGATCGGCTGAAGCGACAGGTAATTGCAGTTCCTGTCCGATCCACATGGCATATTGCTTGGTGGCGCCATACCTGCCTTTGTAAATTACGAGCCCTTTCATAATTAATGTTTTTTAGCTGATGGATCAGTTTTATTTTTTGTTACTACTACTTCAGGATGTAATACTATCTCAGCATTTATTGAATTAAAAATAGGGCAGGTCTTTTTTGCTTTTACTAATGCAATCTGGGCATTTTCAATATCAGCTACACTCATTACATAGGCTTTTGGATAAATATGGATAAATGTGAATTTGAATTTCCCATCTACTAATTCCACTTGGCCCGTTGCAGTACATTCAAACCCCGCATTTTCAAATTTCATTTTCTTTACAAGATCAATGTAGGTGCTTAAAAAAGAAGTAGTGACCGAACTGAGAAATAAATGTTCGGCACTCCACTCATTTTCCGTAACTATCGCGTCAGGATAGGTTGTAATGATCACACTGTGGTAAGTAGAGTGTGAGCTCACAATTCCCCGGCCATCACCTGACCAGCGAAGATCAGTTGCAAATATCAATGGCTTATTCTGCTTTGCTATCATTTCAACACTCTTTTCAGCAAAGCTATTTTTACAGACAAGATTTATAAATGATTTGCGTCACCGGGTGAGATGATTTACGCTGTAGTGAAAATACGCTGTATCTATTTTTCTTTTAACAATTCCTGTTCCATTGCAATTGCTTTTGGAAAAAGAATATTGCTTTCAAGATGGATATGCTGTACAAGGTCTTTGTCCAGTTCTTTTAATTTAGCAAATGTTACTTTATGAGTTAAACAAGCATTTTCCGGTGGAGTATAGTTGTCCGTGATCGTTCTTAAACGATGCAGATTTGACCCCGTTGTTTCATGTTCTTTAAGCATTACTTCTTCCAGGGGTTTACGCAATGTTCTTATTAAAAGCCTGGCATAAGATTCACGATGCTTATATGCATGATGAATTTGTTTTATGTAAGGGAAAAATATTTCTTCTTCCTGCTTCATGTGCGGAGGAATTTCTTTCATGAATTTTTTTAAGATGATCTCCAGTTCCTCCAGTTCAGGAAATTTTTTCCTGTGCCCATCCAGGAATTTTGTTGTTTGTTCGTGTATTTCGGGCAATGCTTTTTCCAGATAGCGATGATGAACATTAAGTATATAATCAGTTAAGAAATCTACTTCCCAACTGTCAAACTCTAAGGCAGCATTTGAAGCAGACTGTTGTACAATTTTGTTTAGCTCCTCAATAATTTCTTCAGTATTTAAACTTTTATTTTGACAAGCTATATCAAGCGGCCATTTGCCACCGCAGCAGAAATCTATATCATATTTTCTGAAAACTTCGGCAGTCCTGTAATCGTGGGTTACAATATCTGTAACAAAAGACGAAGGCTCTATTTTATAAATGTTTCGAAACATATTTTTTCTATCTCTTACCTAATACTGACAATATTAAAAAAACGAAAAACAGGAAATCATGATTTTCATCAGCAAGTAAACTTGTTTAATTTGTTGAAAGGCTTTTTATAAAATCGCTTTTATTGTTCATTAACAGATCTCCTATGGTTGTTTCTTTAAAAACAGACAGAAATTTTCCTTTTACTTCTTCCATTTCATAATGAAGCGGACAAGGGTTTGTTCCATCACAATATTTCAATTTCAAAACACAAATTCTGAATTGCTCCATTCCGTCTGTTATTTCAAGTAACCGAATAAGAGGTGTTGTAAGAGTTTCATTTGAAAGAGTGAAGCCGCCATAAGGACCTTTCGTTGATCTTAAAAGCCCTGCTTTAACAGTTTGCTGCATAATCTTTCCCAAAAAGTGTTTTGGAACAGAAAGGCTGCCCGCTATTTCATCGATCTGAACCTTGCGTTGCTCATCCTGCATTTTAGCTACATACAGAATACCCCTTAGCGCATATCCAAATGATTTGGATAAGATCATTAAAAATAGATTTTTTCAAAATTAACCGCGGCTGCTTCCTTTCAAGGTGATTATAATCATTCCCTTTTTTGACACATGTCATGATAGCCCGGGAAGAGCACAAATATTTTTGTGACATAAAAGACGCAGGTGTCTTTTATACTTAAAGTAAAAAACTCATAATTATGAAACCTAAATTCTTGATTGCTGTAATGTTTATATGCGGCTCAATTTTTTTTGCAAATTGTGGCGGCGGTGTTGACAAAGATGCAAAGCCCCTTGATATAGAAGCGCTTCAAAAAAGCCAACCTGAAACGCATGGCACTGAAATAAAGGAAAGTGAAATACAGATAACAACTCCACTGAATGAAGAATGGGTAACTGGCGGCAAAAGTATTTATGAATTAAAGTGTCAAAGTTGTCATCGGTTGACAGAAGAGAAACTTGTTGGTCCTGGTTGGAAAGATGTAACCAAAAGAAGACAACCGGTATGGGTCATGAACATGATCACCAACGTAGAAATGATGCTTGAAAAAGATGCTGAAGCACAGAAACTTTTAGAGCAATGTATGGTGCGTATGCCAAACCAGAATATTACCAAAGAGGAAGCTAGAAAAATATTGGAATTTATGCGCAGTAATGATGGCGAAAAATAACGTCTTAGATTATTTATCCTGCGAAAGTTCACGAACATCTGACGATTGCTTAAAGGGATAAATAAGTTTTCTCATTTAAAATATATAATTCTCATTTAAAATAAATAATATGAAACCCTCTTTTAAAAATCTACTGCTTCTTGTATTTGCTGCTTCCGCTCTGCCATGGCTTCAAAGTTGTAAACCAAAAGGAACGCAGTCTGCCGTAAGCGGTGATGCTGCATCAAAAGTATATGTGGCTCCCGGTAAATATGATGAGTTTTACAATTTCGTATCTGGCGGTTTCAGCGGACAAATGTCTGTTTATGGAATTCCATCTGGCCGTTTGTTCCGCGTAATTCCCGTTTTTTCTGTTGACCCTGAAAAGGGTTATGGTTACAGTGAAGAATCTAAACCCATGCTGAATACATCTCATGGTTTTGTACCCTGGGATGATCTTCATCATATTGCACTTTCTCAAACTGATGGCATACATGATGGTCGTTGGGCATTTGGCAACGGCAATAACACACCACGTATTGCAAGGGTTGATCTGAAGACATTCAGAACCGCCGAGATTATAGAAATTCCCAATAGTGCGGGTAATCACTCTTCACCATTTATTACTGAAAACTCAGAATACGTGGTAGCAGGAACCCGTTTCTCAGTACCCATGGATAATAGTAATGGTGATGTTGCGATTAATACATATAAAGCAAATTTTAAAGGAACGGTAAGTTTTATTGCTGTTGATAAAACAACAGGCAATATGAATATTGCATTTCAGATTCAAATGCCGGGTATAAATTTTGACCTGGCCCGTGCCGGTAAGGGAAAATCACATGGATGGATGTTTTTCAGTTGCTATAATTCAGAAAAAGCTAACACATTATTAGAAATAAACGCTTCACAAAAAGATAAAGATTTTATCATTGCTGTAAACTGGAAAAAAGCTGAAGAATACGTGAAAGCCGGTAAAGGAAAAAAGGTTCCCGTTAAGTATGCTCATAATATTTATGATGAACAAAAACATATGGCTACTTCGGTAATTGAAAAAGAAGTTATCATGCTGGATTCAAAAGAACTGGCTGATATGGTATACATGATGCCTTGCCCCAAATCTCCGCACGGCTGCGATACTGACCCAACTGGTGAGTATATTGTAGGCAGTGGAAAACTTGCAGCCATGATCCCGGTATTTTCTTTTACAAAAATGCAAGAGGCAATTGCCAGCAAAAATTTTGATGGAGAATACGATGGTATCCCGGTATTGAAATACGACGCTGTTTTACATGGCGAAGTAAAAAAACCAGGATTAGGACCACTGCATACAGAGTTTGACGACAAAGGATTTGCATATACTTCATTCTTTGTTTCATCAGAAGTTGTAAAGTGGAATGTAAAAACTCTTGAAGTTGTTGACCGTGTTAAAACATTCTATTCTGTAGGTCACCTGAGTGTTCCCGGCGGACCTACCAAAAAGCCATGGGGCAAATACATGATTGCTTATAACAAAATCACCAAAGACCGTTATCTGCCCACAGGTCCTGAACTGGCTCAGAGTGCACAGTTATATGATATCAGTGGAGAAAAAATGAAACTCCTTCTTGACTTCCCCACTATTGGTGAGCCACATTATGCTGAAGCAATCCCTGCTGATTTAGTAGTGAAAAACAGCCAGAAGATTTATAAAATAGAAGATAATAAAAATCCTTACGCTGCACTCGGAGATAATTTTGCAAGAGTAGAACGTAAAGGAAATGAAGTGCATGTATATATGACATCTATCCGCTCACATTTTACTCCTGATAATATAGAAGGTGTAAAAATGGGCGATGTGGTTTATTTCCATGTTACCAACCTTGAACAGGACTGGGATGTACCACACGGTTTTGCTGTTAAAGGTGCAAACAATGCTGAATTACTCATTATGCCCGGCGAAACTCAAACGTTAGCATGGAAGCCTGAAAGAGTTGGTGTATTTCCAATTTACTGCACTGATTTTTGTTCTGCACTGCACCAGGAAATGCAGGGCTATATCAGGGTTAGCCCGGCCGGTTCCAATGTGCCAATATCATTCAGCACAGGTAAAAAAGAACCAGTTGCAACAACTGCAACAGAAAAATAATAGTTTTCATTGACCACTCCCTGTAAGCGGGGAGTGGTTTATTTAACAACTAAAAAAAATCATTATGAAAAAAATATTAAACATTTTACCAGTTGTTTTTCTATTTGTATTTTTTGCCTGCAACAGTAATACTGAACCAGGCAAAACTGAAACTACTGAAGCATCAACAGCGGGCGGACAGGAAGCTGTTAAAGATGATTTATCACAAAAAGATGTAGTAAAAATTGCAGTTGGCTCAAAAGACCATACCACATTAGTAGCAGCTTTGAAACAGGCTGAGTATGTTGATGATCTTTCCAACGCCGGGCCCTTTACAGTTTTTGCTCCAACTAATGATGCTTTTAATAAACTACCTGCAGGTACAGTTGAAGGCTTGATGAAAGATGATAAAAAAGCAGACTTACAAAATATACTTGAATATCATGTGGCAGTAGGTGTATATAAAACAGAAAATATGCAGGATGGCCAGGTAATAAACATGGCAAATCTTGACAATATCACTTTAAGTGTAAAAGATGGAAAAGTAATGGTGAATGGTAACGCTAATATTGTTGCAACTATTCCTGCGTCAAACGGAGTAATTTATGTAGTAGATGCAGTATTATTGCCACCTGCCAAAAAATAAAAAGATACTTTTTCTATTGAGAACCGGGGCTGGTTGGGATTTTATACCAGCCACTTATTAAACGAAAACCATGAACAAATTAAGTACAGCATCCAGAGTTATACTTGCGATTGCCTCGCTTTCACTTATTGCTACTTATTTTCTTCCTATCTGGCGTATTGATTTATTTGCTCCGCAATATCCCGAAGGACTGATGATGAATATCTGGCTGGATAACATAACCGGTGAAATTGATATCATCAATGGATTGAATCACTACATTGGTATGCGGCATATCAAACCTGAAATGTTTCCGGAGTTTAAGTTTCTTGGTTATATAGTAGCATTTTATATTTTACTTGGATTAGCGGTAGCTGTAATTGGCAATAGAAAAATTCTCTTCTGGTACCTGGTCTTTACTGCCTTCGGCGGATTGTTTGCCCTGTATGATTTTTACCGCTGGGGTTATGAGTATGGACATAATCTTGATGAAACAGCTCCTATTAAAGTACCTGGTCTTTCTTATCAGCCTCCCATATTCGGGCATAAACGGATGTTAAATTTTGACGCTTATTCATTTCCGGATATTGGCGGATGGATAATAATTGGAGCAGCATCCATCTTTTTTATTGTTTGGTTTTATGAATGGTACAAAAATCATAAAAAGAAATTAAAACCCGCAGCTGGTATGGTAACTTCTTTGTTAACTATTTTTCTTGTTTCCTGTTCCGCAAAGCCGGAACCGTTTAAATACGGAACAGATATTTGCTATACCTGCAAAATGGGAATCGTTGATACAAAATTTGGTAATGAAATAATTACAAAAAAAGGGAAGATTTTTAAATTTGATGATATAGGATGCCTGGTCCGTTATTTAAAATCCGGTGTTACCGATCAAAAAGAAATCGGTCAAACTGTTGTTATTAATTATGAAAAAAAGAATGACTTTATAGATGTACATAATGCATCCTTTGCAGTGAGTGAAGAAATAAGAAGCCCGATGAATTTTAATACAGCTGCTTTTACAAACAAAGAAGCTGCAACAAAATTCCTTGCCGGCAAAAGCGGAAAAATATTTACCTGGAACGAAATTTATACCCGGATTGAATAGCTGAATTAATGCGAAAGTTTCTTTTTATATTACCAATCATTTTTATTAGCACCGCAGGTGTAACCCGTACAATTTCAGTAGGTAAAACGCTGCTTGTTACTACCCTGCATAAAGCCATCGAACTGGCAAAAAACGGAGATACAATTCTTGTTGAACCGGGTATTTATAAAGAAGGCAATATTCTGATCTCTAAAAGTATAACCCTGATTGGGAAAAATTTCCCGGTGCTGGATGGTGAGAACAAATTTGAAATACTTACAGTAAGTGGAAATAATATTATCATCAAAGGATTCCTGCTTCAAAATTGTGGTCAATCCGCTATGAATGATTTTGCCTCTATAAAGTTAATTGATACAAAAAATTGCATTATCGAAAATAACAAAGTCATTTACTCCTATTTCGGTATTCATATTTCAAATTCTTCTTATTTTACTATACGCAACAATGCAGTCAGCGGCAACCCAACATCAGAACAAAATACGGGTAACGGAATTCATTTGTGGAAATGCAATAATGCACTGATTGAAAACAACCGGGTAAATGGCCACCGCGATGGCATTTATTTTGAATTTGTAACCGAAACAATTATTAAAAACAATTTGAGTGAAAAGAATATCCGTTACGGATTACATTTTATGTTTTCCCACAGTGATACTTACACCGGTAATACATTTAAAAATAATGGTGCCGGTGTCGCCGTGATGTATTCAAAACATGTGAAAATGGAAAACAACCGTTTTGAAGGAAACTGGGGGCCTTCGGCTTATGGCATCCTGTTAAAAGATATTACAGATAGTCATATTCTTCATAATGAATTTTTCAAAAACACAGTGGGCATTCATATGGAAGGAAGCAGCCGGATTGAAATTTTTAAAAATACATTTAAGGAAAATGGATGGGCTATTAATGTACAGGCAAGTTGTGATGATAATGTGTTTTCACTTAATAATTTCTATGGCAACAGTTTTGATGTGGCTACAAACGGGAGCATATCACTCAATAAATTTACTGCTAATTACTGGGATAAATATGAAGGATATGATCGTAATAAAGACGGGTATGGGGATGTGCCTTATCATCCTGTAAGTATGTATTCAATGATCGTTGAACAAAACCCTAATTCTCTTATTCTATTAAGAAGTTTTATGGTTTCACTGCTTGATAAAGCCGAGAAAGCGATTCCAAGCCTTACCCCTGAAAACCTTATTGACGATAAACCAATGATGAAACCTAATAAATTATGATCAGGATCGACCATATAAACAAGAAGTTTAAGAAATTAATTGCGCTGAATGATATCAATGCGCAATTTGAAAAGGGCCAGGTAATTTCTTTAATAGGACCAAATGGGTCAGGAAAAACAACATTGATCAAATCCATACTTGGCATGGTAAAACCGGGCAGTGGTAAAATATTTTTTAATAATGAGCCGATTAATGGTGATCCTTCTTATCGTTCTCAAATCGGCTATATGCCGCAGATCGGTCGCTATCCTGATAATATGAAAGTGGGCCAGCTTTTTAAAATGCTCAGGAATATCCGAAATGTACCGGAAGATAAAATCGATGAAGAGTTGGTAGAGAAGTTTGGGCTAAAGCAAATTTTTGAAAAGCCGATGCGTACACTTTCGGGCGGTACAAGGCAAAAAGTCAGCGCTGCCCTTGCTTTTCTTTTTGACCCAGATGTGTTGATACTTGATGAGCCAACCGCGGGACTTGACCCATTATCATCAGAAATATTAAAAGAAAAGATACTTAAAGAAAAAGCAAAAAATAAACTCATCCTTATCACATCACATATTTTAAGTGATCTTGATGAATTGACAACACATATCATGTATTTGCAGGAAGGGAAGCTGGAGTTTTTTAAAGAGATAGAACAACTGCGTGAAGAGACCGGCGAAATAAAACTCGGAAAAGCCATTGCAAGAATAATGAAAGGCGAAAAATTTAACAATGAATGGATCGACCGTATGTTCGTCCTTAAGGACACTCCGGGAGAGATAAAAGATGAAAAGAAAATTTATTGATCAAATGATAAATCATCATGCTTAAGTTATCAAAATATGTTCTTTATGATATTATAAGAAGCAAAGTGATCCTTGCTTATACCGCTTTCCTGTTCCTTGTTTCTTTCAGTCTCTTTAATATGGAGGAAAACAGCAGCAAAGCTATTTTGAGTTTATTAAATATTATTCTGATTGTGGTGCCACTTATCAGTATGATCTTTACTACAATTCATTATTATAATTCGTATGAGTTCATCGAACTGATGCTTTCGCAACCAATGAGTCGTCGTAAAATTTTATTGAGTGAGTACGGAGGAGTAAGTCTTTCATTGGTGAGCAGCTTTATGATCGGGGTCGGGATACCGGTTTTACTTTATTCTCCAGACAATGTTGGATTTTCACTTTTGTTTACCGGAACCTCTTTAACCCTTGTGTTTACCTCGCTGGCTTTTCTTACTTCTGTCAAGGCAAGAGATAAGGCAAGAGGGATTGGTTTTGCATTATTGCTTTGGTTTTATTTTGCATTGATCTATGATGGATTGATACTTTTAATTCTTTTTAACTTTAGCGATTATCCTCTTGAAAAAGCTACTCTTATTCTTTCTGCGTTTAACCCGATCGATCTTGGCCGTATTTCCATAATGCTTAAAATGGACGTGAGTGCATTGATGGGTTATACCGGTTCTCTGTACAAAGATTTTTTTGGTAGCGGTTCGGGCATTCTTTTTACAGTAGGTATCATGTTGCTCTGGATCATTCTTCCTCTTTGGTGGGCATTGCGGATCTTTAAAAAGAAAGATCTCTGATTCCGAATCATAACCCGCTTTGATTCGGATCATTCAATACAACATTTCTCTCTGGTAAATTTACAGGGTAAGTTAAAATGTATTTATCATGAGACTTATTCAAAAATACCTGCCGAATCCCCGGCATACCGAAGTACATAGAATTTTTGTAAAAACAAAACCGCATGAAGCATGGGAAACAATGCGCCATTTAGATATGGGTAAAGTGCCATGGGTAAAATTGTTATTTAGCATCAGGACTTTGCCCGAAAGGTTGACCAGAAAATCGAAAGGAATTGATAATAGAATCGGAATTGACCAGATAGCAGAAAATGGTAAGGGTTTTTTTATTGCAGAGGAAATACCAAGCCAGGAAATAGTTGTTGCAGCAGTCGGAAAATTCTGGCATTTGAATATTCCCTTTGTCGAAGTTACTTCTGAAGAATTCAGTGATTTTAATATTCCCGGCTATGGAAAATTATCATGGAGCATATTAGTTGAACCATACTCAGAAGGCAGCGTTATTACTCTTGAATTAAGAACTACCGCCACCGATGAGATCAGTTGGAAAAAATTAAATCGTTATTACAGCATCATCGGTGTGGCTTCACAACTGATAAGGAGCACTATGATGCATCATGCTGAAAATTTGTTGGGAAAATTCAAAAGAGCTGACGATGAGGAAAGAGCATTGCCGGGTGATGAACGATTGCCTGATTGCAAATACCAGGCAACACATTCAATAGACATTGAAGCTCCACTTTCACTCGTTTGGCGTTACCTGATGCAGTTAGGTTGCGATCGGGCCGGCTGGTATAGCATAGATGCTTTGGATAATGATGGAAAACCAAGCATTGATCATGTAGTTGAAGGCTGGGAGACACGCAATGTGGGAGATAAGATATGGGCTACTCCAAAGGGTGATAGCTTCTTCGATGTTTACCAGGTAGAAGAAGACAAACATTTTGTTGTTGGTGGTAAGGCGGAGCGATTAGGAGAAACGTTTTCCTCTACCTGGGCTTTCATACTTGAACCTATTGGAAGAGATGCTACACATTTGATCACAAGAGCAAGAATGAAATTGCAGCCTCCATTAAAAGAATGGATATTAGGAACTCTTTGGATGGCTCCTATTCATGGTCTGATGCAAAAAGCACAATTGAAACATTTGAAAACTATATGTGAACGGGATGCACAAATGCGTAAAGAAAAAATTCTAACACATGATTGGGCTTGAAGAAAATATAATCCCTTACATTATCTCTCAAATTGCAAGTGTTATCATACTCATTGTTGCATTAAAAAGAACCAGGTGGGCAAGATGGCTGTTTGCTTTGCTTTTCTTTTGGGCCTCTGTGACAAATATGTATATCGGGATCACAAACCCAAACATCTATTTAGAATATGCAGACATGGCTATCCCGTTTTATCGTGATTTCATAAATGGATGGTTTAGTCAATACAATTATATTATTATACCATTGATCGCAGTAGGACAAATTTTTATTGCGGCAGCAATGTTGTTAAAAGCAGTTTGGGTTAAACTGGCTTGTATCGGAAGCATTGTTTTTCTATTAAGCATTGCGCCATTGATGGTCGGCTCCGCATTTCCTTTTTCGATCACGGTTTCAATTGCTGCCGTTCTTATTTTGGTAGATGATGATAAGAATTATGCATGGAAAAGGCAGGAAGAAAGCCTTTTAATTGCATAAAAGAGCCGGGAGTCTGATATTAATTATTTAAAAGAATGATTATTATCAGTAGAATTATAAATGGGCATCCGCAATTTTGTTTTAAACGAATTTTTATGAATGAATCTATTACCTCTTTGTCGCTTGCCCAGTTAGTGAATAGTAATCACCAGGCCGCTTCTGTATTTGAAAAATATCACCTGGATTTTTGTTGTAAAGGAAAACGTTCACTTGAACAGGCTTGTTTAGAACAACAGCTTCCGGTATCGCAGGTAACTGAAGAGCTTGAAAAGGTTTTTGCCGATAACGGTAAGCAGGAGATCATCGATTTTGATAAAATGAATTTGGCACAGCTTTGTGATTATATTTTACAGACCCATCATGCTTTTGTAAAAAATGAAATGCCGCAGATCTATGCTTACCTGCAAAAGGTATCTTCAAAACATGGGGAAAGGCATCCAGAACTTTATAAAATATTCCAAACATTTGCTGCAGTAAAAGAAGAAATGGAAGGCCACATGCGAAAAGAGGAGCTGGTTCTTTTTCCAAGAATAAAAGAATTACAGAATTTAGCGGATAATGAGAATACTAATCTTCAATTGAGTATTGGCTACCTTCAATCTCCAATCACGATAATGGAGCAAGAGCATGATCATGCAGGGAGTTTACTGAACGATATCAGGGTTTTCTCCAATGATTACACACCACCACAAGATGCTTGTACCACTTATCGTTTGAGTTTTGCTGCATTAAAGGCATTTGAACTGGATCTGCATCAGCATGTACACCTTGAAAACAATATCCTGTTTCCTAAAGCGATTGAAGTTTTCGGTGAATTGCAAACAAGGATTTTGAATTAAGAATATTTTTATTTGAATTGTCGATTGCTTGTATACATAGCCGTTTCCAAATCTCGGGGACGGCTTTTGTTTCTGATAAAGATCAATTTTACAGATGATAAATGTCATGACTTTAAAAGTTTATTAAAGGTACTTTTGTCCTTCAAGGACAATAAGCGAATCA
>Ga0209798_10000136_pt1 | contig 40272 bp, 25 predicted proteins | sample DOMMetBare3Fresh_FD_187475 | JGI IMG/M metagenome (GOLD analysis project Ga0209798, IMG submission 187475) | Wetland sediment microbial communities from St. Louis River estuary, USA, under dissolved organic matter induced mercury methylation -... | ecosystem: Environmental > Aquatic >...
CAGCAGACTTCTCGATCCATATAACCCGCCCCATGAGAACCAATCTTTTATTAAAAGACCGTAAAATCGGTTTGTTTTACATCTCAGCCGCGACTGCAATAGATGCCGCCGCCCAAGCCAGTACTGTTAACCCCAAGGCGGCCGCTGCTACGTCCGACAACGTCGTGTGGTACTTGCTGATTGCCATACTGGTAGCAGGTCTCGTCGGTGCATTGTACCTTCGACGAAGGCAAAAAGGTGGCGGCGAATCTCAATATAGTTACGAAAATCGTTACGTTAATAAGTATCGAAAGGACGACTCGGACGGGCTCGATGCCGAAAAGGAAATGGAGTGGTTTCGAAAGGCTAAGAAACCGGCGGCAAAATCCTCTAAATTAACATTTCAACCTAAAAAGCAAGCCAAGTCGCGGCAACAAGAGACGCTGGACGACGAGTCGAGTGAGGTCGATGTAAATTTCGATTCAAAGATTTTTCAGGAGAAAATGCGGAAATTGCAGTATTCGCAGTTGCCGATAAATTCTTTTCTGGACCTCAAAGCGGCGGCAAAATATCAACCGCTTCCGCTATCTAACGACGAGTCGCTGATAGCCGCTATCGAACAGGTGCACGAAGAATATGAGGAAGATGAGACAGTCCGCGATCTTGCTGTAAGGATCTTAATGGCATTTAAGACACGCAACTCGATCGAGGCCCTTTCCCAGGTTGCGCTTTATGATCTTTCGGCGAACCTTCGGTCAAAGGCAGTCACGGCTCTCACTGAGTTTGATCACGAATCCGTATTTGAATCAATCTTGCTAGCCTGTGCCGATCCGACCAGAGAAGTACGGGCTGCTGCGGCACGCGGGCTGTTTAGACTAAATTTTGACCGGGCCGACGCCTGGAAAAGGATCATTGAAACTGGTGACGAATTTCAGATGAGCCAAGCGGCACGCGCCGCAATCGAGTCAGGGATAGTTACCCAGTCGCTCGAGCGGCTGATTCACGCCGAGCCAAAAATTGCCAACGAGGCTTTCGCGCTCGTATCTTTGCTCATTAAATCCGGCGAAACTGATTGCATCTTTGACGCCATCGCAAACCACAAGGACGAGCGGGTAAAATTTGCCTTGCTCCACGTCCTAAAAGTCCGCAGTGACGAACGATCCCTTGCCGAATTAAAGAAACTCAAGGCTGCCAGCAAATTTACGCCTGAAGTTTCCGACCGGGTAAACGATACAATTTACAGTCTGGAAAAGGTCTCGGCCTAACCGCTGCCGCTTTTTTCTTCGCACCGTTTAGTTTATGATTAAACGGTGCAATTTCGTCTCATTTCTGAAAATACGCCAAAAGGCGATCAGCCGGAAGCGATCAAACAGATCGTGGACGGGCTCAATGACGGTACAAAAGATCAGGTTCTGCTTGGCATCACAGGCAGCGGTAAGACATTTACGATCGCCCACGTGATCGAGCAAACGCAGCGGCCAACGCTTGTTCTCGCTCACAACAAGACGCTTGCTGCGCAGCTTTATCAGGAATTTAAGACGTTTTTCCCGGAAAACGCGGTCGAGTATTTTGTCTCGTATTACGATTATTACCAGCCTGAGGCTTACGTCCCCGCAGCCGATCTATACATAGAAAAAGAAGCGACGATCAACGAAGAGATCGACCGCCTTCGTTTGAGCGCGACGCGCGCCCTGTTTGAGCGACGCGACGTCATTGTCGTGGCGTCGGTTTCGTGTATTTATGGGCTTGGCGACCCGGATGCTTATTTCGGAATGCTGCTTTTCATCGAGCCCGGGATGAAAATGAAGCGCGAAGAGTTTCTGCAAAAACTCGTCGAACTGCAGTACGAGAGGGTGAATATCGATTTTGATCGTGGCACCTTTCGCGTTCGAGGCGATGTGGTGGAGCTGTATCCAAGCTATCAGGATCAGGCATATCGGATCGAATTTTGGGGTGACGACATCGATGGGATATACACGATCGATCCACTGCTTGGCGAGGTGATCAGAAAACACGATTCGCGGCTGCCGATATATCCGAAGACGCATTACGTTATGTCCAAACCCGTGATCAAGCGGGCGATCCAGACAATACGCGCGGAGCTCGATCAGCACGAACAGGTTTTAGTTAGCGAGGGCAAGATCGTCGAGGCCCAGCGGTTGCATCAGCGGACAATGTACGATCTCGAGATGATAAAAGAGATGGGTTTTTGCCGCGGGATCGAAAATTATTCGCGACATCTTACGGGTAAGGCGCCGGGCGAGCCGCCGCCGACGCTGCTCGATTATTTACCATCAAACGCGCTGATGGTTATTGACGAATCGCACCAGTCCGTGCCGCAGCTTGGGGCGATGTTCAAAGGCGATCAATCGCGCAAAGGAACTCTCGTCGAATATGGCTTTCGTCTGCCAAGCGCAAAGGACAACAGACCGCTGAACTTTCAGGAGTTTGAGGCGAGGATTGACCAGACGATTTACGTTTCGGCCACGCCGGGAAATTACGAACTCGAAAAAACCCAAGGTGAGGTCATCGAACAGATCATCCGGCCAACGGGGTTGCTCGATCCGGTTGTCGAGGTGCGGCCGGTAAAGGGCCAGATAGACGATCTTTTGGAAGAATGTCGTCTGCGCGCCGAACGAAACGAACGGGTGCTGGTAACGACGCTTACCAAGCGAATGTCGGAGAGCCTCAGCGAGTATTTCTCCGAGGTCGGCGTAAAGGTGAGCTATCTGCATAGCGACGTTCACACGCTGGAGCGCATAAAGATCTTGCGAGATCTGCGACGGGGCGAATTCGACGTTCTCGTTGGTATTAACCTGCTTCGCGAGGGGCTCGATCTGCCTGAGGTTTCGCTCGTCGCGATCTTGGACGCCGATAAAGAGGGCTTTCTACGTTCCGAGCGTTCGCTGATACAAACAATGGGCCGTGCAGCACGAAATGCTGAGGGCAAGGCCATCCTTTACGCTGACAAAATAACAAAATCGATGGATTATGCGATAAGTGAGACCACTCGCCGACGCAAGATCCAGGAGGAATACAATACGGAGCACGGCATTACGCCGACCACGATCGTCAAGTCGATAGATGCGACGCTCGTAACCGCGTACGAGGCGGATTACTTCAAGATCCCGCTCGTTCTCGACTCGTTCGAAGAGTATTCGCCAAAGCAGCTCAAAGAAACGATCCAGCAGTTGGAAGCCGATATGCGAAACGCCGCGAAAGAGATGAAGTTTGAACGGGCGGCAGAGATCAGGGATAAGTTGCGGTATCTGCGCGAGAGGGAATTGGCTGTTCGGTAACGGCAATTTTGAGGTCAACGCTCATCCTGTATAATGAGGTTCATGCAAGTCAAAACGCAGGTTGACGAACTGCAAAATTATCTCACCGACGCCAGCAACATGCAGGGCGGACATGCCGAGAAGCTATTCATACCTGAAACGACGCCTGAGATAGTAAAGATCCTTCGGGACGCAAATGAAACCAAGACGCCGGTCACGATCTCAGGCGCCCGGACCGGTACCGTCGGCGGAGCAATACCGTTTGGCGGTTACGTCGTATCGCTCGAGAAGTTTGATCAGATAAAGATCGACAAAGACGGCAAAACCGCAACTGTCGGCGCCGGCGTAATACTTGCCGATTTACAAAAGGCGGTTGATGCCGAGGGGCTGTTGTATCCGCCGGATCCGACCGAGTGGAGCTGTCAGATCGGCGGCACGGTCGCGACGAACGCGTCGGGTGCAAGGAGCTTCAAATACGGTGCGACGCGCGGATTCGTTCAGGGACTCAAGATAGTTCTGGGAAACGGCGATGAGCTGGAAATATCACGCGGCCAAGCTGTCGCGGCAAATGGCGAGATGATCTCGCTTGAGACCGTGAATGGAAGCCGGATCGAAATACCGGCTCCGACGTACGAGCGTCCGGATGTGCGCAAAAACGTGAGCGGCTATTACAACTCAGAGCCTCTCGACGCGATCGACCTTTTCATAGGCAGCGAAGGAACGCTCGGCGTGATCACCGAGGTCAAGCTTTCGCTGGTGCCCAAGCCGCAAGGGTTTTTTAGCGGAATTGTGTTTTTTGAGAAGGAAGCCAATTTGCTGGCGTTTGTAGATGAGGCACGCGAGATATCGTTTGCGTCGCGAAGGATGGAGGAGAGAACCACCCCGTCAGGCTCGCTCAAAAACGCGAGCCCGCCACCCCTCCTTCGTGAGGAGGGGAGCTTATTTATCGATGCGACGCTGATCGAGTATTTCGACGATCGGGCCTTGGCATTTATCACGGAAAAGTTTCCTGAAACGCCCATTGGAATGGCTGGCGCGATCTTTTTTGAACAGGAAACAACCGCAGAAACCGAGGACGCCTTGCTCGAGTGTTGGAACGAGCTTTTAGAAAAGCATGGAGCAGATAGTGAGCGCTCGTGGTTTACGACAAATGAGCAGGATCGCGAGAAGATGCGTGAGTTTCGACACGCATTGCCGGTTGCGGTCAACGAGCGTATCGCAAAATCCAAGCAGAGAAAGGTCGGGACCGACATGGCCGTGCCCGATGCGAATTTTCCCGCATTTTTGCGATTTTACAAACAGACGCTCGACGCGAGCGGGCTCGACTACGTCATCTTTGGACACATTGCCGACAGTCACCTGCACGCGAATATGCTTCCGAAAGATGAGGCAGAGGCTGAAAAAGCGCGTTACATTTACGGACGTTGTGTCGCACAGGCGATCATGCTTGGCGGAACGGTTTCGGCTGAGCACGGCATTGGCAAACTCAAACGCAAATATCTCGACGCGATGATGGGCGAACGATATTTGAACGAGATGGCGGACCTAAAACGTGCATTCGACCCAAACGGTATACTGGGGCGGGGCAATATGTTTGATGAAAGGTACTTATGATAAAAGCAATACTAATGGATTTTAACGGTGTCGTTATTAATGACGAGCCGATACAACACGCGGCCTATCGGGAGATTTTTAAGGCCGAAGGCATCGACGTGACCGACGAGATGTATTACGAGCGGCTCGGTATGGACGACAAGACCTTTGTCGCGTCGGTTTTTGACGAAGCGGGGCAAAAATACGACGACGCCCGGATCACGCAGTTAACGGCCGCCAAGAATGCCAGCTGGCGCGAGATCGTCTCCGCAGATCTGCCGTTGTTCGACGGCATCGCAGACTTTGTCGAAAAAATGTCGCACGATTTTGCACTCGGTATCGTCAGTATGTCTGCAAGGCCGGAGATCGATTTTGTACTTGAGAAAAGTGGCCTCAGGAAGCATTTTTTGACGATCGTCAGCTCCGAAAATGTATCAAACTGCAAGCCCGACCCGGAGTGTTATCGCATGGGCTTTCGTGACATCGACTCCGTTCGCACTTCTCAGGGACACCTTCCGATGACGCACGGCGAATGCCTGGTTATCGAAGATTCACCTCCTGGCATCTCAGCCGCGAGAAACGCTGACCTACCCGCGCTCGGGGTTACGAATACGGTTTCAGCAAGTGAATTGCGAGCGGCCGGCGCCGGTGCGATCGCGACCGACCTTCGTGATTGGATGCCCGAGTCTATCCGGAGAGTTTTCGCCTAAAGTACAAAAGTAGAAGAGTGAAAAAGTGAAAGAGCCGTTCGGCGGCGATTACTATTTCTTTACTTTTTCACGTTTTCACATTTTCACTTTTTATGCCTGATCACTTTATTTCACAAGAACGCGCTGAGACCGATCTGCTAGATTGTGCGGCTTTCCTTGCTGAACGGATAAAGAGCAGCGATGGCCACGCAGAAGCGATGAGCGAGATCGTGCCCCGTTATTTGGCAAAGGGAAACGTAGATCTAGCCGCTGAACTGGCAAACGCGGTTGCCGATCCGTTTTCGCGTGACAAATTGCTCATCATCGTTGCTGAGAAATGTGCCGAATTGGGCGACGACGAATATGCATTACAGCTTGCCGACGCAATAGAGGATCACGGGCTGCGAGCCCAGGCCCTGGAACGCGTGGCTCTCGTAAAGGCCGCGACGGGCGATGTTGCAAAGGCGGCGGAAGTGGCGGATGCGATGGCTCACCCGGACTTTGTTTACGCAGGCATCGCCGTGTTTCACGCTTCGAACGGCGATGAGGCACTAGCTGACGCAGCGCTCGATCAGATCGAATATCCCGCTGCTCGCGTCTCCGCCCTTCATCAGATTTCCGCGGCACGTATAGGAAATGGTGAAACGGAAAAAGCCCTGGAGTCGCTTGACCGGGCAATCGCGGCGGGGCTTGAGATCGAGCACGACGAAGAGAAGATCCGTGCCCTTTGCGATATCGGCACGGTTTTTATAGACGCCGATCGAAAGGATCGTGCGATCGAGACCTTTGAATTGGCTCGCGGATTTGCCGAGCTTCTCGATAATGTCCATCGCGACGTTTTTCTGGTGAATTGTGCACTCGGATTTCTCTATTCAGGCAGCAGCGACCTTGCGGATCGCGCCCTTGATCTCGTGACCGACAAGACGCAGATGGCGTCGGCGTTGCTTGGTTTTGCACGTGAACATTGGAAAAGAGACGAAAAGGAGGATGCGATCGACACGCTTGACGAGGCGTACGAGATCTTAAGATCGCAGCGTGATGCCGAGACTCGCGACAGTCGCGCCCGCAACTCTTTGCTTGGTTCCATTGCGACACAGTTCGCCGGGTTTGGCAAAACAGAGCGCGGAGTCGAGATCGCCCTCGAAAATCAGGATCCGAACGAACAGATGGCCGCTCTTTCGCAGATCGCTCAGATACTTACGGTCCAAAAAGAAGACGAACTTGCCCGGCAAACCATTAATTCGATCGGCGATGACGCCAATCGTCTGTTCGCTCTCATCGCGGTGGCGGACGCAAAGCAGAAGATTGGCGAGAACGCCGACTCGCTGGCACGTCTCAATGAAGCGGCAACTCTCGCCGCAGCCGTGCCGCAGCTATCAGCGCGTTCGGGTGCGTTAAACGAGATCGCCGAGCGATATATCGGCCGCGAAATGCTCGAACAAGCTCGAAACCTGTCGCTCGAAAACCTGTCCGTGATCGCGGAGATCAAGGACGAGAGCAGCCAGGCCGTGCTGCTGGCGAATCTCTCGGACATGTTTGGCGAGGCAAATTTCGAGATCGCCGACGGCGAGAAGCAACATCTGGCCAAATTGGTGCAAAAGACCGAGTGGTAGGTCAAAACACATCATTCGCGATCAGATCCTCAAAGCTATCCCGTTTTCTAGCCAATTCGATTACCCCATTTTCACGGATCAAAATCACAGCCGGTAGGAACCTGCCATTGTATTGCGAGGCCTGTGCGAGCGAGTACGCGCCGCAGTTTAGCAGAGCGAGGACCTCGCCGGGCAGGACGTTCTCGGGCAGCAAGCGGTGATCGGGAAGCCGCTGAATTCCCTCAATATCAAAATATACATCACCGCCGTCGCACAGCGGGCCGGCGAGTTTGTACGGAAAATCGTGAGCGTCGCTCGCTCGTTCGGCTGAGATCAGGTGGTAGTACCATTTGTAAGTCTCCATCGAGAGAAGGATGTTAAAACCGGCGTCGGTCAGAAGCCAGTTGTCAGTAGGCAGTCGGCGGTTGGCAGTCGGCAGAGAAACCGGACGTTGTTTTGCGTTTCGGACTGTCGTCAGACAAATTCCTGCATCGCCGATAATGCTGCGGCCCGGTTCGAGAAGTAACGTCAGATCATCGAATAGGTGAGCTGCGTTTGCAAAATCGGCGGCTTCTCTTACGGTTTTCCACGCTTCGTTAACTGCGGTTGCGGGTTCGAAGCCGGCCGACAAGAGATGTTTCCGTTCGTCTGAGAGATCGCCTTTGTCATCTCGTAAATAATCAACCGGAAAGCCGCCGCCGAGGTTGATGTGTTTTAGTTTGACGCCAGTTTCGTTGTAAATCCGCAGCATCGCATCGAAGAGTTTTGTGAGCGCCTCGGCGTAAACTTTTGGATCAGGATTTTGCGAACCGATGTGCAGGTGAATGCCATTGAGTTCTAAATGCGGTGAGTCTTTGTATTCGCGAAATGCCTCGAATGCCTCGTCTGGCATCATGCCAAACTTTGATGTGAGAAGCGCGGTTTGCAGACCCGAGTGCGTGTCGCTCTCGATCTCGGGCACAAGCCGCAGGCTGACGTTAGCCGATTTGCCGAGCCGTTTCGCCGTTTCTTCAATTAGTGAAAGCTCGTAAAGCGAATCGACCTGAATCGCGTAGATGTCAGCGTTTATGGCGTTTTCAATCTCCCAAACTTCTTTGCTCGTGCCGTTAAAGATGATCTGCTCACCCGAGAATCCTGCTTTCAATACTTTCCAAAGTTCGCCGCCCGAATTTACCTCGATGTCGATGCCCGCATCTTTTATGGCTCTTAATATGCCCATCGTGGACATTGCTTTTGCGGCGTAACAAATTTTCAAAGGGCAATCGATCACGTCCTGAACTCTTTTCAAACGCTCTATGTTGTGACGAATCCGCTGCTCACTAAACACAAACAGCGGCGTGCCGTACTCGCGCGCTAGTTCGACCGCATCCACGCCGTCGATATGCAGGTGATTATTTTTGACTTCGAGAAAATCTTTAATTTTCCAATCCAATGAGGGCATAGTTGTTCGTTTTGAAAATCAAAAATGAACTTAAGGCGCAACAATTGATATAACATAAGGATAGTTAACGCAGCACGGCTCTTCTGATTCTGATTCCTTTTTAAAACGATAAGAAAGTCGAACGAAACGAGTTATTACTTTGTTGTCTTCTTCAAATCGAGAGCCTCTGGCTGCAGATATTGCTCCCGGTATTAAGATGGGGTCGCCACTTATTTGCTGAGCCGAAGTCACACGACCGCCTGAATCAATTAGGACATCGATAATTACTTCGCCATATTTCTTAAAAGCTCGCGCATATGGCGGAAACGGTGGTCGGGGAAGTGATAACGGTTTTGCGAACTTTAGACTTAGCATGGTTCCTCTTGGGTAAAGCCCAGGCAACGAGATTGGTAAATATCCAGTTGTGTTTTGCTGCCCAATTATCGAACGCGCGGCCGCGCGTTGCAGGCTCGGCATGTCGCCATATGCGACGACGTAGGTTTTCATCTCAGGAAACGCGCTTAAAAGATACGGATTGCCAAAGCTGACGCCGATTACCTTTTTGTTAGCGGCGAGTAGTTCCCTTAAGATCGCCGCGCCGTTATCCGGAATGCCGACGCTTGCACGCAAACCGGAACGCACGCGTCCGTAAAGCCCGACAATAACAACGTCGGCGTTATTCGACGCCTTTCGCGCAGCCGCAACCTGTTCGGGCGTCGAGTTTTCCTGCAAGTACGCTGCCTCGAATCTAACACCGCTCGCACGCAACGTTGCAACAAGGCTGCCCATCGTGTTTGGCCCGTCAAATCCGTTTGAAAAGCCGAGCACAGCGATCTTTTTCGATCGATCAAGCGGCAGCGAGCTTTCATCGTTTCTCACAAGCGTTATGGCTTTGGTCGCGATCTCGTCCGTTAGAATGGTCGTCTCCGCGCCGGAAACGAGTTTATCGATCTGATCGACGGGCGTCATTCTGTCCTTAAACAAGCCGAGCTCGTGCTTCCAGGCGATTTGCCTTCGGACGGATTCGTCCAGGCGGTCTATTGAGATTCGGCCATTTTTTACGGCAGCGATCAGACCCCGAATCATCGCATCCGGGTCGGCGGGTTTTTCGAGAATATCGGTTCCCGCGAGAAACGCCCTGACGCCTGCTTCTTCCTGTGTAAAGTAGATGGTCAAACCGCTCATCGACATCGCATCGGACACAATCAGGCCCTTAAAACCCATTTCCGTGCGAAGGATCTCGGTCTGAACTTTTGCAGACAGCGTCGCCGGAATCGTCGCCGTTTGGTTCACGATCTCGGCACCGGCTTCGGCATCACCGCCCTTGTATTCGGCGAGCGGTTTGATCACCTCGCCATCGATCTGCGGCAGAGCGATGTGTGCGATCATTACGGAACCGATGCCGGCATCGATCGCCTTTTTGAAAGGGAAAAGCTCGGTTGTGTTTAAACGCTCGCGAGGCAGATCGATGATCGGCAGGCCGCGATGCGAATCGATGGCCGTGTCGCCGTGGCCCGGGAAGTGTTTTGCCGTTGCTATGACGCGTTGGCTCTGAATACCGTCCGCAAAAGCGACGCCAAATCTCGCAACATCCTGTGGATCTTCGCCAAAGCTACGTACATTGATCACAGGGTTTGCCGCATTATTATTGACGTCCAGCACCGGTGCGTAGACGTGGTGAATACCGATGGCGCGAGCCTCGCGACCCGTAATGACGCCCATTCGGCGCGCGAATTCAGGCTCGCCGGTAGCCGCGACGGCCATCGCCCAAGGGAAGTTTGTCGCGTCCTCGAACCGCATTCCAATACCGGTCTCGGCGTCGAGCGACATAAGCAGCGGAATTCTCGCGTTTTCTTGCATACGATTAGCGAGGATCGTCGTTTCGTAGACCGGAGCTCCAAAAAAGATGATGCCGCCGATCTTATTTTCGACAACTTGCCGCTTGAGTTCCCGAAAATAAGGGCTGTCCTGATTGGTAAATCGCGCATTAACGCCAATATGGACGAGCTGGCCGACCTTTTCCTCGACCGACATTTTCTTTAACTGCTTAGTGGCAAAGGCCAGAGATTTGTTTTTGGGCCAAAAGGGAGTTTGGCCTGACGCGCCGGGCAAGGAGCTCAGAAACAAGAACGATACTAAAAACAGGCTAAATAGAGGCTTCATCGTTAATACCCGAAATAATAAAACTCGCAAAATAAGCGACCGTAAACGTCGTGACGCTGCCAATTAGCACATACCACGGGAACGCGATCGGCGTGTAGAAACGGATGTAGAACATCAGAGCTATACTGACGAGCATGCCGATCAGCGCCGGGATCTCGCTGACGCGTTTGAGAAACGTACCGATCAGAAAAACACCTAGCACGGGGCCGTTAAAGAGCGATGCGACCGATAGAGCCTGGTCGAGTGCCGAGCGTTCCTGACGCATCAGGAGCAAAGCGACCGCGATCTGAACAACGCCAAAAACGAGCGTCAAAATATGCGAAACCTTTAGAAAATGCTTGTCGTCCGCCGCCGGTTTGAACGGTTTATAAAGGTCGTTAACAAAGGTCGCCGCTATAGAATTTAACGAACTCGAGAGTGCGGCCGCAAAAATTGCCGCCACGACAAGTCCTGAGATCCCGGTCGGCATTGATTTCGTGATGAAGTTGGGGAATACCTTGTCGCCGCCTGTGAATGGCAACTGTGCCGGCACACCCGAACCCGCAACTCCGGCTTGCGCATACTCAGCCAAATTGTACGGAGCGTAAAATGCAAAAAGCAATACTCCGATAAATAAAAAACCGATGAACTGCCCCAGCACGACCGCACCGCTTGTGAGCAGAGCAAACGACGCCCGGCTCGGTTTATTGGTGCAGAGATAACGTTGGACGAGATATTGATCAGTGCCGTGCGTGGACATTGTCAAAAAGCAGCCGCCGATCAAACCGGCCCAGAATGTATAGGTCTTAGTAAAGTCCCAGGTGAAATCAAATACATCGAACTTATCGAATTGCCGTCCGATCTCAAGGGCTCCGGCAAAGCCTCCGTTGATCTGATTCGCGATCACAACCGCGGCCGCGACGGCTCCGCCGATATAGATCACGAGCTGGACGACTTCGATCCAGATAACCGCTTCCATCCCGCCATAAAATGTGAAGATGATCATCACGACACCAAGCAAAACGACTGAGCCGACGATGACCGCAGTATCGTCCGTTCCCGGCACAAAAGCCGTGTAAACCGCCGCCAGAACAATCGCGGTCAACAGCAAACGGATGCCGTCTGCGATATTTCGCATTACAACAAACAGGCTCGACGCAAGCATCTTGACCTTTAGTCCAAATCGCTCACCCAATAGCTGGTAAACCGTTTGCAGATCGCCTTTAAAATATAGCGGAATAAAGACTAGTGAGATGACTACACGGCCTAGAATATAGCCAAAAACAAGCTGCAAAAACTGAAAATTACCGTTCCTGGCAAAGGCGATTCCCGGCACCGAGATAAACGTGATCGTACTCGTCTCGGTCGCAACGATCGACATCGCAATCGCCCACCAGGGCACCGAACGGTCGCCGACAAAATAATCGTCCGTCGTTTCCTGCTTACCTGAGAACAAAACGCCGAAGACCGTGATGCCGATCAGATAACCGAAAATGATTACGAGGTCGAGCGTTTGCATTAGTTATTCTTAGTTATTTCTAGTGCTTCTTTGATAGAAAAATTTGTTCTTGTCAAAATTTCATTCGCTTTGTCTTTATCGGTAACGCCGGATTCAGCCATAAAAATACGCAACGCACGATCTTTTAGTTTTTCATTCGACGCGCGAACGCTTGTCATGCGGTTGCCTTTTACGTAACCAAGTCTTACAAACGTGACGGTTGAGATCATGTTGAGTACCATCTTTTGCGCGGTTCCGGCTTTCATGCGGGTCGAACCGGTGATCACCTCGGGGCCGGCGACGGCGACGATTGCGACATCGACCGATTTTGTGATCGGCGAATCGGGAACGCACGTGATGCAAGCTGTAAAACAGCCAATTTCATCCGCGTATTCTACCGCGCCGATCGTGTATGGAGTTCGTCCAGAAGCGGCGAGACCGATGACGGCGTCTTTTGCCGTTAAGCCTCGTGTTTTCAAGTCTTCTGCACCGCTTTCGCGGTTGTCCTCGCTCGCCTCGGTTGCTTCGTAAAGAGCGTCGTAGCCACCGGCGATCACGCCTTGCACGAGTTCGTATCCGACGCCAAACGTCGGCGGTATCTCGCTCGCATCCAACACGCCGAGCCGTCCGCTCGTGCCCGTGCCGACGTAAAATAGCCGCCCGCCGTTCTGGAGCCGCTCGACAATTTTATCTATCGCAGCTGCGATCTCGGGCAAAACTCTCTCGACCGCGGCCGCAACTTTATTGTCCTCGTCGTTGATCAGCCGAACAGCCTCGAGCGTCGAGACTTTATCGATGTCGGCGGTCTTCGGGTTTTCTTGTTCGGTAAGAGGTAACACTAATAAATTAAAAAGCTGTACTCGACAGGTCTGGTAACCGAGACTGGTTTTCCATCTCTATATGCTGGCTCAAAACGCATGGACTTTGCTGCCGCGATTGCATTCTCAGTTAGTCCAAAAGGCAAAAATGTAACTGGAGTTACCGACCCGATTTCCCCAGAAGCAAGAAATGTTACACGTGTTTTGATGATTCCAGATATCTCATAGAATCGTGCAAAATCCGTATATGCCGGGCGAGGTTTAGTCAATAATCTTAGCCCCACCGTTTGCCCCTGCGTAGGGTTTGCTGTCGGCGTACCAATACCGATTCCTCCGCTATTAGAACCACTTCCGGAGCCTTGTCCAGACCCTGTGCCAGCGGTTTCACTGGCAGAGTTTCTCGCCCTTGCCGAGTCTGAGCTCTGTTTTGACACAGAATCGATAGCAGTCTCGTTTGGTGTTACCTTTACTTGCTCACTGCCAGTTGGCGGATTTTTTCCCAACACGAATGTGGAAATAAAACGCTTAGCAATTGAATCATCAACATTTTTACTGACAGTTTGAGCAATATAGATTCGAGTTACAGTTCGCAGTATGACGATCTGGTTCCAAAATCCGAATTGGTCTGTAAAAGACAATCTGACTGGTTCCAAATTATCAATTTTTTCAGTAGGTATGGTACTTCCGGCTGAACGAGCAAACCGAGCCACTACAGGAAGATACGTTGAAGACTTTGGAGTGTCAGAAAAAACATAAAGGTAAACATTCAGTAAATTTCCATAATACTTTCTGGGTGCCTGGGCATCATTGGGTACATCACTTTTCAAACTTATTGGTGTTTGGATGCTAAATCCTTCATTTTCAGGCTCGAAAGGGCGCCACGTGAACGGCGAAAATCCCTCCGATTGAGCCGGCAATGAAGAGGAAAGAAGACAACCAACTACTAACAAATACACTATCTGGATTTTCATGATATTATTTCTCCCCATTCTTCATCGCTAAAAGGGCGGCGGCGTGCGACGGCGGCATTTTCGGCTTGGCCAGGCGCGCGAGCGGAGCGGCTTTGCCGATGATCTCTTTCATCGATCCAGTTACGAGATCGCCGGCGTTAAAGATACCTCCAACACATCCGATCGGCACTTTTTGTTTTGTCAGACCAAGTTGTTTGAGCACAGCAACGGCAGCGATGCCGAGTTCGCGACCCGCTCCTCTCAATATTTCAATCGCGATTTTATCACCATCCTTGGCCGTATCCACTACTAATCTGGCGAATCCGGCGATTCGGCTCGTGTCTATTTGAGGGGCGTTGATCGCACTGATTAGATTTTGCGAGTCGGACGCGCGAAAATACTCGGCGGCGCGCTCGCTGAGTTTGGTGGGTTCGCCTCGCCCGTCAGAGGCTTTTGCAACGGCGTGAAGTGCCTCGCCGGCAATGCCGCGTCCGCCGCCCTCATCACCTGCGACCGGTCCCCAGCCGCCCGCAACAAACCTTTCGCCTGCGTCATTAACGCCAAGACAAACCGAGCCGGTGCCGGCGATCACGACCAGACCCGCCTTACCAAAAGTCGTGCCATATAGGGCTATATCGGCGTCGGTCATCACGATAGTGTTGCGAATCCGCAGCCTTGATACAAAGCTTTCCCGAATACGTTCACGCAGGTCCTGACGGCCGACACCGGCGAGGCCAAGCGTTGCCGCGAAAATGTCGCCGCGCAAAACGCCGCCCACGTCGCACGCTTTGTCGATAGCCTTAGCGATATTTGCTACGGCCGTTTCGACGCCGACCCGCAGTGGATTTGACGGGCCGCCAACGCTTTCAGCGATGACCTCGCGCTCGTGATTCATCAACGCAATGTTTGTTTCTGTTCCACCGCCGTCCACGCCCAGATATAGACGGTAAGACAGACGATTTCGTTTAAGTTGTGCGTCTCGCAGGGGCATCTTAGAACCGTCGGAAACTACCCAAATCCACTTACATTGTTCGCCAAACTTGACATATAATCAAAGTTAACGGATTTTATGTAGTCAATAAGATATTCTGATCGCGAGGTAAGGTTGGTTTAACCGATGGAGATAAGACAGCTTAAAGCTTTTTTGGCGATCGCCGAGGCTAAGACGTTCACGGCCGGTGCACGGCGTGTAAATGTGACGCAGGCGGCGATTTCGATGCAGATCCGACAGCTCGAGGACGAGGTCGGATTGCAGCTTTTTACTCGCACGCCGCGACGCGTGATCCTGACCGAGGCAGGCGAACACTTGCTCGATCGTGCGAGAACGATACTGCGCGAACACGACACTGCGATTGCGGAGATCGCCGAATTGGGCGGGCTAGAACACGGCCGTCTGCGGATAGGGTCGTCGTCGGCTATGTTTGCAACTCGACAGTTACCCCAGATTTTACAGGGCCTTCTAGAAAAATTTCCAAATAGCGAGTTGGCGGTGTCGTCAGGCACGAGTCAGACACTAGTCGACAAGATAATGCACGGCGAGATCGACATTGCTTTTGTATCGTTGCCGGTCGACAACTCGAGCATCACGACCGATCTGCTTTTTAGCGATGAGATCGTGGCAATTGCACATCCCGACCACCCGCGAGCTAAAGAGAAGTATGTCAGCGCGGCTACGTTAGCGGGTGAGAAGCTCATTCTGGGCGAACGCGGCGGTAACACACGGCGGATGATCGACGATTTTTTTAACGCGGCCAACGTCCGGCCGAATATCGTGATGGAGCTTTCGCGGCAAGAGGCGATCAATCAGATGGTCGAAAGCAACCTCGGCGTCGGTACCGCAGGTGCGAAAACCATTGCTGACGAGATCCGCAAAGGGCGGATGGTGTCGTGGATGATCGAGGGCGCCGAGATCAACTGGGACCTCGGTCTGGCACGGCTCCGCGGTGGTTATTTTTCGCCGATCGCAAAGGAATTTGTCCGTCTGTGCAAAGAGAGTTATGTAGTGCGTGAAAAAGAGTTGAAAGCTCGAAAGTAGTTAAACCGCCGAGACTCGGAGACGCAGAGAGACGAGACGAGAAATACAAATGGTAAGTCGAATGTTTCCCAGTTTGAGCGGGTCAAATTGGCAGATAAATCTTCTGGGTTTGTTTTGGCTTTCTCTGTGTCTCTGCGTCTCTGCGGTAAAAATTTCTTCGCAAGGTCTGCCGGTGGCAAAACCCGAGTCCGTCGGCATGAACGTCGAGAAGCTTGCACAGATCGACGGGTTAGTAAACGCTGATATTGCCGATAAAAAGCTGCCCGGGGCCGTCGTCCTGATCGGGCACAAGGGAAAGATCGTCTTTCGCAAAGCTTACGGCAATCGCTCGCTGTTGCCGACGGTAGAGCCAATGACGGTCGATACGATCTTTGATCTCGCTTCGCTTACAAAGCCGATCGCCACAGCGACGTCGATAATGATCCTCGTCGAACAGGGAAAGCTGCGACTCTCGGACACCGTCGGCAAATTCATCCCCGACATCGACGACGAAAACGCTAAGAAAGTAACAATTCAACAGCTTCTCACGCACACGTCAGGCTATCGCCCCGATTTTGACCTCGGCGAAAAATGGACCGGCCGCGACGGCATGCTCGCCGCGCTTAAAAAAGAAAAACTCCGCTCGCCGCCGGGGACGAAGTTTGTTTATTCGGATATTGGGTTTATTGTTCTGGGCGAGATCGTCGAGCGAATTTACGAGCAAATTCAAAAATCCAACGAATCAAGAGGGCTATTGGATTTTTTTGACGAGAATCTTTCAGGCCCGCTCGGGATAAATGCATTCTTTGTCAATTGGCGTATTCGGCCGGATTTAATGCTCCATAGCGGAATGAGTATTTATGCTCCGACTGAAACCGGTCGTGCCCAACAGAATTATTTGGGATCAAAATATGAGGGATCGATCTTTGATAGCGATGTTGAGTACGGTGACGTATTTCTGAGAGGCACAGTTCATGATCCAACGGCTTTTCGTATGCTCGGCATCGCTGGTCACGCCGGACTCTTCTCGACCGCTGACGATCTTGCTCGATTCTGCCAAATGCTTCTTAACGGCGGCGTGGTGCCGGCGCCCCAAGGCAGAAACCTGAGCGGTAGCGAGGGTGCGCAACGTCGCAGGGGTTCAACGTCGCGCACCTTTCCAACAGGTCGGGTTTCTGCCTCTGCTGTCCGACGTATTTTATCTGCCCAGACCATCGCCAAGATGACCGCGCCGTACGTCATCAGCGAAACAGGCGAGACGCGTGGGCTCGGTTGGGACATGAACACTTCGTTCTCGCAGAATCGCGGCGAGCTTTTTCCGCTCGGCTCGTTTGGGCATACGGGTTTTACGGGCACGGGCGTTTGGATCGACACCGTTTCGCAGACGTTTGTTGTTTTCCTATCGAACCGCGTTCACCCTGATGGCAAAGGCGACGTCGCGGCATTACGTGCAAAAGTCTCGACGGTCGTCGCTTCGGCAATCGAAGACACGCCGATTGAAAAATATCGTGAATTCGAAGCTCAATATCACGCATCGGTCGCGGCTCAGATACCTAAGTTCAAAGAGAATCTGGCCCGCCAGACGCCTGCCGAAAATATTTCGACGGGCGTGCCGCAACCGCTTCCAAATACCGGGTTTGTGCCATCCATCCAGCCGGGAGTTGTTTCCGTACCGGCTGCGGCCGGAAGTTTTAAGGCGGACCAAGTCCTAAACGGCATTGACATTCTCGAACGCGAGAAATACAAACAGCTCGACGGTTTGAAGATCGGTCTCGTCACAAACCACACCGGGCGCAATCTCGCCGGCAGGCAGACGATCGACATTCTCAACGAAGCAAAAAACCTCAAGCTTGTCGCGCTGTTTGCACCTGAGCACGGTATTCGCGGTCTTTTGGATGACAAAGTTTCGGATTCGGTTGACGAGAAAACTGGATTGCCGATCTACTCGCTTTATGGCGAAACGCGGCGGCCGAAACCGGAGCAGCTGAAAGACCTCGACGCGATCGTCTACGACATTCAGGACATCGGCACGCGGTTTTACACATATACGGCCACGCTGAAAAATGTGTCGGAAGAGGCTGCAAAGGCAAGAAAACCGGTGTTTGTGCTCGACCGCCCGAATCCGCTCGGCGGCATTGCGGTTGAAGGCCCGCTCGCGGACGAATCGCAGCTTTCGTTCATCGCAGCGCACACGACGTCCGTTCGCTATGGCCTGACCATCGGCGAACTTGGAATGATGATGAACGCCGAACGCAAGATCGGTGCGGACCTAAGGGTGATCAAGATGGAAGGTTGGTCGCGCTCGATGTGGTTTGACGAAACGGGACAGACGTGGGTAAACCCCAGCCCAAACATGCGTTCGCTCACCGAAGCAACGCTTTATCCGGGCATCGGCCTGCTCGAAACGACAAACCTCAGCGTCGGTCGCGGAACCGACACTCCGTTCGAGATCATCGGCGCACCTTGGCTCGACGGGCAGAAGCTCGCCAAATACTTAAACGAGCGAAATATCAAGGGCGTCAGATTTGTGCCGGTGAGATTTAAGCCCGCCGCGTCAGTTTTCAAAGACGAGCAATGCGGTGGTATAAACATCATCATCACCGACCGCTCGGCATTCAATTCCGTGCAAACCGGCTTCGAGATCGCCGCCGCGCTTCGCAAGCTTTACCCAAACGACTGGCAGGTCGAAAAGTACGGTCGCCTGCTCGTAAACAATGAAATTCTAGAGATGGTAAAACGCGCCGATTCGCCCGAAGATATCGAAAAAGCAATAAACGCCAAAGCAAGCGAATTTATTAAGCGTCGGGCATCATATTTGCTTTACAAATGATTAGTTTAGAGTTATAAACAAAGCGTTAATTCTTTATTCGTAACAACCTATTTAGTATCAATGGTTTCGCCAAAAATCCCGACTGGAGCGGTGATTGTGCGATAACGAAAATATAGATAAATCTCCATTGATGTAAATGATTCTTATGGATATTCTCTTTGCCGAAACCAAAATTTGTGTAAAAGGATGACAATTATGATTAAACCATTAGTTTTGAAGCCAGTTGCAGCTATCTCAATATTTTTTGCATTTAGCCTTATCGCCATCGGACAAGAAATAAGCGGTACGATAGTAGGTGCGGTACGCGACACTAACGGAGCTGCTGTTGCTGGTGCCACCGTCACAATCACCGATGCGGGCAAGAAGCTAGATGTTAGAACTGTCGAGACAAATTCGGCGGGTGAATTCACGGTACCCAATTTACTTGTCAGCATTTATACAATTACCGTTGAGGCACCTAATTTCAAAAAAGCCGTCCAAACGAATGTAAAGTTGGACGTAGGGCAGCGTAGATCTGTGGAGATTCTACTTCAGGCCGGAAGGATCGAAGAGGTTGTGACAGTTCAAGCTGATACTGTCACCGTTGACACAAGCTCTGCACAAAATTCGACACTCATAAATGGTGAGCAAGTAAGAGAACTCTCGATTAACAATCGAAACTTTATTCAGCTCATAACATTGGCCCCGGGTGTATCAAATGACGAGCCAGACTTTGTGCCGACCGGAACGACAAATCCCGATACAGGAGCTGTCAATATACAGTCGATTTCGGTCAATGGAGCTAGATCAAGCGCCAATACTTACACGGTTGACGGGGCCGATATCACTGACCGTGGTTCTAATCTGACCATTCAGTCGTATCCCAGCATCGATTCTATAGGTGAGTTTCAGGTTTTGCGATCACTATTTCCGGCTGAGTCGGGAAGAAGTGGGGGTGGACAGATCAATGTTGTAACACGGGGCGGCACAAGCCAGTTTCACGGCGGTGTTTATGAATTTGTTCGCAATCATATTCTCAATGCCAACGAATACCTTTTGAATGCTAATCCGAATGCGGGATTGACCCTTGGTCGAGAAGGAGCAACGACGCTTGCGGATCTCAGCGATCCGACGAAAAAATTGAAGCGAAAGCCGCTTCATTACAATGATTATGGTTGGACGTTTGGAGGGCCGGTTTACTTTTTGAATTTTGGCGAGCACGCTCCGGGCGACGGTATGTTTAGGCGTTACGATCGAACATTTTTCTTTTTTTCCCAAGAGTATAGAAAAGATAAGCGCTCACCTGTTTATAACTCAACTGTACCCACGGGACAGTTAAAGCAAGGAATATTTACCGTCCCAGTTTGCGTGCAGGCTACAGGAACGACATGTACTCAGATACTGAACGCTTCCGCTGCAATGCCACTGACCCTCGCCAGCATCGGACGCCCCATTAATCCGATCGCGCAGCAATATGTTAATAATATTTACAGCAAACTACCTGACCCGGCTACAGGATCGTTCACTCTAAATTATCCGATCGAAAATCAGTTGGATTTTCGGGAAGAGATTCTGCGACTCGATCACAGCATCAACGACAGAGTTTCGATGTTCTACCGTTATCAGCAGGACAAAATACCATCGATTGACGGTAACGCTATATTCAGCAGCGGTTCTAACTTACCTGGTGTTTCGACTTTGAGTACCCAGTCTCCGGGTAAAACACATACATTCCAATTAACGGACGCTGTGAGCTCTAGTTTGATAATTCAGGGGCGGTTTACTTATGGCTGGGGAGCAATTAAGAACAAGAATATAGGGCTGCTTGCCTTGACCAATTCACCTATTGTGCCGCCTCTTGCCTATCCGCGAACGGTAGACCGGGTTCCGAATGTGAGTGGTAATGGCTTTAGTGCACTTACAGGGCAAGGGCAGTATGACAATTTTTCGTGGAAGGCAAATTGGGGCGGTGACGTGACGTGGGTCGTGGGAAGCCATTCGATGAAATACGGAGCTACGTACTCTAAATATAGAAAGAATGAAAATGCGCTAGCCGGATCGAATCAAGGCGCATACAGCACGTTTCTTGTTCCGGGTGCGACCGGAACTGTCGCAACTCCTACGGGCGGCAATGCTTCCCAGCAAGCATGGGCAAATTTTCTTCAAGGAACAAATCTTACATTTACCCAGGCTAGCTTTGATTATGTCGCTGATCTGCGACAGCAAGCGTTTGAGGCCTTTGGGCAGGATGAGTGGCGAGCAAGGAAGAACCTCACCCTTTCTTATGGCGTTCGTTATTCATACTTCGGTCCGCCGTACGACAAAAATGGTCGTCTTACCAACTTTGTTCCCGAGCTGTGGAGTGCAGCCTCGGCTCCTCTGGTGACAGGAGTTGGCAACCGTGTGCCGGATGCAACAAAAAATTACTGCAACGGGATGATAATCAATACGAACGGTTCCGCCACATTTCCTAATTGCACACCGACCGCCTCGCCATGGGGCAAGTATATTATGGAAGTTAGTAAGAAGGACTTTGCTCCTCGGTTAGGCGTGGCTTGGGATCCGTTCGGTGACGGAAAGATGGCGATCAGAACAGGGTATGGCATTTACCACGAACAGGTCTTAAATGGTATGTTGCTTTCGATAATTGGGACAAATCCGCCTTTCCAGCAAAATTGTACAGTTTCAGGTGTCTCGCTTGATAATCCTGCAGCTGGCTGCACTTTGGTTGCGGCTAACACCGCTTCCAGCATCCGGGCTATCGATCCACATTGGAAGACACCTTACTACCAGCATTGGTCATTCGACGTTCAACGACAAATAACCAGAAAAACTGTTGTCTCGGCAGGCTACTACGGCTCAAAAGGAACGCATCTTATCGGAGGATTTGAGATGAATCTTGTACCGCCGGGCGAAGCGATTAGGCGTGGTCCGACGGGGTGTGCTACGGGAACCTCAACGACGCCGACTATTCCATGTCAGGTTGCAGGCCAGGCTTTCTTTATTACAGGCACAACGTCGACAGGATCGGTCGTTCTCGATCAGATTCGGCCGTATCGTGGCTATCGCTCGATCACGATGGTGCAGCCACGGTATAATTCGAGCTATCACAGCATGCAGATCGCAGCGCAACAACGCCTTAATGGGGCGTCTCAGGTCAATCTTTCTTACACATACGCGAAGAATTTGACGGACGCTCAGAATGATCGTTCAACCTCGCCGCAAAATACCTACGACATGCGTCTTGAAAAGGGACGCGCTGCACTTGACCGTCGTCACATTCTGACTGTGAATTATATTTACGAATTGCCGTGGTATAGCACACAGAAGGGTTTTGTTGGCAAAACGCTCGGTGGTTGGCAGATATCAGGCATTGCGACTTATCAGACCGGCCTTCCCTTTACGCCGACCATCTCGTCAGCAATTTCTGGTACATTATTCGACCCGGCAGGGCTGGGCATTATTCCACCGCCCTTGACTGTTGGCCGTCCTAATATACTCTGCAATCCAAACAGCGGCGGAGCTCAAACGGCGCAGCAATGGTTTAATAATACCTGCATTCAAGCAACACCGACGTCAGGCTCAGGCTTTAACAATACCGTTGGAAACGGCGGACGAGGTATCATCATCGGTCCGCCAACAACCCGATTTGATGTTACATTAAGCAAGAACTTTAGATGGGGCGAGCGCTATAAGTTACAGCTCCGAGCAGAAGCTTTCAATGTTTTGAACCACACGAATTTTAGAGGAATTAATACTGCAGTGTGGAACCCTACAAATATACCGACCGCTTTTGGTGGCACATGTACAACTGGTTGTTCAGGTTTTGGCAGCGTTACCTCAACTCGTGATCCAAGAAACATGCAGCTAGGGGCGAAGTTTTACTTCTAATACCCGTGTTTGTTTTCATTTTCCGCGTCGTTCCGGGAACAGGGCGGCGCGGTTTTGTTGTTAGGTATCTGCTAGGAGCTGACGGATAATTTAAAGTATGGATGTGTTGTCATTGAAGGATTCACAATTGGCAGCGGGGAATTTGGTTTCGCCATTATCATTGATTTCGGCGGAGGACGGAATAATTGTCGGTATCGAGTCTGATGAATCAAAAGCAGATCAACAGGGACATGTATTCGAGCGGCTTACGATAGCACCCGGTTTTATTGATGTTCATTGCCATGGTTCGGTTGGGGTTGATGTAAACACAGCAAATGCCGCTGAATTGTTGAAGGTCGCGGAGTTTTTGGCGAAAAATGGCGTAACGGCGTGGATGCCGACTCTCGTGCCGGACGCGGACGAGAATTACAGACGTGCTATTGACGCGATCGACGCGTTGATGTCGCTGCAGGCGGGTAGGCCGGTCGCACAGGCTGTGGGCGTGCATTACGAGGGCGTTTTTGCTAGCGAGAAATTGTGTGGTGCGTTGCGGCCGGAGTATTTTAAGACTTTTACGGGCCACGAGGTCGGCGAATTGCCGCGACTCAAAAGCGGCGTTCACATGACGACACTCGCGCCTGAGGTCGAGGGCGGTATCGAGTTGATAAAAGACCTGGTTGCTGAGGGATGGGTCGTTTCAATCGGACATACCCGTGCCGACAGAGAGACTCTCGACAGAGCATTTGCTGCCGGTGCGCGGCACATGACGCACTTTTTTAACGCAATGACCGGTGTCCATCATCGTGAGCTTGGGGTTGCAGGTTGGGGCATGGCAAACAAAGACGTGACGTTTGACATCATCGCCGACGGGGTTCATGTCCATCCCAAAATTCTTGAGGTCGCTTGTCGCTCGAAGTCGCCGGACAAGGTCTCTCTAATAAGCGATTCGGTTGCCCCGACTGGTCTTGGTGGCGGCGAATACGAATTGTGGGGTGAGACTATCACGGTTGAGAATGGTCGCACGCGAAACGAACGCGGCAGCATTGCCGGATCAGTTTGCACGATGCTTGACGGCGTACGGATGGTGCGATCAATCGGTTTTTCAGATGTCGAGATCGCGAGAATGGCGTCGCTGAATCCCGCTAAGCTGCTCGGCATTGACAAAGATCGCGGTTCCATCGAGGTTGGAAAGCGGGCCGATCTTGTCGGCCTGGACGCCGATGGAAACATTGCGATCACAATGATCGGCGGTAATATCGTTGAAAAATAAAAAGGCCTCGAGGGTACGAGGCCAATTGTTGGTCGATGACGACAGGTTCTAGAACGACTCTTCGCTGTGTTTTCCGCTAAAGCCCTTCTTGTCTTTCAAGCGTTCTTCAAATTTGGTTCGCATCGCTTCGGCCTTTGCCTTTTGCTCGTCGGTCAGAATTGCAAATACCTGAGTTTTCGCTTTTTCTTTTTCGACGATAAGTTTTGCCATGATGTTACTTTGCTCCGCGGCCAGTGTTTCGACTTGAGCTTGATCGAACTTACCATCTATTCCCAGTTTACCGATCTTAGCGTGATTATCGTGGATTTGCTGCATCAGCGGTTCGACGTTCACGCGGCTGGCCGCCATGATCTCTTTCACCTTGGCTTTCTGCTCATCGGTCAGATCGAGGCCGCGAAGGGCCATTTCGATCATATGTCCGCCGCGTCCCATTCCAAATCCGTGTCCGCCAGTATGAGCCTGCTTTTGTGCAACGACAAAGATCGCACCTGCCGCCAACACACTAACCGCCAAAACTCCAAAAATTACTTTCTTCATTGTTATCTCCCTAAAAATTCAAAATTCGGGCGGCGCTATTCCGTCCATGATTTGTGTAACGAAATCGCAGATAAGCTGAATGTATCGAAATCGTTAGGTTGTGTAAAGATTTGTAAAAGGTAAGCGCGGGTCTTTGTTTTGGCGTAGAATGCACTTGGTATGGACAAGATCTTGATAATCGACGACGACGAGGAATTGTGCGAGCTGGTGTCGGAATACCTTGGCGTAGAGGGATTTGCGGTCGAATCGGTCAATGACGGTGAGGCGGGGTTGAAACGAGCTCTTTCAGGTGATTACGATATGGCGATCCTCGATGTGATGCTGCCAAAAATGAACGGTTTCGACGTGTTACGCAATCTTCGCGAGGAATCAAATCTACCCGTCATTATGCTTACGGCTCGAGGCGATGACATGGAGCGTATCGTCGGACTTGAGATCGGCGCAGATGACTATTTGCCAAAGCCATTTAATCCGCGCGAATTGACGGCTCGGCTCCGGGCGATTCTACGGCGGGCTGCGCCGGCGGATGAAAATGGTGACGGTTCTGAAAAGATAGACGTTGACGGGATCGAGATATCCTCTGCGTCGCGTATCGCAAAGAGCGATGGCGTCGAACTCAACCTGACGTCCGTCGAATTCGGACTTTTGCATGAATTGCTAAAAGAGGCGGGTAAGATCGTTAAGAAAGAGGATTTGAGCGAAAGCGTGCTTGAGCGCAAGTTGTCGCCTTACGACCGCAGTCTCGATATGCACATAAGCAATCTGCGTAAAAAGCTGGGCGCTCGCTTGGACGGCAGCGAGCGCATCAAGACGATTAGATCGGTCGGTTACATTTATACGGTGGTATGAAGTTATTCGTAAAGATATTTTTGTGGTTTTTGGCGGCAATCGCACTGATGGTTGGCGTGACCATGTTTGTAACCCGAACGTTCCAGACCGAGCCGTTGATGGGGCGGTTCCAGCGTTCGACCCGCAATCAGATGCAGATTTACGGCGGTACCGCAACGCAGATCGTCGGAGCCGAAGGTGATGCGGGACTGAGAATCTACCTCAATCGGCTTCGTGACGTCGATCCGCCACGTGAGGTCGCTCTCGTCGGTGCGGATGGAAAGGTCTATCTCGGCGGCGGCGGCGATATTGCTGATATTAGCGATCTGGTAAGCCGGACGCTTGTGAGTGGAGCAGCGGAGGCGGATTTCTCGTCCGATGAACGTTCACTTGGAGCGGCGCCAGTTACATTCCCAGATGGGCGGCAGTTTGTACTCGTCTTGCAGTGGGACAGACAGGCGCCGCAGGGTTTGTTCTGGGGTTCTACGCTCGGATACCTTCGACTCGCCGGCATGTTGTTGACGGGCCTGGTGCTCTGTTATCTACTTGCTTTATACCTGACTTCACCCATACGTAAATTGCGTGTGGCAGCACAAAAACTGGCCGATGGGGACCTTCAAACTCGGGTTGCGACCAGCGTTGGGCGTCGCCGCGACGAACTCGCCGATCTCGCGCGTGATTTCGACGTAATGGCCGAACGTATCGAGTCTCTCGTCACCTCCCAGCAACGTCTGAACCGAGACATTTCGCACGAACTGCGGTCGCCGCTCGCCCGTCTGAATGTTGCCCTCGAGATCGCAAAACAAAAATCCGGCGCCGAGACCCAGCCGATCCTCGATCGCATCGAGACCGAATCCACCCGACTGAACGAGATGATCTCGCGGCTGCTGATCTTGGCAAAACTCGAGAGCGGCAGCGAGGAGATCGAGCCGGTTCGAATCGATCTTGCCGATTTAGTTCGAGATATCGCCTCGGACGCGGATTTTGAGGCTAAGGCGAAAGGGAAGTCGGTCGAGGTTTCATCCGCCGCGGATTGCACCGTCATCGGCAGCGAGAATCTGCTTCGCAGCGCGATCGAGAATGTTTTGAGGAATGCAGTGCGGTATGCCGCGGAAGACACAAAGGTTGATGTTTCTCTGACGGCAGGCAATGGGCACGCGGTGCTTAGGGTGTTGGATCACGGCGGAGGAGTGCCGGAAGAAGAGCTCGCGAACCTCTTTCGCCCATTTTACCGCATCGGCGAGGCTCGAGAACGTAAAACCGGCGGCATCGGCCTTGGGCTTGCAATCGCCGAACGTGCTATTCATGCCCACAAAGGAACTATAACGGCAAAAAACAACGGCGACGGCCTGACCGTCGAGATAACGCTTCGACGCGCCGAATCCCCGGTCGTAAAACCCACCTAAATCTATCGTTCACGCCGTGCGACCGCAAATGACCGAATCGATACGATCACAAATGCGAGGCAGACTGTGGCCATCGCGAGCTGCGAAGCGACCGCGGGTGACATCACGAGTTCGCCAATTTTCATCAGAAGCCGCCCGGCTGTCAATACGAACCCCAATAAAGCAACCACGACGGCCGCGTGCATCATATGCTTGCGCAATCCCTCGGACGATATCGCTATCGCTCCAAAGGCTTCCAAAAGAGTTCCAAATGCCGCCGGTATCAACGCGGTAAGGCTTGCATTGCCGGCATTCACGCCATAGACATAGCCAATCACGCCGATCAAAGTCAGTATCACGCCAAAAATTATTGTAGTTATAGGCATTGTGTCAGTCAGTCGGCGGCGCCGCTGCGTCGATCTTGGTCTTCAGCTTTGCCGCTTTTTCCTTGTCTATGGTCTCCAGACGAACTAATTGCTGGCGTGCCGCCGGTAAATTCTTAAGATTAATATACGCCAGGCCAAGGCCGTATATGGCGTCCGCTCGATTTGCGTCCAATGCCAGAGCTTTTTGATAAGTTGCTACGGCCTCGCTATTGCGACCCAAATTCAAATAGGCATCGCCCAAATAGGCGACTGCGGATGTCCATTTAGGCGAGTTCTTCGCGGCTTTCTCATAATAGGGCAACGCTTTATCGTACTGTTTTGAATTGTAATAGATATTACCCAGTCCGAAGCTCGGTGCGGCGTAATCCGGGTCTAAGGTCAAGGCTTTTTCATAATATGCGATGGCCTTTGATCTGGGTTCCTTGTCTTCATAAATAAAACCCAATTCGTTATACGGGCGTGCATCATTTGGGTCCAAAGCAATGACTTTATTGTAGGCGATCTCGGCATCGGTATCATTTGTGAGCTTCTTATAGGTTAAACCGAGATTCATCCATGCCTTTGTATAACCGGTATCGAGTTGCACGGATCGCTTATAGGCGTCCAACGCCAGCGTGTATTTCTTAGCCGCAAAATGCGAAACGCCCATTTCATAATAAACCCAGGCTGAGCTTGGTTTAAGGTTTAGGGCTTTTTGATACGACTGTATCGCGTCATCATATCTGTCCAGATAATCCAGCGCATTGCCAAGGTAAACGTGCGCATCGAAAAAATCCGGTTTCAGGCGGATCGCTTCGCGGTAAGAGAGTACGGCGTCCGTGTATTTTTCCAGTTCGTAATACGAATTAGCCAAGTAGTAATGCGAGTTGGGGTCATTCGGACTCGCCAAATTGTATCTTTTGAACTTCTCGACGGCCTGTTCATACCTCTTCGCGTTATAGTCCTCAATTGCGTCGTTATAAAGTTTGGTGACATCCGTTTGGGCAAACGCAGCGATTGCGCCCAAAAACACAACCATCAATACAATAACAGTCTGTTTTTTCATTTTTTTCCTCCTTTCTAAGATTAAGAATTTTCACGTAAATAGACCATTGCCGCGTAAAGCTTCGGTACAATTATTTGCGCATCTCGTCGATCATATCTGAGATGGTCTGTTTGAGGTGAGCGGTCACGAGCTCGTATGCCGCGTCGCCGTTTTCGCTTGATTGTGGTTGAGGCGCCGATGATGAATCGGAACCAGCCGAAGCCGCGTTGGCCTCCAACCTTTGCGCGCCGATAACGTCCTTTGCACAAAATGGTTTACCGATGGTTATCTTGACCTTGGCCGGCCGGATTTTCCAGGACTTTCGGGCCCAGACGTTTTGCAGGCCGTCGAGGGCAACCGGAACGATCGGCAGGTCGAGTTCGGCTGCGAGAATGGCTGCGCCCTTTTTGAACGCATGTAATTCGCCGTCAAAGGCTCGTTCGCCCTCAGGATAAATATTGAGGACCTTGCCGTTCTTCAGTCCGATGGCGCCGGCCTTCATCGCACGCATCAGCTCGGTATCGGGGTTGACCGGCACGACGTTGAGCATTTTGGCGACGAAACGCATTAACGAATTGTCGAAGAATTCGCTCGCACCGACGTGAAAAATATTTCGAAACAGATGATATGGATAATTGGAACAAAGTACGAACGGATCAAGAAAGCTCTGGTGATTCGGGCATATCAAATATGGCTTTTTCAGTGATTTAAGCTCGCTCAGACCATTGACCTCGAGTCGCAAAAAGATGCGGAAGATCAAATAAAAGACCTGATAGGCCGTAAATGCAAAGACTGAAAATATCGGCCGGTTCTTCAACACGGCTCGCACTTCGGGAAAATCGTCATCGGCTTCGCGCAGGATCTTCGACCAGTTTAGATCGACAGAAACCGGGTCGGTCGTCGCTCCGCCGTGATTATTCACGAGGTCAATTACGTTTGCAACTGTCAGAGCCTGAGCGGCTTCGTCCGCTTCGAACTCGGTTGCAAACGCCTGTTCGAGAGCAGCAAATGTCTCGGCGCGAGCCAGGCTGTCAAGCCCGAGGTCGATCTCAAGATTCATCGCCGGGTGCACTACTTCGCCTGCCGCTGAGTTTTGCCGGATTGCTGCGACCACCGCTTTTGCCGTGCTTGTGTCGAGCAGGGAACTATCCTCTGCGGTAAAGTCCCAAGCTTTAACCTCCTTCGCCTCGGTGGCGATGATGCCCGTTTCGATCTCCTTTCGTAATTGAAAGCGTTTGATCTTGTTGGTCGCAGTCCGCGGCAGCGGTTCGACGCGGATCATATAGTCGCGGACACGCTGATACTCAGGCAGCTCGCGGCCGAGATTATCGAGAGCGTGGCGGATCGCCTCTTTCGAGTTGGCGACGCCCGCCTGCTTTAGATACTCAAAATCCGGGACCACGACGGCTGCAAGTTTTTCGGCGCCGGCATGAGCTTCTGTCTCGTCCTGGATACCGAGAATGGCTAATTCGGCGACGAGCGGGCATTTTAGGTAATGAACCTCCAGATCCTCAGGGTGTACATTTTTACCGGACGGCAATACGATCACATCTTTACCGCGACCGACAATGTAGAGATGGCCGTCTGAGTCGATTCTGCCGAGATCACCTGATCGGAACCAGCCATCTTTTGTAAATGCCTCGGCGGTTGCCTGCGGGTTGCGGTAGTAACCGGAAAAGACCATCGGCCCTTTTATCAAAACCTCGCCAACGCCCTCAGCATCGGGTTCGGCTATCATTATCTCTGCTCCGTGCATAGGCTGGCCGACTGAGCCGACTCGATTATCGTCCTCATATGTGGCCGTAGCCGCACCGCTTGTTTCCGTAAGACCGTAGCCCTGCAGGATCGTGAATCCAAGCTTGTGAAAGTCCTTGGCGACCTCCTCGTCAAAGCGAGAACCGGCCGAGATCGCTATTCGCAGCTTGCCGCCAAATGACTCGTGAACCTGTCCAAAAAACTTGCGGCCGAGGTTGATCTTGAGCGTGTCACGCATAAGGCCATTGGCTGCGAGAATCGCTTTGAATAACTTTTGAACCGTTTTTGGCTTTGCCGCCACGGCATCAAAGATCTTTTTGTGGAAAAGATACCAAAGCCGGGGTACGGTCGTGAGGATGGTCGGCTTGAACGATTTCATCGCCTCGCTCAGTTCCGCGGGCGTCAGTTCCTTAAGATAGCCAACCTCACAGCCATAGGTCGTCGCTATCCATAAATTGACGATCTGCAAATATGCGTGAAACAAAGGCAGGAGGCTGAGGATCCTTTCTTGATCTGTGAGTTTGAGAATATAGTTGACGCCTTCGAGCTCAGCGACGATGTTTCCGTGCGTTAAGGGAACCCCTTTCGGCACTCCGGTCGTTCCGCTCGTGTACATCAAAACCGCGATGTCGTCGTCCTTCGCAGTTGGTTTTTCCGCAGCGAAACTGTCGGGAAATTCAGTCGATGACCAGTCGTCAAAATGTTGAAAGCCATTCGACGATTGTTCGAGATTCCAAACTACCGCAGGTATATGACAGCCAAGCTTTTCCTCGATCTGCGAAAACCTTTCTGTCTGATCGGGAGAAAGGAAGGCCACTTTGGCTTCCGAATTTTCGATGAAGTTCGTGATCGTCTCGATCTCGCCGTGCGGATCGAGCGGCACGATAACAGCACCGTGCAAAACCGTTCCTAAATAAGCAATGGCCCAAGACGGGTGATTTTCACCGATTAGAGCGACGCGGTCGCCGAATTCGACCTTCTCCTCGCGAAGGCGGTATGCGACGGAACGTACTTTGTTGAGTAGATCGCCGTAACTGTAGATCTCTTTTTCGCTTCCGACGATCCGCATCGCCGTGGCATCGGGACGCGACTCGAAAGATTCGATAAGGCGTTCGCAGAAAGATTGCGGCATCTCGTTATTCTCTCACAATTTTAGACCAAAAGTCGTGCCTAATGCTCACTAATCAGAGTTAAAGTTCGCACATCCGTTTAATGGCGAGGTACACGAACTCGAAGCGCGTTTGGCAGTATTTCATAAGTCGCTGGCAGCCGACCGGGCAATTCACCGTCGGTCTCAAGTCGAATCTCAATGCCGGGATCCAGCGCAGAAACCTCAATTTTCCTGGCAAGCGAGCTTTTTACTTCGTCTAAATGGATGTGAGTCCCGCGGTACAGCGAATATGCATTGAAAATGATCTTTGCGGTGCCGATATCGCCGATATTCACAATATCGAGAAATCCGTCGTTTAGTTTCGCGTCCGGCGCGATCAACATACCGCCGCCAAAATATCGGGAATTAGCGACGCAGAAATTGATCGTTTGCAGCGATTTTTCCTGACCATCGTCAATTCGCACGCGGATGTTCAGTGGTTCGATATTCAAGATCTCCTGCAAGGTCGATGCCGCAAAATTTGCGCGTCCGCGAACGGACTCGACCGGCAGCCAATCAAAAATGCGGGCGGATTTTACCCGCTTGATTATTGACGAAGCAAGCCCGAACGACGAGACGTTCAGGAAAAACCGACTTGTTTTATTGCCCGAATGATCAAAGAAAGTGACCTTGCCAACGTCGATCTCTCTGGTAATGCCGGTTCGTAAGCTAATTGCGGCCTCGCGGTTTGTGTGCGGCAGTCCCAAGGTCCGCCGAAAATCGCCACCTGTTCCCGACGGCAATATCCCAAGTTCAGCGTCGACGCCCGAACGCAAAATTCCATTGGCGATTTCGTTAATGGTCCCGTCACCGCCGCACGCGATGATAAATCGTCGTCCGAATTTTGCGGCTTGTTCGGCGATTTCGATACCGTCGCCTTGATGTTTCGTAAATGCGACGCTGAACGGCCCGAAGTGAGCTCTAAGGTCGCTGGCGGTCTGCGACCATTTTTCGCGCGTTGCACCTGACGCCGATTTTGGATTGACTATAACCAATGGCAGCGACGTGTCGGCGGGAGATTTGATATTCGCGTTTTTTTTCAATGTTGCTCGTCTAACGGCGCGGGGCGGCCATGAAAGCCTCGATCTCGCGTATTTTTCGAGGCAGACGTTTTGTCATCCATTCAACGCCGGTCTTGGTAATAAGCATATCGTCTTCGATGCGGACACCTATATTTTTATATTTTTCGAATGCCAGTTTGATCTTAGCAATAAATGCGCGGTTTTCGGGTGTATCAGGCAGGTTGTCGAGCGCGTCCGAGCGAATGTAAATGCCAGGTTCGTTAGTGAACGTCATACCCGGAGCCAGCGGCCTTGAGTAATCGCCGACATCGTGGACGTTCATTCCGAGCCAGTGGCCGAGACCGTGCATATACCAAATTCGATACTGCATACTACCTTTGTCGGTTATCAGGCCCAAACGGAAAAGCCCGGCTTTTATCACTTCGTTCGCCGCATTGCTCAGATCGGACATTTTGGCGCCGGGGCGTGCAACCCTGGCCGCGGCTTCCTGAGCGTCGTAAACGATCTGATAGAGCTCGGCTTGTGCCTTTGTAAATTTGCCATTTACCGGAAAGGTACGAGTCACATCGGCCGTTTGGTGATTGTATTCGGCGCCGACATCCATCAAAAGTAGATCGCCACGCTTTACCGGCCCCTGAGACTCTTCATAATGGAGCGTTGTTGCGTTCGCCCCGCAGCCGACGATGGACGGATAGCCCCAAAAATCGGCATTACGTCGCCGGAAAGTATACTCGACCTCGGCCTGTACCTCGTATTCCATCTTTGCACGGCCGACCATCGCCATCGAGCGCATTTGAGCCTCGGTCGTGATATCAATAGCGTGTTGAAGCAGCTTCAATTCATACGGCGATTTAATATGCCGCAACTCGGCGAAGATCGGTTGGGCATTAATTACTTTGTAACCCGGGACCTGTTTTGAGAATTCGTGCTCATTGCCAAACTCCCGCATTCCGTCCGAGTCAGTTTCGTCTTCCGGCAAAAGCAGGTAAATCGTTTTGAGGGCCGGATCCTTCTTGTCCTTGAGAATTTGGACAAAAGCTTTGGTTTCCAAGGCGTTTACGATGTCCCGTATTCCCGAAATTCGTGCGGCGTCTTCGTTTGCGTACATCTTGCCGCTCCAGGTCTCGAATAGTGGATTTCGCTTGGGTAAATAGACAGTTTCGGTTACAGTGGCTCCATTCTTCTTGATAACCAGTGTCGCACCAGCCTGCTTGAGATTGGTTAAATAATAAAGATTATTTTCCTGCCGAAATACATAATTAACGTCGTTTGTATAAAGCTTATGCTCCGCGCTAAACAGGATCAACACGCTGTTATCTTCCATCTTTGATACGACCGCTGCGCGGCGACGCGCAAGTTCGGCTTGCCGTTCAAGGTCGGTAAATTGTGGCGCCGGCGGAGTTATGCGGATCGAGGCCGGGCCCTCAGCGGCCATTACCGGCATCACAAATGCCATCATCGTAATCAACGCAATCAGTGTAAAAAACTTTTTCATTTCAAAACCTCAATATTGATATCCTTGGATGACTCGTTGCCAAAATAATCTGCGGCAACGACGCGCAGAGTGTAACTGCCGTTTTCGAGCTGTGTTGTGTCCAAAAAACCTTCGCGAAACTCATCGCCACTGACAAAATTGGTAACAGTGTAATTGAAGATAGTCTCGCCCGTAGCCCCCGATTTGCTTCCGTTTGCATAAGCCAGCGGGACCGCTTCGCCTCGCGGCAAACGATCGAACGCGATCGTCCATTTCGGCTCGGTTAAAGCGATGCCATCTGCTTTTAGTATCTGATAACCCAGCTTATAAACGCCCAAGCGGCGACGATCGGAGTTGCCATCCATTTGGTCAAACGCTCGGACGACGACGCGGGTTTTGCCTTTCAGCATAATACGCGAATTGGGGGCCACAGTTTCGATTTCACGCCAGAATTCATCGAAAAGCGAGACTTTTTCAATGTTCGGTGGCCGCGAGTCTTGTAGATTTGGAAATGTAAGAGCCGCAAGCGCATTCATCTCGCCGCCGCTGCGACCGGCAATCAGGTGAACGTGATTCATCGCATTAAGCGTGCCGATCGGCTCGCCCGCACCGAATTTTGTGCCGCGAGGAACTCGGACTGAGGATAATTGTCCGTTATCGTCTTTTGCGAACTGAAAGCGCCGATCGTCAAACGCCACTGACCCCACATCGCGGCCAACCCGAATGTGAATATAACCGAGCGTCGGCATTCGAATCGATTCGCGGGAGTTTCCAAAATTTTCAATCGCTACGGGGCGCAGGACCTTTTCGTCACGAATAAATCTCGCGGTTTCGCCATAAATACCGGCGATGTCGAGACCGTTGTGAAACCAAACCTCGTCATTGCCGGGCTGCATCTCGCCGCGAATTTCCCCAAGCGTCCCGGCTATGTCGCGTTTTGCGGTCGGCGGATCGTACGGCCAGCGCGCCGGTTGCGCAGCTCGGAATTCCTCGGGTTTGTCTCGAAGAGCGGCGATCTCGTCGGCCGTGATCGTATGCCCGGACGGTTTTTGTTCAAATTTACGCAACAGACGATTTTCGCTGTCGGCGACGAGCAAATTGCCCGCATCGTCAAACGCCACGCCCGACGGTCGGTTGAATCGAGCCCGAATGGATTTGCCGTCTTGCAGGCCGCGCCGATCGGCTGAGAGTGTCCGAACAATCGGGATCACGTCATTGGCGAGCTGCCTGATCGCGTTACCATCAGCAACGAAAATCGATCCGTTTCTATCGACGGCTACCGCAGTCGGCTGAACAAACGTTGCGCCGGACAAGAGGCCGTCGTTCAAGTCGCCATCGCCGTTGCCTGCGAGGGTCCAGACGCGACCATCGGGCTCGACGACGCGGATTCGCCGATTGCCGGTGTCGGCAACGAGCAGCTTGTCCCGCCAGATCGCGATGCCGCACGGTGTGTCGAAACGGGCTTCCGGTCCAACGCCATCGGCATAACCATTGTTGGTGCCCGCAATCGTCGTGACCTTTCCGTCTTCGATCAAGCGAATCCGGTCGTTGTAGGTATCAGCGACATAAACCCTTCCGTTACTAACTGCGATGCCTATGGGCGCATTAAACAGCGCCATCGCAGCGTCGCCGTCGGCAAAGCCTGACCGATTTTCGACGCCTGCTATGGTCACAACTTCACCCGCCGAATTTACCGATTTGATCGTGTGAGTGCCGGAATCCGCCACGATAAGATTGCCGTCTTTATCGAATGCGATTGCCGACGGCGTGTCGAGTCCCTTTGCAAAAACTGCAGGCGTGCCGCCCCTGACACGCCAGATCTTATCGCTTTGTCCGTCGGACACGTAAACGTCGCGGCCTCTTACCGCGACGCCGAACGGCTCACCGAATTCGCCGGACGTTCCAGCGACGGTCGAGACATGTTTATATTGAGTGCCGTAATTCGAAGTCGGCCACCCGAACCACAAGAACGCCGCGAGCATCGCAAACAAACAAATACCCACCGCGATGGCATACTTTGATTTTTTTGAAATAGGCTTTTTCCTTTCTCGAGGCGGCTTCATTCGTTAGTACGATCCACGCTGTTCTGTTAATATTATCGACACAGCAATTAAATCTAAAATCAGGAGATAACATTATGTTTTCATTACAAGATCTGCTCGGCGGCGAGCAAGGAAATCAGGCGGTTGATCATATCAGCCAAAATGTCGGCGCCGACAGCTCGATGGTAAATTCGGCGATCTCAATGGCGCTACCCGCGTTGATAAATGGCCTCGCGAACAACGCATCGACGCCCGACGGCGCACAGAGCCTTAATAACGCTCTCGAAGAAGATCACAGTGGCGGCGGCGTGCTCGACAATCTTGGCGGTCTTGCGGGTATGATCTTTGGCGGCGGTCAGGCAGCTCCGCCACCGCGTCAGGCGGATGCAGGCGGCATTCTCGGCCACATTCTTGGCAACAGCCAGGGTCAGGTCGCTCAGGAAGTCAGCCAGAAATCGGGGCTCGGAATGGGACAAGTAGCACAAATCCTAATGTTTCTTGCACCGATCGTGATGGGTTATTTGGGTAAGCAAAAACAGCAGCAGAACGTGGGTGCGGACGGCCTCGGCGGTCTCCTTGGCGGGCTGCTCGGCGGGCAGTCGCAGGCACAGGCGGCACCGCAATCGTCGGGAAACGCTATGATGGATATGGCATCAAGTATGCTCGACCGCGACAACGACGGCAGCGCGATGGACGATATTGCGTCTATGGCCTTCAAATACATGACGAACAAATAGCAGATCACTTAGCGTGGATCGGCATTCTAAGAGGAAAACCGAAAGGTCGCGCGTTATAGGTTGACTAGACCCGCGCGACCTTTTAGACTCTATAGCTTAAGACGTGGTGAGTTATTGCAACTTGCGGCCACGTAAAATAAACGGCTAAACAGCAAAGAGTCGAACGAATCTTACGAAACTCTGTGCTTGTTTGGCACAGGGTTTTTCAGTTATATGCCAGAATTTCTCGATCTATTAAAAGAAAAAATAATCGTCTTTGACGGTGCAATGGGGACGTATTTGCAGTCGCTGAGCCTGCCGATCGAGGATTGGGGCGGTGCGAATTTTGAAAACTGCTCCGAGAATCTTCTTTACACGCGGCCCGACGCTATCGAGACGGTGCATTCGGCTTTTCTTGACGTCGGCTGTGATGTGATCGAGACGAACAGCTTCGGCGGCAGCGAGGTTGTACTGGTTGAGTTTGGGATCGCTGACAAGACCTACGAGGTTAATTTTAAGGCGGCGGAACTCGCAAAGCGTGTGGCGAATGGTTATTCGACATACGACAAGCCTCGTTTTGTCGCGGGTTCTATCGGGCCCGGAACGAAATTGCCGACGCTCGGTCATATTACTTACAACAATCTTAAGGACGCGTATCGCGAACAGGTTCGCGGACTTGTCGACGGCGGTTCGGATCTATTGATGGTCGAGACCTGTCAGGACTTGCTTCAGACGAAAGCGGCTCTGGCGGCGATCTTCGAGCATTTTGAGAAGAACAAGATCAAGCTGCCGGTGATCGCTTCGGTGACGATAGAGATCTTTGGGACAATGCTAAATGGAACCGAGATCGGAGCGGCGCTCACTGCGCTCGAGCCGTTTCCGATCGATGTAATCGGCATGAATTGTGGCACCGGGCCGAAGCACATGACTGACAGCTTCCGCTATCTGTGCGAAAATTCGCCGATCGCGGTTTCCGTTCTTCCAAATGCCGGCCTTCCCGAGGTCAAGGATGGCAAGCAGCATTACGATGAGACGCCGGAGAGTTTCTCGGCACAGGTCGAGCATTTTGCTAGGGATTTTGGGGCGAATATAGTCGGCGGGTGCTGCGGGACATCGCCGGAGCATTTGCGGCAGGTTGTCGAACGTCTGAGCGGCGTTTCGCCTAAAGAGCGTGGTGCCAAGCTCGTGCCGTCAGCTTCGTCGATATATTTTCAGCAGCCTTACACGCAGGACGCTTCCTTTTTGATCGTCGGTGAACGGGTAAACGCATCGGGCTCGAAGAAGATGCGTGATCTGCTCGATGCCGAGGACTGGGACGGGCTCGTCTCGCTTGCGAAATCGCAGGAGAAAGAAGGCGCGCACATTCTCGATGTCAACGTTGATTTCGTCGGACGAAATGGCGTCGCGGACATGCACGAACTTGCGTCGAGGCTCGCAACGGCCGTCAAGATACCGCTGATGTTCGATTCGACGGAGTGGGAAAAGATGGAAGCCGGGCTCGAACATGCGGGCGGCAAAAGTCTCTTGAATTCAACAAATTACGAAGACGGGGAGGAACGTTTTCTGAAGGTCCTCGATCTTGCCAAGCGCTTTGGCGCCGGTGTCGTCATCGGTTTGATAGACGAAGACGGCATGGCACGTTCATACGATGACAAGGTTCGAATTGCGCGCCGGGCTTACAAGCAAGGCGTCGAATTCGGCATTGAGTCGCACGATATTTTCTTCGATCCGCTAGCTCTGCCGATCTCGACCGGCATTGAGGAAGACCGCAAAAATGCCGTCGAAACGATCAATGCGATCAAGCAAATCCACGAGGAAATGCCCGATGCGAATATTATCCTGGGCGTTTCGAATATCTCATTCGGGCTAAATCCAGCGGCGCGAGTAGTGCTCAATTCCGTGTTTCTGCACGACTGCGTAGATGCGGGAATGAACTCGGCGATCGTAAATGCGTCAAAGATCTTGCCGCTAATGCGCTTTTCGGAACTTGAGATCGACACGGCTCGTGATCTGATCTACGACCGGCGAAAATTTGACGGTGATATCTGCACATACGATCCGCTCGGCGATTTTTCGAATATGTTCCAAGGCAAATCGGCACAGTCGATCAAGCCTGACATCTCGAATCTGCCGATCGAGGAGAAGCTCAAACATCACATAATCGATGGCGAACGCATTGGGCTGGAGGATTCGCTCAAGGCCGCTCTCGAAAAATATCCGCCGCTCGAGATCATTAATGACATCCTGCTCGACGGCATGAAAACGGTTGGTGATCTATTTGGCTCGGGACAGATGCAGCTGCCGTTTGTGCTGCAATCGGCTGAGTCGATGAAGGCGGCGGTGAAATTTCTTGAGCCGTTTATGGAAAAAGTCGAGGGCTCGAACAAAGGCGTGCTCGTGCTGGCGACGGTCAAGGGCGATGTACACGATATCGGCAAAAATCTGGTCGATATTATCCTCACAAACAACGGGTACAAGGTAATAAATCTTGGAATCAAACAGCCGATCGACGATATCCTGCGTGCTGCCGAAGAATCGAATTGCGACGCGATTGGAATGAGCGGTTTGCTCGTAAAATCGACGCTCATAATGCGTGACAATCTCGAATTGATGAACGAACGCGGGATCAAGGTTCCGGTCATTCTCGGTGGAGCGGCGCTCAACCGGCGTTATGTCGATGCCGATCTGATTCCACTGTTTAACGGCAAGTTGTTTTACGCTCGTGATGCGTTTGACGGATTGCACGCGATGGACGAACTGACGAGTGGAGAGTCGAGTGTCGCGAGTGGAGAGCCGGAACAGGTCAAGTCGGCGGCGGCGAACGGGTCAGAACTGCCTGCGTCAGCGGGAGGCGTGGACACGGATGTTGTGACCGTCGGTGACGAGGAAGACCTCGTTGGCGAAGATGCGAAGCTCGGGACGGCCGCGGCTCGGGTTTCGACGCGTTCGGCTGGCGACACGACGCATACGACGCGGTCGGATGTCGCTCTGCTCGATCAACTGCCGAAAGCTCCGTTCTACGGCTCAAAGGTTGTTGAGATCACCGATCTGACGAAAGTTTTTGATTTTATTAACGAGACCGCTTTGTTCAAAGGCCAGTGGCAGTACAAACAGGGCAAAAAGTCGAAAGAAGAGTACGACGCAATACTCGCGGAGACGGTTTATCCTAAATTTGCAGAGGTCAAGACGCAAGCGATCCGCGAAAAATTGATTGAGGCGAAACTCGTTTACGGCTATTTTCCGTGTCAGTCATCAGGCAACGACCTGATCATCTATCAGGACGACGAGACCACCGAGCGTATTAGATTTACGTTTCCTCGTCAGCCCCTTGAACAAAATGGCGGCAAAAACCTGTGCCTGGCGGACTACTTCGCTTCCGTTGATTCAGGCAAAATTGACGTCGTTGCATTCGATCTGGTGACGATGGGACGTAAGGCAAGCGAACATTCGGCGAAGCTCTTTAAGTCGGATAACTATCAGGACTATTTGCTGTTCCACGGACTCTCCGTCGAATCGGCTGAGGCTCTCGCCGAGATGTGGCACAAGCGAATTCGTGAGGAACTTGGCATCGCGGGGGCGGACGCACCGGAAATGACAAAGCTCTTTCACCAAGGCTACCAGGGCTCGCGGTACAGTTTCGGCTATCCGGCGTGTCCGAACATCGAGGACCAGACGAAGCTGTTCGAACTGCTCGAACCCGAACGCATCGGTGTCGAATTGACCGAGGAATATATGCTTGATCCAGAGCAGTCAACCTCGGCCATCATTGTGCACCACTCGCAGGCAAAGTATTTCAACTGAGAAAAAGGTGGTTCAATTGTCTCCGCGGTTATAAACAAGAGCGTAATGCCTCGTCCGTTGCGACGCCAAAGCTTGGTATCGCCAAGCGAGGCGTCGACCTCGCTTGATAAAAAAGTCGGCCCGTCGAAATGAATTCGGCGGGCCGCAAATTCTAACCGAAGGAAAGGCCCAGAAAATCCGAGCCTTTCATCCATCTATCATCGATTACGGAACGTAGGCTCTCGGGATAG
>Ga0209798_10000137_pt1 | contig 40226 bp, 32 predicted proteins | sample DOMMetBare3Fresh_FD_187475 | JGI IMG/M metagenome (GOLD analysis project Ga0209798, IMG submission 187475) | Wetland sediment microbial communities from St. Louis River estuary, USA, under dissolved organic matter induced mercury methylation -... | ecosystem: Environmental > Aquatic >...
TGGGCCCCGTGCATCTCAACACAACGATAAGCTGACCATCGCTTATGCCGGCAATTTCACCGATTCGCAACGGATGGAAACATTTCTGGAGGGGCTCGCACTGCTGAGCCAGGAGTTAAGCGGGGACGAGCGGAGCCGCTTGCTCTTTTGCTACCGCGGCGGAATGCATCAGAAAGTCGCTGCGTGGTCAGCAAAGCTCAAGGTCGCCGATATCGTTGAAGCGTCGGGGCACGTGGAAAGAGGCGAGGCGCTGGCGCTGATGAAGCGGGCCGATCTGCTCTTGTTGTTGTCAGTCGTCGATCCGGCGAATGATGAAGAGTATTTTCGCCAGGGCTTCTATCCAGGAAAGACGTTTGAATACTTCGGGGCGCGCCGTCCCATCATCTGCGTACCGGGCGATGGAGCGCTGCTTGATGAGTTGATTCGTGAGACGCAAACAGGAGTCATCCTGCGGGCGCCGCGTGACGTCGCAGATTATCTTCGCTCAATGTTCGCGGAGTGGAAACAGGCAAACGCCTTACCCTACCAGCCAAGTGAAGAGAAAGTAGCCCAGTATACGCGACGGCATTTGACAGGGAAGCTGGCGGCAATACTGGACGAGGTGATCGGCAGATCACCCGAGTCCGTCTAGCGCGACTGACATGGAAATGCGACAGGCGTTCAATTTGGTGAAACAAATGGGACCGCGTTGGGCTGCTTACCAGTCCGCCTATGCGCTGCAACAACGAACCGGCTGGCTCGAACGACGTCTGCCGTTGGCTGAGTGGTCTGCTTACAGGTTGACGGAGCTGGCCCCGAATCATTCGGCCGAGCATTTGAGGGAGGTTCTCCGGGACGCGGCCGAGCATCTTTTCTTTGTTCATCCGGGGCAACGAAAGGATTACCGCGCGCGGCTGTGGCAGCTAACGGCAGAGAGCGACCACCGAGAGATTGTCAGTGAAGTGGAGGCCGTGCGCCGAGGGGAATTCCGATTCTTCTCTCATCAATGGTGCGCGGTCGGGTGGCCGCCGGCGTGGCAGATTCATCCTGAGACGCAGGAAGAATGGCCCGCCACGCATTGGAGTCAATTGTCCGATCTGGGACGCTCTGATGTGAAGTGGTTGTGGGAGCTGGGACGGTTCGGAATCGTCTATGCCATCGTTCGCGCTTACTGGCGAACCGGCGAACCACAACACGCAGAGACGTTCTGGCAGTTAATTGAAAGCTTCAGGGAAGCGAATCCGCCCAACTGTGGCGTTCACTGGATGTGCGGCCAGGAGTGTTCCTTCAGAGTGCTGGCCTGGTGCTTTGCGCTGTTTGGCCTGCTGGATGCTCCGGCGACGACGCCCCAACGCGTGGCCCGGCTGATCGAAATGCTGGTGGCGCATGGCGAGCGTATCGAAGGCAATATCGGTTTTGCGATATCGCAAAAGAATAATCACGCCATCAACGAAGCGTTGGCTTTGTGGACACTGGGAATTTGCTTCCCGATGTTGCGCGCGGCGTCCCGGTTCGAGGCCCGCGGGCGCGCCATCTTAGAGCGGGCATCCCGGCAGCAGATTTACAATGATGGCGCCTACATTCAGCACTCGCTTAATTATCATCGCCTGATCCTGCAGAGCTACGCCTGGGCGATCCGTCTGGGCGAAGTCTGCGGGCGGCCCCTCTCCACTCATGTGCAGGATCGATACCGGCGCGCCGCGCAGTTTCTTTATCAGTTGACCGATAACGATAGCGGGCGCGCCCCGAATTACGGATCGAACGATGGAGCAATTTTGTTTCGGCTGGATTCCTGCGCGTTTGAGGACCAGCGGCCGACGCTGGCGCTCGCCACGTGGCTATCCGAGAAACGCCGGCTCTATGCAGCCAGCGCCCAGGATGAAACGCTGTTGTGGCTTTGTGGTGAGGAACCGTTTGCAGCAAAGGTCGATCCGCCGGCTCGCAAAGATCTGTCCGCCTCAGAAGGAGGCTACTTCACGCTGCGAGCCGAAAAGACATGGGGCATGATTCGGTGCGCAGAGTATCGCGACAGACCGGCGCAGGCAGACATGCTCCACGTTGATCTGTGGTGGAGAGGCGCAAACCTTTTGGCTGACCCCGGCACTTACTCGTACAACAGCCCGGCGCCCTGGAAAAACGGATTGTCCGGCACCGGGGCTCACAACACGGTTCAGGTTGATGGCCGGGATCAAATGACGCGAGGGCCGCGGTTCACCTGGTTTCACTGGAATCGTGGTCGAGTCATTCGCCGGGGCGCAGACGAAACTGGAGACATCAAACTGTTCGAAGGCGAGCAGAATGGTTACGAGCGCGATTTGGGCGTCGTTCATCGTCGCGCCCTGATGTTGGTTGACGGGCGACTCTGGATCGTCGTGGACGATTTGCTCGGCGCAGGCTCGCATCGACTTTCATCTCGTTGGCTCTTTCCGCACGCGCAGATTCTGTCGCGTTCCGGCCAGTCGTTTAGCTTGCGCTCGGTAGTTGGAGACTTCACCGTCTCGTTTTTCAACTTTCCTTTGGGCGGACAGCAGGCCGGGATGACGCTCGAAGTGGAGGAAGGGGCTGGCGGCTCAACTGCCGGTTGGTTTTCATCAAGTTACTTTAAGAAAGAGCCGGCGCCCGGCATCTCGGCGGCCAGCCAGTGCCAACTGCCGGCGCGCATCGTGACTCTGATTTCGCTCGACGGGGGGACGATCAACGAGTCTTTGGGTGCAACCACGTTCACGGCCCAACTCGGAACCCGTCAATTCGAGACTCACTGGCAGGCTTTTCCGTATCCCCGAGAAGACTCGCTCGTACGGTCGATGGCTTTTATTTAGAATGAAGATTCTCTACGTGCAACAACATTTTGCCACCGGCCGGGGGGAGGCTGGTGTGCGCGGCTATAATCTCGTCAGAACGTTAGCCGAACGCGGACACGAGGTGACGGTTGTTTGCGGCCATAACTGGCGCGATCAGTCGCTGCAAACCGAGGGCAGGCGCTGGGTGATCGAAAGAGAAGTGGACGGTTTCCGCGTCGTGCAAATTGGCGTTTTCTACTCGAACCATCAGAGCTTTATCAATCGACTTTGGTCGTTTTTTCTTTTTGGATTCCTGGCCTGCTGGCAAGTGATGCGGCGCCGCGCGGATTTGATTTTTGCTTCATCAACTCCGCTCACAGTGAGTATCCCGGCATTGTTCGGACGAGTATTCAAGGGAACACCATATGTTTTTGAAGTGCGCGATCTATGGCCGGATTTTCCGATCGCTATCGGCGTCATCCGCAATCCGCTGCTGAAGCGAATCCTTTACGCATGGGAGTGGGTTGCCTACAAGTGCGCCTGGAGACTGGTCGCCCTCTCGCCCGGCATCAAAGATGCTATCGTTCGACGCGCCAACATTGATCCGGCTCGCATTGTAATGGTTCCCAATGGCAGCGACACGGAGAATCTTCGTCCACTCGAACGCATGTCGCGCACTCACTTGCCGATTGCCGAGAACCTATTAGCGCTCGGTTATGCGGGAACTCACGGGCTCGCCAACGGGTTGGACGCCGTGCTGGATGCGGCGGCGGTATTGAAGCGTCGTGGAGTGAAAGGGATTGTTTTCGTGCTCATCGGCGACGGCCGCGAGAAGAAGCGGTTGATGCAGCGCGCCGCAGTCGAAGGGCTCGATCAGGTTTGCTTTGTCGGGCTCTTCAACAAATTGGAGTACAACCACGTGCTGGCCGAACTCGATGTGGGTCTGCAAATTCTCAGAAACCTGCCGGCTTTCTATTATGGAACTTCGCCCAATAAGTTCTTCGATTATCTTGCCGTGGGCAAACCAGTGCTGGTCAACTATCCCGGCTGGATGAGCGATCTGGTCAGCCAATATGGTTGCGGGGTCGCCGTGCCTGCCGATAACCCCGAAGCGTTTGCGGATACTGTCGAAAAACTGTATGCCGAGCGCCACCGATTCAGCGAGATGGGCCGAGCCGGGCGAGCGCTGGCGGAATCTCAATTCAGCCAGCGCAAGATCCTGATTGAGTTATCGGAATTCATTGAAGAAGGCCGCGTCAAGAAGGAGTCACAGGCCGCGTTTGGCGAATCGCAAGCCGCCGCCCCGAACTGAAGATGCGTAAGCAGAGGCGTGAGTGACGGAAGGTTACGGCAAACGGCTATCGTTGTCCTTCATCGTGACAGTTTCGCTTATCCTGTTAGTTGCAGGGCATCTCTTTGTGCTGCAACGGAGCACGAATCCGTCTGTCTCCTACCTCGCGGCGCGCGGCGATTCGGTGGCGTATGTGCAAATGATCGAAGGTCATTGGCGTACAATGCGCGTGCCGTTTCGCTACCGTGTGTTCGTGCCGCTGCTGGCTCGGATTCTGCCACTGTCTCCGCTTGATGGTTTGCGCGCGATCGCTTACGCCAGCCTCTTTTCCTGTTGTGTGATTATCCTGCTGACGTGCCGCGCACTGGATTTGCGCAGGCCGGCCGCACTCGTGGGGCTGGGCGCCGTCTTCACTTCCTCATTGCAGCTTAATCAGTTCAACAACCCATTCATTATCGACGCGTTCGTTTTGCTGATGCTGTGCGGCATGACTTATGCCCTGGTGCGCGAATCATTTTGGATCTTTCTGGCCTGCGCCGTCCTGGGTGTTTTATCCAAAGAGACGACCATTCTGCTGGTGCCGGCGTGGTTTTTGGCGCGCGACCGGCGGCGTGGCCTGGCGGTTCTGGTGGCGGCGCTGTTGGCCTTTCTAATGCCGCGCTACCTGATCTCCGGCGCAGCCCCGGCGATGTCTGCGTCATTATTTAAGGCAATCGAGGCGAGCACGTTCTTGCTGGAGCCAGGCAAATACGTGATCGAAGTCGTGGCGGCCTGGGGATTTCTTTGGCCGCTGCTTGGCCTGGGAGCATTGTTGTGGCCGCGCGAGCAAAGCATTCACTTGTACACAGTGTTCGCATTGCTACTGTCGGTTTCGCTCTTCACTTCGCTGATAGCGGCCGACACGAGTCGCATGTTCGGGCCTTTGTCATTGTTGGTGGCCTGCGCGAGCGCGCAAGTTGCGAGCACGCTCTGGGAGCGCGGGGCGGGGCGTTGGGTTTACGGACTAATCGGTTTGTCGCTGCTCCAGGCCATGTTTTCGCTGGCGCCGCGCTTTTTTTTCAGTTCGCATCCAGACGTTTTCAATAGTAATAAGCTGCGTTTCCTGGTCTTCCTGTTGGGTGGGTTATATGCGGTGGGCGTGGCCTGGCGGTTACGCGACAGGGCCGCCATGACGGGCTGTGAAAATCTGTTCGCATGGTGGCGGAGATTAGGCCCTGGCACGACGTCAAGCGAACGAGCGTGAAGCAAATCGATGAAGTCTGTGGCAACCGCAACGCCGGCGAGCGGGTATGCGCTAAAGCGCGCGTTTGATATTTGCGTAGCGGTTGTCGGACTCGTAGTGTTGTCGCCGGTTCTGCTTGGCGCGGCAATTATTATTCGGCTCCGTTCGCGCGGCTCGGTGCTCTTCAGGCAGGAACGAATCGGACAAGACGGAATGCCGTTCAGTATCTTCAAGTTTCGTACTATGGCCGTGGGGGCCGATCGGGACCGGGGCAGCGTGTCGCTTCGGCACGATCCGCGGTTGTTTCCGGGTGGGCACACGCTGCGCCGGTTCAAAATCGACGAACTACCGCAACTGTTCAATGTGCTGAACGGGACGATGTCCATTGTCGGCCCGCGGCCAACCGTGCGATCGGATTTTTTGCGAATGAACGAGGCGCAACGAAAGCGCTTTGCAGCCAAGCCGGGAATGACGGGCTTGGCCCAAATAAATGGAAACACTTCGCTGATGTGGCCAGCGCGAATCGAACACGATCTTGTGTACGTCGCCCAGCCCAGTCTCGGGCTGGATGTGAAGATCGTTCTGCGGACTTTATGGCTGGCGCTGACGGGAAAAGCCGAAACGCATCCGCAGGGAGACTCTGAATGGCCGGAATAGCAGCTCCGCGAGTCGTCTGTGTGGGGGCGAATCTGGAAAGCGAGATTGTCCTCAAAGGGTTAATCGCGATCCAGACCAATATCGCAGGTCTGGTCACCGTCCCGCCACACAAATCGTCGGCAATTTCCGACTACGTTGATCTTCATGAGTTGTGCCGAGCTGCCGGGATCGGGGTGATTGACACAGAGAACATCAACGCTCCGGCGACTCTGGATCAGATCAGAAGACTTGAGCCCGATTTCCTGTTCACATTGGGCTGGAGTCAACTCTTCAAGGATGAACTGCTTTCGCTTCCGGCTCACTATGTGATTGGAAGTCATCCGTCGCCACTCCCAAAAGGGCGTGGACGAGCACCGATCCCCTGGACCATCCTTCTGGGAGAGCAGCGCACCGCGGTGACCTTTTTTCGCATGGAGATCGGTGTTGACTCGGGACCGATCCTCCAGCAGCGATGGTTTGACATTCCCCCGCGTTGTCAGGCGATGGATTTGTATCGCCTTGCGGCAGAAAACCTGCGGGATGGGTTTATCGAACTGTATCGCGAATTGGAAGCCGGGACAGCAAAGGAGACGCCGCAGGACCATTCGCAGGCCAGCTATCGCGCAAAACGAACGCCGGCAGATGGTCACATTGATTTTTGCGAGCCGGCGAAAAATATCGACGCACTCATTCGCGCCGTCTCTCACCCCTATCCCGGCGCCTATGCTTACTTTGGTGACTGGAAGGTCCACATCTGGAAATCAAGTTTGGAAAACGTTCCTCCTTACCAGGGGACTAAGGGTCAAATCCTGGCCAGGCGCGATGCTTGTTTGCTTATCCAGGCAGGTGATCGGCCTTTGTGGATTGGCGATCTGACCATCGAAGGGAATTCGCCCGACCTCAGGGAGTTTTCTATTGGCAGCAAGTTTGGTTATGACGTTGAAGATGAAATCCACCGTCTGGTCCGGGAATTGAAAAGTCTGAGAGGTATGTCGGAAACATGATTGGAAAGAACGTTCTAGTGGTCGCTGCGCATCCGGACGATGAGGTTCTGGGAGTCGGCGGGACGATCCCGCTGATTCGCGCCCGAGGCGGTCGAGTCACGGTCGTCATCGTCACTGACGGGAGTAGCGCGCAATATCCCGGCGAGGATGATATCGGACACCAGAAGGATCAGAGTCTGCAGGCCGCACACCGGATTTTGGGTACTGATGCAGTAGTCCGTTGGGACTTTCCGGACATGCGCCTGGACACGATCGAACACATTGAGTTGAATCGCGCGTTCGAGACCCTGATAGGCGAGCAGCAGTTCGATACCGTCTTTGTACATCATGCCGGGGACATCAATCTCGATCATCAGTTGATTCATCGTTCGCTGCTGGTTGCCACCAGGCCCATGCCGGGACAGCCGGTGGCGAGTCTTCTGAGTTATCACGTGAATTCCGCGACTGATTGGGGCGCACGTACGGGAACAAATGTTTTTGTCCCCAACGTCTTTATCGATATCGGTTCAACGATCAAAATGAAGTTGGAAGCGCTCAAGTGTTATGCGGTGGAGCTTCGTGATTATCCTCATCCGCGGAGTTTAGCAGCGGTCGAGAATCGGGCCAGGGTTTTCGGCAGCGAAGTAGGGTTTCACTACGCGGAAGCATTTCAATTGCTGTTGCATCGCGGGCAGATCTAGTGCGCCATTGACTACGTGAACCTCTGGAGCACGACAAGAGGTTGTCACCAGCATCTCTCCCTTTGAATACTGGACGAAATCTGACCGCAGAAATGAATGGCGTGTCATACCCGCCGATACGTATCCTGGCCGTGGCCGATGTCTGGCAGGGAAGCGATGCCTATGCCTACGTAAGAGCGTTCAGACGAATGGGACAGTCGGTGACTGTAGTGCCGGCAGAAAACTATGTTCCCGGCGCCTGGAGGCGCACATCCTTGCGCGGGCTCCGGCGCTTGCTCGAGCCATTGCTCGTACGGGAATACACCGAGGCGCTGATCGAAGAAGCCACGCGCCTGCGCCCGCATCTGTTTTTCGTGTTCAAGGGGCGGTACGTTACGGCGGAGGCGATCGCAGGCATCCGTAAAACCGGAGCGGTGGCTATCAATTTTTACCCGGACGTCAGCTTCCTGGCACACGGTCGCCATATACCGAAAGCGTTGCCCCAATACGACTGGGTCTTCACCACCAAGAGTTTTGGGCTGACTGATATGGAGCGACTACTTGCGGTGCGCCACGCTTCGGTTTTGCCACCGAGCTATGACCCTGAAACTCACGCGCCGGTGGAACTGGATGACGTCGACCATGCACGATATGACTGTGACGTGTCTTTCATCGGGACCTGGTCACCGAAGAAACAGCGGTTGCTGGAACACGTGCAGCGCGAGCTGCCTGAGATTCGCCTTCGCATTTGGGGGTCACAGTGGGAAAAGGCCCGGGGCTCGCTTGGTTCGCGTATTGAGGGACGACACGTGCTCGGCATTGAATATGCCAAATCCTTGATCAGCTCGAAAATCAATTTGGCCATTTTGAGCGAGGTGCGCACGGGGGCCTCCGCCGGCGACCAAATTACTGCGCGGACGTTTCAAATCCCAGCCACCGGCGCGTTCATGCTACACGAGCGCACAGATGAATTCGGGGACTATTTTCGCGAAGGGATCGAATGTGCATGCTTTGAGACGCCCGAAGATCTGACAACAGCGATAGCCTATTTTCTGGAGCACCCCAGGCAGCGGCAAGAGATCGCGCAGGCGGGTTACCGCCGCTGTCTTCAATCCGGCTATGCGGTTGATGATCGCGCCGGTGTCGTTTTAACGAAGCTCGCCGAGATTCGCGCAGCCGGAGTGCAGCCGGCGGGACAGGAGAATTGACCGAACGTCGGGTTTTTTTGATTATCGATCAACCGCCATGGCGCAAACGGAATTTTCGTCGAAAGATAGACCTTTGCTCGGCACGTCGCCCTTTGGCATCGCCGCCTGCGTTGCGGCCGAGTGCAAAACGTTATTACCCCTGAGACACGCCCTCAGGTGGAAAGAATAAGTACCTATGGGCCAGCCCTGCCGGCCCGACGGCGAACCGGAAACCAATTGATATGTGTGGCATTGCCGGAATCGTCAGCTGGAAAGACGCGGCGGCTGAGCAGCGGCTCGAGCGTATGACGGCTGCACTGGCTCATCGTGGGCCCGATGACTCGGGCTCGGTAGCGGCGGGCGGCGTCTACCTTGGTCATCGACGCTTGACGATCATCGATCTCAGCTCCGACGGCCACCAACCAATGGCTAATGAGGACGGATCCGTCTGGATCACCTACAACGGCGAAGTCTATGACACCGCCGCGCTTCGAGACCGGCTGGAGTCGCGCGGTCATCGCTTTCATTCACGGACGGACACAGAAGTCATCGTGCATCTTTATGAAGAGGAGGGAACAGCGCTGTGGCCACATCTCAACGGGATGTTCGCCTTCGCCATTCACGACCGTCGCCGCCGCCGACTGTTACTTGCCCGCGACCGTCTCGGCATCAAGCCGTTGTTCTACACATTCAAGGACGACGAGATGCTCTTTGCCTCCGAACTCAAAGCGATCTTCGCCGGACTTGGCTGCCGGCCTTCGCTGCGAGCCGATGTCCTGGGCCAGTATATTCTCGAAGGTTACGCCTCGGCGCCGGACACGGTTTTTGAAGGGATTTGGTTGTTGCCGCCGGGCCACTATTTGGACGTGTCGCTTGCTGAACTCGCAGAGGGCCGGATGCCTGAGCCAGTCGAGTACTGGGATGCGGAGTTTACCGGCGACGACCGGCGCTCAGCGGAAGAGATCGAGGCTAATCTCGAAATGGTTTTGGCCGAAGCGGTGCGCGTGCGGATGGTGGCTGATGTTCCGCTGGGCGCGTTCCTCTCCGGCGGTATCGATTCGAGTTCCATTGTGGCGCTGATGGCGCGGACCAGCGTTGAGCCCGTGCGCACTTTCACCATTGACCTGCCGGGCACCTCCCAGAGCGAACATGAGAAAGCGCTGGCGGTGGCGCAGAAATATCAAACCGAACACGTCGTCACCGACTGCACCCACCACGGCGCCGATGACTACTGGGCATGTATGCAGCACTTCGATGCTCCGTTCAATTGCGCCTCCCTGTTGAATGCCTCGTTGGTGAGTCGGGCCGCGCGCCGGCATGTCACCGTGGCCCTGTCCGGCGATGGTGGCGACGAACTATTCGGCGGCTACGCCCGTTATCAGGAGATCGCGCAACCGCGACAAGAGTTCGTCGGGCAGGGTTTGCTCCAAACGCTTGCAGAACGTTTGCCACACGACCTGCGGGGACGGGCCCGGCTGATCGAGCCAGGCAAAGATGATTTCTCGCGGTTCTTCACCAAACGCCATCCTGTCTCAGTAGAGACTGCCGAACTGCTTGTTGGTGTAGCGCTCGAGTCGTGGGTGGAGCGCATGCGCGCTATTCATGACCGCTACCCCACGGATCCGATCACGCGCGCGCTTTACTTCGATATGAAAACATATTTGCCCGATCAAATTTTGGCCAAGGTTGATAGCGCCAGCATGGCCGTATCGCTCGAAGTGCGCGTACCGCTGCTCGATTACCGCGTCGTTGAATTGGCGGGACGAATCCCGGCGGCGCTGAAGATCCACGAAGGCACAGGCAAGTGGATTCTTAAACAAGTAGCACGACGTCTGCTGCCTGGCGGGCTGATCGAGCAACCCAAGGTCGGGTTTGATCCGCCGCTGGCTTCCTGGGTGTTCACGGCCGAGATGGAGCAAAGACTGGGTGAGCTGTCTCGTCCGGATGCCTGTTTCCGCTTACTACTTGACGGCGGGTTGGTCGATCGCTGGATCACGAACGTGAATTCGAAGTCGAACTGGTGGGTGCCCCAGCGCGCGGCCCTATGGAGCATCTATCAACTCGAACGGTGGCTGCGAATGGAGAGCACTCAGGTGGCTGGATAGACTTCTATGTGCGGTATCTTCTCTCTAATTCGCTGCAGCGACAGTGAAACTTCGACGGCTGCTTTGGCAGCGGCCACCAGGGTTGTGCAGCACCGTGGCTCAGACGATGCCGGATATCTGCTCTGGCAGCGCCATCGCCGCGCGTTGGTTTATGCCGGAGTCGACACCTCCGCCTTGTCGCGGATGACACATCGATTATCAGACCTTCCCGGCACAGCCCGCTGGCAGGTCGCCTTCGGCCACCAGCGACTATCCATCATTGATCTTTCCCCGGCCGGCCACCAACCGATGATCCATGCTGATACCGGGTTAGCCATTGCCTATAACGGCGAAATTTATAACTACATGGCCCTGCGCTCCGAGTTGCATCAGCTGGGGCACGAGTTCGTTTCAGAGTCGGATACCGAGGTGTTGCTGGCCGCATGGGCGGAGTGGGGGCCGTCATGCCTGCACCGTTTGAATGGCATGTTCGCCTTCGTCTTGCTTGATCCGCGAGACGGCACGGTGCATGCCGTGCGCGATCGGTTCGGCATCAAACCTCTTTATTGGGCGCGCGTTGGTGGCGACATCGCGTTCGCGTCCGAAATCAAACAGATTCGTTCGCTGCCGAATTTCCGACCACAACTCAACCTGAGCACCGCCAGCGATTACCTGACCCTGGGTTTGCTGGATCATACGCGCCACACCTTCGATCAGGGGATCGAGCAGCTGCTCGGCGGCGAGCGGGCGGAAATTCACCTTGACGCTGAGTCACCGCGCATGACGGTTACGCGCTGGTATGAATTGCAACCGGAACCATGGTCAGGATCGCGCGCCGCAGCCATCGCGCGATTTCGCGAGTTGCTGACCGACAGCGTACGACTTCAGTTGCACGCCGATGTCCCAGTCGGGTCCTGTCTCTCCGGTGGTTTGGATTCATCGTCCATCGTGTGCCTGGCGCACCAGGGGTTGGCGGGCCGGAATAGTCAGACCAGGCAAGTGACCGTCACGGCTTGTTTTGATGAGGCGCAATACGATGAATGGTTCTATGCGCGGCAGGTGATCCAACAGACTCAGGCAACGGCCGTGCGCGTTTGGCCGACCATCGCGAACTTACAATCGGATTTTGACCGCTTGCTCTGGCACATGGACGAGCCGTTTGGTTCGACCAGCATGTTCAGCCAATGGTGCGTCTTTGGCGCTGCCGCAGATGCCGGGCTGACCGTCATGCTGAACGGGCAAGGCGCCGACGAACAATTGGCTGGTTATGCGGGCCGCACGCCCGTCGCCCTATTCACCGGTTTGCTCCGGCGTGCCGCGCTCGTCTCAGTTGCCGCTGAAGTCATTGGTTGGCGGCGTCGAACGGGCCGCTTGCCGGCGGCAGAAGTCTTGCTGGCTTTGCGGAATCTGGTCCCCGGTCTTGAGCGTGTGCTGCCCGGGCGCTTACACCTCACTCCCGATAAACCCAACTGGCTTCGTCTGCAGGCGCCGTCACACGTAGACGCGGCCCCGCCGCAGGATCTCAACGACAGTCTCCGGCAGCAGACGATGTCGATCTCATTGCCGGCGCTGCTGCGCTACGAAGACCGGAGTTCAATGGCCTGGTCGATTGAATCGCGGGTACCGTATCTCGATCATCGACTGGCCGAGTTTCTGGCCGGCCTGCCTGAGCATTTGAAATTGCGCCAGGCCGTAACGAAAGTCGTACAGCGCGAAGCAATGCAGGGTGTCGTTCCGGACGCAATACGCCTCCGGCGCGACAAAATGGGATATGCGACACCAGAGGAAACCTGGCTTTGCCAAACCGACCCTCGATGGTTTCGCAGCAGTGTGCTGGCCGCGGTGGATGCGGCGCCGGGGTTGTTTGATCGGGACAGAGTAGGAAAACTCGTGGATGATGTGATCGCCCAACGGCAACCGTCTCCCAGGACCGCCTGGCGTATTCTTTGTCTGGGCCGTTGGCTCATCAATCAGAATGGGGATCGCTCGCAAACCTACGCAGATACGAACCGGCCGCGGGCCGGAGCGACCGCTTCTAATGGTCGCCCGCGTCCGGCATCTTGCCGGCCGCTTAAGGTGTTGGTGGTGACACCTCTCTATCCGACACCAGCTGACCCGCAGGCGGGCATCTTCATTCATAAACAGATCGCGCATCTTACGCGTGAGGGAATTGATTGCCGCGTAATGACTTTTCATCCATCGCCGCCGCCGTTCCCGCTCTGGCTGCGACGACGATCGTGGATGCAGTATTACTGGCGCCGCCGTGGCCGGCATGGTTCGACTGACGGTATTCCCGTCGCTGAAGTGTTTTATCCACGACGTTGGATGGATGGTGAAGATGTCGTGCCGGCCATTGGAGAAGCGTTGGCCAAATACGTCGAGCAGCGGCCGGAATATCGCGACGTGGATGTCATCTACGCCCATTGGCTATGGACCGGGGGGGCGGTGGCGCTCACCTTGCGAGCACGGTTTGGTTGGCCGGTGGTGGCCATTGCGCGCGGTAGCGAGATGCATGAGTGGCAGGCCCGGCATCCGCTCTGCCGCGAATATGTCAGCCGGGTCGTGAGCCAGGCTGATGCCGTGCTGACTAACTGCGAAGACTTACGCGATCGCGCCGACCTGATTGTGCGAGGCGCTAAGCCAAACATAAAGGTTGTCTATAACGGATGCGATGCGACACAGTTTCGGCCCGCTATTGATCGGAGCAAATTGCGAAGCGAGTTGGGCCTGTGCGAAAGCTCGTCCATTCTTGTGTTCTGCGGCAGCATCGAAAAACGGAAAGGGATCGAGGAGTTGGCCGTAGCCTGGAGCGAGTTTGCGCCGACACACCCGGACTGGGAACTCGTCATCATCGGTCGTCCGATTGACAAACTGCTGGTAAAGAAACTCCATCAGAATGGACATGACCGAGTGCGGATGATCGGGGCTGTGTCTCACGAAGTCGTATTACGCTATTTACAGGCCGCCGATGCTTATGTTCAGCCGAGCCGCTTGGAGGGGTTGGCTAATGCGACGATGGAAGCCATGGCCGTCGGCCTACCGGTGATTACAACGGATACCTGTGGCCAGCGAGAACTGATTCAAAACGGGGAAAACGGCTGGTTAGTGCCGGTGGCTGATGCTGGAGCGCTCGCGCGGGCGATGGCCTCGCTGGCCAGCGACCAAAAACGAGCTCACCAATTGGGCGTCGCAGCAAGACAGACTATCGAAACTCGTTTCAATCCGCGCACGGAAGCGGCCAGGTTGGCGAATATCCTGACGCGGGTGGCGTTTCCGCCACAAAACGGTGCAGGGGCCAGCACGGCGAGAGATTATGTCCTGAAGGTGAACGCGGAAGTCGTGCCGGTCATGGACTGAGCCGCAGGTCAGGTATGCGAACTTCAGAGATTCTTTCACAGTGGACGCCGAGGATCGTCCTTCAGCAAGCCAGGATGCGATCACTGTGAGCATGGCTACCGATTTAAAGAACCGCCTGCGCGTGGCCGTCATCCTTAGCCACCCAATCCCCACCTTTGCCCCCTGGCATAGAGAACTCGCGACGTTCAAGAATATTGACCTGCGCGTCTTCTTTTGCTGCGACTGGGGATTAAACGGCTACGCCGATCCGCAGTTTCATACCAACGTTGAGTGGGACGTTCCACTCTTAGGCGGGTACGCTCATGAGTTTCTGGCGATCGCGCGCCGGCCCAAACGGTTACGTTTCCGGGAAGTTGATAACCCAAACGTTGCAGAAGCGCTCGACCGGTTCGATCCGGATGTAGTGCAAACATTCGGGTACGCCCACCGAACCAACTGGAGAGCGGCCCAGTGGGCACACAAAAAACGCAGACCGCTGCTGCTCTTTACCGATTCCAATGCGAGTGAAAAGCGTCCGCTGTTGAGACGGGCCGCAAAGCAAGTCTTTGTCCGGAAGTTTTATCAGAGAGTAGACGGGGCGCTCTTCATCAGCGAGAACAACCTCGCCTACCACCTGCGGTACGGGTTACCACGTGAGCGCCTTTTTCGTGGGGTGATGCCCACTGATCGCGACCGACTGCTTAACGCAGTAGCCGATCGAGTAGAAGTCAGGCAGGCAGTTCGCGACAGACTGGGAATTCCGGCAAACGCCTTCGTAGTTATTCTGTGCGGCAAGTACGTTCCGCATAAGATGCCGGTCGACCTCGTGGCCGCGGCGTGGGCTGCGAACCGCGCGGGCATTCCTGTCTGGTCGTTGCTGGTAGGTGAGGGGCCCGAGCGAGCCGCCATCGAGGAATTCTGTCGGAAAGAGAGGGTCACTAATGCGGTGCTAACCGGATTCGTAAATCAAACGAAAGTTGCCGACTATTATGTTGCGTCAGACGTAATCGCTCAAACCTCCTCCGTGGAGAATTACGGTCTCGCTCTTAGTGAGGGTATTTGCTTTGGTCTCCCGGTGATTGTGAGCGACCGGGTAGGGTGTATCGGCCCAAATGATGTGGCCCAGCCGCGGAACGCGATTGTTTACCCTTGCGGCAACCGAGCGAGATTAGAAAAGGCGATCAAAGACATCTATGAGGACCGGGATCGCTTTCTGAGAATGTCTGAGGCTTCTACTCAGATATCAATGACCCAGGATGTGGCGGCAGCGGCAAAATCGCTGGCGACCGCAGCGTTTGAACTGCAGAGACTCGGGGTTCGTTAAAACCGGACTTTGCGGCGACGGTCCGGAAGTCTAAACGACATGTTGAGAAAGCTTAGCAGCTACGTTTACGGCCTGGGCATTCTGGTGGCCATTGTGGGAGGGCTACTACAGTCCATCGAGCTGATGGCTGCAGGGACGCTCGCGGTGGCAGTGGGATATGGGCTGAGAGACTATTTCAGCGCTCGCCTCGAAAGCATTACTCCCATGACCATCAATGCCCTGATTTTTGGAGTCTGGATTGGGCTGGGGCACCTCATAGCCTGTTTTGTAGTAGGCACTGCTTACGAAAGCACTTTTTACTCGTACTCCGCAGTGAATTTCCTCTTAGAGGCGCAGTATCTGGCCAGCTTGACCGTCATCGTTCCTTTGATCAGCTATCGGTGGTTTTCCAGGCTCCATTCCGTGCCTCGTCGCTTCCTCCCCCGGTTCCCGGGAGTCGCAGTTGAAGTCTCAGACAAGACCCTTACGATGATCATCATGGCAATGTTTGCCTTCGATTGGACCACCAAGCTCATTAGTATTTCGGTGGAGTCTCTGGGCACGATCGGCGGCTTCCTGGGGTTGTCATCGGAGATCGCTATCTTTCTTTTAGCCTGGCATTGGCTCGGCCCATCTCCAACCCTGCCGAAGTGGACGCGTTGGGTTCTCTTTTTTGGAATTACGTTTGATGTGGTGCATTCGGTCCTGTTTAGTTATATGCGCGGCCAGGTGGCATATCCGCTTTTTGCATTCTTTCTTGCGTTTCTCTTGCGCAAAGCGCTTACCAGGCGGGTTGTTGCAATCGCCTGCGTGGTCATTGTCGTTTTCGCCGTGATCTACAAGAGTAATGGCGAGACCAGAGGCCAGCGCATTTTCGGATTGGAGCGCATAGAAATCCTTTTGGGGGAATTTCGGCTGGACGATTCTGGTAGCAAGCCCGGCGGCGACGACAAAGCGGGCGAGTCGGCATTGATGGTGCTGATCGCGAGAGGTTGCAATTTCGGTCAATTAAGTCAGATAGCGCGTATCGCCGATGAGGAAGGGTACTACTATGGAACAACACTCGAATACTTGAGTTACGCATTCATTCCGCGCTTAATCTGGCCGGAAAAGCCTTTGATCACGCCTGGCCAATGGTTCGCGGAGAAGATCGGTCACGGGTCTCGCCTGAGCGACACGAGCTTTAGCAACTCCATCAATATGTCGGTTGCCGGAGAATTCTATCTGAACTTTGGCTGGCTGGGAGCGATCGGCGGTCTCCTACTGTTGTCCCTCCTTTACTCACTCATCTGGGAAGCAACAGACTTCTACGGGAAACGCAATAACCCGACAGGGCATGCGCTGGGGATTTCCATTTTGGTTCAGGCAAACGGTGGCTCTTCGGCGGGCGCGCTCTTGCAGCTAACTTTCTTCTACGTCGCAATGCTGGGGATCAGCATGATGTTGACGGCGTTTCTCCAGCCAAATCGATCGGCTCGGAGATCGCACCCGCGACGAGTGGCCCGTTCGAGCATTAGCAGTGGTTGAACAGAATGACGGCTCTCATTCAGCAGGTTTTCCAGCAGAGGTCAGCGAATGCAAAAGGGTAGTTGAGAATGCTCTTGCTCGTCACAGTTATTTCAGGCGCAGGTTATGGAGGCATTCAGACCGTCAACCAGCTCTTCCTAAACGCTGCCCGTCGCGCATTTGTGCCGGGCGTCATCGTCTCGCGCCACGACCCGCCGGACGCGGCATGGCTGCAGGACTGGCCGGGTTCATCATGCGCGGCGAGCAGTGTGCCGAAGCTGTTGGCGGGTGCTTTGCGGCGTTACCGTCATGCGTGCGGCTCAGTGATTTTGGCAACACACGTCGGACTAGCGCCGCTGGCCCGTTGCCTGAAGGCGTTATCGGGCGGGCGTTTCTATATGTTTCTTCACGGTGTCGAGGCCTGGGGGCCCTTGCCGCGTCCCACATGTTGGGGTCTGCAGGCGTGCGATTCGCTGGTCGCTAATTCGCAGTTTACTCTCGACAAGTTCCGCGAGAGCCATCCGCAATTTGCGGAGACCAGGAGTGAAGTATGTTACCTTCCGGCACGTCTGCTGCCGGCGGATGATGCGCCGCGTGAACGCAGATTGCGCGTCCTGACCGTCGGGCGATTGTGGGGACGCGGGATGCGAAAAGGGCAGAGAGAAATTATCCGCATTTGGCCGCGCATCTTTCAATCTTTCCCTGAGGCAGAATACTGGATTATTGGCGGCGGCGAAGGCCAAAAGGAATTGTTAGAGTTGGCGCAGCAATACAACGTTGCGGATTCGGTAAAGTTCACTGGCGCGATTTCCGACGCGGACCTTTCCGAACTTTATCGCACCTCCGCCGTCTATGCCATGCCGAGCTGGGGCGAGGGCTTCGGTCTTGTCTTTGCCGAGGCAATGGCCCACGGGTTGCCCTGCATTGCCAGTCGATCAGATGCCGGCCGCGAGGTGGTTGTGAACGGCACTACCGGTCTGCATGTTGACCCGGAAAACGCGGAAGACATTTGTGAGGCGCTGCTGAAATTGCTTCGCGATGACGATTTGCGTGCGCAGATGGGTGCGGCGGGCCAGGTCCGGGCACAGGAAGTGTTTTCGTTAGCAAGTTTTGAACAACGCGCCGTTCGCCTCATCAGCGGGCTGTCTTGAGAATCTACAATGCCGGAAATACAAATCGGTGATTACCGCCGCAGGCTCTACGGCAACTATGTTTCGGCGTTCAAGGGCCACCGGGCCACGGATGCGGAGTTGCCTGGCTTCAGACGCCAGTTCCACATCTACGACCATTTGCTCGGCCCCGTTTTGCTGGGCCAGGCGCCAGAATGCGCCTTGGAAATCGGCTGCGGGCCGGGCAGTTTCCTGTACTGGGCGCGAGAGCGCGGTTGGCCGGCGACAACCGGTGTCGATTTATCGGCGGAGCAGATAGCCGTCGCCCGCGAGTTGGGCTTGAGCGCGGAAAACATCTCTTTTCAGCAGCATCTGGCGGGCAAAGCATCCGCCTACGACCTGATCGTGGCGCTGGATTTAATCGAACACTTGACGCGCGACGAAGTGCTGCAATTTCTTGATATGTGCGCGCAGGCCCTGCGGCCGGGTGGGAAATTATTTCTCACCACGCCCAACGGCGCAGGACTGCGTCCGGGTCCAGTGGCGTACGGCGATTTGACGCACGAAACCATTTTCACGCCGCAGACTATTCGCACTGTCCTGCGGTTGACCGGCTATCACGACATTCAGATACGCGAGATTCGCCCCCTGCCGACATCGTTCTTTTCACGAGTGCGTGGGCTTTTGTGGCGCGTGATGCGCGGTTTCGCACAACTACTTGATATGGTCGAAAAAGGCGCCACCAGCTGTGAGGGCATCTATTCCCGTGTGATGGCCGTCGAGGCGCGCAAGGCAGAGGAAAAAATGCAGGAGCAGGAGGCAGGCGCTGGAAATAGCAGAACAGACTGATCTGAAGGCTCGCGTACAGGAATTTTGGAACCAGGAATCCTGCGGCGAGCGCTACGGAGTGGGTGAGGGTCGCGAATTTTACGACGCGCACGCGCGCGAGCGCTACAACCTGGAACCGTGGATAAGACCTTTTGCGCGGTTCGATGAGGGCGCGGGACTGCGCGTCCTGGAAGTCGGCGTCGGCATGGGAGCGGATTATCTGGAATGGCTCAAAGCGGGCGCCGACGCTTACGGTATCGACTGCACTCCGCGCGCCGTCGCACATACTGAGAGACGTTGCGGGCTAAACGGCTTCACTCCGAAGGTCTCAGTCGCCGACGCCGAGACCTTGCCGTTCTCCGATGATTCTTTTGATTTGGTTTACAGTTGGGGTGTCGTGCATCACTCGCCGGACACGGCGGCATGCTTTCGGGAAATCGCCCGTGTCTTGCGGCCTGGCGGCCGGGCGCGCGTGGCGATTTATCATTTGCATTCATGGGGTGTGGGACTGATTTGGGCGCGTAACGGTTTACTGCGGGGCAAGCCACTGGGCCCGCGTCGGATTGTGGCTGACTACATGGAATCGCCCGGCACTAAGCTCTACACTGTGCGCGAAGCGGAGTCAAAATTGTGCGCGCCGTTTTCCCGGATTCTTGAAATACGGACGCAGCTGGGCCTCGGCGATTTGTTAACCATGAAACCATCCGCCAGGTACAGCGATCGGTTCTCGCAATTTGTTTTCAAAGTCTACCCGCGCTGGCTCATCCGACGTCTTGGGCATCGCTTCGGCGGCTATTTGCTCATTGAGTGTGCGAAGTGACGCCAACAACGATTTGGATTCATGCGCTCGGGGCCCGAGTCGGCGGAGGCGTCACTTATTTGCGGAACGTGTTGCCGCAACTGGCGTCGCTGTTGGCAGAACGCGATGTGCGCGTCGTGCTGCTCCTGCCGACTCCGGTTGAAGGATTGCTCTTTCCGAATTTGTGTGAGGTACGGGTTTTGCCGCTCGCCTCCCGAAATGCCCTGACGCGGTTTCTCTTTGACCAAATCGTGCTGCCCTTTTGGTTGTGGCGCGAAAAGGCCGACGCGCTTTTTTGTTCCGCGAGTTTTGCGCCGCTCTTCAAGACAACCCGCACCATCGTTCTGCTTCGTAATGCGATCTATTTCGATCATAATCTGATGCGCCGCGAGATGCTGGCGCGGCGGTGTTCGTGGCGTTTGCAAAGCCTGCTCATCGCTGCGGGCGCGTACACCTGCGCGGCCGTGATGTATCCCAGCCAAACCATGCGCGATTTGGTCGAAGCGGCATTCCCGGCGCTCGAACTGCGCGGGTTCGTCAATCCTTACGGCGTGGCTGAGGCTTTCGCTGATGGCGGGAAATCAGAAAACAGCAAGCCGCAGTCGCCAACCGGCAAACGGCAATTTCTTTACGTGATGACCTACACGCTGCAAAAAAACCTGCACTTTTTGCTGCGGGCGCTGATACAGGCCAAAGAAGAAGCCCTGCCGGTGCAGTTGATTGTGACTTCGCAACTGGATGATCGTCCACCGGCGTGTTGGAAGGACGATTGGAAACTGATACGCGAACACAAGCTGATCGAATCTGGTTATCTGGTCCCCGTCGGATCGCAGTATGGTGCAGATCTAATCAAACTCTATCAAGAGGTTGACGCTTGTGTGTTCGCTTCGTTTTGCGAGTCTTTTGGTCATCCGTTGGTCGAAGCGCTGGCGCTGGGCAAACCCCTGGTCTGTGCCGATTGGCCCTACGCGCGCGAGCTTTGCGGGGACAATGCGCTTTACTTTCATCCCGATAAGCCGGAGGAGTTGGTAGCAATCTGGCGCACCTGGCCAACCGCAACTGATCGTGTGCGGCCGGTGAACCATGATGAACTGTTAACGCGCTTTTCCTGGCGCGAACATACCAGGCGCCTGCTGGCGTACTTGTTGAACGTAGAGATTTCTGCCGTCAGCAATCCTTAATCATATGTGTGGCATAGCAGGCATCTTCGGTAATTTCCCATTGGCCCGTATCTACGCGATGACCAGATTGGTCATGCACCGCGGGCCGGATGACGAGGGCTTCTGGGCGGATGAAAAGAATGGCGTAGCGCTGGGCCACCGTCGTTTGTCCATCATTGACTTGAGCGCCGACGGGCGCCAGCCTTTGGCGAACGATGACGGCACACTGCAAATAACCTTCAACGGTGAGATCTATAACTACCGTGAACTGCGAGCGGAGCTCGAAGCACGCGGCTATCGTTTTCGGACCCAAACCGACACGGAAACGATTTTGCACCTTTACGACGCCGAGGGCGACGACTGCGTCAAACGCTTGCACGGCATCTTTGCCTTTGCCCTGTGGGACGCGCGCCGTCAAAGAATGCTCGTGGCGCGCGACCATTTGGGGATCAAGCCCTTGTATTACAGCGAACTTCCCGGCGGTGTCGTGTTTGGCTCGGAACTCAAGTCGCTGCTTGTCCATCCCGAAATTTCGCGCGATTTGGATCATAAGGCGATACACCAGTACCTCAGTTTCATCTGGTCTGCTGCGCCGCACACGATGTTGCGGAGCGTTAAAAAGCTGGAACCAGGCTTTCGTTTGATTCTGGAAAAAGGGCGCATCGTCAGGAAAGAATGCTTTTACGATCTGCCTTACGATGGCACGCGTTTGTCGGGCACACGTGCCGAACATCTGGAACAACTCCACGCGCTCCTGGCGCGAGCGGTTGAAAGGCAACTGGTCAGCGATGTTCCGGTGGGCGCGTTCTTATCCGGTGGGCTGGATTCGACGAGCGTCGTGGCGATGATGAAGCGGGCCGGCGTACAGCGCCCGCGCTGTTACACGATGAACTTCGGCGAAGACGCGCCAGCCGATGAAAACCCGCACGATCTGGAGTTTGCGCGTATCGCCGCAACGCACCTGGGCGCCGATCTGCACGAGGTTCACGTCGAGCCCGATGTGGTTTCGTTCATCGAAAAGATGGTGTACGTCCTGGACGAACCGCAAGCCGATCCTGCCTGCATCAACGTCTCGCTGATCGCCGAGCAGGCGCGCGCCGATGGCTTTAAGGTTTTGCTTTCGGGCGCAGGCGGCGATGACATTTTCACCGGGTATAGAAGGCATCTGGCGTTGCGTCTGGAAAAATACTGGAGCTGGCTGCCGCAACCGGCACGTAACGTTTTGGCCTATGGAGTCAAAGACCTGGGCGTTGCGGGCAAGTTTACCCGGCGCCTCCACAAGTATTTCACTAACGCGCCCATGTCCGCCGAAGACCGGCTGCTTTCTTACTTTGTCTGGAACACGGAAGAGGTGCGCCGTTCACTCTACACACCGGAGCTGGCGCAGTCTTTGGCTGATTACGACACGCTCGAACCGTTGCGGGAGACTCTGTCGCGCATTCCCGATGAACATGACCCGCTCAACCGCATGCTTTATCTGGAAGCCAAACACTTTTTGCCCGATCATAACCTGAACTACACCGACAAGATGAGTATGCTGCATGGCATCGAAACACGCGTGCCCTTCCTGGATTTGGACCTGGTGAGGTTCGCGGTTCATCTGGCACCGAACGAAAAACTGGTCGGACGGACGCTCAAAGCCGCATTCAAAGACGCGATGCGCGGCGACTTGCCGTCCGTCATCATTGACCGCCCCAAGACCGGCTTCGGCGCGCCTTTGCGGCGTTGGATACGCCATGACCTGCGCGAAATGGTGCGCGATGTGCTGTCGGAGACATCGTTGCGGGAACGCGGACTATTCGACCCCGCGGCCGTGAGCAGGTTGATTGAGCGCAACGAAAATCAGGAGGTTGACGCGTCATACCTGATTTTTTCGTTGATGTGTATTGAAATGTGGCTGCGAAATTTTGTGGATGAGAAACAAGAGTTGGCCGCGCAGACGGCACAGAAATGTTTTGCGGGAGCAAATGGTATTGCCGAAACAGGATTTGATTTGAGTACGCGACCGGGAGGTTCATGAAACAGGTACTGCAACCAATCGACTCCGGCGCAACCAGGGTCGCAGAAATCCCCGCGCCTATCTGTGGCCCGCGCGAGGTCCTGATCGCGAACGAGACGTCGTTAATTTCGGCGGGCACCGAAAAGATGATTGTGGATCTGGCCCGCAAGTCGCTCCTGGGCAAGGCTCGCGAGCGTCCCGATCATGTTCGTCGCGTTCTGCAAAAGGTCAGGCAGGAAGGCGTCCTTGAAACCATTCAACAAGTCCGGGCGAAACTTGCCGATCCATTGTCGCTCGGGTACTCCTCAGCAGGGACAGTCATAGAAGCGGGGCGAGAAGTGCGGCAGTTTCAGCCGGGCGACCGCGTTGCTTCGAACGGAGCCCACGCGGGGGTGGTTGCCGTGCCGCACAACCTGGTGGCGCGGATCCCTGCGGGAGTGCCGTTTTCCGAGGCCTGCTATGGCGTTGTCGGAGCAATCGCCCTGCAGGGTGTGCGCCTGGCGAAGGTCGGCGTGGGCGACCGCGTCGCCGTTATTGGACTCGGGTTGATCGGCCAGATCGCCGTGATGTTACTGCGTGCCTCTGGCTGTATCGTAATTGGCACCGATCCGGACGAAGCCAGGCGCCAACTCGCGATCAACTCCGGCGCCGAAGCGGGCAGACGCGAAGAGTTTGTCGCGACCTTGCTGGCAAGAACTGGCGGACATGGTGTTGACGCAGTCCTGATCGCCGCGTCGACTTCCAGCGACGAACCAATAGAGTTGGCGGCAACCGTAGCCAGAAAAAAAGGCCGCGTCATTGCAGTCGGCGCGGTCGGACTGAACGTTCCGCGGAGCGAGTTCTACCCAAAGGAACTGGAGCTGATCGTGTCGTGTTCTTATGGGCCGGGGCGTTACGATGCGAGCTATGAAGAACAGGGGTTGGACTATCCCTACGCCTACGTCCGCTGGACCGAGCAGCGAAACATAGAAGCGGTGCTTGAACAGATAGCCGAAAAGCGGCTCGACGTCGCGCGTCTTACTACGCACACCTTTGAGGTCAACGACGCGGAAAAGGCGTATCAGCTGATCGAAACCGGCAGCGAGCCCTTCCTTGGGATTGTGCTTAAGTACGCCGGGGCGAGTGATGAGAGAACGTTGGCCCGGAGCGTGACGATTAGGAGCGAGCGGGTAGCGCGGCCTTTGGGCGAAGGCGAGATCGGCGTCGGCTTGATCGGCGCAGGTAATTTTGCTTCCTTGGTTCTGCTGCCGGCTTTGAAGCGAATCTCCGGCCTGAGGCCGCGCGCGATTTGCTCCGCAGGCGGAGTAAGTGCGGTGGTGCGCGGCGAGCGTCACGGGTTCGAAGTTGCCTGCACGGATGTGGCCGACGTCCTGGGGGACGAACTCGTTAATACAGTTTTTGTGGCCACGCGGCATGACCTTCATTGCGAACAGACGCTGGCAGCATTGCATAGAGGCAAGCACGTTTTCGTAGAAAAGCCGCTGGCGATTGAAGCCGAACAACTCAGTGCATTCGCGGCAGGCTTGGCCGGCCTGGACGACAACTCATTATTATGGACCGTAGGTTTCAACCGCCGCTTCTCAACGGCAGCTCAACTCGTAGGCGAATTCTTCGCACCTGTGCAAGCGCCGGCGACCCTTACCTACAGATTCAACGCGGGACCAATGGCTGCGGACCATTGGACCCAGGATCTGGCGACGGGCGGCGGACGACTGGTCGGTGAAGCCTGCCATGCACTTGATCTCGCATGTTTTCTATTAGGCAGCCAGATCACACGAATCTTTGCAGAGTCGGTCGAGCCGGGTGGGGCGGCGGGCGCCGGCGACGACCAGACAATCATCGTCGCGCGCTTTGACAACGGTTCCACCGCCTCGATCGGATACTTTGCCGGCGGCGACAAGGCCTTCCCCAAAGAGCGGATTGAAGTCTTTGGCGGCGGCAGAGTTGCAGTCATCGATGATTTCAAGACAGTCACCCTTTGCCGAGAGGGCCGGACAAAAACTCACAAAATTTCCAGCCGCGACAAAGGACACCAAGCTGAATTGGCGGCGTTTGTCGCTGCGGTACGACGAGGCGGCCCGCCCCCGATTCCTTACAGCTCGCTACTCAATGTATCGTGGGCGGCGCTGGCCGTGATGGAGTCACTGAGGACCGGGCAAGGTGTGCCGGTGGAGATTTTCTGATGTCGGTTTTTGTGAGGATAGGGCAGGCCATGAATCTCACGAGGGAGGGGTGGCCGCCAGTTGCCCTCGACAGATGAGCAAACTGCCACCTGCGTTTCTCACTTACGGCTGGTGCCGCGTCTCCTACGTCATTGTAAATTCGCTGGCGAGCCGAGGGGTCGCGGTGCATGTAGGTGATGCTTCGCGCCTGGCGATGTGTCGGTACTCCCGCTACCAGACTTCATTCACGCGTTATCGCAGCCCTTATCGCGACCCTCAGGGCTTTGTCGCGGATCTGGTGCAGGCGATGGCCCAAACAAAGGCCAAAGTTCTCATACCGGGACACGAAGACGTCCTCGCCCTTGCGCAATTAAGAAGCCGATTTCCCGCGGACGTTCTGATACCGATCAGTTCCGCTGAGGTTATAGCTCAGACGATTAATAAATGGCAGACAGTGTCGCTGGCGCGGGCCGCCGGCGTGCCGGTGCCTGAAACCATCAAGCCTGAAATTCATGCAGAACTGGTCGAGTGCGCTTTGGGACTAAAGTACCCGGCGATTGTCAAAACCCAACTTGGCAACAGCGGCAAAGGCGTCTTTGTGGTTGGCAATCCGCAGGAGTGTATCGAGCGGTTCGACTGGCTCGTGAAGACCTACGATCTGGGCGTTGCGCACTGGCCGATCATACAAGCCTTGGCACCGGGAAACGGTTACGGAGTCTGTCTGCTATATAACCGTGGCGAGTTTCGCGCCGCATTTTGCGAGCGATACCTGCGCTGCAAAGATGGTCAGTTTGGGACCAGCGTCTTCCGCGAGAGCGTTCACGTACCGGAACTCGAAGCCCACGCGCGAGCCTTAATGGATTCACTCAACTGGCACGGCGTGGCGCACCTGGATTTTCACTATGATGAAGCCAGCGGTCAGATTTCGCTGATCGAAATAAACCCACGCTTCTGGGGAGCACTCGACCTCGCCGTCCGCGCGGGCGTGGACTTTCCCTGGCTCCTATACCGGATGGCGATCGACGGCGATGTCGAACCGGTGACCTCTTACAAACTGGGAGTCAGGTCCCGTTGGATCACTGGCGAGATGCTGCATCTCTTTAACCTCGTGCGGCGCGGACGTTTCGGGAAAACGGTGAAGACTGTCGCTGAGATCCTGGCCACGCGCCCAGACGGCTACGATGATTTTAGGATAGCGGACCCGGTGCCCTTGTTATTTGAAATGCTCTATTACGGCAGCGGCTTTCTCAGCAGCGGCAGCACTAACCCGATTGAAGAAGGAATGATCGGATGACGACGATCAAACGGTTGCGGCGATTGTTTATCTATACTCCGCCGGACCCGGTTCACTTCTGGCGCCCGCGCGCTGCTGATCCCGGGTGGCTCTCCGTCATGTGGGCCAGTCCCGCTTACAACGAGCTAGCTCATGTTGACCAGTGGAAGGTCATCGAGCGAAATCTGCCGGCGCACCGCGGCGCCGTGCTTGATCTCGGATGCGGAACGGGGAGATTAAGCGCGCGGCTGGCCGGACTCTTCGAAAGCTATGTGGGAGTCGATCTCGACACCATGGTCACGGAAGCCGGTCACCGCAACCCGGATCTCACCGCCGCATTCGTGGCAGCCAGCGTTCAGGCTTACGATTATCCGGTTGAGAGCTTCGACCTCGTGCTCTCCATGGCTTGCCTGGCGAGCGCCTGTCGCGCCGAGGAGTTGCCCGAGATCGCCAGACGTATGGTCGCAGCCCTGCGGTCCGGTGGCCGAATCATCCTGATTGATCCTTTCCATAGGCTTCCGGCCCTCACAAGAACGTGCCGGCTTAGTGCCGGACAGGTAGTCGAATTGTTCACTGATTTAAGCATGTCCGTCGAGGAGTGGAGCGGCTTGCATTTCGTGCCGGGGCGACTCCTGTTGGCGCGCTCCCGGTTTTCGGGCTTCCCTCGGTTCACCAGGTTTGGTTACCGGATCGGGGAGGCCCTGGGGAGATTAGCTCCACGCCTTTTATCCGACTATAGCGTCATCGTCCTAAAAAAATAGTGCATATTCGAATCAATATTCCCAGTTGGGGTTGGAGGGAGTTAGCACGCGGGGGCGCCGTAATTGCCTCAGGCGGCCGCAGCCATCATTTCCGCAGGCGACTACAGCTCGAGCTGCAGCGGGAAGCGCCCGGTTGGATTCCTCAGCTGGTATCGTCAGCTCGCTACGCAATCTTGCTGGCAGCGCGCAGGTTCGCCCTGGAAGGGCGGCGAGTTGCCGTGCCCGGATATGTCTGCCCCGCTGTACTGACAGGACTGCAGGCCGCGCGCGTGGAGCCGGTGGCCATCGACTGTCTGCCCGCTTCGATCCGCTTCGACGTGGAAGCGCTGGCCCAGGCAATTGCCGCCCAGGGTATCGCGGCAGTCCTGGCCCCCAATACCTACGGATTCGATCAGGATTTTTCGCGGCTTTCAAATCTGGGCGTGCCGGTGATCGAAGATGCCGCATACCAGTCCGGCTCAACTGCAGCGGAAGGCTCTCGCCTCTGCGGCACGCGTGGTGACGCAGGCGTTTGGAGTTTCAACTTTAAGGCATTGACGTCGGTGGGCGGGGGGGTCCTGTTTTGGCCAAACGAAGCCTCGATGCAAAGCTGTGACGGCGCCTCAGGCAGGATCAGAGAAACAATGCGCTTCTTAAACTATGCAGCACGCTCTGTTGGTCGCCATCATATCCCGACCTTCTGGCCTGGCGCCCAGGCCCCTCGGCCGGGTGGGGATAGTAGCGTGCGCAGTGCATTGTCGGAGCTGCACGAAGCACCTATGTCGGAGCTTCAGGCGGCAGTGGCGTTGACGCAATGGGAGTCTCGTGAACGACTGGCCGCACTGCAGACGCGCAACTCGTCTTATCTTGCCGGCGCCATCGCCCGTTGTGCTGCGCTAACTACGCTCTCCTGCCTTAATGGTCAGACTGCAGTTCATCTTTTCCCGGTCCTCGTGCGGGTTGAGTCAGGAGATGCCGGTGTTTCGAGCGGCGCAGTGCAGCGGGCTCGGGCTCATCTCCATTCCCGCGGTATTCAAACGGAACCTCCTTATCCGATGGCTTGGAAGTCAACGACCTTCTTTCCAAACTGCCATGAGTTGGTTACGCGGATGTTCCTGGTTCCGTGTAATGCGAGCCTGGGCGAGGAAGAAATGAAGAAAATCTGTGCTGCACTCGAAGAAGCTTCAGAGATCATCACACGGGAATTCAGGATAGAAGCGATGGCATAAATGGTGAAATCATGTCTGCTTCGACTAAAACAATGAGCCGCATTTATTTGTCGCCCCCTCACATGAGCGGAAAAGAGCTGACCCTGGTTAAGGATGCGTTCGAATCCAACTGGATTGCGCCGCTTGGGCCTCATGTCGATGCCTTTGAAGAGGAGATGGCCCAGTATTTGGGGGTCGGGCATGCTGCCGCGCTCTCTTCCGGAACCGCGGCTTTGCACCTGGCGCTGCGCCTGATTGGAGTGGAGGCCGGCGCTGAGGTGATTTGTTCCTCGCTTACCTTTAGCGCCAGCGCCAATCCAATCCTTTATGAAAAAGCGCGTCCGGTTTTCATCGACGCCGAGAGATCAAGTTGGAACATTGACCCCGAGCTGTTGAGATGCGAGCTCAGAGATGCTGCGAAGCGTGGCACTTTGCCGCGCGCGGCAATCATTGTGGATCTCTACGGGCAAAGTGCTGATTATAATCGCCTCGTCGAGACTTGTGCGGAATACGACGTCCCAATCATTGAGGATGCCGCCGAAGCTTTGGGAGCCACCTACCAGGGCCGCCAGGTTGGCGGGTTCGGTAGGTTGGGAGTCTTGTCATTCAATGGAAATAAGATCATTACCACTTCCGGTGGGGGGATGCTGGTTTCCGATGATCGGTCTCTGATTGAGCAGGCTCGATTTCTGGCCACGCAGGCGCGAGATCCGGCTCCCCACTATGAACATTCATCTGTTGGTTATAACTATCGCATGAGTAATGTGCTCGCGGCCATCGGCAGAGCACAGCTCAGAGTACTCCCGGAACGAATTGACGCGCGCCGCCGGATATTTTCGCTCTATCGAGAAGGTCTCGGAGAGCTTCCGGGTCTGACGTTTATGCCTGAGGCCACCTACGGGCGGGCGACGCGTTGGCTGACCTGTGTCACTATCGATCAGAGAGACTTTGGCGCCTCACGCGATGACATCCGCCTGGCGCTCGCCGCCGCGAACATCGAGGCTCGTCCCGTCTGGAAACCATTGCACCTGCAGCCGATCTTTTCCCAATACAGAACCTGCGGCGGGTCAGTAGCAGAAGATATCTTTGCACACGGGCTTTGTTTACCCAGCGGGTCAAGCCTGACTGATGCCGATCTTGACCGCATCGTAGAGATTGTGCGCAGTATGTCGGTCCACAACTGATTTGTGACTGAAAATCTCCGCCTCGTGCAATTACGTAACGTCCTCAAAACTCCCTTGGTCCTCAATCGTTAGCCATGCTGAGAAAGGTTCCACCTCATGAGAAGAAGACTGATGAAACTACGTTCCCGACTTGTAAACAGAAGGACACAGTTTGTTCTTGATTTTTTCGTGCTGGTGCTGGCGTTTCTGCTGGCCTACTTGCTGCGGTTCGATTTCGAGATTCCGCCACGTCAAATCTATCAGCTGATGATCCAGCTGCCCTACGTCGTCTTAATACAACTCTGTGCCCTGATCTGGGCCGGTGGGTATGGGTTTGTTTGGCGATACATTGGCATGATGGAGCTAAAGACGTTCATCAAAGCGGCGGGGCTGTCAGTGGTGCCGCCGGTCATGATCCGGGCAGCCCTGCCGCAACAATTCCATGAGTGGCAAGTTCCTTTCTCAATAATCATCTTCGATACCCTTCTGGCCTTCAGTGGAGTCCTGGGATTAAGAGTACTCCGGAGGGCCCACTATGAACGTTTCGAGAAACGGCGGCGAACTGAGAGTGGAAAGAGCAAGGCGCAGAAATCGGTGTTGTTAGTGGGCGCCGGCCAGGCCGGTCAGCTAACCGCTAAGGAGATAATAAATCGAGGGGATACCGGGCTGACGATCAAAGGGTTTGTCGATGACGACCCGGCCAAGCAGCGAACAGTCATTCAGGGTGTCAAGGTCGTTGGTAAAACCGAAGACCTCCCCAGGCTAGTCAACGGGCTGAAGATTGACCAAATCGTGATCAGCATGGCCCAGGCTCCCCGCCGGGATCTGCGGAGGATACTGGAAATCTGCGAAAAGATCCCGATAAAGGTGCAGATAATCCCCGGCCTTTATGAAATTCTGCAGGGTGATGTAGAAGTCAGTCGCATTCGGGACGTACGGATCGAAGATTTGCTTGGTCGAGAGCCGGTAAACCTGGATGAAGAGAGCCTGCAACTCTTTCTCGAAGGCAAAACCGTGATGGTGACCGGGGCCGGAGGTTCCATTGGATCGGAATTGGCACGACAGGTGTTGAGATTCCAACCCCTGAGCCTGCTCCTGGTTGAGCGGGCAGAGAACGCTCTCTTCAATATTGACCGCGAACTGCGTGCGCATTACCCAGCGCAAAAGATCGTATCCCTGATCGCCGACATTGGCGATGAAACAAGAGTACGTGCGATTTTCGAAACGCACCATCCGCAGGTGGTACTGCACGCCGCCGCGCATAAGCATGTTCCCTTGATGGAGTTCAACTCGCAGGAAGCTCTGAAGAACAATGTTTTTGCCACACGCTTGCTTGGGGAAGTGGCCGGCGAGTTTGCTACGGAAGTATTCGTTCTGATTTCGACCGACAAAGCGGTGTGCCCAACCTCGGTGATGGGCGCGACGAAACGGCTGGCTGAATTACTTATTCAGGATCTGAATTGCCGGATGAGGACCAGGTACGTGGCCGTGCGCTTTGGCAATGTGATTGGATCCGCCGGTTCCGTGATTCCTATCTTTCGCGAGCAGATAATGAACGGCGGCCCGGTTACAGTGACAGACCGGCGCATGACGCGTTACTTCATGACCCTGGCCGAGGCGTCGCAACTCGTCCTTCAGGTTGGCGCCATGGGAAAGTCTGGCAATGGCGGCGAAGTATTTGTCTTGCAGATGGGTGAACCGATTCGAATTGTCGAGCTGGCGGAAACGCTCATCAATCTGTCTGGCCTCAAACCGCATGAGGATATCAAGATTGTAGAGACGGGAATCCGGCCGGGCGAGAAGCTCAAGGAAGAGCTGCTGATGACGGAAGAAAACGTCAGTGAAACCGCTCATCCCAAAATTTTCATCAACAAGATCGCGGAACATTCGGCGGACGATCTTCGGGTGGCGCTTGAGCGGTTGGAAATTTTCTCGAGGAACGGACACGAAAGGGAACTGCGGCTGTTTCTCAATGAATTTTTGCCTAACGCAAATTTGGATCTAACTCCTCAGGTATCCGGAATAGACGACAATCACGCAACGAGAAAAGAGAAGGCATTATCCGCGGCCGCTGGCGACAGTACGGTCTTGTGAGGCTAACCCGGGAGGAATAAGGCGCGACTTGACCGCGCCACCTGCGCGCGTATGCCGGAAGCATTGGATAATGCCCGCGACCCAGGAGCATGGATTCATGGTATATATGCAAAACTCGGTCGGGGAAGAACACTCGGAGGAAAATAATGAGCACACTTTGGTCCAGGCTAAGACCTAAACACCCGCTGCAGAACTCTTTCAGTTTCTGGCGCACAGGCATCCTGGCGTGCGCGCTGTTTTCGGTGTCACTTCCAGCTCAAGGCCAGGATCTGGCCTGGCCGCAGTTCCGCGGCCCGGAGTCAAATCCCGTGGGCACGCATGCGCGGCTGGCCGAGCGTTGGTCGATGACCGAGAATGTTGAGTGGTCACAAGAGATACCCGGGCGCGGGTGGTCTTCGCCAATCGTGACCGGCGGGAAGGTCTACGTGACCACAGTAACCACGGAGGGAAAGTCGAAGCCACCGCAGGTTGGCACAGAATACAGCAACGAGTACGTAGCCGAGTTAATGAAACAAGGTCTGCCGATGGACCAGGTGATCAAGCGGGTGACGGAACGCGACATCGAGCTACCGAACGAGGTGACACTGCACTACTTCATCTATTGCCTGAACCTGAAAGGCGGCAAGGTGGCATGGAAGAGGGAATTCTACACTGGCCATCCACCCGGTGGACGTCACCGCAAAAACAGCTTTGTTTCAGAGAGTCCGGTGACTGACGGAAGGTTCGTTTACGTCTATGTCGCGAGTCTGGGGCTTTGGGCGTTTGACCTGAAGGGGAAACCTGTCTGGCATACCCCGCTGGAAGCGAATCCGATCTATCTCGACTTCGGAACAGGCAGTTCACCGGCACTTGCTGGAGACCTGCTGGTCATCCTGTGCGATAACGAGAAACAGCAATACATCGCCGGCTTCGACAAACAAACAGGGAAGCAGGTCTGGCGCACGAATCGAGACATTGGCGGCAAAGGACAGCCGGTAACGCGTTCCGGGTGGGCCACCCCCTTTGTCTGGCAGCACGCGCTGCGCACAGAGATCGTGGCGGTTGGACCAGGAGAGGTTGTTAGTTACGACCTGGCAGGCAAGGAATTGTGGCGTATGTCGGGAATGGCAGCGACGCCTATTCCAACGCCCTTTGCCTATGACGGATTGCTCTATATTGATGGCGGTCGAGGACGTCCATTGTTTGCGATTCGCTCCGGCGCTGCGGGCGACATTTCACTCCAGAAAGATCAGGCCTCGAACGAGTATGTTGTTTGGTCGCAAGCGCGCGGAGGGACCTATCTGCCGTCGCCTGTGGCATATCAGGGTGCCGTCTACACCCTGACTGAGACCGGAATCCTGAACCGCTATGACGCCAAGACGGGCAAGCAGAGTTACAAGACGCGTATTGACCCGCAGGCAACGGCTTTTACGACTTCGCCCTGGGCCTACAACGGCAAGTTGTTCTGCCTGAGCGAGGAAGGTCAAACGTTCGTGATCGGAGCGGGCGAGGAGTTCCGCTTATTACACGTAAACGAACTGGACGACATGGCGCTGGCCTCGCCGGCGCTGGTGGGCGATCGCCTGTTGATAAGAACCGAACGACGGCTATTTTCGATCCGCCGAAAAATTTAGCTGGGTTACGTGTAGAGTCTCTCGACTTCATTTATGATCTCTTATGCGGTATGAAGCGATCTCACGTTCTCGCTCCAGAGGAGCGAAGTGTTTTTGTCCTGCATCCTTCAGGGTGACCGCATTTGCGTTCGCTCCGGCGGAGCGAGATGTTTATAGCAACCAGCGCACACACACAAGTCTCGCTTCGGCGGAGCGAAACCGGGCGGCGGAACGGTAGCCCAGTGCGAGCAAAGCGATTGCGCTCCTCCGGAGCTTTGGAGTAAGAACGGAACAGCCAGGCCATAAACATCTCGCCCCGCCGGGGCGAAACCAACGTAGAGGATTTTTTCTGAATTTCTCTGGGGTCAAAGTGGGTAACCTTCGAGTCGCCCGACCCGATTCCATGTACTCGTTGTTGGCCTGTTGTTGGGTTAGCGCGGCCGGCGCCATGGCAGGCCCCACAGTCCGTGCGCTGAGAGGATGGCGGAGAAGAGCCCGATCACGCCGATCGCGATCAGCGTCCAGACGAAGAAAAAGTGTCCGCTGGTACCTCCGAGCCTGCTGGTGACGCCGACACCGTTCCCCTTCATGTGGATGACGGGGACAGCCACGGAAAGGAGCGACCCGAGGAGCATGATGATGTACCCAGATCGCCGTTCGGCGAGCACCAGAATTCCGTACAGCCAGACGACGGAAATGAGCACGCCGCCCACCAGGTTTGAAAGACCTCCCGGCTCAAACCCGCGCACGATGTCGTCTGCCAAGTGAAACGTAAAAAAAAGGACCAGGAGCAGCGACGAGATGGTCAACATAACGCTGTGTTTCATTTGATATTCTCCCGGAACGCGGTCAACCAGCCGCAAGAAAGGATCCAGCTTCGAGCCTCACCCGCATGCCGGCATGACGAGATATTTGATGGTCGCATCCGCAGGCTTTACGTGCGGCTCGATGAAGATGTTCCAGATTCGCACTCTGCTCTGGACGTCTTTTTGGCAGTCCGCAAAGCAGGCGAATAATAATAGCCCAGCAGTTTTACTGCTGGGGAGAGGAGCGAGAGGATTTGTAGTCCGTGAAGCGGACGGCTGAACCTTAAGGAACCGCTTGCGGTAGCAAGCGGCTCACGTGTTCCACAGACCACTTCCACACAAAAAAACAGACTCATCGGCAGGCGAGGATTGAAGCCTTATCCCGCTCGCTACCGCTCGCAGTTCTGTGGCCATCCTCACCGTCCGCTTCACGGACTACGTCTCTCTTCCGACCAAATCCCAGCGATAAATCGCTGGGTTATTTTCTATTCGTCCACTAAGCGCAGACTCAGAGAAACTGATTCTGCGATTTCTGCTGCCGAGCAACTGCGTCTATGGGTGACGTGACCCAAAGGAGTGTTCTGGCTCCGGAGGAGCCAGATGTCTATTGTACCGAGAGCTTTTTCTATGGCTCGGCGCGCCGGAGGAGCGCAAGGTTTTTGGTTGGATCCCCAACCCAAATGTTTTGCTTCTAACGTAGCTTGGTGCTGGTGCTATAAACATCTCGCTCCGCTGGAGCGAAAAACGAATTCACGCGTTGCATTGGTAAGTTGAACTGAACTGCCGCACTGGGTAAATTGAATTCACTTTTGAATTCAAATAACAATTGAGGAGAATGGTTATGAAAAAGATCCCCCTGTTTATTTTGGTGGCTGCGGCGTCAACGCTTTTCGCGGCCTGCGGAGCCCCGCCTGCCAACACCGGAGCAGGTAATGCAAACACAAATACGAATACCACCAAACCGGTAGCGGCCGCCCCGACCGTCGCGGCGTTGATGGCCCGCGAGAGACAGGCCAATGAGGCTTACGCCAAGGGCGATTCCAGGTTTTTCGAGGGAATGCTGAGCGACAAGTTCGTCATTCTGGGCGGCGGCCAGCGCATGGACAAGACGGCCACCGTCAAGATGATCGCCGGCGTCAAGTGCGACATCAAGTCAATGGATCTGACCGAGCCCGCGCTCTCGATGATCGACGCGGACACATATGCCCTCATCTATAAAGCCACCTGGGACGGCACCTGCAACGGCCCCGACGGCAAGTCGATGAAGGTGCCGAGCCCGGTCCGTTCGGCGAGCCTCTGGATCCGCAGCGGCGACACATGGCAGGCGGCCTTCCACGGCGAGAATTTAATCATCGACCCAAAGAATCCGCCGAAGGCAGCAGCCGCAGCTCCACCGGAAATGCCCAGTAAGGTTGAGCAAAAGAAGGATGACAAGACTGCTGCTAATGCAAATACGGCTTCTAACACCCCTGCTCCGGCCCAGGCCACAGGAATTGCTAACACCGCCGCTCTGGTAAAGGTCGAACTTTCCGTCTGGGAAGCCTGGAAGGCACACGACGCCCAGAAACTTAACGAACTCACGGCCAAAGATATTTCATTTGTCAATATATTTGGCAGCTACTTCGCTACCAAGGCCGATACAATGAAGGACTGGACCGGTACCGGATGCAATGTCAAGAGCGTCAGCGTGAAAAACGGTACGGGAACGATGCTGTCGCCGACGGTCGGCATCCTGACATTCGAGGGTAGTGCCGACGGCACCTGCTACGGCCAGAAGGTTGGAACTGTTTGGGGCACGTCAGTCTATGTAAAGGACGGCGATGCCTGGAAGTGGGCCTTTGGCATGAACTCGCCTGCTATGTGAGCTTGATTGCTGCCAAGAGTTCTGAAGGCCGGAGTCTATTCGCTCCGGCCCTTTTTGAGCGAACATTCGCTGGCCGCATGTCGCGTCCTCCAGGTCTATTAGTACGATGTTGAAGTGGCGCACAACCACTTCAGCGAGAGGCGACAGTTCGCTCAACACTTCGGCGACTTGCGCTTCTTGCCGATCGCGCTGCGTGCTGCGAATTTCTTGATCTGGTCCGGCGCGAAGGGAATCTTGCAGTCCCCGACCAGGTCAACGGCGACCTTGCCGATGCCTTTGGCCGTATCGACCGCGAGCTTATGGAGCGGTTTGACGTAGCAGCCGACGGCGACGACGAAGCCGTTCATCACAACCTTGACGCGATTGGGCTGCTGGTGAATCGTCTTCGCTACACGCTGCAGGAGCGACTTGATCTCGGCCAGGTCGAGTTCCGCGTCCTCCCTGATGGCGACCATGCTGCTGTAGGTTTGCCAGCCGGCCGAGGCAATGGCCTCGTTTTTGGAATCCATCCACTTCAAAGCCATCTCGCGACCATGCGGGCCCGAGGACGCCACCCACGGCACCGAATATTCGGCGACCCAGACGGAGGTCGCGTTTTCGACCCACTTTTGCAAGTCCTTTTTGGTCATCTTCGCGTCGTCCGCGATTAGACCGGCGAGATACATCACGTCGGCAATGCCGGTGTCGTAGAGATCCAGAGCGAGCTGATAATCCATCTTGACGCGTTTCTGGATCTTCTTCATGTCCTCGATCTTGACACCGAGGCACGGTTCCTGGGCGCCGTGGTTCAGCCACGTTTTCTTCGTTCTCTCGGTGCCGAGCTGCTTGAGTTCGGCGACGATCTCTTTGGCGGTCATTTATTTTCTCCGTCAGTTGATAAAGAATGGGGCAAACAATACCAGATACAGTGTCGCTAAAAGAAATGAAATGTGCCTGCGAAAACATGCCTCGCGACTTTCTTTCGGTCCCGGAGGGACCAATTGTTTATAGATCGGGAACTTATCTCGCTCGGCCGGAGCGAAGGACTTTCTTTGGTGGACTTCTTCTATAAAGATCTCGTCCCAACGGGACTGAAGGCGGGCGTAACCGGCCCTCTCACTCTGGAAAGGGGGCAGCAGCGTGAATCAAAAAGCACAGGAGAGAATTGTTCCGCGCGGAATCACTTAGGACTTCGCTTTCTTCGAAGGTTTGGACTTACCGGAACTGTTCAGGGCGACCGCCTGGCGAACGAGCGCTTTGAAGGCGGACTCGTCAACTTCTTCTCCTTCGCGTAAGTCGATTGCGCGGCGTGTGTTTCCCTCGAGACTCGAGTTAAAGAGACGTTGCGTATCCTTCAGAGACGCGCCCCTGGCGAAGGTAAGCTTGACGACATTCTTGTAGGATTCGCCGGTGCAGATGATGCCGTCGTGCGACCAAACCGGGGTGCCGGGATTGGTTGGTTTGACCCACTTCCACTCCTCGACGACGTCCGGGTCTGCTTCTTTGATGAGCCGGCGCATTCTGGCGAGGGCTTCCCCGCGCCAGTCTCCGAGTTCAGCAATCCTTTTCGAGATGAGCTTCGCTGCCGATTGATCCTGCCCTGTGCTCGACTTTTTCATGTTCTCACCCCGGAAGCCTTACCGCCGCGTAATCGAAAGCCTCTCTCATTGGATCGGACAGCGCAGAGTTTTGACGAAGGATCCTCAGATCTAAGGAACTGGGCCACCAGTCCCGGTTCGATCGGCGGGTACTGGTGGTGTACTTGATTGCTCCGCCGGTGAATGGGCTGCGGCTTGATTCGTTTATGTCCAACACCGGATCATCCGGTGACGGGACGCGCTCTGTGTTATTTGCCATGTTTCACTTTCCTTCCTTTCAGTGGGTGGATTTCGTAGCGACCCAGTTTTGTGCCAGATGAAATCAGCGAGTCCACCTGCCGTTTGGCGTTCGCACTGGTCCGGGGTGGAAAAACTTCTCGGGCGTCATCACGCCGTCTTTCTTAAACACCATGCCGTTCTTCATCACAAACTGTACGCTGCGCAGCGCGTCAATGTCGGTGAGCGGATCGCCTGAGACTGCGATCAGATCGGCGAAGAATCCGGGTTTAATCGGCCCGCGCTCTTTGATGATGTCGGCTGCTTTGTAACCATTGATCGTAATCGCGTGCAGGACATCCCGCGCGGGAATGTTCGCGGCCTTCCACGTGTCGAGGAAAGCAATGGTCATCTCGCCGCGGGTTAGCCACTCACCGGTTTTGTCGTCCTTCATTCGCTCGTTCCAGTAATCAAAGTCGGTCGAGAATGTCAGCGGCACTTTCTTTTCCCAGGCGTCGCGCAGTTTCGCAACTGTCACTTTGAAGGCGGCCTCGCTACCGCGGTATTTGGTGAAAGGCGTGTCGGTGCCCGCCAGGAAGATTCCCTTCTCAGCCATTTGCCGATGATGTTCAGGTGTCAGCGCATTGCCGTGTGCGATGATGTAGATGCCTGCGTCGATCGCTCGCTGCGCGCCGTCGGGTGTCTGCACGTGTCCTTCAACTTTGCAGTCGCCTTTCGCGGCTTCGCTGATCGCCAGGCGGATGTCATCCACTGAGTAGCCCCACGGCTTGCAGTCAATACAGAGCTTGATCGTCCGGGCCCCAAACAACATGTTCTGGCGGATTGCCTTGACGATCTCTGCCGGACTGTCCGCATCGATGTACTCAGGAAAGACGATATTGTGTTCCTTGTACATCTCCGGCGTGGGCCAGAGTTGTCCGCCGGTGCTGCCAATGATCGGTCCCGAAGGAATCACGGTCGGTCCGGGCAGCCAGCCTTGCTCGAGTGCCTGTCGCAAAGCGGTGTCGGCGTACATGGCGTTGTTGCCCACGTCGCGAATCACCGTGAAGCCAGAGTTCAGAAGTTGAATTCCGTTGGAGGCAGCTTCGATCGCGCGCAGTGGTGAAGACTCCATGACGTAGGTGAGGTAGTAGTAATTATTTTCCGGTTGCTCTTTGTAGGTCAGCGCCATGTGAGTATGGGCATCGACGAGACCAGGCAGCACGGTGAGTTTCGCTAGATCGATGATCGTCGCCCCGGCGGGTATCGCGAGGTCGGGGCCGACCGCTTTGATCTTCTCGCCCTCGACCAGGATTACCTGGTTGCCGGCTGCGGTCCCCGTTTCCGGATCAATGAGCCGACCGGCTTTGATCGCTGTGATCTTAGTGGTCTGCGACTGCGCGGTAATCGTTCCGGCGAGAACAAGCGCCAGGAGGAAACCGGACGTACGGGAAAGTTTGTTCATGATCATCTCCTTCAACTGAGGGTAGACGTGCGCAATTCAGGTCTGGCCCGAGGCGCATTGTATAGGTGATTGTGTGAGGGTGCCAGAGCTTGAAACGAGAGCCCTCAACGCGCGACAACCGATGTTCGCGATCGCCGCGCCTTTCGTCATCGACGGCACGGCGCAGACGTAGAGCACGACGCCAGCTACCGGAGCGCGTGTTTCGAAGATCACCCTGCCAAGATAGTCAGTGACATAGCCGACTTTCATTCCCGCCTCGACATAGGTCACGCGTTTGACCAGCGGATAAAAGATTCCGGTTTGCTCGCTCGCGACCGTTCCACGTGATCTTACCAAACGAGATGAACCAAGACTTACCGGGCCGGCGGCCAGAAACGTCATGCTTCGTCCCGCTTCGTCGAACGTAGGAAGAGCGTTATCCTTGGCCAACCATATCGGATGCGTTAACGCCGCTTGTCTGTGGATTTGAGGGGAGCGACAACTACCACGCCAAGATTGAAATGAAGTCCCATCCCTGATTAACCACGGGAGAAATTGTCATAGCTGTCTTGAAACGAGTGATTTCTGTTCTTAGCCTGCGCGAGTTGACCAGAATTGCTTTTGACGGAATCGGTGCAGACGCTTTCTGGCCTTAATAAGTTCGCGGGAGGACTCTCGCAGCTTGCGGAAGGAGCTCTTCGCCTGAGTTAAGAGGAGGGTTACCATGAGATTACATCGCTCGATTATCCGGCTCGTCATCACTGTCGTCGTTTTGATGGGCCTTGCGCTTGCCGGACAGTCCCAGGTTTCGCCCGCTCGGGACCGAGGACTGCGTATCTATCGTCTCTACCCAAACGAATTCAAAGATGAGTTAGTGATCTACGGACGATTTGGATCGCGGCCCGGGGAGGTCTTGATGAACGACAAGCCGCTGAAGCTCGATCAAAGCTGGGACGAAACGATGCTAGTGTGTGCGCTGCCGCGTTTCGGAGCCCAGGCTGCCGGAAATGTGACGGTACAAGTTGGCGCACTAAAGAGCAACGCGGTGCAACTCACTGAATGGCGAGAAGAATTCGGTATGGTGCGCAGAGTTTCATTGTTGGACTGGACCGGATGGATGGGAGGTACGCTTGGGTTCTACGTCAATCAAGGCGCCCGAATCAAACTGCATTTTCGCGCCGACTTACACCGCGGCGAACCATCTG
>Ga0209798_10000138_pt1 | contig 39890 bp, 33 predicted proteins | sample DOMMetBare3Fresh_FD_187475 | JGI IMG/M metagenome (GOLD analysis project Ga0209798, IMG submission 187475) | Wetland sediment microbial communities from St. Louis River estuary, USA, under dissolved organic matter induced mercury methylation -... | ecosystem: Environmental > Aquatic >...
GCCACTTGCCGGACGCACAGTTGTGATCACTCGCGCGCGGGCCCAGGCCGGAGAGTTTGTCGCCGAACTCGAGCGTCACGGCGCGCGTGTGCTGCTCTGCCCCACGATCGAGATCGCAGAACCGGAAAGCTACGAGCGGCTGGACGAGGCGCTTGATCATCTTTACGGTTACGACTGGATTATATTCACCAGCGCCAATGCGGTGGATTACTTTCTGCGCCGCATGACAACGAAAGAGAAGCAACTCAGCGAGTTGGATGCGCTACGCGTCTGCGCCATTGGTGAAGCAACCGCGGACCATCTGGTTGGCGCCCAGGTTCATGTTGATGTCATTCCCGAAGAATTCAAAGCTGAAGGAGTATTGACCGCGCTTGAAAGCTACGTGGGCAGCCGTGCGGCCCTGGGTCGCCTTAACTTCCTCATGCCGCGCGCTGCAGTTGCCCGCGACTACCTGCCCATGGCGTTGGAGGAAGCGGGCGCCCGGGTTGATGTGGTTACGGCGTATCGAACAGTGCAGCCGGACCAGCTTGACCGCGGTCGCGTGAGCGCCATGCTGGCTGGAGGCGGCGCAGACTGTATTGCCTTCACCAGTTCCTCGACCGTGAAGAATCTTGCCGCGCTGTTCGACACCAGTGATCTCAGCACGGTTCTGAGCGGTATTGCTATCGCCTGCATCGGGGATATCACCGCCGCTACGGCGACCAGATACGGACTGACGACCAATATCCAGCCGGAGGAGTCGACCGTACCGGCGCTGGCAAGAGCAATTGCTCAGTACTTCACAAAACAGTAGTCCCGAAGCGTGCCGCAGCCGGATCGTTGCCTTCTGCAAGGCTTTCAGGATGCAATCCTCACGATATGCTAAACTGACTATCGATGGACTCATCTCGCTCCCCCAAGACCGACGACACTCCGGCCCCACCTGCTTTACTGGAAGAGTTGTCGGAAACCAAACGGGAAAATGAGTTGTTGAGGCGGCAACTTCAGGATCGCGGCACCTTCGGCGCACTAATAGGCAAGTCGGAACCAATGCGGAAGGTTTACTCCCTGATCGAGCAGGTCGCCTCGTCGACGGCGTCGGTCCTGATTACGGGTGAATCGGGTACCGGAAAAGAGTTAGTCGCGCGCTCAATTCACGGCCTGAGTCCACGCAAAGATGCCCCTTTTGTTGCGATTAACTGCTCAGCAATTCCGGAGACGCTGATGGAATCAGAGTTGTTCGGGCACGAAAAAGGCGCTTTCACCGGAGCGGCATCGCGCCGGCAGGGCTGTTTCGAGCTGGCTAACACCGGCACACTACTCCTGGATGAAATTGCCGAGATGCCGGCGCTGCTGCAGTCGAAATTATTACGTGTGATCGAAGAGCGCTCGCTGCGGCGGTTGGGAAGCAACAAGGAATTGGCGGTTGATGTGCGGATGCTTGCCGCCACCAATTTGGATCCGGAAGAAGCTGTCCGAGCCGGCACACTGCGCGGGGATTTACTCTATCGCCTTAACGTGATTCGGATTCACCTGCCGCCGCTCAAAGACCGGAAGGAAGATCTACCGTTACTGGCCCAGCACCTGGTCACCCAACTGGCAGAAAAGCACAAACGGCCGGCGCGATTTCTCAGTGCCGCGGCAATTGACGTCCTTCAGTTCCATGCCTGGCCGGGAAATGTGCGCGAGTTGCGAAACGTAATCGAACGCGCGGTAGTGATTTGCTCCGGCGAGCAGATCGAACGTCACCATTTCGCGCCCTACCCAATTGAACAACGCGAGAGGTTACGCAATGAGGATACAATCACTCTTCCGGTGGGCATGCCCCTGGAGGAAGTAGAGCGTCAGATGATTTTGCGCACGCTCGCGAAAACAAACAGCAACAAGACCCGCGCGGCCGAGCTGCTGGGGATCAGCCTCAAAACCCTGCATAACAAACTCAACCTCTATCGCGAGCGCCAGCAAATTGATAGTGACTGATATTCTGGCGCGACTTGCACCGGCCAGGCACTCAACAACCCTAAGCTTTCGGTCCAGACAGTCCTAATTGAAGTCAAACCAGCGCCGAAGCCGCTAGTGCCGCTGAGTATCGATCTGTTTCAGCAACTCCTTTAACGCTGCATCGAGCTGGCTGTCCTTGCCCAGATAGCTTTCGCCCACCGGCTTATCAACCGCTATATCAACCGCGCGGGGATGCATTTCCATGACTGTGCCGTCGGTCGCGGTAATTTTGTCGTATGGCAACCGCAGAACGGAGCCGTCAATCAACTGCACCCCAGAGGTGTAAATGATCCAACCCGCAGTCGGCTCGCCAACAACTTTCCCTAAACGTAGAAAACGGTACCCTTCAGTAAAGTCCTCTCCGTCCGAGAGTGTGTGCCGATTGATAACCAGTATTGTGGGAGATTCGAGGGCTCTCTGGCCCAGGACGGTCCGCGACGGCGCAGTTGTCCCGGATCCGCGCGGGCTCATTGTGAAGTAACTGCGACGCGCGAAGACGTCGATCGCATAGACATTGACGAAACCGCCATTGTTGTTGCGCATGTCGATGACCACACCATCGTGTTTCTGATTCTCGGCGTCCAGGTCGACATAAAGCTGGGCCAGCGAATTCGACGACATGTCCGGCATATGTACATAGCCCAGCCTACCGTTGCTGTGGCGGGCAATGTAGGCGCGGTTCTCTTCCACCCAGTTGCGATAAAGCAGACCTTTTTCTGTGGCCTGGTTTACTGGGCGAACAACCACGTCTCGTTTTTGCGCCCCCGCGGCAGAGGAACCAACTGTCAGTACGGTCCGACGATTAACCTTGTAGGCAAGCAGCTCATCGAGATTGGTGCGAGCCGTAATCTGGGCGCCGTCCACGGCCAAGAGATATTCACCAGGCTTAATCTGAACCAAAGCGGCGGGAGTGAGTGGTATGACTTCGCTAACCCGCAGAGCGCCAACCTCTTCGTACTCGGCGCGATCAAAGCGCAAGCCCAGCCTTCCGGTAACGGGAGGCGTGGCCCCGCTTACCGGAGCTGAGATGCCCAGATGCGAAGCGTTCAGCTCACCCAGCATCAATGAAATAATGCGTCGCAACTCATCCGGAGTGCGAGCGCCGGCAGCCAGTGGTTCGAACTCTGCCCGTACCGCCTCCCAGTCGGCCCCGTGGAACTGTGGATCAAAAAAATTGTCACGCAGGTAGGTCCAGGCCTGTCTGAAGACTGCAACCTTCTCGCGAGCGAAATCCACATCCAATTCCGCGTTGACTGCGAGTGGCCGCACCTGGCGATTCTCCACGTTGACTATATTGATGCGGCCCTGCTCGAGGTAATAAACCTCCTTGCTGTCGGGCGAAAATTGCGCCCAACGTTTGTTGCCCGCTGTCGAAGTCAGCTGCTTGGCGACGAATGGCTCTTTTGACAGTTCATCGAGCGGATAGACGTAAAGATTCTGCTGGTTTGCGACACCCGCGATGATCAGTACCCATTTGCCGTCCGGACTAATGACATGATAGCCAACGTCAATTCCCACAGGCAGCAGGCTCAAGCGACGGCGAATTTGATCGAAGTTGATTTCCACCGGCTTGGGCGTCGGTTTTCCTTTTGCTTCCGCACCAGGTGAAGGAGCAGGAGTCGCCGCCGGTTCCGGCGGTTCGGGCTGCTGCGACTTAAGCGCCGGTGGGACGCTCTTGGGCGTTTCCTCCTTGAAGAGATCGCGGAACTGGTCTTCACGAAATTTCGGAGTGCGCGGAATCAGATCCACCCGGGCCACCTGAGCGCTCTCGGTGCGCTGGCCGGTATCAAAGAGCAGGTAAGTACCGTCAGGGCTCCAGGAGACTGTATTGCTGCCAACGTTGGCGAGAAAGCTGACCGCCCGACTGGGTCCGCCGGCGACCGGAACTACAAAGATGTTCTTGAAGAGTTTGTCCCCAAGTGGCATAAAGGCGATCCACTTACTATCGGGCGACCAGACAAAGGAACGGTCCGAGTTCAGAGGTGGACGTTCCAGATAGGCGCGGGCGAGGCTACGATCCTGCTTTGATTCGACCTCCATGACCCGAATTTCTTCGCCGCCACGTGCAAAAGCAATCCATTTTCCATCAGGAGAATAGCGCGGCGTATCATCGCTGGCGCTCTCGTGCGTGAGTTGTGTCTCGGAGCCGCTGGCAAAATCATAAAGAAAGAGATGCGTCGGGCCGTCGCGATCCGAAACATAGACCAGCCGCCGGCTGTCGGGGGACCAGGCAATTTGGGATTCTTCCGCTGGTGAATTTGTCACGCGGGCCGCATCGCCGCCGTCGGTGGAAGATGCGGCAAACACCTCGCCCCGCACCACAAAAGCAGCCTTTTTCCCGTCGGGCGCGAGAGCAAGCTCAGAAATCTGATCTGAGAGGCGCAGATGCTCTACCGCTGGTCCGGCTGAAGCGCCGCGCCGAGTGATGCTGACGACATTGGCACGACCACTTTCAGTATCTAGTTTCCAGATTTGCGAGTCACGATTGAATACGATCATCCGGCCATCGTAGGAGATGTTTGGCCAGATGAGGCGACCGCTGGCAAAACGGGTAACCGCCCGGGGTTTCCTGCCCGCCTCAGCTAACCAGATGTTTTCAGCGCCGTTGCGATCAGAAACGTAATAAAGACTGCGTCCGTCTTTATGCCACATGGGCCACATTTCTTTGGCGCCACCTTCGCTGACCGGTTCATACTTCGGCGTCGCCCCCAGACGCAGTATCCAGATTTCGCTTTCATCGATGTGACTGTGGCCGTGTCGCCACCATTGCGCCGAACCCAGACCATGTCCGCTAAAGGCAATCGTGCTGCCGTCGGGAGCAGAGGCGGCGAAGTATTCAGTCGTATATCGATCGGCGCTTACCTGCATCGCTGTGCCCCCAGCGCTGCTGATGCGAAAGACATCGTTCATTCCCGAGACGTCCCGGCTGGATGATGAGAAGTAGAGCCATTTGCCATCAGACGACCAGGCATCAAGCTGATCGTTGCTGTCGTCAAACGTGAGACGCTTCAGGTCACCTGTCTCCAGAGTGAGCAAATAGATATCGCCGTTGCCGGTGCGAGTTGAGATGAAAGCCAGGCGGCGGCCGTCGGGTGAATAAAGTGGACGCGACTCATTCGCTGAATGGGAAACGAGTAAACGCGCCTCGCCGCCGGCCACCGGAACCGTCCAAATGTCGCCGCCGGAGACGAAGGCGATCTCGGATCGATCCGGTGAAATTGCAGGCTCGGTGAAGTACGGAAGTGCCTTTACCACTGGGCTGCCGGCTGTCTGGAAGACGGCTCCAGAGGACAGCGCTGTAAGCAGGACACAGGCGCAAAGATACATCGACAGGCGAATTTGGCTCTTCATTTTTGGCTACTACTCTCTTTGACTGACTCTGGTTCTCTCTCGCCGGGCTGTCATACTACAACATGCGAAGCCATCGCAAAAGGAGTTGCTTTGACTTGACGTCAACACGCCGTCTGACCCGGAGAAGATTCTTTGATTTTCTCGTAACCTGTTCTTCATTTGCGCCATGCGCGCTATGAGTGCTACTTATCAAGTATGTCGGTACTCTTGTTTTTTATCGATGGCCTGGGTATCGGTTCCCGTGGAGCACACAATCCCTTCGATGGACTTGAGGGCGCCGAGCCGCTGGCTGTTTTTGAAAATGAGACCGCGAGGGTCGTCTTCGATGGCCTTGTAGTTCCCACCGATGCCTGTCTGGGTGTGGAGGGACGGCCACAAAGCGCTTCGGGTCAAACAACCATCCTGACCGGAATCAATGCCCCCGCGCGACTCGGCTATCACAAGCAGGGCTTTCCCAATGCCGCGCTGCGCGAAATCATTCGCGAGCATTCATTGTTTTGCCAGCTGAAAGCGCGGGGCATTGCTCCAATCGTCTTTGCCAATGCCTATACACAAAAATTCTTTGCCGAGCGTCCGCGCTGGGTCTCGGCCACGACTGCCGCAGTCGAAGCGGCGCAAATCCCATTCAGAACTATCGACGATTTGAATAATGGCGCAGCGATCTTCATGGACTTCACCAATCGGCTCCTGATTGCCCGGGGTGAAAGCGTCACCCTCCAGACGCCCGATGAGGCTGCGGCTGTCTTATCAGCCGTAGTAAGGGAACACCGATTTACACTGTATGAGTATTTCATTACCGACAAGATGGGGCATGCCCAGGATAAGGATGGAGCCCAGCGTGTCATCCTTGAATTGGCAGCAATGATCCGCGGCTTGCTGGAAAGACTTGATCACGATCGCACAACGGTTATACTCACCAGCGATCATGGCAACGTGGAAGATTTATCAACCCGCAACCACACCTTGAACGCGGTCCCAACTATCGTCTGGGGCGCCAAGCGCCGCCTCGTGGCTGACAGGATCCAATGCCTTGCCGACATCACTCCAGCCATTCTCGAAGTCCTGACAGGGAGAGAAACAGAAACGAATGGACACTCCGGCAGCAAGCGAGACATCACCTAAGACCTCCCATACCAGCCTTGAAATTCCGCGCTACTCCTACTACGCACTGGCTGTCCTGACTCTGGTCAATTTTCTGAACTATATCGACCGGCAAATTCTGCCTGCTGTCGCGCCTTTGATGGCCGAGGATCTTCATCTCAGTGACACCGAAATCGGTGCGATGGAAGCGGCCCTGCTGCTCTCATTTACGGTCCTGGCGCCATTGTTTGGACGTCTCGGTGATCGTTACTCACGAACGAAGTTGATGGCCGGGGCGGCAGTCATCTGGAGCATTGCCACCGCCCTCACAGGGATGATTGATCACACGCCGGTCTTGCCGGCGGGAATCCATCTTACCGTTCCGATTGTTCAATTTACCCTTTCTCTTTCAGGCGTGGCCCTGATGCTTTGTCTGGCGCGAGCCATCGTGGGTGTGGGCGAGTCATCGTATTCAACCATCACTCCGAGCCTGATTGCGGACTATTTTCCACCGCAACGACGCGCTACCGCGCTCGGGGTTTTCCAGGCTGCAATTCCCATGGGATTTGCGCTTGGGTACGTTATCGGGGTTATCCTCGCGCACTACTTCGGCTGGCGGCTGGCTTTCATGATTGTTGGGGTACCCGGGCTGTTGACCGCTGCTTTTGTCGGGAAACTTAGAGAACCAGTAAGGGGCGCACGGGATCGCATTGCGCACTCATCTCCGGCTGTGGATCACGACGCGCTCACGCTTGAGGTCTCCGGGCCGACCGTGCCAACTGAATCCTGGCTGCGGACAGCCCTGCGCGTAGTTCGTACCCGCGACTGGTTTCTCTCGACTGCGGGCTACACGGCTTTGACCTTTGTCCTCGGTGCTTTTGCCACCTGGGCCAACCTTCTGCTGGTGCGCGACAAAGGCATGACGGTTAAGGGAGCCGGAGTCACGCTCGGCGTGGTGATCCTCATCGCCGGGGCAGCAGGAACTTTCGGCGGCGGATGGGTAGCGGATCGTGTTGCGCGCCGGAAACGTAACGCATACTTTTTGGTCTGCGCCGCCAGCAGTTTTCTGGGTATTATTCCAGCCTTCGTTGCTCTCTCAGCAACTAATCCCTACGTTTTTATCCCGGCCATCGCTTTGACTGTGCTTTTCCTCTTCACCAATAACGCACCATTTCATGCGATCCTCGTAAACAGCGTTTCAGCGAACATACGCGCGACGGCTGTGGCATTGAACATTGTTGCCATTCACATCATGGGTGACGTTATCTCGCGTTTTGGCGTGGGCGTACTCTCGGACTCACTGGGGAGCGGGCGCGTAATGATCTTAAGGGTGCTGGCGCGAAGCGTGGGCATCGATCCGGCAAGGGCGCACCTGACGGCGGCATTGCTGGTGGTACCCTTCGCCCTTTTGATCTCTGCTTTGTTTTTCTTGTGGGGAGCAGGAAAGAAGCGCAGCTCTCAGCCAATTTAGCTCAGCTGGCCGTTTTCCTGCTGCGTTCTGCGGGCGCATGTTTGAGACATTCGCGTGAGCAGTAAACCTTTGAATTTGCATTGAACGCCCGGACCATCGGAATCCACGTATTGCACTCAGCGCAACGAACCAATTTACTCTTTGCGAGTTGTGGATCCTGTCCAGCTTCAAATTGCCCTGCTTGAGCTGCTGGATCGAGCGCGCCTCTCAGGGCGTTCAGAATTCGCCCCAGCAACTGGAGGTAGGGTCGCAGCCACCGATAAAGAAACCAGGCAAGCAGCGCCAGCAGCACCAAAACGATTGAGAGCTTTATCACTTGGAGAAATTATCTTTCCTCGTGGTTTTCCGACTCCGAACCGTCACTGGGCGCGACATACGAGACATCTACGGCGCGACGCCGAGGCGCAGGGTCAGTAGCTCGCCGACGAGGAATGGATTGTTTGGTACGGCGGTCGATACTACCCGGAGGCAATCCACGACCGTGCACAGCCTCCTCCAGGATACGGGTTATTTCCTGCGAGAGGGTCCTGTGCTCGGCCGCAGCCCTACGCCGCAACGATTCCTTGAGGTGGTTGGGTACATAAGCCCCGATGAAAACTCCTTTACGGTTTGCCATCGTTCTCGGTTTCTCCTTCGCCTATGTCAATGTTGGGCGGTGGGTTTGCACTTTAGGTTTCAGGTCTTTACGGGTTCCAGCTTCGGAAAATGACTGAACTCAGAAATAAGTCTTCGGATCCTGGGTATCAAAGACTCAAACTTGAAAGCGCCATGCAAAGTAAGAGCAGGTCTGTAAGCCGAATTCTGTACTCCTGCGTAAGCCGGAGCGGCGACCATTCATCTAGACCATTTGTTGCCAAATGGTTCGAGCGACCTACCCGGAGGTCGTAGCAGATCGAATCTCAGGCCGAAGCCTGAAATTGCCTAACTGCTTTGGGCGGGCAGCCCTGGTTGACGCCTCCCTATTTGGTCTTGCACCGCGAGGAGTTTGCCTGGCCGCGCCTGTTACCAGGCGCGCCGGTGCGCTCTTACATTAAGCCCCTTTGGGGCCGCACCATTTCACCCATCACCCCGGTTAAATGGTCTTGAGACTTCAAGGAAATCCCCAACCAACCGGTAGGCTGGAATGTTCTCTGTTGCACTTGTCGTCATCCGGGTTCGCACACGGACGCCCCGCCGTTAGCGGGCTCGCTGCCCTTCGGTGTTCGGACTTTCCTCTCCTGGATTTCTCCAGCAGCGACCGCCCGACCTGCTCTTTTTGCAAGGCAGCGCATTATAGCAAACCCGTGTTCAACAGGTACAGCAAACCTCAGTATCCTTTAAAACGCCACCCAATATGGCGTCCTAACCAAAATACTTCAGTCCAACGCGAAGGTTGTAGAGCAGATTCGTAGGCAGCGAAAGAGCTAGCAGCAAAGACAGAGTCGCGTGAGATAAAGCCAGTGCAAAGAGGTTGGGAGTGCGCTGATAAACAGCGGACCAAAGCATTCCGCCAATCAGAGTTAAGCCTGCCAGGAGTGGATTCGGCAGGTGCACCAGACTAAAAACTAATGACACTGCCAAAATACTCTTCAATCCGCGACCCAATGCAAGCTGGGCTCTGCGGTTGATAAAGCCCTGCAACGCATATTGTTGAAATAGCGCCCACAACGGAAACGTTAGCAGGCGCAATCTGAATGGAGCGAGACGAAACTCCGGACCTCTCAGCAACCAAACAAACAGGAGCATCAAGGCGCCGGTAAGAACTGTCGGCAGGAGGAGCAGGCGGGTCGCGGCCACAAAGTTATCCAGACGAAACCCTATGTCCCGCAAACTCTCTCCGCGTGCACGATGTGAGAAGACCATGAAAGCCAAAGCCAGGGTGACCGGGATTGCAAGAACGCCTTTGCTATTGCCGGCAAAAGCGAGCACTACCCACTCCGCGATCAGGCACGAGATCACAACCGACGCAATTTCCCAGCCTGCGAGAGCTTGGTCTGACTTCGTGTTGGTGTCTGGCACACGAGAGGTCATTGACCTCTCCGTGTCAGCAGTTCGTGATCAGGCAATGGGTGCCAGATGCCCTGGTCGTCAACGTCGAACCAAATCGGATCGCCTACCATCTGCAATGTTTGCTGGGCGCCGTGCCGGCTGGAGTTCAGGGCGTAGACGCGGGCCTCGTGGCGGCCCGGCGCAGGGGTCGCAAGCGCTTCAAATTCATATCCATGCCACTCATCTTTGGACCAGCCCGCAGCAACGACGTCCGGGCGAGATCGATAGGCCATCGTGCTGGCTTCAAATTTCCCGTCAATGAAGAGTTGTACCTGCAGGCGCGCCCAGGGCTTATGGTGATTGACGGCCCAGCCGGCAATTCCATGCGGCCGAGCTTCTCCCCAGCCGTGTATCGACGGCGGAAACGCAGCCAGGTAAAAACTCACGGCCAGCGCCGCGACCAGAATGAGCTCAGCCATTGACTTGGCGATGAGGGCGTGGGCCAGCTTCATAGATCGCGCATTATAGCAACGATAGGATCGCGACAGAACCAGGCAGGGACGGAGAGCGTGGCTGAGCAGGCTTAAGGAGTGTGGAAGGGATCGCCTCTGCTATCACGATAGAAGACTGTTTGTTTGGTTTGCGTGGCAAGGTCTACAACTGCTGAATGCCGGGAGTGTATAGAGATCTGGATATCCTGCGACTCGCCTGCGCGAAGCATCGGCAGGCGAAAAGTAAGCACTTGCCTCTGTGCGAACAACTCCTGGCGATTCGCTAAAGGAGTCGAGCCGGTAAAGTCCAGCGCTGCATCCAATTCAACTCTTATTGTCAGGTCTTTTGCAGTGCCGGTCCCTTCGTTAACAATAATCAAGCGGTACGAAATGTTGGACGCTGCCGAGATCGGCATTTCTTCAGTTTTCAGGCGCAGCAACGGGACTTCAACCGGGGCTTGCGTTTTCAAGACATCAGTCTTCTTTTCAACCACAGTCGAAGGCTCCATGAATTTTGAGATTTTCGGGGCAGAGAGAAGAGTGATGGATTGTTCAGCCAGGTGGACTTTGTCTGCATGCAGATGGACTATTGATATCTCAGTCGGGACGGAAATCACGACAGGGCGCGTTGCTATTGCGTCACTGCCGGTCGTTCTTCGCATGGGGTTTTCAGATCCAGTTCTGGTCTCCGATCGCGGTTTCGTTTTGCTTATAGCCGGTCGAAGCGATGGTGATAAAGTCGCCGCGCGTGCATAATTTTGCCGCGCAATGCGCAGCTCTTCCTCATAGATTCCCAGCAGCGCGCTTTCAGAGAGTGCTCGCAAGCGCAACTCGACTCTTTCCGCACTCGCGAGATCGCCCTGAGCCAGATAACTGCGACCCAGCCACAATAAACCCAGGTCCTTGATCACGCTCTGGGGATAGCTTTCGAGAAACTGGTTAAGAACGTTGACGGCTTCGTTATACAAGCCCTGGTTATGCAGGCTCTGGCCCTTGATGAATAACGACTGCTCTTCTTCGCTGGGCACATCCAGGCGGTCCGCTTGCTGAGCGGCCGGGGCGACAACCAAGCTGGCGACCAGCCAACAGGATGACAGTAAGAACAAAGATAGCAACCGCTTCAGGGGATTCACGTGTGCAGAGCCTCTCGTCAGTGCTTGAAACTATCGGCCTTCGCCAACTGCTATGCGGTCGCCTGGCTGCAGCTGGGGATCTGGCAGCTTCCCTTCTTCGATCTGGCGCAGGTCATACTCGTTGACTGCAAGGCGACCGTCAGGGCCCTGACGTGAAACCCTGACCCTTGCGCCTGCGGTGCGGGTAACCCCGCCGCTGGCGAGGATGGCTTGCGTCAGGGTGAGGCCAGCATGAAATGTTTTTTGTCCAGGGGCGTTTAGCGCTCCCCCAGTGTAAAAGAAGATCGTCGGCGCCGGGTCGGGAGCAAGGACCCTGATTACGTCGCCCGGCAGTATCTGAGTGGCAATGGAATTCTGGTCTTTCAGGTCGATGTTGATTACGGGTACACCGGTCCTCGTAATTGTCGCGCGCAAAGCTTCTGATCTTGGTCTGGCCTCAGCGAGTACAACATACAATGGACTTGCCTCACGTCTCAGGAACCTCGCACCGGGATCCAGCACGAAGCCTGTGACGATCACACTGTGGCTCGCATAATCGCGTACTTTGACGGCTATCCTTGGATTATCCAGCACCTTGATACGGGTCTTCAGCTGCTCTGCAATCTCGTCAGAGGTCAATCCCGCGACAGCCAGAGGCGTGTTCGAAAGAGGGTAGTCGAGCACTCCTCCTTCCAGAACGGTGAAGAGTGTGGATTTGGCAGTCGGCATATCAAGCAACTTCACATCCAACACGTCGCCAACGCCCACGCGGTAGATTTGATTCGGCGCCAACGGTAAAGCTCTAGTCTTGGTCAGGTTAGCGAGGCCGGGCTTGGGGCGCGTCTCCAAGGCCTTTGTTCCGCCAGAATCTGCTCCGGAAGGCAGATTCATTGCCAGCGCCTGGTTAAGTGAGGTGGAGACTGCGTCTGAGCCTGTATCGATCGTCGTGCCTGCATCCTGCTTCGTTCCCAGTACTCGGGCACGGCTGAGGCTCGATATTGCGTGGGCCCTGATAATGTCCCTCGGCTGACCCGAGGACCCGGAGTTTATTTGCGCCGATGCCGTGACCAGGCTGGAGAGCGCGAACCCAAACATGAAAACTGTCTTAATCATCCTGTCACCCATATTTTTGACCTGCAAAGTGCAGAAATTCGGGAACCAGCAGCTCGAAACTGCCATCTCTACTAAACCGCTAAAGCGGTTGAAATCTCAGAATCAGGGCGGCTTTTTTGATAATTCGGCGAGAAAGCTTCTGGGCAATCGAGCCATCGAGAGTCGCTTGCAGGGGTCAACTCTAACGTCCGGCCTTTTTTGCCGGGAGTGTATCTGGGGAGAATAGCTGCGGCCAGTGAGACTGAAAGCGTTCGCGCACAATATCTTCCACTTCGTCCGCGGTAGCACAAGCCAGACATTCAGTGGCGATACTGATCGCAGCGCGAGATTCTATCCCTTTCAGCGCGCGGGTCACCCGCGGGATAGCCGATGGAGTCATACTCAAATCAGTCGCCCCGAGGCCAACCAGGATCACAGCATATACCGGTGTAGAGGCCATCTCACCGCAGACAATGGCGGGAATCGCTGCCTCCTGCGCGGCTTTGAGCGTGTGTGAAATGCTCTCCAGCACCGCGGGGTGCAGAGAGCGGAACCAAGCGGCGACTTTGTCATTGCTGCGGTCGACAGCGAGAATGTACTGCACGAGGTCGTTGGTTCCCAGTTCAAAGAAATCCACGACCCCTGCGATTTTTTCCGCGGTGAACACAGCGGAAGGAACCTCAATCATCGCACCTACGCGCACCTTACCGGCTGCCTCGCCCGCGCCCTCCAGTTTGCTTCTCTCCTCGGCAATGATCTCTTTGGCCCGCACGACATCCGAAACATCCGACACCATCGGCAGGACTATGTCCAGGCGCCCTTTGGCGGCCGCTCTCATAATGGCCCGAACCTGCGTCCGCAGTACGGCTTCATTACGCAGGCAAAAACGGATGGCTCGCAAACCGAGCGCGGGATTACGCTCAGAATCAATTATCGAATCACTGCTCTTGTCACCACCGAGATCGAAAAGACGGACGATGGCCCCATGCGGGCCCGCTAACTCGGCCAGCTCAGCGTAAGCGCGGAATTGTTTTGTTTCCGAAAGCATTACGCCCGGCTGCGCCAGCAAAAACTCCGACCGATACAGACCTATGCCGAGGGCGCCATATTTCTCGACCCCTGCAAATTCAGCCGGCAATTCCACATTCGCGCGCAACCTGATCTCCAGCCCATCGCTCGTCGTAGCGACACCCGTGCCATTTGTTGGTACCACGGCCCCTTTACCGGACCGCTTTTGCATCTCTGCCCTGCACTGTTCAATGGTCTTAGGTGATGGATGCAGGATCACTTCACCATGATAAGAGTCGACTACGATCCCATCCCCCGTGCGCGCGTATTGACACAGATTGCCCAGCCCAACCATGGCGGGAATACCGAGCCCGCGGGCGATGATTGCCGTATGCGAGGTCCAGCCACCCACATCGGTGACGATGGCCCGCGCATGTGCCAGATCAAGTTCGGCTACAGCTGAGGGCAGCAGGTCTTCAGATACGATCACGGCGTCTTCGTTCAGGTCGAGGTAAGTCGCGCGTTCGCCACTGAGAGCTTCCAGGACTCGATGAATGACGTCTTCGATGTCAGAGCCACGTTCGCGCAAATACTCGTCCTTTATTTCCGCATATACCGACAACAGGCGATCACCGAGGACTTTGACTGCCCACTCAGCGTTGGCTCGTTTGCGTGTTATATAGCTTTCGATCTCTTCGGTGAGCTTGCGATCTTCGAGCAAGAGTAGGTGCGCGTCGAAGATATAGGCATGGTCAGGCCCCATCGCAGTTGCCGCCCGCTCCTTAATTGCCAGCAACTGGGTTCTTGCCTGTTCGAGGGCGGAGCGAAATCTTTCGATCTCTTTGGCGACGTCGCCGACTTCGATGCGAGCCGGAAAGACATATCTGGTACCGCGATGAATGCGCAGCACGCGCCCGACCACCAACCCCTCAGAGACACTCAGTCCCTGCCAACGCCTCTCGACAGGCTGGGATGTGAGATCGGAAATCACGACTCCAGCTCTCCAAAGCCATCCTCAAAAAGGCCGGCAAGGGCAGCGATCGCCTCCGTTTCATCAGTTCCCTCAGCAATGGCGCGCAACATGGTACCGCCGCTTGCGGCCAGCATCAGCACATTCAAGATGGACTTCGCATCCGCGCTCAGACTGCCGTCAATCCGCTCCAGTCTGAGGTGGCTTTGAAACTGGTTTGCGGTGCGCACCAATCTTGCTGCCGCTCGCGCGTGCAGGCCAAGCTCATTTCTTACGGCCAGGGTGACTTCGACCATTAGCCTTTTCCACTCCGGGGTCGCGGTGTCAGCAAATCACTGGCAACGTAGATTCCCTGGCGGCCAACATCGCAAAGCTGCCTCGCCAATTCCGCAAGCGAGCCCTTTTCCTCTTGTGCAGCCAGTTTGATGATCATCGGCAGGTTGACGCCGGTGATAACTTCAACTGAGCCTGCTTCCAGAAACATCGAAGCGATGTTAGTCGGAGTGCCGCCAAACATATCAGTCATCAGCAAAACACCAGCCCCCTGAGACACACTTTTGATGGCGCGCTCAACCTCGCTACGAGCGGTATCCACGTCGTCATGCCAGCCAATCGAAACAGCAGCAATATACGAGATTGGTCCAACAATCATTTCCGCGGCCGCCAGCAGTTCGCCAGCCAAATGTCCATGCGTGACGATTACGCCCGCAACCTTGCGCGTGCCTGTGGTTTCTGAAACGGCTTGCTGCGGATTGTTGTTCATTTAGCTCTCCTCAAACTTCAGTTGACCGATGCGCAACCAGGCTCATTTTTTTGTACTTCTCTGACAAATCACGTGGTTGAGTTGCGACATCGTCAAACTAAAGTCCGTCGGTCACCTATCGTTTGCGCTCTTTGCGCACGTCGCGATGCACCGCCTGAGCGTCGAAGCCGGTGCGCTGCAGACGCCTGGCCAGGGCATTGGCTACCATCACGGAGCGATGCCGGCCGCCCGTGCAGCCGATGCCGACTGTTACATAGGCTTTCCCTTCGCGTTTATAAAGAGGAAGCAGGTAATCCAACAGCTCGCTGAAACGCCTCACCGTCTCTTCAACTTCAGGTTGCGCTCTGAGGAACCTTACCACTCTCGGATCGTGGCCGGACAACCGCCTGAGATCAGGCTCAAAGTGAGGATTGGGCAAATGCCGGACGTCAAAGAGGAGTTCGAGGTTTGCGGGACTGCCGTACTTGTGCCCAAAGCTCAAAACCTGGACCCGCATCGCGGCCCCTTGTTTATCGAGACCAAAACGCTGCACCAGGTGACTGCGCAACGTGTGCACCGTGTGTTCGGACGTATCGATGATCTGGTCTGCCAGCCCCCGAATGCGACGCATGGCGGACCGCTCGCGGTTAATCGCCCGCGCCAGGCGCGGCCCCTTGTCAGCCGGGTGGGGTCTGCGGGTCTCGCTGAACCGCTGATGGAGCACATCATCGGAGGCCTCGAGGAACAGCACGTAAACATTCAACCCGCGGGCGCGCAACGCCTCCAGTTGTTTGGGAAAATCGGCCAGGAACGATCCTTCGCGTATATCGATCACCAACGCGGCCCGCGTGATGCCGCCTTCATCATGACCAGCTTCGATTAGCCGGGCGAAGGTAGGCAAGAGAGAAATGGGTAAATTGTCAACACAAAAATATCCCAGGTCTTCGAAGGCGTTGATAGCGGAAGACATGCCCGAACCGCTGACGCCGGTGATGATTACAATATCGGGCACAGTCGGGAGACTGCGCAACTCGACCTTTTTTGATTTGCCAGCCATGACCCTCAGTACGCGCTCAGTCTTCCAGGATAGGCAACCTGCCTAATACAAATGCCCGGCAAACTCCGGTCTGTCGATTACCGCCCCCGATTGCTCGTTACAGACGAAATCAACAAACTGTTGTTTGTCGGACATTTTCGAGAGGTCAGAACAAACAGTTCCTATGGCTCAATCAAGCCGAAGTTGCCATCGTCGCGCTTGTAGAGCACGCCGAGACGTTCGGTATCGGCATCACGAAACACCAGAAACTGATCCTGTTCGCCTGTCAAGCGAAGCGCCGCTTCTTCGGCAGTCATCGGCTTCACGGCGTAGCGCCGCGCGGCAATAATTCGCGGCGGACGCGGCGTCGCTTCCAGTTGCCCATCGGGAACCGGAGCGACCGCGGCGGTGCTGCGCGCCGTCTGCTTCCGGTTTATGGTCTTCTCTTTTAGTTTCAACGCTTGTTTTTCGAGTTTAGTAATGGCGCGGGTCAGGGCCAGATACATGTCAACGTTTGTGTCTTTCGCGTTGAGAGTATGGTCGCGCCAGTGAACGATCACTTCGCCCGTGTGCCGGTTTTTCTCGACCTCGATAATTACGTGCGTCCTGGCCGAGTTATTATTAAAAATGTAATCCAACTTCTGAAAGTGATCTTCCACATGCTTGCGAAGGGCCGGCGAGACTTCCACGTGCCGGCCTGTGTACTCAAATTTCATTACGACTTACCCTCCTCGTCTTGTCGGGACCACTCGTGTTAGATGGCAGGCCATGCGAGGGCGAATTGAGATTCGGACTTCGGAGCGACAATATCCAAAACGTCGTTCCAAAGCCCACACGAAATTCCGAACTGGCTGGCCCACCCGCGCGTTGATTCACACCACTGCCCGGCGTTCACGCGAACCGGGAATCTGCATCTGATCACGGTACTTGGCGACAGTACGGCGCGACAACTTGATACCGTCCTTGGCCAGAATCTTCACTACCTGATCGTCAGTTATGGGACTGTGTGAATCCTCTTCTTCAATAAGCTTCTTGATCTTGAGTTTGATGATGCGAGTTGAGATTTCCTCTCCATCCTCGTTCATCATTCCCTCAGTAAAGAAGCGACGCAACTCAATCACGCCCTGCGGCGTATGGGCGTACTTACGATTGACCACCCGCGAAACGGTGGACAAATGCATGCCGATATCTTCGGCGATATCTTTCAACATCATGGGCTTGATGTGCTGGACGCCATGGTCCAAAAAGTCCCGTTGGCGCTGCACGATTGACTCAACAACCTTGTAAATCGTTTGCCGGCGATGCTCGATGTTCCGCAATAGATCAACGGCCGAACGCATCTTTTCCCTGATAAAACTCTTAGTCTCGTTACTGACGCCCTGCTGGGCCAGCATGGTCTGATATTGGGGACTGAGCCGCAGCCGCGGACTGCCGTCGTCGGCAAAATAGATCACGTATTCATCGTCATCTTCGTCCAGCTTTTCTATATAAATTTCGGGCGCAATCAGGACCGGTTCTTCCGACGAATAGCGCCGGCCGGGATAGGGATCGAGGGTACGGATGAACTGCAGCTCGTTCATCAGGGTGTCAACGTCAATCCCAATCTGTTTTGAAAGGTGTGGGAGTTTGTGCGGCTGCAGCTCCGCTAAATGGTCACTAATCAACTGTCCCGCCAGCCGGTCCATAGCGCCGGCAACCTCGAGTTGCACCAGCAGGCACTCGCGGACGTCGCGCGCCCCGCATCCCAGCGGATCGAGACGCATCACCGCCTGGCGAGCTTGCTCAACAATCTCGTCGGACCACGGTCCCATCAAGGCAATCTCTTCATTGGTTGCTGTCAGCCGGCCGTCAGCATCCAGATTGCCGATCACGCAGACAGCGGCCTCCTGCACCTCCGCAGGGATAGGATCCATGTGGAGTTGCCACTCCAGGTGCTCAGAAAGCGATTGCGCCCGCGTCAGAAACTGCTCAAAGGTCGGAGCGTCTTCCTTGTATTCGTATTCCTGAGTCTTGTAGCCGGGATCAAGATAATCCTGAAACTCCCGCCCGAAGTCGATTTCTTCAAAAGCATCGCGGGACGCGTCGTCGCCGGTGGCGTCGTCGCCGCCAATTTCGCCGCTCGCCTCAGCCGCGCCTGATCCCTCGAAAGACTCGCCCTGGGCTTCGAATTCGCCCTCGGCAAAGGAAGCTACCGTCGCATCCAGCTCGCCTGTGCCGTTGGACGAAATCAGACCCGGGTCAGCTTCGACCGCGCCGACGGGTTTATCAAAGCTGCTGCCATCGTCCGCGCTGCTCAGGTGGTCCAGGATTTTTTCCGCCAGTTCCCGCGCTTCTTCCTGGGTTGCAACTTCCTCAAGAACCGGATTCTCCAACAACTGCTGCTGGATCAATTCACCCAGTTCGAGCGTGGTCATCTGTAACATCTCGATGCGCTGGCGCAACTGCGGCGTCAGGACGAGACGTTGAGATAGGCTGGTCGTAAGCTTTAAAGACATTCCCTGTTCAATTGCTCTCTCGGGGTTTCACGTGCTTAGTCACGCGGGGAGATTATAACCGATCCTTAGCAGTTTGCGCGCAGCTCTTTCACATGCGAAATTTCTCGCCGAGATAGAGCCTTCGCACCTCGGTGTCTTCTGTCAAGTCACGCGGGGCGCCGGAGCGGAAGATGCGGCCTTCGGCCATGATATAGGCCCGATCCGTCACACCCAGAGTTTCGCGGACATTATGATCGGTGATGAGGATACCAATGCCGCGATTACGCAAATAAATTATTACATTTTGAATGTCGTCCACCGCCTTGGGATCGATCCCGGCAAATGGTTCATCAAGCAGAATGTATTGCGGTTCGGTGGCCAGGGCTCGGGCAATCTCGGTACGCCTTCTCTCGCCGCCCGAGAGTGCGTCACCGCGCGTATTCCGGACGTGGGCAATACCAAACTCTTCCAGCAGCTCCTCCAGACGCGTCAGGCGCTGGCGCCGTCGCAACCCCATCGTCTCGAGGACCGCGAGGATGTTCTGCGCCGCTGTCATCTTGCGAAAGATCGAGGGCTCCTGGGGGAGATAGCCGAGGCCCAGCCGGGCCCGCAGGTACATCGGCAACCTGGTGACGTCACGCTCGCCAAGACGCACCATGCCGGAGTCCGGTTGTTCGAGGCCAACCATCATATAGAATGTGGTCGTCTTGCCGGCGCCGTTCGCACCCAGCAATCCGACAACTTCGCCACGCTCTACGTGCAGACCGACGTTGTTCACGACGCAACGCTTGCCATAAGTCTTGAAGAGCCTCGAGGCCGCCAGGGCCAGTGGGGAGGGCTGCTTGTCATCTTCGCCCCCAGGCCGCGCCTGAGTCTCGACAAGCGAATGCTGCTTGTGCCCGGTTACCCGGGTTTCCTCGGCCTTTGCGCTAGTCGATGGCATTAGCTGTCAGGGAAACGGGGCGACAAACCGCCTATGGTTTCTTGATTCGATGCGTGGAGCGCACTCGTCCGCCCGATTGCGGACCGCGCGTGTCGTCCGCGACGACTCTACCTTCTCGCAAATAGACCGTCAAACGTCCCCCTTCGACGGTTCCCTTTTCCAAATCCTCAACTCGGGCCGGATTGCCTTTGAGGACGGCTACCTCGTCGACGGCGGTGTACTGCATCCAGTCTCCCACGCCTCTACGCCCCGGCTGAGTCAGCACCACCGTGCGTTCGGCAATGGTGTGATCCAATTCATTGGTTTCTTTGGTGAGAAAAACGTCAGCAACTCCGCTGGTGACGCGATCCGGCCCCTGCCGGATATCCACGTTGCCTTCATAATGGAGAATACGGTCGGGATCGGAATAGCGCATGGATTCCGCGGTGGCAAAAACGGGGACCGTCGTGGTCGCACCTTTCTCGCGCCGGCTGGCGTTGTAGAGGGCGCTTTGCACATGGCCGTTGCCGGTCATCCTTTTTTCGTTAATTTGAATAGTCAGCTTGTCGGCACGCACAAAGTTATCGTCCTGCCAGGCGCGGGCATCACCAGTGTAGGTGGCAACACCATCGTTATGGTGAAACTCGCCGCGCTCGCTGACGATGTAAACCGGACTCTTGATCCTGGTGAACGGCGTCGCGCCGTTTGTCTGCTCCTGACTATAGTAGGTCGTGGCGGTCTTACCGCGACTGTAGGAAATATCATTCTTGAGATCTGAATCCATTTCCACACCCTTGCTGCGTGCCCTCGAGTCCCAAACAGTTGGATCACCACCACGCAGCCGGACGGTTTCATCGGCCGCGGTGTAGACGACCGTGTTGGCCGTACCATTGCGATCAAGCTCGCTAAACTTCGCGTTGCCCTGGGCCTCAAGACGTTCCGGATTCTGCGTCTCGCGCGTGAACAGGCTGGACATCTTTTCCGCCGTTATGGTCCTGGTGCCGTGCCGCTCGCTGGGCTGCACCGGATCGATAACCGCCTTCGCTCCGCCGTTGGTGGTACAGGTTCGGGCAAGGTTGCCCGTCTCGTAAAAATCGCAATCAAAACGAGGACCGGTTAACGTCTGTCGTTCTGCCCGGGCGCTCTTCACGACTGGTTCCACATACAGTTCCGCATTGCCAACTGCTTCGGCACGCTGCAGGTCCTTTCCAGTTGTTCGCCATTCCAGTTTGATGGCATCGGCCGTCAAGCGCTTGCTGGCGGCGTGTGGATCCTGGGCTCGCGACTTTGGGGCGGAAAGACTCACTGTCGAACGGCCCAGCGAATGCATCTCCTGGAGCAGACTGTCGTTACCCTGGGCCTGAAAATTAGCTTCCAGAATATTGGCGCCATCGCTCTGCATCTCCGAATCAGCATCGAGCGACCGGGCTTTAGTGTTCTCGCGGGCCTGCGCTTTCTTCAATCGCTGGTCGTCGTCCAGATAAAAGTCCATGTCACGGGCATGCAGCTCAGCCGCATGCCCCGGGGCCATGGAACGCAGGTAGGAATTACCGCGCAACTCAATTTGCTGCAATCTCTTCCGGGCGTTAAGCACGGCATTCATGTCGTCACCACTCATGATGTCATGCTCTTGCTCAGCGGTGACGCCCCCGGAGAATTGAAGTCGCATGCTGTGCTGATCGAACACACCTCGCGCCGCGTGGATAGTCACCGGACGCGAACGCGCCGGGGATTGTTTTGCCGCTGGTTCTTTAGCGACCTCCGGCTGGACCACTATCTCAACGTCTCTTTGCAAATCAAGCTTCTTGTTTTTCGCATCCACCGTTGCGCCAATGGCCTTGCCGGATATGTTCTCGCGGCTAAAAGCCACGGCCACAGCAGTCTGAGCAACTTCGCTCGTCTGGTTATAGACAATGGACTCAGTATTCACCTTGAGCCCTTCTTTGGTTTCCATCCTGACATTGCCCAGAAAGGAGATAATGCTGTTCTTCTGATCGTAGATCGCGCGGGTTGAGGTAATTTGATCGGGCTTGTCACCGGCGGCCGGATAGACGACGAGGTTGACGTTTTCGAGTTCGTGATGACCATCAGAAAAAGTAATTTCGCGCGCAGCCCGAAGCCAGAGGAAGAGGTGGCCGGCTTTGGTGATACGCTGCTCATAACCCTCAATCCTCCCTGTCTCTTCTTTTGAGAGTTCGGCAGCTCCGGGCTTCATCTCGAACTTCGAAGTATTTCGCAGTTTGTAATAGGAAATGCCGACAAAGATCAGCCCTGCGACCAGTACGAAGAGCGCCAGAAAGCGCGTCACCAGTGGCATCCTGGCTCGCAACCCGATGGCCAGTGCTCGCCTGCGTTTTATTTCCTGCATATTGATCCCAGCTTACTGAATGCCTGCTGGCTCAGCGCCGGGCTGGTTTTACTGTATGCCTCAGCCCTTGACTCTGGTCACTGAGCTACGATTGCAAATCTGAGACCGGCCCAAACTCATGAATCTGCATTTTCAAATCTGACGTCCTCGACGCACAACTGTAGTCGCACCTCATTGTTCCATTCATTCGCCTCTAAGGTGTAAACCAGATCGAGGCTCGAATGCACCGTTGGCATGTGCCTCAGCCCTTCCATACAATGCCACCAGACAGTCTCCAGCGGCCGGCCTGAAGGGCCCGCCAGCCGCATTTTCAAATGCTGTTCCTTCATCACCTGCGGGTCTGACATGACGCGCAACTTTCGCGTCAAGAATACAGGTCGCGGATTGCCGGCGCCAAATGGCTCAAGCGCGCTTAATTCTCTGGCCAGCTCAAAGTTTAGCGCGGCAGCCGGCAACTCGGCATCCACCTGCACTTTAGGCTGCAAATCTTCCTCTGTCAGATGCTCCTGAGCATGCAGGTTCAGCCGCCGGCGCAATTCCGGAACCTGCTGTGACCGGATGGTCAAGCCGGCGGCATGCGAGTGGCCGCCGAACTTCACGAAGAGATCAGCGCAGGCGGTCAAGCCGTCAAGCAGATGATAAGCCTCGATACTGCGCGCCGAACCGTGACCAAAGCCTCCCTCCAACGAAATAACCACACATGGCCGATGAATCCTTTCCGCGATCTTGGAAGCGGCGATACCGATCACGCCACGATGCCAACCCTCACCGGCAATTACCGCCACGTGCGCCGGACCATTTGAGTCGCCGCTGCCCTCCAACTCCGCAATCGCACGCGCGACAATTTCAGCCTGGACCTGTTTGCGCTCCTGATTTCTACGCTCGAGATGTTCGGCGAGCTGCTGCGCTGTGCCAGGGTCGGTGGCAGCGAAGAGCTCAACAACCGCGCGGGCAGCGTCCATGCGACCCGCAGCATTGATCCGCGGGCCGATTCGAAAGCCCAGGTCGTAGGCTCGCATGCCGCTGCCGTCGCCGCACCCTGAAACTTCCATCAAGGCTCGCAGACCAGGATTCCGGGCGTTCGCCAGGTCCTTTAGGCCGAGGGCCACGATCGAGCGATTCTCACCCACCAGTTTTGCCACATCGGCTACGGTGCCAATCGCCACCATCTTTAGAAACCCGGCGACCTGGGATTCGCGGTTCCGTTCGCGAAACAGAGCGTGGATCAGTTTAAAAGCAACCCCCACCCCAGCCAGATTCTTATCCGGATACGTACAGCCACGTTGGTTAGGATTTAACACTGCAAAGGCCGGCGGGACACCTTCGCCGTCATCAGGGAGGTGATGATCGGTAATGATTACGTCGAGTCCGTGGTCTCTGGCCCAGTAGAGAGGTTCATGCGCGCGGATGCCACAATCGACAGTGACGACAAGTTTGTAACCTTCAGCCGCGGCCTTTTCCAGCGCCGGCTGCTGGATTCCATAACCTTCTGTGAAGCGATGCGGCACATGATAACCCGTGCGCGCTCCCAGCATCTGCAGTCCGCGGAGCAGCACAGCCGTGCCGGTGGTGCCATCGACATCATAATCGCCATAAATCAGGATTGGCTCCGCCGCGTCGATCGCGCGCAACAAACGCGCTACGGCAGTCCTCATACCAAGCATTAGATACGGATCGTGAAGCTGATCATAGGAGGGTTGCAGAAAAGCACGCGCCTTTTCTTCTTCGTCATAACCGCGAACGATCAGCAGTGCGGCTACTACGGGAGAAATGCCGAGCACTCGTGCGAGCGAGTTCGCACGCTGCGAGTCTTGTTCTCGCAGAATCCAGCGCCTGGCAGTCATGAGGTCTTTGCTCTATTCAGCGAACCATCCATCCTGATCCAGCAGCTTAACACCAATACGCCTGCGGCCGTCTATCTCGTCAACCCAGGCGCCGTTGACTTCGGCGTCCAGTTCCCGGCCAAAGGGCGGAGTAAGACGCAACACAGCGCCCGGAGTAACCTCGGCATCGAGGATGATGGTGGCGCCGCCGCGGCTGATCTTAACTGCCTGGGCCCGGACCCGGAAAGGCTTGCCGGCGGCATTCGTTCCCCGGACTTCAAGCGCAAATTCAACGGGGACTCTGGGGCTCCGGGGACGTTGTGAGGGCACAACTGCGCGCCGAGCGCGTTCATCATTCATTACTTTTACCACCTTAATTATTAAATCCACCTGGCGTGTATCACGCGGAGAGGGAAAGGGCGGAACCAGTGTAACCGAAGTTGAGGATTAATGGATAGGAAATCTTGGTCAGTCCAGTGATATCTGGGGTGTTTTGGGAGCTATTGGCTGCGCCCGGATTCTCGTGCCCGGTCATTTTTCACGATAATTTTACTTGGTAGTTGGACATTTCCCATTTTATTGGGCGCAGTGGTGTTCTTTCCCCTCCCCGTACTTGGCCGGACTGCGGGCCCGCAGTGCGTCGCTGAGTAAGCGCCATTGAGCTTCGCCACCCCACTTGTAACCGCAAGATCATTTGACCGACGCCGTAATATATCCACCCCACAATCCCAGCAATATCAAGCTGCCAACAAGCAAACGATAACCGATAAAAATTCCGGTCGTATGAGTGCGCAAAAAGCGCAGCAGGAACCAGATAGAGGCGTAGCCGACTGCGGCCGACACTATTGTCCCTACGATCAGGGAGAGCGAACTGCCGGGAGGCAATTTGTGCATCGCTTCCCGCATCTCGAGCAGGCCGCTGGCCAGGACTGCAGGGATCGACAGCAGGAATGAAAACCTGGCCGCTGTCTCTCGTACCTCTCCGGCGAACAAGCCGGCCATAATGGTCGAGCCGGAACGGGATGAACCGGGTATTAACGCGAGGCATTGCGCGAAGCCCACCACTATGGCGTCCATGATCCCCAGGTGTTCCATCGAGCGCTGCTGCCTGGCGACCAACTCGGCAATGGCCAAAAGGACGGCGATCACGAGCATCATCGTGGCGATCACCCAAAGATTTTTCGTAAATGTCCCTTCGATCTGTTTCTTGAAGAGCAGACCAACCACTGCCACGGGTATCGAACCGATAATGACAAGCCAGCCCAGCCAGGCATCCGGCGACAGCCTTTGGTCCGAACCCTCGACAGAGCCAACCCGATGACGGCCCATGATTAGCGCCAGATGATCCACCACAAATGCGCGGCCAATCTTCAAAATGTCGCTTGCGAAATAGATCAGTACAGCCAGCAGCGTTCCCAATTGCAGAACCGCTATGGTGGCGGTGGTTTGTTCGGCGCGCAGCATTTCGTCGACTCCTGCAAAGAGGCCCACAGCACGGCTGGCGAAAACCAAGTGTGCAGTTGAACTAACAGGGATGAATTCTGTTAGACCCTGAACGATACCAAGAATGATGGCTTGAAGAATGGTCATTGTTTTTTGAGATTAGATGGCGCCTGAAATTGTTGGTCTTGGGTCTTTGGTCTTTGGTCTTTGGCATTTGGTTTTGGGTATTGGGCTTTTCGCTGGGTCAACGCGACGGGAGAACCGGCAACAACCAAAGCCAAATCCAAAGACCAGGACCGCTCTACTCGCGGAACGAATTCTTACTTGAAATTTTATCGTACAGAAAAATCGGCGTAACCATGCCGAGACGGACTATCGAAGCGAGTTGCCAGGGAAACGCGTAACTCTTGCGGCGTTTCTCGATGGCCCTGACAATCTTTTTGACGGCATCATCAAGTTCCATCAGAAAAGGCATCTGGGATTGGCGACCGGCGGTAAGGGGGGTCTTGATGAAGCCTGGATGAATTATCGTCACGTCCACTCCTCTCGGTTTCAAGTCGAGCCGGAAACTCTCAAACATACTGGACACGGCTGCTTTGCTGGCGCAGTAGGCGGCGGACTTGGGCAGCCCGCGGTAGGCAGCGAGGCTTGAAATTACGACTAGTTGTCCGCTGGCCCGCGCCGTCATTTCCGGAACGACCGCGGCGACACAGTTTGCCACGCCGATCACGTTTACATTGAGAACCCGCGCGATCTCCTCTGCCTTAAGTGTGGCCGCATCTGCGGTGCCGGCGATGCCTGCATTGGCTATGAGTATATCTATGGGCCCAAACTCGGCGCGCAAACGATCGGCAGCACCACGCACTGCAACTTCGTCCCGGACATCGACCGGCAAGGCCAGGGCTTGCCCGCCCTGTGTTTCAATTTCCGTAACAATCTGATCAAGCAAATCTTTGCGCCGGGCGAGCAAGCCGAGTCGCGCCCCTCGCTTCGCAATCTCAAGCGCGAGTCCCCGCCCAATGCCGGACGAGGCGCCGGTGAGCATGATGGTCTGGTTGGTCCAGGGCATAGTCAGTCGTTGTTACGCCTTTGGCTGTGAAATCTGAGATGCAGCATCACCTCGCCCTTCCTGGATCTGCTCAGCACAGCTCACCAACATGCTCGCCCAGGGTGCGCAGCGCCCTACCCAAATCCTGTTGTTTTATCAGCAGATGGTCGCGCGAGAAGGAAGAAAGCGCGCCAACCGAAATATTCTCGGCCGCGAGCAGTTCGGTTATTCGTGCCAGGTAACCAACCGTGGTCCAGGGTAATTCAATATCCAAAGTCACCAGCCGATAGCCGGCTTCGCTGCGAGCGTCGCGGATCTGGTGTCGAATGCGCTGCCAGTCATCTTCAGCGATGATCATTGTGACTTCATGCGCGTCACGTAGAATCATGAAGGGAGCATCGTCGCGTGGACTCAGTTCCGGATTTCCGAGGATTCGTTGCCAGTCCTTAAAACCTATGCCAACGATGACGTAGGTGGCGGGCGCGACCTCGACTCTGGTTTGACGCAGTAATTGGGCGACGCTCTGCACGAAGGCAGTCTCTTTCATCTGGAGGATGTTCCTGAATCAGACCTGGACAATCACTGGCATGATTACCGGCCGGCCGCCGGTGCGCTTCTGAATAAACCTTTTGAGCTCGACTCGGATATGTTCCTTGAGCAGACTCTCCTCCTTGATGGTGTCTCGCGAAGCCCCGGTCACAGAGGCCGTAATAACGCCGCGCGCGTCGTCAGAGAAACCGTTGCCGAGATCCAGACCCTGCACGCCACGCGCTATGATCTCGGGAGGCGTTTGCAGCTGGCCCGTTTTCGCATCGATGGTTACCACCAGGGTAATCATTCCTTCGGTAGCCATTTGCCGTCGTTCGCGCACTGTGTCCCGCCGAATTTCTTCGAAGCCGGATTCCCCAATAAAGGTGCGGCCAATTTCACGCTTGTTGACGACTGCGGCTCGCTCGCCATCCAACTCCAGTACGTCGCCGTTTTCAATCAGAATAATGTTCTCTTCCGCGTAGCCAAGATGGTTTTTGACGAACTCTTTGTGCCGAAACAACATGCGATACTCGCCGTGAATGGGCACGACAAATTTTGGCCGCACGGCTTCCGTCATAATGCGGATGTCTTCCTGTGAGGCATGGCCGCTGACGTGAACCAGCCGTCTTTTTTCTTCAATGATGTTTGCGCCGCGTTTGTAAATAAATCCGATCATGCGCGAGATAGTGCGCTCGTTTCCCGGAATGATACGCGCCGATAGCACGACGGTATCACCTTCCTCTATAGTCATCCCCTTGTAGCTTTGGGTGGCCATCTGTGACAAAGCCGCGCGCATTTCGCCCTGCGATCCGGTAACCAGAAATACGACCTCGCTGTCACGCAACTGTTTCGCCTGATTGAAAGACACCATTAGTCCGTCAGGGATGTCGAGATATCCGAGCCGATCCGCAATCTCGACGTTCTTGATCATTGACCGCCCGAGCACACAGACTTTGCGATTGAATTGTTGCGAGGTATCGAGGACGATTTGCAGTCGATGAATAGACGAGGCGAAGGCCGCGACAATGATCCGCCCGGGCGCTTCGGCGAATATTTCTTCAAAAGCGGGAATCACCGCCCGTTCCGAAGGGGTCCGCCCAGGCACCGTCGCGTTAGTCGAGTCGGACAACAGGGCCAAAACGCCCTCCTGTCCATAGCGACGAAATGAGCGGAGATCAATCGGCTCGCCGATAACGGGTGTCTCATCCACCTTGTAGTCGCCGGTGTGGATGATCGTGCCTACGGGAGTTTTGATGGCCAGCGAGAAACAGTCGACCAGGGAGTGAGAAACCCGGATGAATTCGATTGAGAAGACACCAACCTCGACCACGTCACGAGGCTCAACTCGGTGCAACAGGGTATTCTCGACCAGATCGTGCTCTTCCAGCTTGCTTTCCGCCAATCCGGCGGTGAAATGCGAACAATAAACGGGGACATTGAACTTTTTCAGCAGGAACGGCAACGCGCCGAGATGGTCTTCGTGCCCGTGCGTGAGGATGATTGCGGTGATGTGGTCGCGATACTCTTCCAGAAATTCAAAGTTAGGTATGGAAATATCAACGCCATAAGCGCTCTCTTCGGGAAAGCCCATACCCGCATCGAGAATGAGCATCTCATCCTCGTAGCGGACCGCCATGCAATTCATCCCAAACTCACCGATGCCGCCGAGCGGGATGATCTCTAAAACATTACTCACTTATCGTTGGTACCCTTGTCCGACTCCGCAGTCAGTGAATCGTAAACTCGACAGAGTCGAGCAGTATAGCACGAGCGGCGTCATTGCAGACGGGGGAACGGGCGTCTGTCGGCGTGCCCCGCATGGGTTAATGCTCAACCCTGGATCGGCTGGTTTTCCAACTTGTGGATATTCTATGCCGAACTTCTCGAATTGGACTGACAGAATCTCCTTTGTGTCCCGTCCACGAACACGGGTGAGGTGCCCCGGGCCACGCCTGACTTAGAGTAGAATAGCCGGGCTTTTGGCAATTCAACACCCTGAGGAAAACTATGCGCTCTATTCTTCTGCTGCTTCTGATCACGATTGCGCCGGCCGTCAGCCCGGCCGCGGCCCAAAAACGCAACCTCACCGAAAAAGATCTCTTCAGTTTTGTCTGGATTGCTGATCCACAGGTTGCACCCGACGGTTCTGCAGTGGCCTTTGTGAAAGTGACCGTGAATGAAAAGAAGGATGGGTACAACACTGCTATCTGGATTGTTTCCACCACCGGCGGCGACCCACGACAAGTAACGAATGGCAGCCGCGACGCTTTACCGCGCTGGTCACCGGATGGGAAGTACCTCGCCTTCGTGCGGGTCACAGAAAAAGACGGGCGACCGGAGCCGGGACAGTTATTTATGCTGTCTTTGGCCGGGGGCGAGTCATTCCAGTTTACCAACCTGCCCAGGGGGGTAGCGCAGCCCCAGTGGTCGCCCGATGGAAAGTCGATAGCATTTCTCAACGGCGCTACCGCTGCTGAAATTGCGAAGGCCAGGGACGTTAGTAACGCCTCGCCTTCGCCGAGCCCTTCACCCGCCAAGTCGGAGGAAGTGCACGAAAGCGATGTCCGCGTTATCACACGCGCAGTGTACCGCTCGAACGGTGCCGGATATCTTGATACAAAACACCCTCAGCACATCTGGGTTGTTTCCGCCCCAAACAGTGGTGACGATAAAGTCACGCCGCGGCAGTTAACCTCTGGTCGCTTTGACGACGGCGGTGTCACCTGGAACAGGGACAGCACAACGATTTATTTCACTTCCGATCACCGAGACGAGCCGTACTATGACCTGCCTCGTACTGACATCTACTCCATCGCGCTGAGTGGCGGTCAGCCGGAGCGTCTTACCTCGCTGGATATGGGCGCCGCAAACCTGGCCCTTAGCCCTGACGGGAAACAGTTCGCTTTCGTAGGTTCGGTTAATCAGCCGGTCAATTCTTACTCGCAACCTGACCTGTGGGTGATGGACGTCGCAGCCAATGCCCAGCCGAAAAATCTGACTAAAGACTTTGACTACGATGTCAGTTCGGGCGTTGGTGGTGATAATTCAGCGCCGCGGGGCGGCAGCGGCAATCCCCTGATCTGGACCGCCAACGGCCGGGCAATTGTGACCTTCTATGCCAAAGAGGGACGGGCAAATGTGGGGGAATTTGATGCGGCCAGCGGAAAAGAAACGGACCTTACCACCGGCAATCACGCAATTCTAAGTTTTCGCGCCACGCCAGGAGCATCAAGGTTCGCTTACTTAATGTCTACCCCCACGCGAATCGGAGATCTGTTTTGGGCAGAACAACCAGGCCGCGAAGCCAAGCCGCTAACGCACTTCAATGATGAGTTGTTTTCAAAACTAAATCTCACTGAACCGGAAGAGGTCTGGTATCAGAGCTTTGACGGCAAGCGCATACATGCCTGGATTCAGAAACCGCCTGATTTCGATCCGCAACGGAAATATCCGCTGATTCTGAATATTCACGGCGGCCCGCATACAGCTTATGGCTTCGTTTTCGATCATGAGTTCCAGTGGATGGCTGCCAAAGGTTATGTAGTGCTGTATCCAAATCCGCGCGGCAGCACCAGCTACGGCCAGGAATTTGGCAACATCATCCAGTACCACTATCCGGGCGACGACTATAAGGATTTGATGGCCGGCGTGGACGAGGTGATTAAGCGGGGATATATCGACCCGGCCAAGCTGGGTGTCACGGGCGGCAGCGGTGGTGGACTATTAACCAACTGGACGATTGGCCAAACTAATCGTTTCGCGGCTGCGGTTTCGCAACGCGACATCGCCAACTGGGCTGATTGGTGGTACACAGCGGACTTCACGCTTTTTCAACCAACCTGGTTCAAAGCGCCTCCGTTCGAAGATCCGGAAGATTACAAAGCGCGCTCGCCGCTCACGTACATCAAGAACGTCAAGACCCCTTTAATGTTGATTCTGGGAGAGGCAGACTATCGTACGCCGCCCACATCCGGTGGCGAAGAGATGTTTCGCGCCCTAAAGTATCGCAAGATACCGACGGTGATGGTGCGCTTTCCAAACGAGTCTCATGAATTATCGCGCTCGGGCCAGCCCTGGCACCGCGTTGAGCGACTACAACACATCCTCAGTTGGTTTGATCGCTGGTTGCTGGGCGTGCCGAAGCCTGAATATGAAATAGCGCAATAGTGCGTAATGTTTTTAGGTAAGACCAACTCTGTTGGTCGCTTCAAGCTTGAGAGGAGACTGAGAGCTACGACGAGTGCATTCTGCTTGCTGTTCGTGATTCTTCTCCACGCGTTGAGGTCTGTCCGGGTGATCAACTCCCCTCCTGGTCGACAAGGACAAGGCTTTTCGGCTATGTTTTCCGGCATGACCAGAAGGACATTTTGCGCTATAGGTCTGCTTTTCGCTTGCTCCGTAATCACCTCAGCCGCGCCGCAGACCATGCGACTTGACTATTACCACACCGGTAACGCGAAGCAGGAAATATTTAGTATCGACCGCGCTGTCATCGAGCCACTTCCCTGGCCCGGCGACATGGACCAAACGATCGACAATACAAATCTCGGCAAATACTTGTTTGAAGTTCGCGACGCGAAGACACAGCGACTGCTTTACTCGCGCGGCTTCGCTTCAATTTTCGGCGAGTGGGAGACGACCGACGAAGCCATCAACGTGATGCGCAGCTTTAGCGAGTCCTTGCGCTTCCCGGCGCCTGACGGCTCAGTAGACATACGGTTGAAGAAGCGTGACAAGCACAATGCCTGGATCGATCTCTGGTCGACTTCGCTCGATCCGCAGGGGATATTCGTGGATCGCTCCCGCCCGCCGGCACCCGCGCCGCTGATTGCGATCCAAAAGATGGGCGATCCGGCCACCAAGGTTGATTTTGTGATTCTCGGCGACGGCTACACTCGCGCCGAAACAAAAAAATTCGAGGCGGATGCCCGCCGGCTAACGGAAGTCTTGTTCTCCACCTCTCCATTCAAGGAACATCGCCGTGACTTTAACGTCTGGGCGCTTTGTCCACCGGCGAATGAGTCAGGAATCTCGCGACCTTCGACTGGTGTCTATCACGATTCGCCGCTGGGTACGACCTATGACGCTTTTGGCTCAGAGCGGTACGTGCTTTCCTTTGATAATCGCGCGCTACGCAAGGTAGCACAGTATGCACCTTACGAATTCATTGAGATTCTGGCCAACAATCGCACTTACGGCGGTGGCGGCATCTTTAATCTCTATAGCACGGTCGCCGCCGACAACGCTTTCGCTAATTACGTTTTTGTCCACGAGTTTGGCCACCACTTCGCCGGTCTGGCCGATGAGTACTACACGTCATCAGTCGCCTACGCAGCGGCGGCTGAGAGGGTGGAGCCCTGGGAGCCGAATGCCACTGCGCTATTAAGTGGCACGAGCGTCCCGCCCGCGGGCGACCCCAGGCAAGCTCAGGATGCGCGGGCTACTTTGAAATGGAAGGACCTGGTTTCTGCCGGCACTCCCATTCCCACACCCTGGAATAAAGAAACTTTTGAAGCGTACTCGCGCGAAATCCAAAAACGACGTGCTCAAATTCGCAAGGACAACCGTCCCGAAAGCGAGATGGAAGCCCTTTTTCGCGAAGAACTTGAACACGAGCAGTCGTTGTTCGCGAAAGAAAAGTATGCTGGTCACGTAGGCGCCTTCGAAGGCGCGATCTACGAAGCTAAGGGTTACTATCGACCGGAGGTCGATTGCATTATGTTTTCCCGCGCCGATCATTTTTGCGCCGTTTGTCGCCGGGCAATCGAAAAAATCATTGCACTCTACTCAAAGGGCTCAGGAGCGAACATCTCAGGCTAACCTCGTGAGGCTTGCGAGCATAAGAAATCCGTTTGCAGGCTCGTGCCCGTATATTCACGAGTAGAGGAGAGCCAATTAGCCATGTACAAGTATTTTGTTTGGATTTCAGCGATACTTCTTATGACGACTACATTTTCCTGCAGCCTTGCCAACGCTTCCGCAACCGTCATTCCGGACCCTGCTGTTCAGCTCCCGCTCGCAACGGTCCCCGGTCAAGAAACAGCCGTGCTCGCGGGCGGTTGCTTTTGGGGTATTGAAGCCGTCTTTGATCACGTGAAAGGTGTAACCAGCGCCAAATCAGGCTACTCGGGCGGGGCCGCGAGCACAGCCCAGTACGACAGGGTCAGCAGCGGCAGGACCGGGCATGCCGAAGCCGTCCAGGTCACCTTTGATCCGTCGCAAGTAAGCTACGGCCAACTGCTGAAGGTCTTCTTTTCCGTGGCCCATGATCCAACCGAACTGAACCGCCAGGGGCCTGACCATGGCACTCAATACCGCTCCGCGATTTTCTATGCCAATGAAGAACAGCGGCGCGTAGCGCTGGCCTATATAGACCAGTTGAACGAGGCGAAGGTCTTTCCGCGGCCAATAGTTACACAGGTCGTTCCGCTCGAGGCCTTTTACGAGGCGGAAAGCTATCATCAGGATTATCTGGCCCACCACCCTAACGAGCCGTACATCGTTATTAACGATTTGCCTAAGGTGGAGAATCTGCGCAAGCAGCTCCCTGAGTTGTACAAAACCAGGTAACAGAGCACTACAGGGCTCCGCTGCTGCTGTCGCCCTGACCGGATCGTCGCAAGGCCATCAGGCTTGCTGGCCCATCGCCGAGGCATCATGATCTGGGATCGCCTACCTACCATTCAGGCGCGTCGCGTTGTCCTCCGGAGGATCGAGGAGGAAGACGTCGACGCGCTGTATTCGATTTTCTCCAATCCCGATGTGATGCGGTACTGGAGTACCGAGCCGCTTGCCGACCGGGAGGCCGCCCTCGAACTGTTTCGTAGCATTAATGAAGGCTTCGAGCGACGCACCCTCTTGAAATGGGGTGTGGTGCGGCGCGCGGATAACCACCTCATGGGTACGGCAACCCTGGTCAATATCGAATTCACCCACCGGCGAGCGGAGGTTGGCTACGCGCTGGGCCGCGAGTACTGGGGCAATGGTTATATTCAGGAAGCTCTACACGCCTTGCTCGACTATTCCTTTGACACACTCAACCTGCATCGCATCGAAGCCGACGTCGATCCGCGCAATGCCGCTTCTATCCGCACTTTGGAGCGATTAGGGTTCGTTCGCGAAGGCTATCTGCGTGAGCGCTGGCAGGTAGGCGGAGCAATCTTCGACGGCTTGTTCTATGGCCTATTGCGCCCTGATTGGGAAAGGGCGCGCAGGGGCGAAGCGCGGGCCGATTATCCTGAGTCAGCTAGCTATTGACTTGCTGGTAAAGTTTGAGATAAAAAGCCGCGCAATCTACACCGCCCATGAGGGGGCGGTACGCTGGCCGTGATGATTGTCAGGCCGTCGCAGATAGTGGTGCGTCTAAACTTCGAGGATTCAATTAACGCGGTTAACCGCGACAAAATAAGAAGGAGACCTTAATGAAAACAGTAACGAAGTTGGCAGCAGTGGCCCTATGTGCAGCTACCACATTTTTTTCGGCAGCCGTAAATTCGCCAGCTCGAAATCTGTCTGGCCAGGAGACCCCAAGTGTTGATCGGCGCGAAAATCGGCAGTCGCGGCGCATTAGACACGGCGTGCGCAGCGGTTCCCTGACTCGACGCGAAACAAGGCATCTGGCCGCACAACAAGCCCGGATTCGGCGGCACGAACGACGAGTCAAAGCGGACGGCGTGGTGACGGCCCGCGAACGTGCAAGCCTGCAACGACAGGAGAATCGCGCCAGCCGGAACATCTATCGCAAGAAGCACAATAACCGAACTCGTTAGAACGGTTGGGTTACCTCTCCCCAGTCGCGAAAAAAATCAACGGAGGAGACGATGCAGAGAGTCTACAAGATATTCTTACTTGGCCTCTTGGTTTTTGGTCTGTTGGCGGTCGCTCAGCAAGGACATGCTCAGGGGACCGCCGGTGGCCGGTACTATACCAAGGCCGACGTCGAGCGCATCATCAAGCGCGTGGAAGAGAGCAGCGATTCTTTCCGCAAGGTGATGGATAAAACGCTCGACCGCAGCGCACTCGATGGGACCAACCGCGAAGACAACATTAACCAGCAGGTGAAGGAGTTGGAAAACGCGCTTGACAAGCTTCGCAAAGACTTCGATCGCGCCAACACCTGGGAAGAGACACGCGAGCAGGTTCAGCGTGTCATGAACGAAGCCGACGAGGTGAACGCCATCGTGCGACGAGGAAGGTGGCGCCGCGGCGGAGTGGTCAAGCGCGAGTGGGCCATGGTGCGATCTGACCTCAACAAGCTGGCGGGTGTTTACAACCTTCGTTTGCTGATTCCTTAAGAACGCTACTCGTTTCGGCCGCCGGAGGTTGTTGACCAACGGCAACGCGCTGGCGGCCGGCGCCAGGACTAAGCTCAATGACTCACCGAACAGCATTGGTCTGGCTTGTTTCGCTTGTCCTTTGTGTTGTCTGCGCCGGCAGCGTGCCCGCCCGGCCGGCAAATAGTCCGCAACCCGGGAATTCGATTCTATTCATCCGCCGGCAATACGCGATTATCAACAGGAACCAGGCGAAGTACCAGCGTGTTAAAAAAGAGCTGTCGGGTTTTTCCACTGAGGGTGGCGAGTTGACGGCCTATTTCGCTGGCCGCTCGATCATGAAAATCGTCGCCACCTATTACGGCGAATCCGGAAAGGCGCGGGAAGAGTATTATTACTGGGACGGCCAGTTGATTTTTGTCTTACGCAGAGAATTCGCCTACGACAAACCTCTGTCCGGAAAAGTCCTGCGCACGCGGGAACATCGCCTCTACTTTAACAAGCAGAAATTGATCAAATGGATCAGCGAAGATGGAAAGGACATTCCTCCAAACGAAACTGAATACCTGGAAGAACAAAACAAATATCTCCAGAGTTCAGCCGCATTCACGGAAGGCGCTCGCTCGTCGAACTCGAACATCACAGCGCCCGACTGAAACTCACTGAAGCTGACCGGCAAAGCATCCTGCGGCACCCAAATCCCCAAGAGGCAGTAACAGGCTCGCGCACGGTTGTACTCGCAGCGCTGGTCTGTCATACACTCAGGCGCGGACAGAAGAACGAGAAATGCCTGACTTGCTGGTAAATCTGCTGAAGCTCCCACCACTCGATCCCGTGCTCGACGAGATTGGGCGTGGAGAGATCACCGTGCGCCGGGCGCAGCCCTTTGAGATCACTCGCATTCGGTCCTTCATTGAACGAAACTTCAACCTCGCCTGGGCCGATGAGATAAGCGTGGGCCTGGCTGCGAAACCAGTTACTGTCTTCATCGCGATTCTGGAAAAGGAAGTGGTGGGCTTTGCCGCCTACGAATGTACACGGCGAGACTTCTTTGGTCCCATGGGAGTTTTGCCAAAAATGCAGGGGCGCGGCATCGGTCGAGCGCTTCTGCTGGCCTGCCTGTGGGGACTGCGCGAAATGGGTTATGTCTATGGCATTATCGGCGGCGTCGGGCCGGTAGAGTTTTACCAGAAAACGGTTGGAGCGGTCATGATTGCCGATAGTACTCCAGGAATTTACACCGATCTGCTGAAGTAATTGTCCGACAAGCTTCGGTCTCGCCAATGCGAGGAACCCCGACACCGCGCAGCGACGACCCATCGCTCGGCAAACGCCATGAACAAAGCGGAAGACCTACCCATTCAGAATGCCAGGCCCGTCTCAGCCCGGGTCCCCCCGGGCCCCAAAGGCCACCTCATACTCGGAGTGATGCCGGAGTTCAATAGCGATATCCTCGGATTCATCGAGCGACTCAAGGAATATGGCGACGTAGTGCGGGCGCGCTTCTTTTACGTCGATGCCTACTTCCTCTACGACCCGGACGACATCGAATACATCCTGTCGTCGAACGCGAAGAACTTCATCAAAGCGATGAGTTTGCGTTCAAACTTCTTCAGTCGATTGCTCGGCAATGGCCTGGTAACCAGCGAAGGTGAATTCTGGCGGCGGCAACGCCGCCTGGCCCAACCAGCTTTTCATCGACAACGCATCAGCGCCTACGGCGAGGTCATGGTGGCCTACACCGAGCGACTGATGGCGTCCTGGTTGGAAGAGGAAACGCGAGACATCCACCGTGACATGATGCGGCTGACGCTCGAGATCGTCGCCAGAACTCTATTTAACGCCGACGTGTCGGGCGACGCCGACCGAGTCGGCAGGATACTGACGGAGATCGTTAAGCCTTTTGCCTCACAAGCAACTTTGAAGTGGATTCTCGACAATCGGCTGCCCACCCCCGCCCATCTTCGTTTTCATCGCTCAGTCAAACAAATTGACGAGATTGTCTACCGCATAATCGCCGAGCGACGGGCGAGCGGACGTGACGAGGGCGACCTGCTCTCAATGTTGTTGCAGGCCCAGGACGAAGACGGCAGCCAAATGACCGACTCGCAACTGCGAGATGAAGTGATGACCTTGTTTCTGGCTGGGCATGAGACGACCGCACTCGCCCTTTCCTGGTCGTGGTATTTGCTTGGCCTCAATCCGAAAACGGAACAAAAATTCCATGCGGAACTCGATCAGGTGCTGGCGGGCCGCAAGCCGACTTTCGCAGATTTGTCCAACCTGAAATATACGGAAAAAATCGTCAAGGAATCGATGCGTTTGTATCCGCCTGCCTTCGGAGTTGGCCGCGAAGCAATCAACGATTGCGGGATTGGCGGCTTTCGCATTCCCGCAAAAGCCCAGGTGTTTGCCTTTCAATGGGTGACGCAGCGGGATCCTCGCTACTTTGAAGAGCCCGACGAGTTTGATCCGGATCGCTGGACTGAGGAGTTGCTTGCCAAACTTCCAAAATACGCCTACTTCCCTTTTGGCGGTGGTCCGCGCGCCTGCATCGGCAACACGTTTGCGATGATGGAAATCGTTCTTGTGCTCGCCACCATCGGGCAGAAATTTCGCCTGAAGCTAACGACCGATCTCAAGGTTGAGATCCTGGCCGCGATGTCTTTGCGTCCGAAGGATGGAATTAGGGTCAGTTTGCAGAAACGCTGACTCCAAAGCCCCGGAACTCATTGACTATCCAGGATGCCAGGTATATCTTGCCAGCCAAGTAATTGAATCTTGAGCTCGCATCCAACCGTCTCGTGACGTGTCGTCCCGGTCATACTCGAGATGCCCAGTTATGACTGACTCCGCTGCACGGACCAATGGACCCATTCCTGACCCTTTTGAATTTCTTTTAGGAGGTAGAAAACCCCATGTCAAAGTTGTCCTTGAAAGTTCTGCCCGTTCTGGCGCTACTGGTCAGTTGCATAGTACTTCCCCTGCCGAAGGCCACCGCTCAACAGGGCGAGGGCGATCCGGCGGTACTGGCACGGATGCAGCAAATAAATGACTCGTTGCGATCGATGGGACTAAATGTTGCGGTTGAGGAAATCCATTTCATCACCATCGGACAGGGCAGACCGAGCAATCGCATCCATCAATCCGGGCTGCGCTGGGTTGCAAACGATCCCCGCCGCCTCGCGGATGGGGAGAACATAACCTACCTGGCGGATCAAAGTGACGGTGCGACCACCAGTGGCCTGAGTTCTGCGCAAACGGAAGCTGCGCTTGATTCAGCTTTGGCTACGTGGGACACGGATAAGTGTCTCAAAAAAGTTGATATCGTTAAGCGTGCTGATTCCGGTGCCGACCCTGACATCTTCGACTTCTTTTTCGGGTTTGGCGGTCTTGGAAACCCGTTTTTGGCAGACGTAGTGGAAGCCGGCTGGCTGCCCAAAGCGTATTTTGACGCGGTCGGCGGACCGGGTGGCGGTAATGGCATTCTTGCGTTCTCGGTTAGTTTTATCTTTGTCGATGGCAGCGGAAATCCAACTGACATCAATGGTGATAACTACCTCGACACTGCTTTGAACGAGGTCTACTACAACGACAACTTCGGCAGCCCGGGTCCCCGGCTGGGAAATCCCTGGGGGATAAATATTGGGCTACCTGGAATTGATGTTGAGACAGTGGGCTTGCACGAGAATGGGCACTCGCTGGGTCTCGGACACTTTGGCCCACCTCCCAATGCGGTGATGAATCCAATCTATGCCGGGATTCGGCAAGCTCCCCTGGCAACCGACGCTGCGGGAATGTGTGCGGTTTGGGCTTCGTGGCCCAAGTAGTTTCTGGGTTCCATTTATAGAGAAAGGGCTGGCACCGATTGCCAGCCTTTCTTTTAATCTGACTGGCTCCTATTTCCCTGGGCCCAGACCTTAGCGGGCGGGATCACCAGGTCGCGCTCTTGACATCCCTTCACCTGGCGCAGTCAAGCGCTGGCAAGCTGCCGGATTCCTGGGTGTTACTTGCGGGATGAGGCAAAAAAGCGCTACTGAAGCAGGCGCGAAAAGCAAGACCATTCTGATAGCGTGAGGGTTTCCGCCCGGCGTTGCAGGTCGATCCCGGCTTCGCACAGAACAATGCTCGCCCCTCCGTGCCTTTTGATTAATTCCTGCAATGCCTCTGGAGCGTTTCGGAGGTTATTCAAAATCGTCTTTCGTTTCTGAGCGAAGCCGGCGCTGACAATGCCGCGGAAAAGTGCTTCATTAACTGTCTCAAGTCGGACCGCCGGCCGGACCCGCAAACGAATTACGCTGCTCCAAACCTTCGGCGCCGGGCGAAAAGCTCCAGGGGCGACGTCGAAAAGTTTTTCTGTTTCACAATACGCCTCAACAAGTACGCTCAGGTAGCCGCGCTCGGGTGAACCGGCGGCGGCTGTGATGCGCTCAACCACTTCGCGCTGCAGCATCAAAACCATTTCCGTAATGCAGGAGCGCTGCTCGATCAGCCGTTGCAGGATGGCTGTGGAAATATTGTAAGGAAGGTTGGCCACTACTCGAGCCTGGGTCGCCGGTCGTATTATGTCGCAGAAATCCGTGACCAGCGCATCGCCCTGAACCAGGGTAAAATTAGCGAACGAACTATACTTCTCGACCAGAGCCGGCCCGAGATGTCGATCAAATTCAATCGCAACCACGCTCCCGGCCTCATTGACCAGGCGCG
>Ga0209798_10000140_pt1 | contig 39642 bp, 35 predicted proteins | sample DOMMetBare3Fresh_FD_187475 | JGI IMG/M metagenome (GOLD analysis project Ga0209798, IMG submission 187475) | Wetland sediment microbial communities from St. Louis River estuary, USA, under dissolved organic matter induced mercury methylation -... | ecosystem: Environmental > Aquatic >...
CACGCCGCCTAGGGCGCTGAAGGGGATACTTCAGGTGCTTGAGGTAAGTTTGTGAAGTAATATCAAACACATATAATCACGCGACATCGTGTCGCGAACAACGCCATAAGCCTGACCAGCGGAACGAAGTGGAGACTGGTCGTGGCGCAAGTTGGACATTGCCTCTCCCGCGCCTTTCATGAAAGAACAAAGGCGGCCGATTGGCCGCCTTGTGTGTTAAATATTGGTTTCAGTAATCAGGCATATTGCCGTGCAGCCAGATAATCCTCCTCGGCAAAGTCGCGAAGATACTCATCCGTTCCCGAGGCAAGCCCAACATACCACAAATCCTGATGCTGTTCCTCGGACAAATCAGACAGTTCCTGATTCACATCGATTCGTGGTGGACGGCCTTTCTCCTCGGTGATGATTGCCGGCAAAAGCTCAGGGTAGAGTTTCTTTTCCAATGCCCAATTCTGCTCACCTTTTCCGGCGCGGGCAAGGGCACGCAATCGATGGAGTCGCAACACGCCGTCGCCAGCATAACGTTCCCAACAACCGTCAAACCACTCGGCTGCTGCCTGCCAGCCATGTTCTGCACTGAGTAGTAAGCCTTGTTCGATCAATTTAGCGCTGCCATCCCTCAGATTATCCAATTCAGTACGCGCTCTCTCCAAGCCGCCATTGCAGCTTCGTCGCCAAAGGCTTGCTCGCCCCAATGCCGGTGCCTGACCGATATCAATGCCTGTAATGTCGACAAGGGCGCTCAAATCACCACCAAGAGCCTCGAAAGGCGTCTGCAAAGTTCTCGGTTTAAGAACTGCGCCATCAATGGCACGCTGTAGGCGCTGGCGCACCTGTGCCAGCTTGCGCTGGCTCATGTCATTATTTGCTGTAACCTGTTCTGCCTTTTGCAAGGCTTTTTCGGCTTCAGTCAGCCGGCCTTGTTCAATTAAGATATCAGTGATGACGCTTGCTGCAATGTGATCATTTTGGAACTTCATCTGTGCTTCGTTGTACACTTCTAGCGCTTTTTCAGGCTGCCCAGTTATACGCAGTGCATGCCCAAGATCATGCCAACAAACATCGCTACTAGGGAACAACTGAATCGCTTGCCGGTACACCATTTCGCCCAGATCGGCCTGATTGTGTACGATCAAAGCGTGGCCAAGTTGCGAGTGCGTAAATGAGTCTTGCGGAAACCGCCTCCGTGCTGCCCAATAAACCGCTTCCGCCCGTCGCCAGTCCCCTTCTTTTTCTAAAGCACGGGCTAGCAGAGTCCAAGCGTGATGATTATTTGGCTCCCACCTAACGGCTTCGTGAGCCAACTCCCGTGCCCACGTTTGATCAAACTCAAGTAACCGATCCCCGACATTACAAAAACTACGCACAAGATAAAAGCTGTCGCCACTCTCTTGGGCATAGAGTCGATGGTGATCAAAATAAGCGGAAAGCGCTGCTTTCGCACCCTGAAAATCAGACGCAATCCGCAACAACAGTTTGTTGCGCTCATCCTGGCCAGGTGGTGAAAGTACACCTTTGGCTGATGTAAATTTATGACTTTGCCGCGTCACGGGATAACGTTGATCCAGCAAGTTGCTCAGATCCCTTGAGATTTCCCGAATCTCGACGACTTCGCGAAACCGGCGGCTCCAGGCATCCTTGCTCATGGGGTATACGGCAGCAAGGAAATCCAGTTCCTCCAACCAAGGCTTTCCCTTCTTGTCACCAAGACGGATAAGCGTTTCTCCATAATCCACCAAGCCACGCAGCAGTGCCCTGGGCAGACTATGCTCCACCGCGCCTTGGTCGTCGACAGGCATCAGACGCAGCCCCACGAGCGCATGAGCAACATGCTGTTCGGGCCTTCCCCTACGAATCACGTCATGCCAGAGAAACAAGAGACTACGGTCGGATTGATAATGGGCCAAGGCAACCAGCAGCGCGCCTTCTGGATCGCGGCTGGCCCCAAGGTAGAAGCTGCGCAACCAAGCGCGTAACTCCGCCGGTCGGGCGGCGCACCACACACGGCAGCCGGAAAGGGGTACCCCTTGAACGGCACGAAACGCCTCAACAAGGGCATCGGCGTAACGTTTAGGACTCAGCCCTTCTGGTAACGGCGTTCCCATCCGCTCGACCAACCAGGACTGCATGGCACTATCTGCGGCAGGTATCTGTTCCTGGCTGAGCATCTGTGCCAAGGCATCCGCCGGACGGGCGCGCTCGAACTGCCCCAGATTCATCCGGCCGGTCAACAGACCATCAAGTGCCGCAAGCGGATCAGCGACAAACTTTTTCTGCCAGCGCTCCACACCCGCGCTTACGATAACGGAACTCATGGCGTGCTCCTGACAACACCGGCACCAAAATCATCACGGCCGCTGTACAAGCGAATCCATGGCAGATGAAAGGAGCGTGCCCGGCCTATATCCATGGTGACCGGGTTGGCGATGACGCCGAATTTGAAGAAATGATCCGGCTTATAATCTATGCGGGGATGCAGCAGTTCAGCACCCATTGCATAATCGTTTTCGACCGAGACCGGTGTGAGGTTCACCGTATGGCCGTAGTAGGGATTCTCTGCCTTGTCGGTCGGTATGGGACTGGGATAAAAATAATGGTTCATGTCACCGTCCAGTACCGTGGGAATGGCAGGGTAGCCGGCACCTGCGAGGCTATCCAAGACTTCTTGCACAGTGTAGCGCATCAGGATGACCTCTATCGGACCGCTGGCGGAACCTGGCGAGTAATGTCCAAGTCCCAGATGGTCGCGCAACCGCTCCGCCCAATTGGGATTGCCATCACTGATAATGTCTTCAACTTCCAATTCAGTGGTTGCGAACAAAGGACGCTTGTCACGGTCCGTGTTCCAGATAGAGGCGACCCGTTCCAGAAACGCTTCCGAAGCACCTCTGACGCCTCGTTGATACTCATCGATATGGTAACGCAGCTTCTCTGCTTCAACACCAGCCAAACTACACGGCCAGCTTGCCCGCTCCACTCGTACCAGATAAATTCTGGGGTCTATGAGACGCAAACGATTTACATCATTCTCCGGACAGAATGTCCACGGCTGCCCAGATTCAGTCATACTGATCCGGATTTCTTCGGAGGTGAAATTTTTGTGACCATCCTGCCAATCGTCTAGTTCAAGTATTGCTGAAGAGCCCAAACGGCGAGAATACAAGGCCATGCCATCGACTGGAGGACGCTCATCCAACAGAAAATTTTCGATCAGGGCCTGTTCTTCGCTATCGACAGCCGGATCGGCAAGGCGGTGGGTTGTATATGCAGCCAAGTTTGGCAGGTGGCTCAAGTCCATTTATAAGGGCTCCACCAGAGGAGAAGTTCACAGCAACAGAGAGCCTACACGTAAGGTGTAATTATCTCTATAAATTCAACTAAGTCAATGTAATTTTCTGGCCATGGGAGGTGTGCCCTGCAGCCTCCCCTTTTAACGACATCTATTGGAAAAGAGAGTTGGCCTTTTCATTTCCTCGTTTCTTGTGTTCAACTTGTTATTGACCGGTTAGAATAAGCATCTACATATATAAACAAGCATCTACCCGTAGATAAAAGCATCTACAAATAGATACCTATGAAGTATATACATATAGACGCTTTTTCGGTTTCCCACCGTTATCCTTTTCATCTGCTTGTATATGCTTTTCTAACTGCGTACCGGCAACCTTACCATACTGAACAAACCAGAGTTGCTTCTCCGGATTCCACCGACCTCCAGCAGCTTTTGCCTGTGCGCGCAATTCTTTTTCATATCCTTCAATGTGAAGCGGAACCAGACTGTCTGCTGCGAACCGTTGCGGTGGTGGAGTCCAGTCAGTTTTGTCCACAATCAGCTCCACCGTCTTCAAGCGTTGACGCGATTCTGCATCATACCGAAAACGGACACAAACCAAAGCATCACCGTACTTTTCGGTAAGCCTTTTAGTACCCTTCTGCCCTGGTTTTAGAATCAATCGTGTTTTCATATAGTTCTACGATTGTTTACCGGCATTTAATGTTTGCATAACATAATTCCATAAAACAGTAAATGCATTTAATTTTAACCACCTACAGCATTATTATGCGCCTTCGAACGAATATAATTAAACGCCTCTGCCTCTGTCATATATGACGATTTTTTGCGTGATGTATGACGTCTTTCGTTCCATTGCATCTATGAGGCGAGTCAGGTGGCGTACTTTTTCCGTGAGGTGCGAGGAGTAATAATTTTCTGTGGGCAGCGGGGTGAGTTTGCAATTAGCTTCGATGGTGGTAATACGTGGAATCAGGAGTCGCTCGGCGATCAGGTGCCTGCCCAGCATTTCTATGGTGAGAACAACAGGATTATGGTGATCGATCAGTATGTAATCGCTCTCAAATAACTGTGAGCCTGCCACGCTGCTGTTGACGATTTGTTGACGATACAGAATGTCGGACAATGTAAAACGATGTACAACGTAGTGATATCGCGTTGACGGTTTTACGGCTGAAATAACGAAAGGGTTACAGTTTTTGGCTGTAACCCTTTGTTTTTATTGGTGCGCCCTGTAGGACTCGAACCTACGACCTACGGCTTAGAAGGCCGTTGCTCTATCCAGCTGAGCTAAGAGCGCATAACGGTGATGTGGATCAAAAAGGATATTCTGTATAACACAGAAACTTTGAGTTGTCGAGATTGTTGTGACGTCAGAAGGTATATTATTTTACAGCATAACTTTCACAATAATCATCTATCATACTGATATATTCGGTCATTATTTTTTTTGCAAATCGATATAGCGCTTGATGGCATTTTCGAATATTTCTTCGATTTCATTTTTGGGACGATTTTGTGAGTAGTTACGGAAATAATTGATCGACATGACCAATAACGACAACAGCAACAGCCCGATCACAATCAATTTCATCCGGGAGTAGCGATCAAGCGCTTCATCACCGGCTGCGAGGTTTTTCCCATGCCCATCCCTGAACAGGTAGGTTTCACGCAGTTGACGAATACGCTTGAGCTGGATATTGGAGATATGGCTGACGATCGAATCACGGTCAACTTCGTCGATAAAGACAAACTGTAAGCCGGTGTTGAAATAGCCGCTCTCCACTCCTCCCGATTGGAGCGGATGGGCAAAGATAACCCGCGCCACCGCATCGACTATCCGGCGTGGTGTGGGGACCAGTATTTCAAGCAGTATGTATTCCTTCTCAGCAAATCCCTGCCGGGTGATCACCCGCATTCCGCCACCACTGATGTTGGCGGCCAGCGGAATTATGGTATCCCATTCCGTATCTTCATCATCTTCTTCATGTTCCAACAGTTTTTCATCGGGTAATCTAGCCGCTCCCCCCATGTAGGTACTGTCCCACCGCTTCTGGCGGCGCTGCTGTTCGTTCGCCAGCCGGGCTAGACGACGCAGTGACCATTCCTTTTCCAGTATGTCAGGATGCTGCTCATGGGTCAGGTAATACTTGATCGGCAAAAAAGCATCAATACGGTAAAATTCCCGTAATTCATCGGAAACAACTTCACCGATCAAACGGAGCAAGAGTTGTTTTGCATCCCCTTCACTGACAATGATGGCACGACAGGAATAACCGTTATCATCCTTGCCGCCACGAATCTCCAGGATCTGGCCGACATTCAATTTGACGTTAACCGGCAGCTGATCACGGGAAAGCTGTAACCAGATCAGATCTTCATCAAGCTCTTCAATGAAAGCCCAATCGCGGAAAACCTCGGCATTGTGAAGCGGAATACCGACCCCAACCCGCATACCGCCTGCAAAATAAGAGGCATAGTTTTGTTGATCGCTCATCAGTGGTTAGTTTGCCTGGTGTGATTGGGTGACTGTGCGGTTGAGAGCTTCCAGCAGGTCTTCAATGGACAGCAGATGCACCGACGCTCCATGTTCAAGCGTTTCGAGATCGGCAATCTGGCATTCATAACAATCAAGCTTGAATTGTTTGAAAATAGGGAGTGTCTGGGGAAACTTCCGGAGGATATCGGCAATAAACATATCACGAGTAATCATCATGGTATTCACCTGGGCCCGTTGGATTGCCATACGTAAACCAGCGGGGACGAGCCGGCTGATCGGTTCGTCCCCGCTGAACTGCATTTATTTCAGATTCTTGATCGCTTCTTCGATACGATCCATTCCCTTGGCAATATTTTCAAGGCTGATGGCGTAGGAAAGACGGGCATAACGGTCATCACCAAAGGCAACCCCCGGAACCAGCGCTACTTTGGCATCTTCCAGCAGATAGGCGGCAAATTCGGTGGAATTCTCGATTTTTTTGCCGGATGGAGTTGACTTGCCGTAGACGCCGGAGAAATTGGGGAATACATAGAATGCGCCGTTTGATTTGAAACAGGTTACACCCGGCATGGCGTTCAAACGATCCACAATGTAGGTGCGGCGTTTTTCAAATTCAACACACATGGCTGCGACCGCATCCTGGGAACCGTTCAGCGCTTCTACCGAGGCTTTCTGGGCAATGGAAGAGGCATTGGACGTTGACTGGGACTGCATTTTGTTCATGGCAGCCATCAGTTCTTTCGGTCCGCAGGCATAGCCGATACGCCAGCCGGTCATGGCATAGGTCTTGGAAACCCCGTTGACCACGATGGTACGGTTCTTCAGCTCTGGCACCACCTGGGCAATGTTGTAAAAGGAGAGTCCGTCATAGATCAGGCGCTCATAGATATCATCAGCTACAACCATCACGTGCTCGAATTTGAGCAGTACCTGACCGAGTGCCGCCAACTCTTCCTTGCTGTAGGTTGAGCCGGTCGGATTACAGGGTGAATTGAGAATCAGGTATCTGGTTTTGGGTGTAATGGCTGCCTCAAGTTGCGCAGGAGTAATTTTGAAACCGGTGCTTTCGTCAGCCATGATGAACACCGGGGTACCGCCAGCCAGCATAATCTGGTCGGGATAGGAAACCCAGTACGGACCGGGAATGATGACTTCATCACCTTCCTGAATCAGAGCCTGGGAGATATTGTACAATGTGTGTTTGGCGCCGCAGGCAACCGAAATTTCGTCACGGGTATATTCCAGGCCATGATCCCGCTTCATCTTGGCAATAATGGCGTCCTTGAGATCATCGGCACCAGCAACCGGCATATAGCGGGTAAAACCGGCATCGATTGCTTTTTTTCCTGCTTCACGAATATTAACCGGCGTATCGAAGTCAGGTTCACCGGCGCCAAAACCGATAACATCGATACCCTGGGCTTTGAGTGCTTTTGCCTTGGCATCGATTGCCAGGGTTGGGGATGGCTGAATCTTGTTGACGCGATCTGCGAGTTTCATTGAATTTCCTCCTTGAGATTTAGGGCGTGGTGTGCCGTTAGGACTGGCTGGTAGATTTATTCAGGTAATTTGTATTTGGCGCGGAGCGCCCGTTTCACTTCAGCTGGCACAAAGCCATCAATATTTCCATTCAGTGAGCAGACTTCCTTGACTATTGACGACGAAAGGTAACCGTACTGCACCGAGGTCATCATGAACATGGTTTCAATCTCACAACTGATGCTGCTGTTCATCTGGGCAATCTGAAATTCGTATTCAAAATCCGAGATGGCGCGCAAGCCACGGATGATCACATGGGCATTGCGGGAAGCGACGTAATTTATCAGAAGACCGGTAAAAGTGTCAACCGAGACCCTCGGTTCATCACGCAACACCGTTTGAATCAGTTCGACTCGTTCCTCGCTGCTGAAGAGTGAGTTTTTCTGAGAGTTACGGGCAACGGCAACGATAATTTCATCAAAGATCGTCAGGCTACGTTTGATGATATCAAGATGCCCATAGGTGATCGGATCAAACGAACCGGGGTAAATGGCAACCTTTTTCATCACTGTTCCCTCATATAAAATTCCAGTGCCGTATCACCGTACACTCGCCGGTCAACCCGCACCAACGGCATGGCGGCATCGTCAGCCGATTCGGATTTGGAAGAGCATTCCACCACCACCACGCCAGAGAATGTGACGCCCTGGCAAGCGGCAATTTTCTGCAGCACCGGCTGATATAATCCGCCGGCATAGGGAGGGTCAAAAAAAATCAGGTCAAACGGTCCCAAGCGGGAAACGACCCTTTCCAGAACCGTACGCACATCACCTTGAACCAGCTCGGCTTTGGCGCGCATTCCGCTCGTGCAGAGATTGCGCTCCAGCACCGGCACCACCGTGCGATCATGTTCGATACTGCAACAGAAAGCAGCGCCACGACTGAGCGCCTCGATTCCAAGGGCGCCGGTTCCGGCACAGAGATCCAGAACCCGGGCATCCGCCACTCCCCAACGACTGACAAGAATACTAAAGAGCGCTTCTTTCACCCGGTCGGCAGTCGGACGGGTCTGCATGCCAGGGGGGGAAGCGAGCCGCATACCCCGGGCAGTTCCTGCTATGACTCGCACGTTTTCCCCTTTTTTTATCAGCGAAAGTTGTCGGAAAGCTACCGTAAAAGAGGCTTTGCGTCAAGCAGGAAGCAGGTGACGCCATGCTTTTTAGTCAGACTAAAAGCAAGTCAAGGGATATCCTTTATTTTTTGAATACACTATGTTATATAATAACTACGAAATTACACTCTTAATAAAACAAAAGGATGCACCCATGAACAGATTATACGATGTCATCATTGTTGGTGGCGGCCCCGCCGGCCTGGCAACCGCCTATCTGTGCCACAAGCATCAGCTTTCCTATCTGGTGCTCGAAACGGGCAAAGCAATTTTCCAGGGGATCGCCAACACCTATCCGGAAGGGAAACTGGTCTACCCGTCACGCCCCAAGGATGCGCCGGAACCGTTTATGGTGGATGAACTGCGCCCTCCTGACAAACCGGTGACCGTGGAAAGTTACCTGCAATACGTCCAGCATTTCGTCCAGCACGAAAATTTGAATGTCCAGACCGACACCACCCTGGACGACATTAAAACCGAGCGGGACTCCCTGCAACTCATGACCTCAAAAGGGAGTTTCAGGGCAAAACAGGTAGTTCTGGCATTTGGCAGCAACATGCCACGTGAATTATCCGTGTACGGTGACGCCAAAATGGTTGCCAAAAATGTGGAAGACCCGACCAAATACGTGGGGAAGAAGACCATGGTGATCGGTGGTGGTAACACCGCCGCCGATGTGGTGATTGCCATCCTGAAAGCCAAACGTGAAGTCAATGATGCCCAACCGGTTTACTGGGCCCATCAATCGGAAAAATTCGACGTCAACAAGGAAACTGCCCAGCGCCTGGGGGAGGAAATCCTGTTGGGGGGGAATATCCGCCTGTTACCCGGCGCCATGCCCCGCATCGGTGAGGTTGATCAATACGGAGTCGAACGGCTGGTGATCAGAATCAACGAATTCAAACAATCGGACGGAATTGACCTTTACCATGGCATGAGTTTTCCCATGGAAAACATCATCGCCTGCATCGGTTCCCAGGGACCAATGCCAATCTTTGATAAATTCGGCATTCAGATGATCGCCTGCGCTGCCGGTGTCTGCAAGATCGCCAAAGATGGTGAGCGGCTGGTGATGCTGACCTCGGATTTTGAATCGACCCGCAAGGGAATCTACGTAATTGGTGGCGCCATCTCTCCCTCCTACATGAAAATCAGTGGTGGAGCGATTGCCGAAGAAAAACATCCCAACCTGATCTACACTGCCATCAACGATGCCTACCACGTGGTTGAAGCGATTCGCAGCAAAATTGCAACCGCCAATTCTTAAACCCGGCATATCAAAACAGGGGCGCTGAAATTTTCAGCGCCCTCCCCCCTTGAAAATCTTCTTCACCATCATTATGTTGCTACCACTCTACAACAATCCAAGGAGGCGTTTGTTTTATGTCCAAAACTACCAAGCAGTTTCAGACCGAGGTGCAACAGCTACTTGATCTGGTTATCCACTCACTCTATTCCAACCGCGATATCTTTCTGCGCGAGCTGATCTCCAATGCCTCGGACGCCATTGACAAGGTTCGTTTTGAATCACATTCGGACGAAAATTTACTGGAAGGGAACAGCGACTGGAAAATCAAGCTGATCCCGAACAAAGACGCCGGTACCCTCACGATTATCGACAACGGCATTGGCATGAACCAGGCCGAAGTTGAAGAAAACATCGGCACCATCGCCCGCTCCGGCACCAAAGCGTTCATGCAATCGCTGAAGGATAAAGCAGCCAGCAACAATCCCGAATTGATCGGGCAGTTCGGGGTTGGCTTCTACGCTTCTTTCATGGTGGCTGACCGGGTAACCCTGGAAACCAGAAAAGCAGGCTCTCCCGACCATGGCTGCCGTTGGGAATCAACCGGCGATGGCTCCTACACGGTTGAATCATGCAGCCGCCCGGTACGTGGCACCGAAATCACCCTCCATCTGAAAGATGAGTTCAAAACCTACCTGGACGAGTGGAAAATTCGTTCTATCATCAAAAAATACTCCGATTACATCCAGTATCCGGTAGCCATGGACATCACCCGCACCGAAACACCCAAGGATGTGGATGGCAAAGAGATCGAAGGCGCCGGCACCATCGACAAGACCGAGGAGCAGACGCTCAACTCCATGAAAGCGATCTGGGCGCGCCCGAAAAACGATGTTACCGAAGAAGAGTACACCGAATTCTACAAACACGTTTCCCACGATTTTGAAGCGCCGTTCAAAACGATTCATTTTTCCGCCGAAGGAACCAGTGAATTCAAGGCGCTGCTCTATCTTCCGGCCAAGAAACCGTTCGACATGTTCATGGCTGACCGCAAGAAAGGACTCCAGCTCTACGTCAAACGGGTCTTCATCACCGACAACTGTGAAGAACTGATTCCCGACTACCTCCGTTTTGTCAAAGGGGTGGTCGATTCCAGCGATCTGCCGTTGAACGTATCCCGAGAGCTTTTGCAGGAAGACGTGCAGATCAAACGGATCCAGAAGGGGTTGGTTAACAAGGTTCTTGCGACCTTGTCAGAGGTGAAGGAAAAAGAGTTCGATGGTTATGTGAAGTTCTGGAAAGAGTTCGGGCAGGTGATCAAGGAAGGGATTCACTTTGATTACGCCAACAAGGAAAAACTGCAGGAGCTGGTGCTGTTTGAAAGCACTGCCACCGAAAACGGCGCCTACGTCTCCTTGAAAGAGTACGTCGGCCGCATGCCGGAAAGTCAGAAAGAAATTTACTACATCACCGGCCATAGCCGTGAGACCCTGGAACAATCACCCCACCTGGAAGCGTTCCGTGCCAAAGGGTATGAAGTCCTGTTCATGACCGATCCGGTTGACGAATGGGTGGTACAGGCTCTGACCGAATATGATGAGAAACATCTCAAAGCAGTTGACCGCGGCGATGTCAGCCTGGACAGCGATGAAGAAAAACAGGAAAAAGAGAAAAAACGTGAGGAAGCGCAGAAAGAATTCTCCGACCTGATTTCGGTTATTTCCGACCGGCTGAAAGACAAGGTCAAGGAAGTACGCTTCAGTAACCGCCTGACTGACAGCGCCTGTTGTCTGGTGGCTGAAGAATTCGGCATGAACGCCAACATGGAACGGATCATGAAAGCTATGAATCAGGCCGTGCCGGAGTCCAAGCGGGTGCTGGAACTCAACCCGGATCACGCCATCCTGAAAGCGATGTCCGGCATCTATCTGGCCGACAAAAATGCACCGTTACTGGCCGATTATGCCGACCTGCTCTACGATCAGGCGCTGCTCACCGAAGGCACGCCGATCAAGGATCCACTCCGCTTCACCCGCCTGATCAGCGATCTGATGGTCAAGGCCGCCGGTAAATAGCAGTAACGTAAATAACAGCGGATAAGTTTCCGTGTTGTTGCTGATACGACAAACAGCCTTTCGTCCACGTGCGAGAGGCTGTTTTTTTGTGGATCTATTTTCCCCGATCCAATTGTTACAGGTAGGTAAATTATTATGGCAACCCTTGCAATCCAGCAGAGGAGGTCTATAGTTTATCTTTATCTCTAACTAAAGGAGACGAACATGATTTTATACGTACTACGACACGCTGAAGCAATCGATGGCAATGACACACTTCCCGATCAATGGCGCTATCTGACGGAGCAAGGAAGAGCAGTGGCTGACAAGACCGGCTCGCGGATTGCCAAATCCGGTCCCAAACCGCGCCTGACGATTACCAGTCCCTTGACACGTGCAGTTCAGACTGCTGAAATTGCTGCCCGGCATGCCTGCCGCAAAAATGTAATCGTCACCAGTGAACTCCTTGTGCCGGGAAGCGATCCAGCTCCCTTGATTTCGTACCTGCAGAACTGCCAGAATCAGCAGCGAATACTGCTGGTCGGGCATGAACCGCAACTGGGTGGGGTGGTGGCGGCTTTATTGCACCGTGACACGACAACTATCCCGCTCAAAAAAGGGAGCTGTGTTGCCTTGGAGTATGACCCGGCCAAACAGGGGAAACCGGCCGTTTTTCTCTGGTACCTGCTTCCTGGCAAAAAGAGAGTCACCTCACTCAAAAAAGCATTTCCGCGGCATATCGTTTAGAACAGGGACAGCCATGATTGAATCAACACTTCCCAACACCGTAACAATTCTGGAGCGCTCCCGGGATATAGTGATTACCCGATGGAATGATCTGCTTGACTTACGGAAAAGCGGACTGAACAGCTTCGATCTGGATGAGATCCATGACCTGCGGGTCGCCTCCCGCCGTTTCAGAGCAACCCTGGAGCTGTTTTATCCTTTTATACCCAACGCTACCAGAACCGAACTGAAGCAAAACGTCCGTCAGCTCACCAGAATACTCGGCGACCTGCGCAACATCGATGAAGCAGCTCTTTTTTTTCAGCAGCACCCCCCCACCGGCATTTCAGCAGACAGACTCAACCGGTTATGGCAGGATCTACGTGAGAAGGAATTAAAGCAGGTCAAAAAAACGGTACGTTCCTTTGATGTGAGAAAACTGGGACGGATGGTACGGAAAGCTCTCAACGGATTACATCAGAAAAACATGCCAAGGGAACAGCGCAGCTCGCTGATCCCCTATTTTTCCGACCTCTCCATCCGGCACTATCTGCAGATCCAGCGGTTGCTGTCAGCTTCAACTGCACCGGATGATCGATCCGAACGCCATGCCGCGCGGATCGCCATCAAAAAATGGCGCTATTTCCTGGAAACGGTGATACCGATCCTGGGTCAGGATTATTCCCTGATCCTGGGACTACTCAAGGAATACCAGACCCTGCTGGGGAGCATGAATGATATTGTGGAATTTGGGAAGTTGGCTGAAAAACTCAGTTTATCTGCTGGCGAGCAAGCTGCTGTCGCCGCAACCCTGGCAACCGAAGAGTCCCGCCTGCTGGAAAACTACCGGGCGATGCTTGGGCAGACTCCCCTCCCCTACAGTTTTTCACTCTGAACTCATTCAGGCGCACGAGGGACTACACGTTCCTGACATGTGAACACGACTGCCAATACTTAGATATGCTCCAGCAGATACCGGACGCCCCGCAACAGGTCGTCACACACCACCCTGTCCGGCGGCAGATTGAGTTCCTCTTCTGCCCCGTAGCCGGTTCTCACCAGGATCGAGCTGCATCCGGCCCGCTCTCCTGCCTGCAGGTCAATCAATTTATCACCAATCATCCATGATTGTTCCAGGTCGATTTCAAACCGGCGAGCCGCTTCCCGCAACATGCCGGGGTGCGGCTTACGGCAGTTGCACGGCAAGGCGTAGCTCCCCCTGCCATCGGGGTGATGGGGACAGAAAAGCCAGGCATCGATGGCCGCCCCCTGCTCTGCCAGTAACCGGTCGATATGGCGGTGCAGATGATACACATCTTCTTCGGTGTAGTAACCACGGGCAACCCCCGACTGGTTACTGACGACAATCACCAGCAAACCGGCTTGATTCAGCAGCTTGACCGCCTCGGCCGCACCGGGGATAAATTCGAATTCTGATGGCAGATGGAGATACTCTTTTTCCACATTGAGTGTCCCGTCACGGTCGAGAAAAACGGCACGTTTCATACATAATCCTCAAACAGAGCTTTGATATGATTTAACTTCCTGATTTTGCAGTACAAAACTACAGTGTTTGGTTGACAAATCCCCATGTTTATTACTATAACAACAGCACACTCACCACAAGGAGCACTGCCATGATTAAAACCAACAATTTGAAAATATCGAGCATCACCCCGATTATCGCACCGGCGGAATTACGCCAGGTTTTTCCGCTCACACTGCAAAAAGCTGAATTTGTTAAAAAAAGCCGTGAGCAGTTGAAGGAAATCATCCAGCGCCGTGACAAACGGTTGATGGTGGTGGTTGGCCCCTGTTCCATTCACGACCCGGAGGCTGCCATCGAGTATGCCCGCAAGCTGTCGGCGCTCTCCCGTCGCGTGGAGGATCAACTGCACCTGGTGATGCGGGTTTATTTCGAAAAACCGCGTACCACCGTGGGGTGGAAAGGGCTGATCAACGACCCGGACATGAACGGCACCCACCTGATTTCCAAGGGACTCGGTATTGCCCGGAATCTGCTCCTCAAGCTGACCGAACTGGAAGTGCCGGTTGCCAACGAAATGCTCGACCCGATCACACCGGAATATGTGGCCGACATGATCAGTTGGGGCGCCATCGGCGCCCGTACCACCGAATCCCAAACCCATCGTGAAATGTCAAGCGGTCTTTCATTTCCGGTCGGATTTAAAAACGGCACCGACGGTAATCTGCAGATTGCCATCGACGCCATCAAAGCTGCCCAGCACCCCCACAGTTTTCTCGGTATCAACCGGGAGGGTCGTACCTCGATCATCCAGACCACCGGCAACCCGGATGTGCATATCGTACTGCGCGGCGGCTCACGCAAAGCCAACTATTTCCCGGAAGATATTGCCCACACCGAAGAGACACTCCGTAAAAACGGCTTGATGGAGAGCATCATGGTTGACTGCAGCCACGGCAACTCCAACAAGGAATACGGGCGTCAGACCGAGGTGCTGCAGAGTGTGACCCAGCAGATTGTGGATGGCAACCGTTCGATTTCCGGGGTCATGATCGAAAGCAACCTGTATGCGGGTAACCAGAAAGTAACCAGTGACCCGTCGCAACTGAAATACGGAGTTTCCATCACCGATGCCTGCATTGACTGGGATACCACCGAGCGGATTTTGCTGGAAGCGTGCCAGCAGCTGAAAAAACGGAAATAATGCCAGACTCACCAATAGCTTGAAACGACAAGACCGGGGGAGCAGCAACCCCGGTCTTGTTTTATGTATGCGCTACCGATTGTTATACCGTCAACGCCACAATCGCCCTGATCTGATCGGCCTGCAACGGACAGGCTGTCTGTACGCCATCACTCATCCGCTTGAGCATGATGGAACCGCTTTCCACCTCATTACCGCCAATCACGACACTGTAGCGGGCTCCCGACTTGTCTGCCCTTCGCATCTGACTTTTCAGACTTTTCCCTTCATATTCGATCTCCACCCGAATCCCGGCTTTAATCAGATCATTCATCAAGCGAAACGAGAGTGCCCGTTCCGCTGTTCCCATGGTGGCAATGAACAGGTCGGGACGTGGGGAAAACTCCTGCTCTGCCAGCAACAGGGCTACCCGTTCCACCCCCATGGCAAAACCGATCCCCGGCAGCGCCGGTCCTCCCAACTGGGAAATCAGGCCATCATAGCGCCCGCCGGCCGCCACGGCCGACTGGGAGCCGAGCAAACCGGTGACCATTTCAAAGGTCGTACGGGTGTAATAGTCAAGCCCGCGAACCATGCGGGGGTTGAGCGAATAGGGAGTTTCCGTGGCATCGAGATACGACTTGACGCCGCTGAAGTGCTCATCACAACCGCTGCAGAGGTGATCAAGCATGGCCGGAGCGCCTGCGGTTGCCTCAATGCATCCCGCAACCTTGCAATCGAGTGCACGCAACGGATTGGTGGCCATCCGGCGACGGCAATCGTCACACAACCGGTCAATCCGCGCCTCCAGAAATTCCACCAGGCGACTACGGTAAGCGGGACGGCACTCGGGACAGCCAAGGGAATTGATCTGCAGACTCGGTTCGGTCAATCCCAGCTCGGCAAAAAAGTGTGACAACATGGTCAACACCTGGGCATCGGCATAGGGATCATTCACCCCGACCAGCTCGGCGCCGATCTGGTGAAACTGGCGATAACGCCCTTTTTGCGGGCGTTCATAACGGAACATCGGTCCCAGGTAGTACATCTTTGCCAACGGATCCTGGGCATACAATTTATGTTCGATAAAGGCCCGCATGACGCTGGCGGTTCCTTCGGGACGCAGGGTTATACTGTTATCCCCCTTGTCCGTAAAGGTATACATTTCCTTTTCCACGATATCGGTGGCATCACCGATGGAGCGACAGAAAAGTTCGGTTTTTTCCACGATCGGCACACGTATTTCAGCAAAGCCGTTCAACTCGAAAACCCGTCGTGCGGTCTGCTCGATGTGCTGCCACCGTCCGGTTTCAGACGGAAGAATATCGTTAAAACCCTTGATTGCCGTGAGTGCCATATTGTTTCCTTTTGTTAAGTGTTGAATCCAGTAGTTTAGTCGGTGGGAGTGAAACGTACCACGCAGTTTTTACCCCTCGATTTACCGGTGTACATGGCCTGATCAGCCATGGAGAGCAAGTCGATTTTTGAAGCCGTGTCGTCAGGACAACAGGAATAGCCGATACTGCAGGTCAGGCGAATATTGTACCCTTCCGCCTTGAGGAAGGTATGCTCCGCCACCTGGGAGCGAATACGCTCGGCAACGATAGCAGCGGTCTGACAGGTTGTTTCGACCAGAATAATCGTATATTCATCGCCGCCATAGCGGATCACCACATCGACTTCACGACACGATTTTTTCAATAACGTTCCCATTTCCCGGATCACACTACTCCCGATCAGGTGGCCATGGGTATCATTGACCTGTTTGAAAGAGTCGATATCGAGAAACAGGATCGCCAGATGTGAGGCATAGCGCTCAACCCGCTTTAATTCCCGCTCCAGAGCAACTTCCAGATAGCGATAATTGAACAGACCACTCAAATCATCGATAAAGAGCATATCCCTGGCAGTATTGTACGATTCCGCATTATCAAACGCCCGCAGCGCCTGTTCGACCAGGAAGAGAATATTCTTTTTGCGTCCGGAAATATCGGGCAAGGGGGTACCCGGTTCATTACATCCGATCAGCACACCGGCAACACGGTGCTTTTTGCAGATAAAAACCAGATAGAGCTGGGTAATATCACCCTGTAACAGTTCGGGCAAAGGGGATTGCAAGGTTTCCAGGTCAATCCTGACCACGGTACGCTCAGCACAGTCGGCCGATTTCAGCAACGGTTGCAGCAACTCCAGCAGCGCTGTTGCCTGGGGCGGTGTAATCCCTTTGATCTCACGGACGGCCAATTCATCATGGGAGGGAAACAAGCCACATCCCCGCGATAATCCCATTTCACGCACTACCGCATCCACAATCAGGTGATACACCCGCTCAAGTTCCAGGCAGCCGGCAATCGCCTGACTCGACTGAAACAGGTTGAGCATGTTTTTCAACTCTTCATTTTCATCCAGCAAACGGCGCTGACTCATACATTGGGCTACGGAATGGCGGAATTCATCGGGATTGACCGGCTTGATCAGGTAATCGCGGGCGCCATGTTTGAGCGCAAAAATTGCCGACTCCAGATTGGCATTACCGGTGACCATGATTACATCCATGGTCGGATCGGTTTCCCGGATACTGGACAGGAGTTCCATGCCGCTGATATCGGGCATCACCAGATCTGTCACCACCAGGCCGTAGTGACTGGCGCCCAGCATTTTGAACGCCTCGGCGCCACAGGCAGCGCTATCCACTGCATACCCTTCCGCTGCGAGAATATCGGAAAACATTTCGCGGAAAAAACGATCATCTTCAACAATCAGAATTTTATCCATTGGAGGGCGCCAGGTAGTCGTGATTGGTGCTGCCAAACCTTAGTATTACCGCACAATAGCGCGTTCTGTCAAAGGCAATGTTGCGGCATCCAGCATTGGCTTGTAAGGTGTAGCGACCCGCAGATCATACCCATCGCTGCTGATTTCTATCGTGCCATCACGGTCGGTGCGATAGACCTTGACCCCGTGTCGCTCAAGTTGTGCAACGGTCAGCGGTGAGGGAAGACCAAAACGGTTACCGTATCCCGCCGATATCAGGGCAACCTTGGGATGCACCTGACGGATGAATTGCTCAGACGTTGAGAAACGGCTGCCATGATGACCGACCTTGAGAACAGTGGCGGCCAAAGGGCGGCCTGCTGCCAGCATCTCCTGCTCTGCCCCAAATCCGGCATCGGCTGTCAGCAGCAGACTGAAATCACGATACAGCAGTCGCAGCACCAGCGACGAATCATTCAACTCACGGGGATCTTCCGTCAACGGCGCTATCCGTTTTTGCGGTGATAGCACTTGTAACTCCACTCCATCCGCCAGCGGGACCACCATCCCGGCGGAGAGCGTGTGCCGGGTGATCTGCCTGGCAGCCACGAGCTGTTCGAACTGGCCGTACAGCTCCCCTTCACCAGCAAACGGCGATTCCCACAACGTCCCCACCGGGAGTTGGGTCAGCAGATAGGGGAGCCCCCCCAGGTGATCAGGATGACCATGGGTCAGCAGCAGGTCATCGATTTTCCGTACGCCAAGCCGTTGCAGCGCCGGCATCAGAACCCGTTCACCAAAGTCACGGCCGGTATCATGAAGATAGCCGCCACCATCCACCAGCATGCTCTTCCCACCCGGCAACTGCAGCAGTATCGATTCGGCCTGACCGACACTGAGCATGGTGATGCGCAACCGGCCATCGTCGCGTGATGCGCGCAGGTGCATGCCAGCTGCTATCAGCGGCAAGAGCGCACAAACGATCCACTTCAGGCGCTTTTGTCTGATAAACGTAAGCGTCACCAGCAGCGCCAGAAACAGTGCCAGATCAAGCGAGGTCACCCCATAGAACCTGACCACCGGCAATGCGGCAAAATAGCCGATCAGCGTATTGGAGAGAGCTGTCAGCCAACCGGCCAGTTGTAAAAGCAGACCAGCCAATGCCGGAGCAAGATATGCCAGCGGAAGCGCCACAAAACCGACCAGGGTAGCCGCATACCCCAACAGGGGAATAATCACCAGATTGGCAAGCAGACCGTTGAGAGAAGCCTGGTGAAAGGTATACAACACCGGGACGCTTGTCACGGCAACCGCTGCCAGGGAAACCGCCAGCAGCATAATCAACTTGGCTCCCCAGTGATTCTGGCAGGAGCGGCGACACCAGTTGCCTAGCGGTTGGCTCACCAGCACAATTCCCCACAAGGCAAGAAACGAGAGTTGAAACGAGATATCGAACAACGTGGGGGGATTGAGTACCAACAGCACAAAAGCTGCCAGCAACAGCGCGTTGATCCCGTCGGTTTCCCGTTCGGCATAGAGCGCCGCCACCAGCAGGGCCAGCATGATCACCGCCCTGGTGGTGGCCGGAGCAGCACCGGTAATCAACAGATACCAGAACATGACCGGTAACGAGATCAGCAGTGAGGCACGACCAAGCTGACAGTACAGCGCCAGGTGGGGGAAACAGCTCAGCAGATAGCGAAAGATCAGTACCAGGCTGGCCGCGATGATCCCGATATGAAATCCGGAAATGGAGAGGATGTGATTAACGCCAGCCCGGGTGTAGGCGTTGGACAGCTCTTTGGGAATCAACTTTTGATCCCCCACCAGCAGGGCGACCAACACCGATGAGCGATCTTTTTCCGGCACGGAGTGCTGAATAAAGCGTGACAGATAGAGCGCGGTGTCATCAATCGTCCGTAACAGCGAAGGCTTTGCCCTCCCCCGCATCAGGACAATCGACTCGCCATCGGCTATGCGGGCAGTGGCATCAATATCCTGAAAACGAAGATAACGGGGATAATCAAATTCACCCGGCAGACCACGTAAACGGGGTAGTGCTAACGGTGCTGCAAAACGAATCCGGTCACCCCGCGCCACGCCAACCTCCCCTTTAGCAATGTAGAGCAAGAGTGTTCCGCAAACCGGGGTAGCCGTTTCTTCACGGTATACGGCTTCACAGCGTACGGACAACGTGGCACCTTGCAATGTCAAGGAAGGACGGCTGGTAACAACCGCTTCCACCGTGACCGGCTGATCCGAAAGGAAGTGTTTGATGGAACTGGCAGGTGTAGAGCGCTGATTCCAGAGAGAGAGTCCATACCAGCCACCGATCAGGAAAAACAGCGCCAGGGAGATACTAAAAGGAAGTTCCTGTTTCAGGAAGAGTGAAACAACAAGCAGCAGCAAGCAGATGGCAAACAGAGCAAGCGGAAGGATCGTTGAGGTATAAGGAAAGAGACCGGCATCAGCGGCAACAAGTCCAATGGCCATTGCCAGGAGAGGAATCAGCAATGGCCATTGGCGTAACATGGTCGTCCCTTACTTGGCGATTGTACGGGGTGTAACGGTTTTGATCAGAGCAAGCGCTTCCGTTTCCGTGACAACCCGGTCAGGTGATCCGGTCATACCGACCAGTTTCATGAAGGCAGCCGGGGAGCTGTCTTTGCGTACCAGTTGCACACCATCGATCCCCCCCATGGGAGGTAGTTTGAATGTCAGTTTCACAGAGCCGGGATCAAGCCGCTGCTGTCCCAGCGAGACCATATCCAGGTATGGCTTTCCGGGGAGTGAGAAGCGCGTTCCATTCAACTCTCCCTCGACGGTTTCCGCCAACAGGTTCAGCGTGACATCATATACCCCCAGGGTATCGATGGTCAGCGGGAATTCAACCGTGGCACCACGATAATCGGAGCGCATCCATTTTTTTGAGTTGAAACGCCCCAGATAGGGCGTTTCAACCGCCTGCAAAGGTGGCTCGGAGGTAACATTGTCGAGTGCGGCAATAAAATTCGGCCTGCTCCCGGCATCAACCGGAAGATTTTTAAGTTGGTTGTTGGCCGAAGCAATAATTTCTGCCAGCTTGCCGGCCGTCAATGCTTCCTTGAAGCGCCAGCCGGCGAATGGTTGTACCGGTGAGTAATCGGCTCCGCTCAAGGTGAAGGAATCGATGCCGCCATTGGCCGGGATGGTAACTTCCATCTGTATGACACCGGCCGGTAATTTCAATTTGCCAACCATGACCTCGGTCAGTTTAGTATCGGGCGAACCGGCAATCAGCTCTTTTCCGTTAACTTTCCAGATGAACCGATCCCCCTTGAGAGTGCTTTTGAGGGTGTACTCCCCACCAATCGGCAGCATCAAGGTAAAATGCACCACCGTAGGCGTCGAGACTCCCATGATCCATCCTTTGCCGCTGAAGGGACCATAAATTTCGAATTCACTCACCGAAACGTTATCGGCCGCCGCATTATAGGCATGTTCAGCCTCGTAGCGAAAGGTGCGTTTCCCACCGAGAACGACCAGATAATCACGATCAGTCACATCCTTGGGGAGTCCGCTATCCCAGCCAAGTTGTTTCAGCAGCAAGATGGCGCACTCTTTCTGGGTAAACGGTGCGGCTTTTTTTTCCGCCGACCAGGCTAAACCTGTCAGAGAACACAAAAGAACTGCTAATACAATCAGTTGACGGTACATACAACCTCCGTTGGAACTTGAATTTACAACAACAATTGTTAAACCAGTTTATATCATACGTTATGTGACTTGAAAACAGCTGAAATGGATGGTAGATTCTGTCACAGCATTCCTGGGGAGATTCGTGTATGAACGATACTGTTTTGGTAGTTGATGATGAGGAAATGATCCGCGAGCTGCTTTCATCGGCGCTTGAACAGGAAAAATACACCTGGCACACCGCTGCCAATGTGGATGAGGCATTTGAAATTCTTGCCAAACATCCCGTTGACATGGTGATTTCCGACATCATGATGCCCGGTAAAAGCGGCATTGAGCTGTTGAGTGATCTTAAAAAAATTGATCCTGATATTGTCGTGCTGATGATCACCGGACTTTCTGACATGAGTACCGCACTGGAATGCATCCACCTTGGCGCTGATGATTACATCACCAAACCGTTTGGTGTCAACCGCGTCATGTTGACGGTGCGAAACCTGCTGGAAAAACGGGCATTGGTACTGGACAAGAAGAATTATCAGACCAGCCTGGAAATCAAGGTTTCCGAGCAGACCGAACAGATCCGTCATACCATGAATGAACTTCACGACGCTTACCACAGCACCCTGACCGCCCTGGTACACGCCCTTGACGCCCGTGAAAAAGAAGTCGGCTCCCACTCGGAGCGCGTAATGAATTACACTTCGTTTCTGGCGGATAAACTTGGCATTCGGGGAAACGAACGGGATCAGCTGGCAAAAGGTGCATTGTTGCACGATATCGGGAAAATCGGTATTTCCGACAATATTCTTCTCAAACCGGGTGCGCTGGATGAGGATGAATGGCGTGAAATGCGCAAACACCCCACGATTGGCCATGCCATTCTGGCAGATATCCCCTTTTTGAAAGATCCGATCGAACTTATCCTCACGCACCATGAGCGTTATGATGGGACCGGCTATCCGTATGGTCTCAAAGGAGAAGCAATTCCAATCGGCTCCCGGATTTTTGCCCTGGTCGACACCCTCGACGCCATGACCTCTGACCGCCCCTACCGCAAAGCGCTCCCGTTTGACGCTGTTTCCGCCGAAGTACTCAAACACCGTGGCACCCAGTTTGATCCCCGGATTGCCGATCTGTTCCTCTCGATTACCCGTGCCCAATGGGAAGCATGTGCCGGTAAACAGCTGCCATGAGCTGAATCCCCATTCTCCCCGTCGCTAAACCATCGCTGCCGAAAAAAGAGTGGTATGTGAAGCGCGGGGTACATTCCCTAGAAATTTCCGCCGTATTTTCATCTATCAGATAGTCATCGAGCACGATCCATCCATTTTTTCCAAGGAGCTCGCAGTAATGTCATCACGCAATCTTACCTGGGATACATCCCTGCTCTACCCCTCTCCCGATTCACCCGAACTGGACGCTGACCTGAACAGCTTCACCCCCCAAGCCGACAATTTTCGCAACCGCTATTTCAACCAACTGGCGTTGCTCCCGGCCACAGAACTGCTGACGGCAGTCATCAGCTATGAAGCGCTGCAAAATTCCATGTCCGGCGCCTTCTGCTATGCCCACCTGCTGTTTGCTTCCGATTCCTCCAATGAGACCTATCGGGCACTGGCCCAGCGCTGCTCGGAACTGGGAAGCAAACTTTCCCAGACCCTGCTTTTTTTTGATCTGGAACTGATCAATCTGCCTGACGCTCTGTTTGACGAGCTTTGCTCGCTCCCTGATGCTGCCAACTACCGCCATTTCCTGGAAGGAATCCGCAAATTCCGTCCCCACACCTTGCAGGAAAACGAGGAACGACTGTTGACCCGCAAGGATCTGACCGGTTCACAGGCCTTCACCAAACTGTTCGACGAACTGTCGGCATCCTTCAGCTACCAGATGGAACTTGACGGTGAAACCCGTGATTTTACCGGTGAAGAGCTGCTGTCAATGCTGCATCACCCCTCTGCCGATGTACGTTATCGCGCCTTCACCATCTTCCTGGAGAAACATCGTGACAACGGCATCGTCTACAACAGTGTCTTCAACACCATGGCACTCGATCATGGACAGGAAATGGAGCTGCGGGGATACAGCACCCCGATTCAACCGACCAACCTGGGAAACGAGATTCCCGATCAGGCAGTAGAACAGCTGATGACCGTAACCGAAGCCAACTACGGTATGGCACAGGACTATTTCAGACTGAAGGCAACCATGCTCGGCATGGATAAAATCCGTAACACCGATATCTACGCGCCGATTGCCGAATCGGAAAAGAGCTACTCATTTGATGAAGCAGAAGCGATGGTGGTCAATTCCTACCGTCAGTACGACCCGGAATTCGGCGACATCATCCAGGCCTTTTTCAACGAGCGTCGGGTTGATGTGTTACCACGGGTCGGCAAGTCAGGCGGCGCCTTTGCCATGGGTATTTCTCCGGACAAACCGCCATTTCTGCTGCTCAACTACACCGGCACACTGCGCGACCTGGCTACCATAGCCCATGAAGCAGGGCATGGACTCCACTTTGTTCTCTCCCAGAAGCAGACCGCCCTCAACTACCACGCCCCGCTCCCCCTGGCGGAGACCGCTTCCGTATTTGGCGAGATGTTGCTGACACGGGAACTGCTGGACAAGGAAAGTGACCCAATTGTCCGCAAATCGCTGCTGTGCGCCAAGATCGAGGATATCATCGCCACCACCTTCCGCCAGACGGTGTTGACCCGCTTTGAATTACGGCTGCATAACGAGCGGAAAAACGGATTGCTTTCCAATGAGCGGATTGGTGAGATCTGGCTGGAGGAAAATGCCAAACTGTACGGCGACAGCGTGGAAATGATACCGGCCTATCGCTGGGGGTGGAGCTACATCAGTCACTTCATCCATAGCCGTTTCTATTGCTATTCCTACACCTTTGCCGAACTGCTGGTACTGTCGCTGTTCCAGAAATACCGCGAAGAAGGGGAACAGTTCAAACCGGGATATCGAGCCTTGCTGGAATCGGGTGGTTCACGCTCCCCCGCAGCCACCGCGGAACTGGCCGGCATCTGCATAACCGAAGCCGGTTTCTGGCAAAAAGGATACGATGTGTTGGGGAGTTTGATAGAGGAATTAAAAGCGATACTTTAAGTCCATAACCCCCTGATAACAGGATAAGTGCGTTAACGAAATTTTTCTGCCTAAAAAACGCAGAAAATATTTTCTAACTTACTAAGGAGTTCATGTGAAATCTGCGACCAAGAAAATCTGTACCGCACCCTGTCCTCCGGTTGATCTGAGCGGAGAGCCGGAGTGGACACCGTTTGACGCCCCGGCGCTGGTGGGTGAATCGCTCAAATTTGTATCAGGCGATCTGGAAGGGAACCGCTACCGGGTCCGTTATTATCGCGATGCTGAAAACAACCTGAAAGCGCGCATCTGGTTCGGCCCCGAAACCGAAGGCCCTCCCGGCAATGCCCATGGTGGTTCAGCCGCAGCCGTCCTGGATGAAGTACTCGGCCTGACCGCCTGGGCTGCCGGTTACTCGATCGTGGTTGGCAACCTGAACGTCAGCTTTCGCAACCTCCTGCCACTGGAAAAAGTCGTGACCGTGGAAGGTAAAGTGATCTCGGTGGCTGGACGCAAGGTGATGGTACATGGCAGGATTTTCTGCGGCGAGACGGTCTACGCCGAAGGTGAGTGTTTGTGTATTACCTTGCGTAAATAAACCAAAAACAGCATTCGCGATCAAACAAAAAGGGCGCACCGCGGTGCGCCCTTTCCAATTTCCGTCACATTTTTTCAAATCTTATTTCAAGCGGTTCGCATAGAGCGGGAAGCGTTTCATCATGGCGTTGACCCGTAGCTTGATCTCAGCCAGTTTTTCCTCATTGCCAATATTGGCAACCGCATCGGCGATGAATCCTGCCACTTCTTCCATCTCAGTTTCTTTCAATCCATGACTGGTGCAGGCCGGTGTGCCGACCCTGATCCCGGAAGTGACGAACGGCGAGCGGGTTTCAAACGGCACGGTATTCTTGTTAACCGTAATCCCGGCCTTGTCCAGCGCCTCTTCAGCCGCCTTGCCGGTAATCTCGGTGCCACTGAAGTTGATCAACATCAGATGATTGTCGGTGCCACCGCTGGTCAATTTGAAGCCACGCTTCATCAGGCCGGCGGCCAGCGCCTTGGCGTTGTTCACGATCTGCTGCTGATAGAGCTTGAATTCCGGTTGGAGCGCTTCCTTGAATGCCACTGCCTTGGCAGCGATGGCATGCATCAACGGCCCCCCCTGGGTCCCGGGGAAAATCTGGGAATTCAGAGTCTTGGCAAATTCTTCACGGCACAGAATCATGCCGCCACGTGGTCCGCGCAAGGTTTTATGGGTGGTGGTGGTTACAAATTCAGCGTAGGGAACCGGGCTGGGGTGAACACCGGCAGCAACCAGGCCGGCAAAATGTGCCATATCAACCATGACAACCGCGCCGACCTTATCGGCAATCGCACGGAAAGCGGGGAAATCGATGATACGCGGATAGGCGCTGGCACCGACCACGATCATTTTCGGCTTATGCTCCAGTGCCAAACGTTCGACTTCTTCATAATCGATGGTTTCGGTTTCCGGTGAAACGCCATAGGGAACGATATTGAACAGTTTACCGGAAAAGTTGACCGGGCTGCCATGGGTCAGGTGACCACCATGGGACAAATTCATCCCGAGCACCGTATCGCCCGGCTTGCAGGCCGCAAAATAAACTGCCATATTGGCCTGTGAACCGGAATGGGGCTGCACATTGGCATGTTCTGCGCCAAACAGTTCCTTGGCACGGTCAATCGCCAGCTGTTCAACGATATCAACTTCGTGACAGCCGCCGTAGTAACGCTTGCCGGGATACCCTTCGGCGTATTTGTTGGTCAGGACCGACCCCTGCGCCTCCAGTACCGCTTCGGAGACGAAGTTTTCAGAGGCAATCAGTTCCAGATTGTATTCCTGACGCTCGGTTTCATGACGAATGGCATCGGCGATCTGGGGATCAAAGGTTGAGAGAATTGACATCAGGTACTCCTTTAATGAAATAATGTGGTGGAAAATGAGAAAGCGGGACCATCCATATTAATGTCAAGTCCCGCTCAATTCAACGATGAAGAGCTTTCAGGCGGTTACCGGTATTTTTTCTCAATGGCGCTGATTTTATCCAGACGCGCTTGATGACGGCCACCTTCAAAGGTAGCATCCAGCCAGGCTCCCACAAGATCACATGCTTTTTGCTCATCCAGCACCCGGCCTCCCAACACCAGAATATTGGCGTTGTTATGCTGTTTTGCCATTTGCGCCATGAAGACATCGGTCACCAGCGCAGCCCGGATGCCGGGAATCTTATTGGCGGCGATCGACATGCCGATCCCGGTTCCACAAACCAGAATCCCCGTCTCCGCCTGGCCACTAACCACCATTTCAGCAACCTTCTCGCCAAAATCAGGGTAGTCGACCGAAGCATCACTATCGGTGCCGGCATCGGTTACTTTGATGCCACGACGACCAAGATAGCTGGTCAGTGCAGTTTTAAGATTTAGTCCGCCGTGATCACTTCCTATAACGATCATATGCATATCACCTAGATTTTTTTGAACAACAAGGTAGCGTTGGTTCCGCCAAAGCCGAAGTTATTGCTCATGGCATATTCCAACTTGGCCTCACGCGCCGTATTCGGCACATAATCGAGATCACAGTCCGGATCCGGGTCGGTGTAATTGATGGTTGGCGGAACAACACCCTTATCCATTGCCATCAGGGTGTAGACCGCTTCAATGCCACCAGCAGCGCCCAACAGATGACCGGTCATTGATTTGGTGGATGACACCATCAATTTATAGGCATGCTCGCCGAATACAGTCTTGATCGCTGCGGTCTCGTACATATCTCCCATGGGTGTTGAGGTGCCATGGGCATTGATGTAGCCGACCTGCTCGGGATTAACGCCGGCATTTTTAAGCGCCATTTTCATACAACGCGCCCCACCTTCACCACCCGGAGCCGGTGCAGTCAGATGGTAGGCATCGCCGGTCAGACCATAGCCGACAATCTCGGCATAGATTTTTGCGCCACGCGCCTTGGCAGCTTCATACTCTTCCAGCACCATGATCCCAGCGCCCTCACCCATGATAAAACCGTCACGGTTTTTATCAAAGGGACGGGAAGCAGCTGTTGGATCATCATTGCGGTCGGAAAGCGCCTTCATGGCAGCAAAGCCGCCAATCCCCAGAGGAGTGATAACCGATTCGGTGCCACCGGCAATCATGGCATCGGCATCGCCACGCTTGATGATATGATAGGCATCACCAATGGAGTGCGTCGAAGTTGCACAAGCTGAAACGGAAGAGATATTAGGACCTTTGGCGCCGTATTTGATGGAAATGTGACCGGGGGCCAGATTGATGATCAGCATCGGAATAAAGAATGGAGAGATTTTCTTGACCCCTCCCTCCTGCAATGCCACGTGATACTTCTCAATCGTCGGCAAGCCACCCAAGCCGGCGCCAACCAGTACGCCAACCCGTTCCGCATTGGAATCATCAATAACCAAGCCCGAATCCTGCATGGCAAAGTGAGCTGCTCCCAGTGCATACTGAATAAAGAGATCCATTTTCTTGATCTCTTTTTTATCAATATATTCTTCCGGATTGAATCCTTTAATTTCACCGGCAATTTTCACCGGCATATCGGTTACATCAAAGCGGGTAATGGTCGAGATTCCCGACTCACCGCGCATGAGGGCATCCCAGTTGGTCTGGTTGCCACTCCCCAGTGGTGAGACAACCCCTACGCCTGTAACAACAACTCGTCTCATAATAGTAACTCCCTGTCTATCGAGGCCGGTATCATTTACTGCAGCAGATGATACCGGCGCAACTTATTACCTGATCGATGTAACAAAAAAAGAGGGGAGTAGCTCCCCTCTCACTACAAAATGTACGTTAGTTGCTGTGTTCGGTAATGTACTCAATGGCGTCGTTGACCGACTGGATTTTTTCAGCATCTTCATCGGGAATTTCGATATCGAATTCCTCTTCCAGCGCCATGACCAACTCGACCGTATCAAGAGAATCAGCTCCCAGGTCTTCCATGAACGATGCTTCAGGCACAACCTGTACTTCTTCAACGCCCAGCTGTTCTGCTACAATTTCCTTAACCCGTTTTGCAATCTCTGACATCTAATTCACCTCCGTGTGATATAAACCTTGTTCAGGTTCTTTGCGTGCTTCAAGAATGTGTTACTTATGCGGGAAACAGGTAAATGTCAATGATATTTTGACCGTTACCGCTTATTCTCATTATTTGTTGCGGTTGCTAGACTGCCGACGCTACATGTGCATGCCACCATTGACGTCAAGGACATGCCCCGTAATATAGCCGGACTGATCACTGGCCAGAAAGAGTACGGCATGGGCGATATCAGCCACATCACCCAAGCGTTCCAGCGGTATCTGAGCTTTCAATTCTTCCCGGGCTTTTTCCGGAAGCGCATCGGTCATGTCGGTGGTGATGAATCCGGGGGCAATCGCATTGACCGTAATGTTCCGTTTTGCCATCTCACGGGCATTGGACTTGGTAAGGCCGATCAATCCCGCTTTGCTGGCGCAGTAATTGGCCTGACCGGGGTTACCCATTTCACCCACTACGGAAGAAATATTGATAATTCTGCCGGAACGCTGCTTGCTCATGATCTTGAAAACCGCACGGGTGCAGAGGAACGCACCTTTGAGATTTACATCCATGACCGCATCCCAGTCTTCTTCCTTCATCCGCATCAGCAGACCATCGCGGGTGATGCCGGCGTTGTTGACCAGAATATCGACACGGCCGAACGCCCCCATGGCAGCGTCCATTATGCGATCCACATCGACAGCCAGCGCGACATTAGCAGCCACCGCCAAGGCCTTCCCTCCTGCGGCAGCTATTTCCTGTACCAGCTCATCCAACGCTGCCTGGGTTGTGCCAACGGCAACAACCGCAGTACCCTGTGAGGCCAACCCCAAGGCAACCGCCTTGCCGATTCCACGGGATGCGCCGGTAACAACCGCTACTTTTTGAACAGACATCGTAACAACTCCTTATGTAGTATATCCGTGTACCGTTTATGCAAAAGGCTTGATTCCGGCACAGTCTTCCACGTTGGCCAGCGTCACCTCACCGCCACATTCCTTGGCAATCCGCTTGACCAGACCGCTCAACACCTTACCCGGTCCAAGTTCAACAAAGCGCTGAACTCCGGCGGCGACCATCGCCTGAATCGACTGTTCCCACAGCACCGGTGAGCAAACCTGGGTGATCAAGAGCGGACGAACCTGTTGTTTGTCCTGATTGGCAATTGCAGTGGCATTGGCGACCACCGGCACCGACATATCGGCATAGGAAATTGACTCCAGTACCTGGGCCAGCCGGTCAGCAGCCGGTTGCATCAAGGCACAATGGAAGGGTGCGCTGACCGGCAGCAACATCGCCTTCTTGAAACCACGCCCCTTGGCAATTTCGATGGCGCGCGTAACCGCCGCGGTGCTGCCGGCAATCACGATCTGCCCTGGCGAATTGAAGTTGGCAGGAGAGACCACCTCACCGGCGGCGGCTTCGCGACAGATATCTTCCAGCTCTCCCTTTTCAATACCAAGCATGGCAGCCATTGTTCCGGTTCCAACCGGCACAGCTTCCTGCATGAAGGTACCGCGAGCACGGACCGTTCGTACCGCATCGGCAAAGGAGAGTGCGCCGGAACAGACCAGCGCCGAATATTCACCCAGCGAATGCCCGGCCACATAGCCTGCCGACAACCCCGTTTCCTGCTGCACTACCCGCAGGACAGCGATACTGGCGGTCAAAATGGCCGGCTGGGTATTGGCAGTTAATTTAAGTTCTTCATCACTCCCGGAAAAACAGAGCGTTGAGAGTTTCATCCCCAGAGCATCATCAGCTTCTTCAAACAGCTGACGGGCAACCGGGAAGGTTTCGGCCAGTTCTTTCCCCATACCGGAATATTGGGAGCCCTGACCGGGAAATATAAATGCTGTTGAACTCATCGTGTAAATCCCTTTCTAGTCGGCAATTACCAGCGCATCAAAGCAGAACCATAGGTAAAACCACCACCAAACGCATCCAGCAAAACCGTATCACCATGTTTCAAGCGGCCATTGCGATTGGCTTCATCAAGCGCAATCGGAATTGATGCCGCCGATGTGTTGCCATAGTTGTGCAGGTTAACAAACACCCGTTCTTTCGGGATTCCGAGACGCTTCCCGGTTGCTTCCACAATCCGCAGGTTAGCCTGATGGGGAATAAAGCAGTCCACATCCGCCGCTGTCATCCCGTTGGCGTCAAGTGCAGCACAGGCCGCTTCTTCCATTGCCCGTACGGCGTATTTAAACACATCGTTACCGGTCATTTTCAGATAATAGAGACGTTGATCCAGGGTTGCCGGATTGGAGGCCGGATTGCGGTTGCCACACCCCGGTTGGTACAACAGATCCCAATGAGCACCATTACTGAACAGATGGGTTGAACAGATACTGCTGTCACCCTCCGTCGCCGTAACGATGGCCGCACCGGCGCCATCACCAAACAATACGCAGGTATTACGATCGCTCCAGTCAACAATGCGGGAGAGCACCTCAGCGCCAATCACCAGGACATTACGGGCAGTACGAGTAAGAATATATTTTTCGGCAATGGAAAGAGCGTAGATAAAGCCTGAGCAGGCGGCAGAAAGGTCAAAAACAGCGGCATTAACAGCCTTGAGTTCATGCTGGATGATGCAGGCGGTGGAAGGAAATGGAAAATCCGGGGTAACTGTCCCAAGAATTATCAGATCAAGCTCTTCGGCTGCGATGCCGGCCATTTCCATGGCGTTTTGGGCAGCTTTGACGGCAAAGGTAGAAGTGTATTCCCCCTCGCACGCAATACGACGTTGCTTGATACCGGTTCTGGTGGTGATCCATTCATCGTTGGTATCAACAATCGCTTCCAGATCAGCATTGGTGACTATCTTATCCGGAAGGGCCGAGCCGGTTCCGATAATTTTTGCCCGTAGCATGCTACCTCCATCAAAAAAAGAACAATACCTTACTAAGCTTTCGTCACTACAACGGAAATATTTTCCGACAGTTTTTCAACCACATGTTCCGTGACGCCACTTTGGGCATACTCATGGGTAAAACGGATCGCATTTTTGATTGCCTTGACATTGGAGCCACCATGACAGATCATACCGACGCCGTTGATACCAAGTAAAGGCGCACCGCCGTACTCGGCATAGTCAACAATTTTTTTGAACCGTTTAAATGCGCCCCGTACGAACAAGCCGCCAAGTTTCGACACCCAGCTCTTCATGATTTCACGTTTCAGCATCTGTCCCGCTGCATCGGCCAGACCTTCGGAAAGCTTCAGCACCACATTGCCGACAAAACCGTCACACACCACCACATCAACGGTTCCCTTGAAAATGTCACGCCCTTCCACATAGCCGGCATAATTAAGTGACGTTGAACGGAGAATGCCATTGGTTTCCCTGGTCAGCTCGTTCCCCTTGGAATCTTCTTCGCCATTGGAAAGCAGACCAACCGTCGGATTGGCAATCCCCATGGCGTAGCGGGCATACACCTCACCCAGGATGGCGAATTGGGCCAGATGGATCGGCTTGCAATCCACATTCCCCCCCACATCCAGCACCAGTGTCATCCCTTTCAAGGTAGGAAAAACCTGGGCAATGGCAGGCCGCTCAATCCCCTTGATCCTTCTCAGCACAAACATCCCGGCCGCCATGGTGGCACCGGAATTACCGGCGCTGACCGCCGCGCACGCCTTCCCTTCCTTGACCAGCTCAAAGGCGAGACGTACCGATGAATTCCGTTTTTTACGGACTGCATCGGAAGCAGAATCGTGCATGCCAACCACTTCACTGGCATGAAAAATGTCGATATCAAGCCCATCGGTCGTATGGCGCGCCAACTCGGCTGTAAGCCGTTCCTGGTCACCAACCAGCGTAACCGGGATACCGAATTCACGACAAGCGGCGACAGCACCCTCTACCTCAACAGCAGGAGCATTGTCGCCACCCATGGCATCAAGTGCAACTCTCAACATATCAGACAACGTGAACGACTACTGAGCTTCAGCGACGTTGATAACTTCTTTACCCTTGTAGGTACCGCAGGTCGGGCAGACACGGTGAGAAAGCTTGGGGGATTTACACTGTGGGCAGACAGATGTTGCGATCGGGGTCAGAAAATCGTGGGCACGTCTCATATTTTTGCGGGATTTCGAGGTTTTCTTCTTAGGTACTGCCATGGTAGTTTCTCCTTTTGTTCGTGGTGACGTTTCTCCAACATCATCCGTTGTGTAAAATGCTAAACAGTTATGCTGATACCTTGAAATTTTTCAGAACACTAAATACCGAGCTTTCATCAGTCGTCGGACAGGAACAGGGGTCGCTAGCCAGATTGGCACCACAACGGGGGCACAATCCCGGACACTCTTCATTGCAGAGCGGCTTGAAAGGCAGCTCCATTGCCACCTGCATTTCTATTTCATGACTCAGATCAAGATCTTCACCACTGTAGGTTGCCGAAACCAGATCAGCTTCCGTCAACTCGGTTTCATCTTCACCCTCATCCGGCTGAACCGTTTCCTTGCGATAGATGATGGTAAATGACGGTTCAACCACCATGGTGTACGGGGTAAGACAACGACTGCAGGTCAGCTCGACCGGCACCCGCACACTCCCGGTAGCCGTGAAATGATCGAATTCTTTCTGAATGGAAATTTCCGCTTTTACCGCATCAAGAAATTTTCCTTCACCCTTGGACTGGATTTCAGCCAGAATCGGAAAATTTTCAACAGGCTGATTAACTATCAGTTTATACGGTGTATTTTTTATGTTGTCGATGCGTATTTGCACGTATGATCCATTGAATGAGGCTTCCCGTGAGCATGGGAGCCACGAAGACAAACCTTGGTAGTAACTGTAAAGCGTGTAAGTATAGTAAATGTTGCCGTTTTGTCAAGGATTTTCAGTCAACGCCGGCAACAACGTCCATAGAGCGTCAACAGTTCCCGAAAACGGGCCAGTTTATCAGCAGAAAGCATCTCGCGCGTAAAGCGCCACTCCCAGTTGCCAAACGCCTCTCCCGGTATGTTCATACGCCCTTCCGCCCCAAGCCCCAGCAGATCCTGTAACGACACAACCGCCAGATCGGCGACCGACATACAGGTTGCCCGTAGTAGCCCCAGGACCGGATCGCTGCTGATATCCCCCAGATAATCGTTGACCCCCTGTTGCTCCTGCTCCGTCAACCCGGCATACCAGCCGGCGGCGGTATCGTTATCATGGGTTCCGATATAGACCACACTTCGCCGGCAATGGTTGTGGGGGAGATAGGAGTTGTCCGGACCGGAATTAAAGGCAAACTGCAAAATCTTCATGCCGGGGAACTTGAAGTTATCCCGCAATGCTTCAACTTCAGGGGTAATTACCCCCAAGTCTTCTGCAATCAGTGGCAACACCCCCAGTTCGGATTGTAATGTTTCAAACAAACGTGCGCCAGGTCCGGCACTCCACTCTCCCTTGGCCGCTGTTTTATGGGCCGCCGGAACATGCCAGGCCGCTTCGAAACCACGGAAATGATCAACCCTCACCGTATCGAACTGGTTGCACATCCAACGGAATCGTTCCCGCCACCAATCAAATCCCCGTTGTTCCAGCACTCCCCAGTCATAGAGCGGATTTCCCCACAATTGACCGGTCTTGCTGAAATAATCGGGCGGCACACCCGCCACGACCGTCGGTTTTCCGGCTTCATCCAGTAAAAACAGGGAACGGTTGCACCACACATCGGCAGAATTGCGCGCCACAAAGATGGGAATGTCGCCGATCAATCCGATACCACGGGCCGTGGCATACTCCTTGACGTTGTTCCATTGACGATAAAACTGCCATTGGATGTATTTTTGCGCACCGATTTCGGTTCCACATTCCACGGAAAGCTTTTCAGACATCTTCGGTGTAATCAGCGCCACCTGTTTTGGCCAGTTCCACCACGGCTTTCCCCGGTATTTTTTCTGCAATGCCATAAAGAGCGCGTACTGGTGCAGCCAGGGAGTCGTGTCACAGAAATGCCAGAACGACTCCATGCGCTCAGAGTGACCGGCGGCAAAGAACCGGGCTGCCGCCTGGTGAAGCGCCGTATCCTTATAGGCAACGCACAGCTCAAAATCTACCCGCCCGGGAGACGTGGCGGAGTAGCTTTGGTGGGGTAGATCACCCTCAGCCGCCAGCGTTGCCAGATCGACCAGAAGTGGATTGCCGGCAAAAGCTGAAAAAGCGGCGTAGGGGGAATTGCAGCACGAAGGGGGATTAAGCGGCAGCATTTGCCACCACGACACCCCCAGATCATACAAGGTATCAATAAATTTAAACGCCTCCAACCCCAGGGTACCGATCGGTTCTTCACCCGGTAATGAGGTTGGATGCAGTAAAATTCCACAGCTGCGCTTGCTATGCACAAATCACCTCCTATATAAGAGTTATCGCCAGAAGAGCTGATGATGGAATAAACCACGAAACGGTTACCAACAGCAATCAAAATCAGGTTTTCATGTGCAGTCCCATAGAGTATACTCCCTCCCATGCCCTACGAGCCCCCCCCCACATCACCGGATTCCGCGCCTGACGCCGCCTTACTGGTCAAATTGATGGCCGAATTTGCCATTGCCCGCCGCACGGTGGGAGCATATCCGGCAGGACATCCGATGGTCGAAACAATCCTGGATAAGGTATGCACGTCCTATACAACCGTTCTTCCAACTGACCGGTTGGTAACGCTCGGCATTGCCAAGGATTCACTGCTGCTGAATGACCAGCCGCTTGAGACCACACAACAGGCGGTCAAAGATTTTGCTCGGGTCCTTTTTGACCGTGGCATCGGTGTCCTGACCTTGAAACCGGGAATAACGCGGGATGAACTGCATGCTTTTATCGGCATTCTGGGGCTCAAACGGGAACAGATCAACAGCAGCGGCGGAATTGACGCCATCTGGAAACAGGCCGGGATCAACGCTCTTGCCATCTTATCCATTGATTACAGCCTGTTACACGCTTCATCCGACACAACGGGTGCTGTGGCAACCGAATCGCCGGCCGGACTGTGGCAACAGCTCACCCAGGGACTGCTCGGCTCTGCAGGTGATCGGGATGACAGAGCGGAAGAACTGTTTGATCCTGAAGTTCTGGCAGAAATGTTCAACAGCAGCTATCAATCGGAATTCGAGCATGCTGAGATTACGTCCGAAGTGACCTCATTCCTCCAGCAGGAAACAATCCGGAAAGTTCTGCATGACGGGAGCTTGCCGGTGGAAAAACTGGCCAAATTTGCCGGACATCTCAACCAGAACCTGCGCCGTCAATTTCTCAACAGCTCCTTTTCACTGACTACCGGCAACAATCAACCACTGGCCGAGTCGTTGTTATCATCCCTTTCGGGAGAGAAGCTCCTGGATACGCTGGAAGATGTCAATCAGCATCAAGAGCAGGTTTCACCCCTGCTTATGGGACTGTTGAATAAACTTGCGCTTCATCCCGGTGATGTCAGACGCCCCGAAATGACCAGTTGCGAGAGTGAAGATACCTTACAGGAAAAAATGCGGGTTATTTTGCGTGAGCACTCTTCCGAAGAATTTGTCCCCGACGACTACCAGCAAAAATTGGATATGATTATTGCGGAAGAATCACTTCCCCGCCTGAAGCTGGCCGACCGGGAGGAGCTGCTGGAGACCGTCACCGCTAACCAGGTTGAAAGCTCCATCAGCCAGATTGCCTTGCACCTGCTGAGCGTGGGATGTGAGACCCCGGAGGAGCGGGATGCACTGATCCTCAATCTGGGAGAACAGTTCCGCTTTTCCCTGCAAACCGGAGAGTACGGCCAGGTGCTGCAACAGCTGCAACGATTGCAGGATCAAACGCTGCCGATCGCCATCCGCACCTCGCTGCTGGAAGATTATTGCCAGAAGGAATGTGTTGTTGAAGTCATCCGGGGACTCTCCGTGTGGGGGAAATCGCGTTACGGTGAGATCCAGCAGGTGATTGCCCTGATGGGAGATCCGTGTATCGATCCGCTGCTCGACCATCTGGCCACCGAAGAATCGTTATCACTGCGCCGTTTTCTGATTGACCGGCTGATCGAAATGGGTCCCTCAACCCGGATTCCGATTATCAACCGGTTGAGCGATGATCGCTGGTTTGTACTCCGCAATTTGATCATGATTCTCAAGGCACAGCACGACTCTGCCGTTGTTCCGCTGCTGCGCCCCCTCGCCTCCCATTCCAACCAGCGGGTTCGCCAGGCGGCACAGGAAGCGTTACTCGATCTGCACGATGCCAGCGCCGAACGCCAGATCGGCAGTGACCTTGACAGCAGTGATCCTGAAGTTTTTGCGTCAGCCCTGCATCTTGCCCAAAAATGCAGTTCACCGGTGATCGGACGGAAATTATTGAACCTGCTTTCCAGGATCGGCTGGTCAGCGGAAGAATGTGACCTGAAAATCGCCATTATCAGATCGATCAGCGAGCGCCACCTGACCGAGGCAATTCCCGAACTGGCACGGATTCTCGGCTCTTCCAGCCTGTTCCATGCCAAACAACTCCACCGCATCAAGCTGGAAATCATCGCCGCGCTGGCAAACTATCCCTCCCACCTGGTCAAGCCGATTCTGGAACGCCTGAGCAAAGAACAGAACGACTACGGGGAGCAGGCAAAAAAATCACTACTGTTGATTTCCGCCAAGGGAGGAATGCCATGAACAGCGATCAGGCCACTACCCATGATTGTATCCGCTCATTGTTGTCGGCCATCGCCAATGCCTCGCTCTATTCCCTTTCCCACCCGCAGGTAACGCGATTGATCGACGACACGGCCAGCCAGCTGATCCCTTTACTGGAAGCAACACCACTGATTACCGTTATCTGTGTTGACGGAGAACTGATCATCAACGGCCAGCCCCAGGAGAGTACGCTGTTTTTCAGCCGCTTCACCGGTATTCTCCAGAAAAACGGCATCACCCACCTGACATTTTCCAGCGGAATTTCCAGACAGGAGCTCGCCTCACTGGTGGCAGAACTGGCCCAGCCGAATGAGTACGATCACACCGTTTCATGGCCACACATTACAGCCGGCCAGGTGGAAGTCAGCCTCAACGGAGCACGCCTGCCAGCCTCGCCAACTCATGGAAACGGCAGGGGGGCGCCCGGCAGCATGTCAACGTCCCGCGAGGTGGCACTGACACTCTCTGACATGCCGATGGAGGAAATGGCGCGTTTCAGGGAAATCTACGAAACCGTCAAGCAAAAGAAAAAATTGAGGATCACCGGTATTGCCAGCGTGGTTTCCGGTTTTGTTGACGCCTTCCAGCAACAGGGTGATGCGCTGTTGACCATGTCGGCACTCCGTTCAGCCGACGAATACACCTTTACCCATTCAACCAACGTCTGCATCCTCACCATCGCACAAGCGATGGCGCTCGGCATCGAGGGGGAGCAGCTGCGGGACTTCGGTATTGCTGCCATGTTGCACGACATCGGCAAACTCTACATACCGGAAGAAATTGTCACCAAAAAGGGGAGTTTGACCCCCGAAGAATTTGATATCATGAAACAACACCCGGTTCTGGGCGCACGTCATCTGCTGGGGACCCCGGGTGTTCCCCGCCTGGCGGTCACGGCTGCCTTTGAACATCACCGTAAATTTAATGGCAGCGGCTACCCGCAGACCGGGGCAAACTGGCAGTCCAACCTCTGCAGCCAGATGACCATGATTGCGGATTTTTTTGATGCCCTGCGCACCCGGCGTTCCTATCGGGAACCGGTTGATCTCCCGACCATTGCCGGCATGATGCTGGATATGTCCGGCAAGGAATTCCACCCCGCTCTGACCAAAAATTTCCTCCGCATCCTGGCTCGCCTGATGCCGGCAACGACAGAACCAGCCCCGCAATAAATAAATTATTTTCGGTTGACACTGCAATAGATGTTGTGGTTTAGTATCGCCACTTACACTAAATATTGTGTTTTATCACCGATCACCCCCAAGCGTGACTCGGCGACATAACACCATGATTTCATTCCACTGGGAGCGTATTTCAATGAAAAAAGAGACAGCCGTAGCACCACAACCGGATCTTTCCCCCAACGCACTGACCGTCCTCCAAAAACGTTACCTGCGCCGCGACAAGGAAGGGAAAGTGCTGGAAACTCCTGCTGACATGTTTCGCCGTGTAGCCGACACCATCGCCGCAGCGGATCGTAACTTTGATAAGAAAGCCGACCTGGCCGAACTGTCGGACACCTTTTATGCCATGATGACCAATTTCGAATTTTTGCCCAACTCGCCAACCCTGATGAATGCCGGGCGCAAACTTGGTCAGCTGTCAGCCTGTTTCGTCCTTCCGGTCGGCGATTCCATGGAAGAAATTTTTGACGCCGTCAAATACACCGCCCTGATCCATAAATCAGGCGGCGGCACCGGCTTCTCCTTTTCACGCCTGCGCCCTGCCAACGATGTTGTCAGCTCCACCACCGGCATCTCCAGTGGTCCGCTCTCCTTCATGCGGGTCTTCGACATTGCCACCGAGACCATCAAACAAGGCGGTACCCGTCGTGGCGCCAACATGGGAATTCTGCGGGTTGACCATCCCGATATCATGAACTTCATCATGTGCAAGGCAGACCAGAAGCAGCTCAACAACTTCAATATTTCCGTCGGCCTGACCGAAGATTTCATGAAAGCAGTGGAGCGGGATGAAGAGTATGACCTGCACAACCCGCGCGATGGTAAAGTTTGCGGTTCACTGAATGCCCGCAAGGTTTTCCAGCGGATCGTCAAACAGGCCTGGGAAAACGGCGAGCCGGGGATTGTCTTCCTTGATCGCCTGAACCGTGACAATCCGACCCCCCATATCGGAGAAATTGAATCCACCAATCCGTGTGGCGAGCAGCCGTTGCTCCCCTACGAATCATGCAATCTGGGGTCGATCAACCTGTCCAAATTCGTCAGCGATGGCGTG
>Ga0209798_10000141_pt1 | contig 39616 bp, 29 predicted proteins | sample DOMMetBare3Fresh_FD_187475 | JGI IMG/M metagenome (GOLD analysis project Ga0209798, IMG submission 187475) | Wetland sediment microbial communities from St. Louis River estuary, USA, under dissolved organic matter induced mercury methylation -... | ecosystem: Environmental > Aquatic >...
TCAACGCGAAGTGTTCTTGCGGCACGCTGATTGAGAGGGGAGGGACAGCTTTGAAATGGAGGAGCATCGGCATCAGTGACTGAAGAACTAGTCACTCAAGTGGAACGGATCTATGAGCGCGCAAAGCATGAAACGCTGCGGCTCCTGGAATCACGGCCATCGCAACAGGCGCAGTAGCGGCACCGGATTGGATAAGCACAGCACAGCTCGCTAGTTTCCTGTCCCCGAAATGAACAAACTAAGTCGAGCAAATCATCGCCCTTTATGCCCAAGCTCACCATCGCTACTGTGGCGCAATAACTTATGTTACGAACCACTGGGACAGGAGACTAGAAGCTTCAAACACCAGATGACGTTTTGAGGACTTATGAAGGAGCTTGAGCGACGAAAACCGACTTGTCTTCTCTGAGAGTTCTATGGACGTGCTTAAGTTCTGATGGTCCAAATTGGGTGGGTCCACGCCGAGGTGAAACGAAAAATGCTTCACAAGGAACCTGTCGGAGTGGTATTACCTTTCGGTAACGGTAGGCGGCTCCTGAATGTCAGGGAGGCCGCCCAATACCTGGGCCTTGAAGTGGACACCGTCTACAAGAAAGCCAGGTTGCGGGAGGTTCCCTCAGTCAAGGTTGGTCGAGCGTTGCGGTTCGATGTGAAAGCGTTAGAGCGCTTCATCGAGCAACACACAATCGAGACCATTGATGACTGAAAGGAGAAGCTTAGAATGTCTATAAAGAAAAAATCAGAGGGATTGTTTGAAGTCCGTTGGTGGGAGGGAGGTAGAAATAGAAGCGTGAGGGTACACGGCTCATTCGAACTGGCGCGCAAGATCGAACGCAAGAAGCTGTCTGCTCGGGATGAGAACCGTCACCTCGATGTCAAACGCGAAGTCAATCTTCGGATGTCGGCGCTCATTGAGCGTTACTGGACGCACTACGGTATTAAGAAGCGCTCAGCGGATCGCGAAAAGAGCGTGCTTGATGGCATCCGGTCTGAGTTGGGCAAAGCATTCGTTCGTGAGGTAGACGGCGATTCCGTCTCTCGCTGGTATGAAAACCTCACGACATTCCGTGAGCTATCGGCTGGCACAGCGGTGCGGCATTTTAACGTCATGCACCACATGATGAAAAAGGCCGCTACGATCTGGTCTAAAGACACTGGCATAGATCGCAATCCCGCCGATCAGGTCGAAGTCAAACGGCCAGACGATCAGAGGGATCGCTATTTATCCGAAGACGAGCTTGGGAGACTCAAGCTGGCCTTGGATGAAAAGATCTATCGCAAGGGCACGAGTGATTTCAACAAAACGTTTTGTCGGCTCCGGCTAATAGTGTTAATTGCCGTTATGACTGGCATGCGCATGTCAGAAATCTTCGGCCTTATGTGGTCTGACGTGATGTACAACGAAGGATTGTTGGCGGTGAGAGCAAAGCTGAAGGGCGGAAAGATGCGTTATGTTCCGATGCCTCCCGAGCTCGCCGACGAGTTGCGGCGGTTCACGCCTCAGCCCACTAACAACGTTCTTTATATCGCAGGGAATAACCACGAGCGGATCTTCCCTCCGAAGGACGGCGCAAAAGGGGAACGGCAACGCGTGGAAGGAAGTTTTGACGATCTACTCGAAAGAGCTGGAATCAAAGACTTTCGTTTCCACGATCTGCGCCACACGTTTGCATCGTGGTACATGATGAACGGTGGCGACCTTTACGAGTTGGCAAAAATCTTAGGCCACTCGAATATCAAGATGACGGAACGCTATGCCAAGCTGGCGCGGCAACACATTGCCCGAACCAGCAGCACGGCGCGGGAAATGTGGAAGTTACTTGAACCGATCTGCGACAAGGCGAACGTCGGGTAACCGATGTACGCGTATTGTACGCGCGACGAAATTTGCGGTTTTTGGCTAACACTAAGTTGTTGAAAGTAATGGTGGCCAGGGACGGAATCGAACCGCCGACGCCGGCCTTTTCAGGGCCGCGCTCTACCAACTGAGCTACCTGGCCAGATGTCTGGGCAAGACCGCGTAGTGTAGTGTCCAGCGCAGGTGCTGTCAACCTGGGAAGGGTCCTCCGTTTTTGTCGATTTAGTCACAAAAAGTCGTTGACGTATCAGGGATGAGGTGTATAATCCTTTTCGTTGAGGGTGGGGTTGACGCCCAAACGTCAGCTAAGTCGAAAGACGCCATCTGATGCTTTGAAGACAGTGCCCGCCAGTGCCAGCTCGGCCGCCGATCGCGCCCCCCGCAGTCGCTACCTTCGAGCTGGCACAGCCATTTTTACCCAACAAATTTTCCGGAATTGCTCTGCAGATCGTGCAAAAGGCGCGGCTTTGTTCCAGTCGCCCAGGGAGTGTCCGCACCTTGCTGTCTAAAGGGAAGGTTCGACGAGGGCCCGCTCACGTAAAAGATCAGCCTCACGATTTGCGTCAGCAGCCACCTCGATCGCATTCAGGGTCAGGAGTTCCCGTTCGCGCATCACCAAACTGCCGTCGATAATGACCGTCCGCACATCCGAAGCCTGAGCCGAATAGACCAGAGCTGAGATGACGTCTACCCGCGGCAGTGAGTGAATTTCATCCAGGTTCACCAGCATCACATCGGCTCGCTTGCCCTGCTCGAGACTTCCTATTTCGCGCTCCCACCCCAAAGCCCGGGCCCCGTCGCTGGTGGCCAGGCGCAGGACCTGCAAGGCAGGCAGTACCTCTGGTCCGTGCAATCCCTTCTGCAACAGCGCTGCAGTGCGCATCTCAGTAAACATATCCAGCCGGTTATTGCAGGCGGCGCCATCGGCACCCAATGAAACAGAAATGCCGTCAGCGAGCATTTGTTTAATCGGAGCAATGCCGGAGCCCAGCTTAAGATTTGAAGACGGGCAGTGAACCACATTCGTCCGGGTGCGCCGCAACGTTGCCAGCTCGTGCTCATCCACATGAACACAGTGGGCCAGCGCGACATGCGGTCCCGTCAGGCCCAGCGAGTCGAGATAGGCCACGTTGCGCAAGCCGCTTTCCTGCTCGACCAGTTCGCATTCTTTCGTGTTCTCAGAGGCATGGGTGTGGATCATGACTCCGCGTTCACGCGCCAGTTCTGCCACCCGCAGCAACAACTCTCGAGTACAGCTGATCGCAAAGCGCGGCGCGAAACAATAGCGAATGCGATCGTCATGCTTGCCGTGCCATCTGTCCAACAGGACCAGTGATTCTTCGATCGAGGCTGCGAGCTGCTCATGAAGCGCGGCCGGAACCTCATCGCCCTTGTCCATCATGCATTTGCCCACGGTGGCGCGAAATCCCGTTTCGGCCACAGCGCGAAAGACCTCTTCCGTGTGATTGACTGTTTCCATCGTCAGAGTACAGGTCGTTCCACCCCTGATCAATTCGGCGATGCCTAAACGCGCAGAGGCTCGCACCGAGGCCGCATTGTGGGCCGCCTCCATGGGCCAAACACGCTTTTTCAGCCAGTCGATCAATGCCAGGTCGTCGGCGGCGCCGCGAAACAGCGTCTGGCAGAGATGCAGGTGGGTTTGCACAAATCCCGGAACTACGGCGCAACCTCGGGCGTCAATGATGACGTCTGCCTGGCTGACTGCAGCCCCAATACCGGCAATGCGACCGTCTTGAATGAACAGATCGGTGCTGACGATGGAATCGTTCTTATCCATCGTAACCAGAATTCCGTTCTTGATAAGGATTGACGGTCTCATGACTCAACTCTTGTGAGCGCGCGGCAGGAGCAAGCGACGCCCGCGCTTTGGATTTAAGCTCATCGTGAATCCAAAGAGCGCTCTGCTGGCCCCCGTATTTCAATTCACTCCGGGCGGATTATGCTTTTCGCTTGTCGCGGTGTAAAGCACACTAAGAAGCGCCCAACCCACTCGGGCCGGCTGCGGCCGTTCGGGGGTTGGACGCTTTCTGGGGATCAGCTGCCGAACTTATTTCTTGTCGGCGCCGGCGGCCTTGGCGCCATTAGCGCCTTCGGCCTTTTCTTCCAGACGCACAGGCATCCCGAGTTTCACTTTCACTTCATTTTCGATGCGTTTGAGCATCTGCGGATTGTCTTTAAGCAATGTCTTGGAATTTTCGCGTCCCTGGCCCAAACGTTCGCCTTTGTAAGAAAACCAGGCGCCGCTTTTTTCCACCACGCGCTGCGCCACGGCCAGGTCCAGCAAATCGCCCTCGCGCGAAATACCCTCGCCATACATGATGTCAAATTCACATTCGCGAAAAGGTGGCGCTACTTTATTCTTTGCGACTTTTACCCTCGTGCGATTGCCGACCACCCGATCGCCATCCTTGATGGCGCCAATACGGCGGATGTCGAGCCGCAACGAGGCGTAGAACTTCAGGGCTCGGCCGCCGGTGGTGGTTTCCGGACTGCCGAACATCACGCCAATCTTTTCACGGATCTGATTGATAAAGATAAAGCAGGTGTTGGACTGGGCTACGATGGCGGTCAACTTTCTCAGGGCCTGAGACATGAGCCGCGCCTGCAGGCCAGGCAGCGAATCGCCCATTTCGCCATCCAATTCAGCGCGCGGCACCAGGGCCGCCACTGAGTCGATGACGATCACATCGACGCCATTCGAGCGCACCAGGGCCTCGGCAATTTCCAGCGCCTGCTCGCCGGAATCAGGCTGCGAGATCAGGAGTTGATCGATATCCACGCCCAGCTTGCCGGCGTATTCGGCATCCATCGCATGTTCCGCGTCAACGTAGGCGGCGACGCCGCCGGCCTTTTGCGCTTCGGCGACGATATGTAAAGCGAGCGTGGTTTTGCCGGAACTTTCCGGACCGTAAATCTCAATGACGCGCCCACGCGGAACGCCGCCTATGCCAATCGCCGCGTCCAGCGAGAGTGAAGTTGTAGAAATCGCCGGAATATCGGAGACCTCACGCTCACCCAGGCGCATGATCGAGCCCTTGCCGAACTTCTTTTCAATATTCATCAGCGCCGCTTCGATAGCTTTGCTTCGGTCATCATTCATGGCTAGCATCTCTTTCTTCCGCTCCTCTTCTCACTGTCGATGTGTGAACTGCCGCTGAGCATAACACATCAAACGCGAGAATGGAACAGTGTTTCATCTCTGCAACAACAGCTTTTCCGGAGGGTTTGGTACTCAGACCGTGTGCGCGTCGCAGCCCTCTCTGCATCAGCCCGGGTGGTAAGGCGACGCACAAATTTGCCTGAAATAAGACCTGCAAAGTCACGCGCTGCGGCCAAACAACTCCGCCACGCTGTGACCTGTCCGTTGCTCGACCTGCTCCGACAATGACTGTATCGGGCCCGCCGTTTCGTCTCGATCAATACGCTCGATGCGCCAGGTGGGAAAGAACAGGTCGTTCAAGCCAATGAAAGGCTCTTCGTGCACGACCGAGCGCAACCAATCAGCAAAGGAATTAAGGTCGAGACCGCGCAAGAATACTCCAGTGACGCTGATTTCGTCGAGTATTCCCCAGCACTTTTCTCGCGGCGAATGCAGCACGATGGTTACCGTGTCGCCGGGTTCGATTCGTTTCGTCATAGTTTTTGCAGCCTGACTTCGGGCAGCGCATGCTGCGACACAAAATATCAGGTGGCGCCGTCAACGACGGCGTTACCTTAGCGGCGCTGTCAGCGTTCTGGCAAACTCGCCGATCTTCGCAGCCAAGTCAGATGTTCCGGCCCGGCGTTCAATCTCCGCCACCAGAGCCGACCCAACGACGGCGGCATCCGCATAAGCACAAACCTCCGCTACGTGCGCAGCAGTAGAAATACCAAATCCAACCGCCACGGGCAGCTCTGAAAATTCGCGCATGCGCCGGACCAGTTTCTCGGCTTCGCTGCTCATACTCTCTTGAGCGCCGGTCACTCCGGCGCGCGAAACCGCATAGATGAAACCGCTCGCTCGCTCAGCCACCATTTGCAGCCGGGCATCGGTGGAGGTTGGCGCCACTAGAAAAATCATATCGAGATCCCAGGCGCGCAGAAGCACCGCAAATTCATCTGCTTCTTCCGGAATCAAATCTGTCACCAGAACGCCGTCGATACCTGATGAGCCGGCCAACCGAGCCAAACGCTCCACGCCAAATTGCATAAGGGGGTTATAGTAACTGAACAGCACAACCGGGGTGTCAACAATTCTTCGCACCTCAGCGGTTTTTTCCAGAATTTCCGCGAGGCCAAAATTCTGGCGGAGGGCACGTTCCGAGGCCCTCTGGATGACCGGTCCGTCGGCCATTGGGTCGCTGAAGGGCACCCCCAGCTCAATCACCGTGGCGCCCGCGCGTGAGAGTTCTATTAGCAGATCACCAGTGGTTTCAAGATCCGGATCGCCCGCCGTGATGAACGGAATGAAGCCCTTCCTCCCATCTTTACGCAATTGTTCAAAGCTTTCTGCTATGCGACTCAAGAGGACTCTCCGCTTCCCACTTGCCAGATATTCAAACCTCGCAACCTGCCGGCCGCCCGCCGCTAGTGTCACTCGCCGATAATCTTTACCAGGACACGCTTGCTGCGCCGCCCGTCAAACTCCCCGTAAAAGATCTGTTCCCACGGTCCAAAGTCGAGCTTACCGTTAGTCACCGCGACGACCACTTCACGCCCCATTATCTGTCGCTTATGATGTGCATCCCCGTTGTCTTCGCCGGTGCGATTGTGATGATAGCGCTCCGGGCTGGGATCGAATGGCGCCAGCCACTCCAACCAGCGCCGATAGTCTTCATGGAGACCCGGCTCATCGTCGTTGATGAACACACTAGCAGTGATGTGCATCGCATTAATCAGGCAGAGTCCTTCCCTGATACCGCTGTTCGAGAGTTCAGCTGCTACCTGCTTGGTAATGTTAACGAAGCCCATGCGGCTGGGAACGTTGAAGGTCAGATGTTTCGTATGTGATTTCATGGCGATCCTGAAAAGCTCGGCAGTCAGGACAATAGTTGTACTACAGGGCGGCAGCCGGTGCCAGACAAGACCGGAACTGACAACCCTTACTCTGGGCAAAATTGTGATTGAACGTTACCATCTCTGGACTGTCCTGACACGGTCGAATCGATAAACCATGAGACTGCTAGCTGTCATTCCCGGGCTTGCCCTGATCCTCGTCATACTCTGGGAAGCATTCGAGACGATCATCCTGCCGCGCCGCGTGACCCGGCGGATTCGGCTGACGCGCCAGTTCTACATGTTGACCTGGGCTCCCTGGGTTTATCTGGCCAGGAGGATACGCAAGCGCAAGAGCCGTGAAGAGTACTTGAGCCTGTTTGGCCCGCTGTCGTTACTCGGTCTTTTATCACTTTGGGCGTTGGGATTAATCTGTGGTTATGCGATCGTTCAATGGGGTTTCCACTCGCAACTGAATATCCAGGACAGCGCGGTCAGCTTTGGCACCTATCTCTACTTAAGCGGCACAACTTTTTTTACGCTCGGTTATGGCGACATCACGCCAGTAGAACCGCTCGGTCGCACTATCGAAGTGCTGGAAGCCGGCACCGGTTTCGGCCTGCTGGCGATTGTGATTGGGTACCTGCCGGTCCTCTATCAATCATTTTCGCGGCGTGAAGCGAACATTTCACTGCTCGATGCGCGGGCGGGCTCACCTTCCAGTGCTGCTGAGCTTTTGCGCCGCCACCAGGCGGCGGGTAACATGGACGACCTGACTCCCCTGTTGCACGAATGGGAACGCTGGTCGGCGGAGTTGCTCGAGAGTCACCTGTCTTATCCGGTGCTCAGTTACTTTCGCTCATTGCATGACAATCAATCATGGCTCGCGGCCTTGACGACGGTGCTCGATACCTGCGCCCTGGTAATGATCGGCATCGACGGGGCTTCGGAATGGCAAGCGCGACTGACGTTTGCCATGGCTCGTCACGCAGTAGTCGACATCGCGCAAATTTTTAATGCCGCACCAAGGTCCGCTGACTGCTGCTCGATGCGTTTGTCACCTGCGGACCTGGTCCGCTTGCGAGAAATACTAGGGGCGAATGGCGTCAACTTTCGCGACGGTGCTGAGGCCCAGGAGCAACTACTCAAGCTGCGCACCATGTATGAGCCGTACGTGGTCGCGCTTTCGGAGTGGCTGTTAATGCCCCTGCCACCCTGGATTTTGCCGCCGGATTCCATTGATAACTGGAAAACCAGTGCCTGGGGTCGGATTCAGTAGATGCGATGCAAGGGGCCGGCTTGCTCACGCCTTGACAGTCTGGAAGCTTCAGGGCCGGCAAAGTTAAAGGTATTCCTGGCTCGCAGGCGCTGCCAACTAAAATCATGGAACTGAGAAACTGGATAACGAGGATGGGCTTCTGGGGGCTCGCATTCTTCATCATCAAGGGGTTGTTGTGGCTCACTATTCCCGCTTTGCTGGCTCTATTGGCCGAATAATCCGGGACAAACTCCAGCGAAATTCCTGGTTGCTTTTGTCAGGTATTTGCAGTCCTCTTCTGACGGACCACCATATTGACACCGTCCGGCCCACTGAATAGAATCCTGACCACTGAACATCAACGAGGAGGGTATGCAGTTTTGAAAACAAATATACGTGTCAGTAGAAAAAAGCCTGAATCACTCACCAGTCAAATCAGGGAACAACTCAGCGACTTAATCGAGTCCGGAGCATTGGCAGCCGGCAGCCTGCTGCCAAGTGAACGTGAGCTTGCAAATTCGCTGAAGGTCGCGCGCAACGTCGTGCGCGGAGCTTACGAGCAATTGGTTAGCGTGGGTACGATCCAAAGCGAAGGCCGCAAGGGACGACGCGTCCGTGCGGGGAATGCCAGGAAAAAGGCCAGCAAGTCAAGTAAGAAAAAGTAATCTGGGCGCCCCGACCGCTCATCCCTTTCCTCGCCTGAGATAAAATGATTCTCCGATTAATCGGCCGTTAGCGCTGCCTGGTCGCCGAGTGCCAGGATCTCCTCTTTGATGGCCCGGCGCTCCGCTAACAGGCGAATAAAGAACCTGCGCTGCATCAGAAAAAATGTGAGGGCCCGTAAACCACCGATGGAGGCGTCCCACTCCTCAAGAAAACGCATGGCTATGTAACCGGTCAGAGGTAGCGCCGGCAAGATCAGGAGCATCCACCCCCAGCCGGCAAATTTGAACACCAGGGCCGCCACGCCCAGCCACGTCAGCGGGAAAAACAACATGGCTGAGATAATTTTGATAGTCGAGACAACGTCTTCAGTATTCCTAAACAGGCTCGAAGAAAGCAGACCACCGAGACGATAGGCGGGAAAGTGAATCACTATTCCCAACGCCGCCGGTCCAATCATCAACAGAAAGACTAATAACCGCCTGAGTATCTGTTGCAAAAGAGCCGCGGCGGACCTGGGCGGGGACAGGTTCAACGGATCGACGCCCGCCTGTTTTAACTTCTGCTCGAATTGAGTGATGCGCATCTCCAGCTTTCTGACTCGCTCCGGTGCCTGTGCCAACAGCTTCGTATAGCCCTTGATGAACTCTTGTCGCAGCCTCAGCTCGTGCCGCAAGCGTGAGGATGATTGGCTTTCCGGATCCGCGGAAGAAAAGATCTCCTCCGCACGGCTGACAAGATGCAGCGCTTCCGCGTGTTGTGCATCCAGCATGACCGTACGCAAAGCGTCTTCGATCGTCTTTGAGAGTTCACGCACTGCGGCGCGGGACAGACTGCCATCCGCCTCGAGCGGTTGCGGTTCGACCTCCAGGGGCTTGCCAAAGTACAGCAACGCCTCGCTGCGAAACGAAGTCTTCGCTGTGTAGTAAAGACCCGCCGGCACGATTTTCAGATCTTGAACCTCACCCGATGAAATCGCACCCAGCGCGATGCGGGCGGTGCCGGTTTTGATTGGTTGCAGGCCGGGCTGGTCATGTGAGATGCCTTCGGGACAAATGCCGATCGTCCCGCCACGGGCGAGCCATTTGGCCGCGGCGCCGAATGTCTCCTGATTCCTGGTCACGTCCTCGCCCTGGTCCTGATGCCGATAGACCGGCAAAGAATCCAGCGCACGCACGAAGTAACTGAGCACCGGCATTTTGAATAATGGGGCCTTGGCAAGAAAGGAGACTTTGCGTGGGGCGAGGCACAGCAGGAAAGCCGGATCTACGAGCGCATTGGGATGGTTAAGGACGAAGATGACCGGCGTTTCGCGGGGAACGTGTTCCAAGCCTGCGACTTCCACGCGCCGAAAATAGATGCGCAGCGTGAACCGCAGCAGCGCGACAATGATTCGCCTGGTCAACTGTTTCTCCTGAGTTCGTCTCGCGAAATCAAGGAGATTATAGCCAAAATCAGCTGATCATCGCTGAACTATCGTCACAGGTGTTTAGAGTACCGCCTTCAGGCGAACCTTTCGTTCCCCGTCCGCCGAGAAGGGAAAAGCCCGACTAAAGTCGGTACCCTATACGTCTGTTTACTGCCCGCATTCGGCGTTGCTGTGCGAGACCACCGGGCTGAAGCGTCGCTGGTACTCCGTGGAAGTAATGAACGAACAAACCATCCCGCGATAGTTGCCGGGATTGCTGTTGAGCACATTCAACCAGAAGTTGTAGCCCTGGCTGTCAGGACTGCGCTGCAGATACCCGAAGTACTGCATGGCCACAAACGACTGGTTGTAGACCGCGCTTGAGAACGAGTCGTTGTCGACGAGCTGGCGCACGACTAAAGAGCGGCTCGCGTTCAGGCTGCGACCTTCGTTGTAGCGACTAATCAAAGCAGCGCGCTCGCCGGCAAGGTCCACTCCGGCAGAGGCAAAGGTAGTTTGCAGCAGCGCATCCACGAAAGACTCCGCCGTTCTGTGTGGCTGGTACCTCTGCGCAAATTCAGCACGCTGCACGAAAGCATCGGCAAAGGCGGCCTTGCTGGCTTCGAGGTTTGGACCCCCGACGACCTGTGCCCGGTCTGCAGAGAATTCGCTGTAGCGAAGCTGGCGACCCAATGCTCCTCTGTATAACCTGTAGACAAATGAGCCGGTGTCCCTGAACTCCTGTGACAGGAAGAACGCTGCGGATACTTCGATCCGCCGCGTCCGGACACAATCGGCATCACCCCTGCAGGCATTCACCTGATCGTTCCAGTAGTTGAGACCTGCCGCTTCCGGTTCGCGGCCGAGGAAGTCGAGGTACTGCTGGCGCACGAAGTACTCTGACGTATCAATGGCATTGCTGCCAATGACTGTGTCCGCCGTGGCCGTGAAGGTCGCATCGGTCCTGTCCCCAAGCAGCGAGAATGATCGACTGGCCGGACTGAATTGATAGTTTGCCAGCGTCGGCGTGACCGTATAGAAGTTGCTGACGTCAACGTTAGCGAAACGATAATTACCGTTGGCATCTGTAATGGCGGTCACGGACGCGGCGCCCGAAAGTCTGATGGCGACTCCGGCCACCGGCGTGCCCGTTCCCATCACAATTCGTCCACTAACGGTCGCCCCTGATGCCGTGGGAGAACTCGGATCGAGGGCAACCACAAAGGGCGAGAGGGTAGTGGTCCGCGCACAGATGACCTTGGTGCCAAAGTCGCTACTGATGGTGCGATTCACCAGCCCCGGTTCACCATGCAATATCCGCAGGCGAGAGAAGGTATTGAAATCGGTGGACATGGGCATCGTGATGCAGGTTGTGACCGGAGGGGTAAAGCCGGCCGTGGTCGAGATATTCAACTCCGGACAACTGGCGCAATGAAGGTAGGGCGGCGGCAGCATCTGCGCCGGAGCGTTTGTGACGGTCGTAGTGCCTCCTCCACCCCCGGCAGGAGCGGCCGGAGGCGAGTTGACGGATGAAAACGTAACCGTCGCGTTGCAGAAAGTGTTGGTGACGTTCATGCCCGGGTTCGTGGGTTGCGACTCATTCTCCTGAACCGTAACCGGGAACGACGCGTCAGTGAAAGTCATGTCTGCCTTGGTGCCGCGCACGAGCACAGTCCTGGTGCCGATGCCGAAGAAGGAACCCGTCGGCGGATCGACTACCACTGTGCCGCAAGCGCCGGTGAAAGTAACCGCCGGGGAATAATTAACGATCGTGCCGCAGGTGCCCGCTGGGATCGTGATGCTGGCCGGCGCGGTGATCATGCAGCTTTGCGTGTTGCAAATGGGCACTGCAGTCGTGATATTAATCGTCCAACCGCCCGACATCGTGCCGACATCCCCGGTGAGGTCGTCCACCACATACAGACCCCACGTGCCGTTGGGGTTTAGGCCATTAAACACGCCGGCAAAGGTCGCGCTACCCGCGGTAGCAGGATTCTGATAAGGCGCGGCCGGGGCCGGGGCCGGAAACGCATCGCCAGTGCCGTAGTTCGTCGGTTTGTAAGTACCGGTTGGGTTTGCCCCGGAGTCTGACATGAGCGCAGCGGCGCTGTCGTCCAGCGTAATGTTGGCGTTGACCCAGTCGTTGGTGCCGCCGGCATCCGACACGATGATGAATTTCTCTCCAGTGGGCGCGACGAGGAGAATATCGACGTCGTCCGGGAAGGTGTGATTGAGACCGTTTAGATTGACGGTCACCTTCGAAACCGTCCCAGTCAAGCCCGAGACGATGATGTTCGACGGATAAGGATTGGCCGGTGCGCCTGTCGTAGCGCCCGTGCCGCTTGCGGGTATCGTGACCGAGGTCGTGTTACTAAACGACGTCGTCGAGGGCGCGGTGGTTCCCAGTTGCATCGTGAAAGTAACGGTGCCGAGATTTGTCGGTCCATCCTGGAGCGCCAGCGTCAAAGTGATGTTGCTGCCGCAGGTACCCTGGGCCGTAAAAGTATACGGCCGCGTGGCTGTGCCGCCAGTCGCGGCGAGCGCTCCGTAGGTTTGCGGACCACTCGGTCCGGCAACGCCGCCGGTCGGTTGCAATGTAGCGACCAGATTTGTCGTAGGACTGCCCCCATTATTTACCAGCGGCAGATTGACGGTGACTGTCTCTTCGGGATCCGGCGCATTGTTGGCCGGACTAATGCTCTCTGCCGTTATGACCGCGGGCGGAGCGGAACTGATTAACGCGCCGCAGCAAACATTACGTCTGTTCAATTCGAGTTTGAAGCAGCCGACGGTGCCGGTATCTGTGCCGGCGTTGTCAACCACGTGCAACTTCCAGATACCGTTTGACGGCTTGCCATTGAGTGCGCTTAATGGCGATTCAGGTCTGAAGGTAGCGTTGAATGGCGCGGCACCGGCTGAAATTGCCGTCGCCGCCGCGTCATCAATCACCGTAGGCACCCCGGCGCAACTGAGCGCTCCGGTACCAAAGTTGTCGCCGCTGCCGCCACGATTCGTGGAGAGCGGGATGCTGGTATTGTCAGGATGGATCAAGCTTATCTGTAGATCGCCATCGAAGGTGTGGTTAATACGGAAACTGACGTTCACGTCTGACAGGGCCATCACATCAGCGACAGTGATCGGGATATCCACGCCGGTCAGATTGTTGTCGGGTATGGCAACGGAAATATCACCGCTCGAGTAATTGTTCACCAGGATGGTTCCAGTGGTGAAGTTATAAGTGACGGTGCCAAGATTCGTGGCCCCGTCCTGCAATTGCAAACTAAGAACTACCGGCGCGCCACAGGCCAGATTGCCGGCAGTGAAAGTGAAATTTCTGGAGACGGTCGCGCCGCCGGCGACTACCACGCCGTAATTCTGTGGACCACTGGGGCTGGTGACGCCCCCGGTTGCCTGCAAAGTGCCGACGAGGTTGACGGTGCTGAGCGTGCCGGTGTTCTTGAGCCCAAGACTGATAGTGATGGTTTCGTTGGGATCGATAGCGCCGTTCGAGTTACAGCTATCAGCGGTGATGTTGGCAGTGTCGGCAACCGGTTGCTTCAAGTTGCCGGTCAGGCATCCGCTGAAGGTCACGTTGCCGCCATTGGAAACAACCAGGCCCATCTGCGACACAATGTCGTAGCCTGTGCCGGTAACGCTGGCGTTGTAGGTTCCCGGGGCGACGATCGCCGAATACATGCCTGCGGCATCGGTGCCGCGCACATAGCCGCCACCAATCGTGACCTGAGCATTCGGAATCGGCAAGCCCGTCTGGCAATTGGTAATTGTGCCGGAAATCGTGCCGCGCGCCGACTGGGTGCAGATCGGAAACTTGAAATTGCCGATGCGCGTGCGCCAGCTAAAAGTCGCCGTGGTCGAGTAGTATTCCTGCGTGTACCAGAAGGTGCAGTCGTCGGAAGGGTCGACCGTCATGTCGCTGTAATCGCCCCAACGATTACCGGTGCCGGTTTGGCTGCCGGTGCCGGCGTGCAGAGTGGCTTCACCCTGGGCCAGCGTGTTAACCGGGTCGGTCGCCAGTCGTCCTGCGTAGCGAATCTGCGGGTTGATAGTGGCGCTCGAAGCGCTATATCCGACTGCCAGGTTGCCCTGATTGTCCTGCGCCGCGCTGCCCATCCAACGCCACGTGGTGTCAGGCTGATAGGTGCTCTCCTGGGCCACAGTTACCGGGCCCGCGGTCACGCCGCGCAACTCGAACCAGCGCGGGGCGGCAACACCACCCGCACTCACGGTGTGGTTGCCTACCAGTGATTCGACGCCGCCAATGTTCCGGTAGGCCAGGCGATACATTAACCGGTCACCAATTCCGTCCAAACCGTCGGCAGTACCCAACTGCGGAACGCAACTCCGGGTGGTAGGACAAAGTTCCGTAAAGGCGGCTGAGACGGGATTGGCAAAGAGCGTAAAGGTCGAGTTTGCCGGCACCGCCCAGTCGACGTGGAAGTGGAAAGTCCGGTACGTTCCGGTGAAGGGCGTTTCCACAAACGAGTTTGGCGCGCCCGCGGGCGGCAACGCATATCCGTCAAGGTCCGCGGGCAGGAAAGTATCCTCAGTTGCGCCACCGGTAATTCCGGGAGTTTGGAAGGTGGCAGGCAATCCCGCAATCATTTTCGCGCGATCGAAAACAAACGCCTGCGGCCCGAGGAACGCGGTGCCGGCCGTGTTGAATACGTTCATGGCCATGTAATAGCCATCGGGCCAGACGCCAAGGTGCGGGTAATCAAAGAAGTTGGTGCCGAGGTTGAAGTCATAACGGTAGTATGCGCCTGTGGCATCTCCCGTCTTCGAGACGGCGATACATTCGTCAGTGGGGACTGACGCACCTGCGAACTGAGTAATGACCCAGCGGTCTGCGAGTTGATCGTACATCACTACCGGATCGCCGCTGCCGTTGTTCTCGCAAACGCCGCCAAAACCATTCCAAAGTGTACTGATTCCGGCGGGGCCAAAAGTTGACGCGCCCGTGGTCTTGTCAAAGACCTGGAAGCCCTCGTTGACCATCTGGACATACTGCGTCAGACCTACCTCGCCGACAGTGTCGGGTGGCGCACAACTGCAAGCGACACCAGGAAACAGGATGCCGTCAAAGTTGAGAATGGGACTCGGCATAACGCTGGGCGCCATGAGATCTCGCAGCGCCCCAAAGCTGCTCTGGATGACCGGGTCCGGCTTGTCGATGTGGGTGTGCGGCAGCTTCGGGTTTTCGTTTGCTTCGCGATCTTCTGGCTTTGCTTTCATCGGTGATAGCGGCATGTCGCGCATTGCGGGCGACTCATCGTTCTTCACCGACCTGCCCACGGTCATGGTTTGCGCTTGATCCTGACGGCCGCTTGGCTGAGCGATACTCTTCTCAAAAAGCTCCGTGTTGGGCTTGATCAGATCTGTATCCAGGGGCGCATTCTTCCCATTGTTATGTTTCGGCAGCTTGTCATTGCGTTTTGCCAGCCCGGTTGGCAGCAACAGGAGCGTCAAGAGGATGACGAGAATCGCAATGAGAGCCAACCCGAGATTCCGTTTCATTTGTTTTCTCCCTGGATGCCTTCAAGAGATAAGCCGATGATAAGCGTTTGGCCTTGAGACTGAATACAGAAACAGATCAGAACTTGGCGAGACTAAGAAACTGACCCTTGAACAAGAAGTCTAATATCCTCGTGACTCAGAGTTTCGTCCTCAAGTTAAGTCACAGGGACGTGGCATTTTAAGTCATCGGACGTGGCATTCAGCTGTGCCCAAAGCTTAACGCCGTAGTCGCCCTGGTGCTGGAAGCCACCCTTTGGTCTTGAATGGATGGACGCAATGCTGAATAGATGTACGCGCCGCGCTGCTGTTTTAATTGTAAGTGAGATTATTCGCAAGGTAAGCCCTTTGTCAATAGTTTCTTGGCAAGCCGCTAGTTACCAGGAAACCCAAACCAAAATACCCCCCGCAACCGGCGCTCAGAGTACCGCCTTCAGGCGGGCTTTTCGTTCCCTGACGAGACGGGGAAAGTCAGGGATCACTTTTCGATTTGCAGTTCGAAAGCGGTCAGGATTACTTCATTCACGGTGGGCGGCTTTCATGAACCAGCGCTGTTGCTCGACCAGGCCTGAGGATGGTTTAGGTGATCGCGGCGGACGCGTGTAGTCTGCCGGACCGCAGAGTAGCGCAATAGTTTGGTAAGTATCGAGTTCGCGAATCTCTTTGCGCTTGATGCGCTCCAGGTCTGCGCCGAGCTTCCAGGTCTCCACTCAACGCCGGCCGGCGGCAACCTGTGCGGGGGTCCAGGAGCTTAGCGCCGAGAACTGATTCCTCAGGCCGTGAGAATAACACGAATGTGCCCAGGCAAGCTCCCGTTCCCCGTCCGATGAGAGGGAAAGCCCGCCTAAAGGCGGTACTCTGGACGCCTGTTACCAAGTTACCGCCCGCACTCAATGTTTTTGTGCCCGAGCTGCCACCAAATTTCTCCAGCGACACGCGCTTAGAGTACCGCTACCGGTGGGCGTTTCGTTTCGCACTTCCCATGAGTGTGGAGAAAACCGGCTTGAAGTCGGTTCTCTGCCCGCATGTAGCCGGTCCTCTGTACGCCTGTCTCTATTAAAGAGTCAGCACGCAGGATGCGCGCGGTCCCAGGGGGGATCAAAAAGCGAAAGCGGCAACGTCCTCACCCCGTCACCGCTTTCTAAGCGCAACCTTTGGGGTCGCGCTGGGGTGAGACATTCAGCCTCACCCTGGTTGCAAGCATTGTAACAGCAATCGACCTGTTTCGGAAATGGAATCGGGGATAAGTAACTTCTCTTGCAATTATCACAGGCCAGACTATTTTCGCCGCTTGAAATAGTAGACGGGATCGTTGGGTTGCCCTGCGACAGAAACCAATTCCCAACCGCGGGCTCCAAGTTTGTCCAGATGTTGTTCCAACACAAACCCTTCACGCCCAAACGAACCTGCCTCTTTTCTCATGCTGGGCTCTCCAGTAGGAGTAAAGTTGGTGCTGCTGGGCCCGGCCACAGCCAGATATTCCCACTTTTCGACGCTGGGTTTATCGGCGGCCTCGCTGCGCCCATAAATGGTCAAAACGGCTGCCGCTGTAGAGGCAATTAGCAATAAAATGAGCAACGTGGTGCGCTTCATTGTTTCTTCCTTTCTCAGATGGTTACGGGCGAAAGCCTTGGTCATGGTTCTCACGCGGTGACTTGCTGTTTGTTCCGTGCAGTCTTGTCAATGCTGTCGTCCGCTTGGCGGGATTCCCCCGCAAAGTCAAAGACCGCAGGAAATGAAAGTTCGGGGTCGTCGCCCCGGTTACATCTGGTCGAGATTGAGATGGAACGGTAAATGAGAAAGGCGAAATGCCAACGGAAAATGAAACATCCAGCCCTCCTCGTTCGCCTCGCAGCCGCGAATGATGTAATAATACTCCTGCTTTCCCAATCAATCTTAATCCGACTCCAGAGAGGGCTTATGAAGCGCTTTGCCATTTCTTTTTCTGTCCTTGTACTCATGTTCGTATCACTCGCAAGGGCCCAGGATCACCGGTTCAGTATTGACGACCTGCTCAAGGTGCGCCGCATAAGCGACCCGCGCGTTTCGCCCGACAGCAAGCAGGTGGCATTTACGATGGGCGACGTTAATTACGACGCCAATAAAGTCAGCAATCAGATTTACGTCGTAACAATCGATGGCCGTGGCGTGAAACAGTTGACGAGCGGTGCGGCCTCTTCGTCCTCACCACGCTGGTCGCCGGATGGAAAGAAGATTGCCTTCACTACTGGCGGGCAAATCTGGGTCATGGAAAGCGATGGTGATAACAAAACCCAGGTGACGAAAATTTCAACGAGCGCTGCCGCACCTGTGTGGTCCCCGGACGGCAAGTGGATAGCTTTCAGCTCAGAGGTCTACCCCGATTGCAGCAGCGACGACTGTAATAAAAACAAGGACGAACAGGCTGACAAGAGCAAAACGAAAGCGCACATAACCGAGCGACTACTGTTTCGGCATTGGGATGAATGGCGAGATCTGAAGCGCACCCATGTATTCGTCGTCTCCAGCAAAGGCGGACCAGCTACTGACCTGACTCCCGGCGATTTTGATTCCCCGCCCTACGCTGCGTCCAGCGGTGTTGATTTTGCCTTTTCTCCAGATGGTAAAGAACTTGCCTACATTCGCAATCCCGACAAAGTGGAAGCCATTTCCACCAACAGCGACATCTACGTCACATCACTCAGTGGTGGCCCGGCAAAAAATATCACCGCCGGTAATCGTGGCTACGATGTGGGTCCGGTCTATACAGCAGACGGAAAATACATTCTGTACCGTTCGCAGGCTACGGCGGGCTTTGAAGCAGACCGTTGGAGATTGATGAAGTATGACCGCGCGGGTGGCGCGAGCGTTGAAGTTACCAAAAATTTCGATCTGCAGGTTGAAGATCTGAGTGTGTCGCCAATCGATAACACCATTTATTTTAGTGCCGGCGAAAAAGGCTTGCAGCCGATTTATCAGGTCCCGTTGCAGGGCGGAACGCCACGCAAAGTGCTCGACGGCCTGTTTGCCAGCAGTGTTCAGGTGACGGCCGACGGCAAGTCGTTAATCTTCACCAAGAGTTCGCTGACGGCGCCTCCAGAAATTTTTCGGGCCGACGCGCAGGGCGGCAGTATGGAAGCTTTGACCACGGCGAATGCACAGCGAATGTCTCAGGCAGGCGTGAACCAGGTGGAGGACATCTGGTGGAGCGGAGCTCTGGGGAAAAAGATACACGGCTTTCTCATTAAACCCTCTGACTTTGATCCAAGTAAGAAGTATCCGCTGGTGGTGTTGATTCACGGTGGACCTCAGGGCGCCTGGAACAATAGCTGGAGCTACCGCTGGAATCCGAAAGTGTTTGCCGACGCGGGCTATGTCGTTTTCGCCCCTAACCCGCGCGGCTCGACCGGCTATGGACAGCAGTTCGTCAATGAGATCAGCGGGGACTGGGGCGGCAAGGCCTATATCGATATTATGAACGGAGTGGCAGACACGCTCCGCCGGAACAAATTCATTGATAGTAAGCGCATCGGCGCCGCGGGGGCCTCATATGGCGGCTACATGATCAACTGGATTGAAGGTCATAACAACGATCCGCGTTTTCACTTCAAGGTACTGGTTTCTCACGACGGGGTTTACAACCTGACGAGTATGTACGGAGCTACCGAGGAACTCTGGTTTCCAGAATGGGAATTTAAGGGCACTCCCTGGACCAATAAGCTGATGTACGAACGCTGGTCGCCGAGTAATTTTGTCAAGAATTTCAAGACCCCTATTCTCATAATCCACGGCGAGCTGGATTACCGTGTGCCCATTGGCGAAGGATTGCAGTTGTACACCGCCGTGCAGCGCCAGGGAATCGACTCGAAGCTCCTGGTCTTTCCCGATGAGGGTCACTGGGTTCTCAAGCCCCAGAATTCCGAGTTATGGCACCACACAGTGCTGGGGTGGCTGGGGAAGTATTTGCGTTGAGGGGCTTTGGTCTTGGGTCCGAGTTGGGGATTCTACGTTTTATCCGAGAATTAGAGTCGCCACCGGCTCGACAAAATCATGGCCCCTGACCAGAAATCATGACCCCTGACCAGCCGCAACGCGGTTGCGTCTTGCCGTCCAGTGTTGCCGGCTTTCAGCTACCCCGGGGTCCGCGTTATGGCGGCATTACTCAGCCGCCACGCGCTTGCGTCATTGAACGGAGAAGACGCCTCAATCCCTCTCTGCTGGTTTACCTTCGTCTCGTCTTCTCAACCAAGAGAGCGTAGGCCATTTTTGCGCGATGAAACCAGGCGAGCGCTCTTGCATCCAGAAAAGCGAGGAAATTTCCTTCGCGTTAGAACCTACCTGGCTATATAATTCACGCTCCCTCCCTTTAGTCTTGACATCACCAGGCACCTTAAGGAGATTTACCATGCGCAAGCTCACTAACCATATCTTTATCTGCTCACTTCTGATTTCAATTCTTGCCGCACCACCGTCTGCGCGCGCAAGTGACTTCAAACGCGAGACGATCTATCAGATCATCACTGATCGATTCTTTGACGGCAGCACCGGGAACAACAACCCAGCGCAAAGTGCCGGCTTGTACGATGCGACCAAAACGAACTGGCGGATGTATTGGGGAGGCGATCTGGCCGGCATCCAGCAAAAAATGAGTTACCTGGCAGGGATGGGCGTAACGGCCATTTGGATCTCGCCTCCGGTCGATAACCTCAACACCAATATTCCTGACGGCAACGGCAACCCGACGGCTTCCTATCACGGCTACCAGGGCCGCGACTTTAAGCGAGTCGAGGAACATTTTGGCAATTCCAGCAACACCTGGACCGATTTCGATAACCTCGTAACCGCCGCCCATCAAAACGGCATCAAGGTCATCATCGACTTCGCACCCAACCATTCGACCCAGGACAACGCGGGAGAATTTGGCGCGCTTTACGACAACGGGACCCTGCTGGGCAACTACACGAACGACACGAACGGATACTTCCACCACAATCCAAACATCTCGGGCGGCGGCTGGGACGATCGCTACCAGGTCGAGTACTACACTCTTTTTGATTTGGCCGATCTCAACCAGGAACACGCCACCATCGACGGCTACCTCAAAGCATCCGCGCAACTCTATCAACAGCACGGGGTCGATGGCTTTCGCCTTGATGCGATCAAGCACATCACCTGGGGCTGGGAATATAGCTTCGCGAATTCCATCTATACTTTTGGCGACAGCTTTTTGTTTGGAGAGTGGTATCAGGGTAATACTTCCGACCCGCTCTACCACGACTCTTACAAGTTCGCTAACAAGAGCGGCATCTCCATGCTCGACTTCCCGCTCAACACGGCGATTCGCAACGTCTTCGGCTCGACCAATGCGAATTTCTCGACCATTGATGCTGTCCTGACTCAGGAAGCCAGCAATTTCACCTGGAAAGAAGATCTGGTGACTTTCATCGACAATCACGACATGGCGCGCTTCCTTTCCATAAACAACAACAATAACCGCCTGCACGAAGCGCTGGCCTTTACGCTTACCAGTCGCGGTATCCCTTGTATCTACTACGGCACCGAACAGTACCTGCACAACGACACGGCAGGCGGTACCGACCCCTACAACCGGCCGATGATGCAGAGCTTTGACACGACGACGACAGCCTACAAGGTCACCAACAAACTCTCGACGCTGCGACGTAACAATCCGGCAATCGGTTATGGTTCGATGACTCAGCGGTGGATCAATAACGACGTTTACATTTATGAACGAAAGTTCTTTGGCAGCGTCGTGCTGGTGGCTATTAACAAAAATGAGACCACCGGCTATCCCGTCAGCGGGCTGAACACGGCACTGCCGGCCGCCACCTATAGCGACCAACTTACAGGCTTGCTTGGCGGCTCATCAATCACCGTCACGACCGGCTCGGGGGGTAATAACCCGGTCACGAACTTCACGCTACCAGCCCATACGGTTGGCGTCTGGCAGTTCACCGAAGGTGCCTCCACTCCTCAAATCGGATCGATAGGTCCGACAGTTGGCCAACCCGGGGTGAAAGTGACGATTGCCGGGCGCAATTTTGGTGCTACTTCCGGTTCCGTTAAGTTCGGTACCACCAGCGCTACCATCAACTCCTGGTCGGCGACACAGATCGTTTGCACAACTCCAACTGTCACCAACGGCAACTACAATGTCACGGTCACCAATTCGGCCAGCCAGGTTTCAAATGGCATCCAGTACACGGTGCTCACAGCCAGGCTGATTCCGGTTACGTTCACGGTCTACAACGCGACGCCTACCACCACCGGAGATTACATTTTTCTGACCGGCAACACTGTCGAACTCGGCGCCTGGTCGACAACCTGGGATGGCGCGGTGGGACCGATGCTCACTCCGAATTATCCCAATTGGTTCATCACCGCAAGTGTTCCCGCGGGGCAAAACATTCAGTTCAAGTTCATCAAGATCGCCGCCAACGGCGCCGTCACGTGGGAGAATGGCGCTAACCACACCTACACTGTACCGACCAGCGGCACCGGCTTCGTCAACGTGAACTGGCAGTATTAAGAAGGATGAAGGCGGAAGGATGAAGGATGAAGGAACGACGGGGGGACATGGCGACCGTGCGACGCGGGGATGTTTAGCGATAAAGGGATTATTGCAGTGATCAGCGGTTCATTTCGGCGCCAGAACCTACGCGCTGGCCAGTGGCTCCCCGTGTCTCCGCGTCTCCGTGTCCCCGTGCCTTCGCGTCTCCGTGTCCCCGTGTCTCCGCGTCTCCGTGTCCCCGTGTCTGCTTTTCTTCTCGCTCTCATTGTGTCGGCAACGGGGGCAGCGCGGGTCCAATCTACTTTGCCCAAACCGCCGGGTGGGATCAGTGCCGAAGTTGCAAAGAAGTATGTCGGACGGTATCAATTGGAAACCGGCGTCATACCCATTTCCACTTTGGACATCACTTTTGAGAACAATGAACTGTGGATTAAGCCCTCGCTTTCGAAGAAGCGCCGGATGACTTTTAAGTCGGCCAGCAAATCAATGAGTGTCTTTCTTGACGAGATCTCCGGCGCACCCTACAAGTTCAGTAAGGGCGAAGACGGCAAAGTTATCAGCCTCACTTTTCAATATGAAGATGCTGAATATATCGCCCAACGAGTTGTGCTGCCGCCGCCCAGTCTTCAGGGAAACACAACCTTCCGGCTGCCGGGATACGAAAGGGCAAATGTCGTGGTGCTGGCAGGATCATTCAATTACTGGAACCAGTCGCAATACCTTTTTGGGCGCGAAGGTGACGAATGGATCTGCCGCATTGATCTGGAGCCGGGCAAACATGCTTACAAATTCATCGTTGATGGGAACTGGATTCTCGATCCGGCCAATCCAAATACCGAAGACGACGATTACGGCGTGAAGAACTCTGTGATAATGGTCAGGAAGAGTCAGTAACTAGTGGTCAATATAGTCAGTTGTCAGTCGTCAGTGGTCAGTTGTACTGGTTTCCAATTCGGAATTGATCTCCCCGCCGATGAGCACCGCCAGACCGGTTAAGTAGAACCAGAGCATCAAAACGATCAGTGCTCCGAGGGAGCCATAGGTGACGCTGTACGTGTTGAAGAAGTGCAGATAGATACGCAGACTGAAGGAAATCAAGAGCCAGAGCCCCACGGCGATCAACGCACCAGGCGTCAGCCACCTACCTCCCCGTTGACGGCGATCGGGAGCAAAGTGATAAATCAATTCGAAGGTTAGATAGACGAAGGCGAGCATAATCGGCCATTGCAGCAGATGCCACGCAACCGTGAAAGTACTGCCATAACCGACGCTGCCGGCCACTGCGTCACCAATCTTGCCGCCGTACAGCACAATGGCCAGCGCCGCCAGGAGCAAAAATGCGAGCGCCGCTGTCAGAGCAACCGAGATCAATCGCACTTTCCACCAGGGCCTGCGCTCTCGGACATTGTAGGCGACATTGAGGGTATCGCTGATGGCGCCCATGCCGCTGGAGGCCACCCACAACGCCGCCAGTAAGCTAAAAGAAAGCTTCCCGCCACCTCGAGCCGCGGTCACTTCTTCCAAAGTTACCCGAACAAGTGTAACTGCTGAATAAGGCATCACGTTCGACAGATAGGCGAGCAGTGAATCGCGCAGCTGCGATCCCGCCGCCGCCAGGTAACCCAGCAGAGTCATCAAGAAGATTAGCAGCGGGAAGAGTGCGAGAAGAAAATAGTAGGATAGCTGCGCCGCGCGCGCCAACAGGTCGTGATCATTTACACGCGCCCAAAGTCGATGAACAAAGTCTCGCCAGGTTCGATCGTCCTGCGCGCGCGCCTGTTCCGGGTTGGTCGAACCGCCTTTCAGGTTTCCCATGAACTTCTTCCAGGATTACTTGTCCACCCTTGCTCATCGATTCGTGCAGCTGGTCCCAACATCGAATCTGAACAGCGGCAATGGTTCAGATAGTAAAGAACCGTTTGATTCGGGCCAGAAGGTCGACCTGATGAAAGCGCAGGCGCGCCCGCTTTGCCTCTTCGTTAAGATCTTCGCGGGCAGCATCCAACTCGACCCGGCGGCGCGCCAGGATCCGTGAAATGTCTTCGGCGATTTCCGGCCGGTCCTGGAGAATCTCGTTGAAGGCTTCCTTATCCAATCGATAACACTCGACGTTCGAAAGCGCCATCACCGTAGCGGCCCGCGGTTCACCGGTCATCATTCCCATCTCACCAAAGAAATCTCCGGCATGCAGGGTTGCTACTTTCTCACTCACACCGGTACTGTCGACGGTGACGCGAACTTCTGCATCGCCGCTGATTATCACATAGAGCCAATGGGCCTCGGCGCCCTGACGGGTCATTGCTTCACCAGGGCCAAACGGCGCCACCCGCAGTTTAGCGGCCAGTGAGCGACGCTCTTCATCGGTCAGGGTATGGAACAGTTCGATGTGACTGAGAGTGGACACCCGCTCGGCAATCACGGCGGCGTCTTTGCGCTCTTTTCGGGACAGATCGTCAGAGGTGACAAAAAGCGTTTGCGCCGGTATGGATAAGGGGATTCCCGCGCGCTTCAGGGCAAAATAAATGCGCGTGCGCACAATGGAATTGGTAGGATCGTCGAGGGCCAGATCCGTCAACCAGTAACGCACCGCATAGGTGCCAAAACTTTCCTTAAACTCCATCAGGATACAGTTGGGGGCGGGTGTGGCGGCAATATTCGGGATTGACTCGGCTCGGAGCGCCGACTCTACCAGATCAATCACCAGCGACGGCGAGTAGCGAAAGTCGACATTGAAATTGACCCATTGGCGGTGCTGGCGGGGTGCGCCCCGGCGTCGCCCGAGAATAGTGACCTGCGAGCGCATGAGCACGCTGTTAGGCACGATGATGGTGTCCCAGTTGCGAGTCTCGATGGCCGTATGTCGCCAGCGAATCTCTCGCACGAGGCCTTCCTGGTTGTCGATGCGTATCCAATCACCCACGGCAATGGCGCGCTCCAGCTGCAAGGCCATGCCCCCCATCATGTTTCCCAGCGTGTCCTGAAACGAAAGGCCAATCACCGCGGTCAACACCGCTGAAGTCGCGATGATGCCCGAGAGATCTACCTTCCCAACGCTCGACAACAAGGTGATGGCGGCCACTACGTAGCCAAAGGCCAGCAGAAGATCGCGCATAATGCGCGGCGGTTTGAGGCGCAGCGGTTCTAGGACTACTTCAAAAATGAAAATGCTGCCGAGGTTTACGAACGCGAACCACTCGAACAGAAGTGCTGCCCACTGCAGCCAGCGATAGACCTGGTTCGTTGGCGTAACGCCATTCCTGGCCAGGAAGGCGACCAGCAGCAATCCCAGCAGTGAGAACAGAAAGAGAAAAAGAGTATTTCGTAGGCGCGAGCGTTCTGCCGGCTTCAGTAGCGCCAGCACCAGGGCCCCGACAATGAAGGCGAGCACTACCCAGACAAACGCCCGGTCCATCCTGCTGGCCGCTGTTACATAGTACCAGTAGCTCATGCTCCGCAATTCCATTTTCTTTGTCTTGCCGGCAAGTAGGGCTCCAGCCAGGGCGACTCCTGCCCTGTTGGTTCAGGTCTGAAGACCAACACGCACACGGAGGCCTAATGAGTTGATCATGGCTGAACTATTTGACCATCGTGCCGGTGCGTGACCAGCGAGTGTTGTCGAAGAAATTAATGATGGGTCCAAAAACACCTTTGTTGGCGGGGGCACTCTCATCATATGACCAGTAGACAAACATCGCCCGGCCAATGACCAACTCACGCGGGACAAATCCCCAGTAGCGGCTGTCCAGACTGTTACTACGATTGTCTCCCATGACAAAGTAATGATTCGCCGGCACGACAATCTCTTTGCCGTTGCCTTCCTCTCTGAAAACCGGATAGGTATCTTCGACGGGATTTGAACCCCAATATACATCGTAGGAATCGCCCGGTTTGCGTGGTGGCACGTGAGTTATTTCCAGCGGCCCCTGGTTGCCATGGTCAATGGCTTCGATGCGATGCTCGGGCAGGACGATACCATTCACGATCACCTTTTGGTTATCAATCTGAATGCGATCGTTGGGGAGCCCGATGACCCGCTTAACATAATTGGTGACAATCGGCTTATTGTCCGACCGGTTGAAGTCACTGGCCGGATCGTATTTGTTACCGGGATATTTGAAGACGATGATGTCTCCCCTGCGAATCTCGCGCTGCGGCAGGAACGGCAGCGACTTTCCCGGCGCAAAAATGAACTTGTTGACCAGCAGATGATCGCCAATAGTGATGGTGTTTTCCATCGATCCGGTGGGGACCTTGACCGCCTGAACGATAAAGGTCATTCCGAACAAGGCCATAACTACCGTCACCACAGCGGATTCAAAGTACTCCCGCAGCAGCGATTTGGGCGGACCCTTGGGTTTGCTTTCCACCGAAGCAGGCGCCTCCTGACCGTTACGATGAAAAAACCGAGCGAAAGAGAGTTTGGCAGGTTTCGTTTGCGTGCCGGCTGCGGTGTCTGCAGTCTTGGTAGCGTTATCCATTCAAAAACATCCTAGATAGGTTGCGGGTGCTGGTCAAGTTGCTTCCCGGGATCGGCTTTCATAGTTTCCAAAGCCTGTTGAGCCGCAGCCGCTTCCGCGGCCTTGATCGATCGACCGGCAGCCCGCACGCTGCCGCCATCCCACGTCAGCTCCACGCTGAATACCCGCTTGTGTGGGGGTCCAGTTGTCTCGACGACTGCATAACGCGGCGGCGAGAGCCGTTCAGCCTGGAGCTTTTCCTGCAGCATAGTCTTGTAATCTGCTTCCGCCGCATTAGTCGGATTTACGCGGGCGAGGTCCTCACTGAGGGCCTGCTGCAAAAACACCGAGGCGGCCTCAAGCCCACCGTCGAGAAAAATGGCCCCGGTGATCGCTTCGAGCACATCGGCCAGGATTGCGTCTTTGCGTCTTCCGCCGCTTTTTTCTTCGCCGCGACCAAAGCGCAGAAAATCGCCCAGCTTCAATCGCACGGACACCCTGGTCAGTGTAGCTGCGCTCACCAACTTGTGTTTCATCCGCGAAAGTTCACCTTCCGAAGCTGCCGGATGAATCCGGCATAAGTAATCGGCCACAATCAGCCCCAGCACCGAGTCTCCGAGGAACTCCATCGCCTCATTGTGGAGCTTGCGTGCCAGCTCTTCAGCCCCCGGCGCCACCTGCTCATGAGCCCACGAGCGATGGGTGATTGCCCGTTCCAGCAAAGCGCGGTCCCGGAATTTATAGCCGAGGACGCCTTCCAGCAGGTCGATAGTTGGAGCTTGCTCTTCCATGTCCGTTGAGAATTGCTCTGATTCTAGCAAAACGCCGAATGCAGAATCGAGGTTCTCGATCCTGCATTCGGCGTCTACCAGCGAGTTGGAGAATCGCGATGAGGGTATCAGTGTCCCGCGTGAGCTTTGCGAGTGCGCGGTTTAGCCGGCGCGGTCGGCGGCTTAACTGGCGTGGCGCTTGGCTTAACCGCGCTGCCGGTCGTCGGAACCGCAGTCGTGGGTGCTGGGGTCGTACTGCCGGTCGCCGGAGCCCCAGTACCCCCTGCTGCCGGAGTTGCCGGTGGTGTTGGCAACGACGTCAGAGGAGTTGGAACCGGAGGCAAAGGCTTAGCCAGAATTCCGGCGATCATTTCATTCAAACCGGCGTCTGATTTGTCATGACGGAATTTATACAGGTCGGTCAATGCGGCCATCCAGGCAGCCTTGTTCGGATCCGAACCGGCCAACGCGACTGCACGCGCATAAGCATCGATCTCCCGGTCAATTATCTGATTAATGTTCTCCAGGGCCAGCTTACTCTCGGGAGTCTCATTCTGACCGCTAAACCTTTTATAGTCGGCTGACTGTTTGGCGTAGGGTCCGCGCTCGTACGCTTCCGCGAGGTAAGCATAGGTCAAGGGAGTGCTCTTGATCTTGCTGTTGTAGCTGGTGGCTTTGATCAAATGCGGAATTGCGTCGTCCGGATTTGAACTCGCACCCAGCGACCCGACTGCGTAATTCAGCTTGGCCAAGGCATCGTCCTTGTTTTCAAACGGGGCCCAACTTTCGGGAGTCGTGCCCGATTCGATTATTTCAATGGCCTTTCGTCCATAAGTGATGGTATCGGCGGCCACCGCTTGATTCTGAGAGAGCGCTCCAGCGAGGGCCAGCGCCATGTATCCTTTTAGATAAGCGGGATCGTCTGCGAAAACAAGTTTGCCCACTTCAAAGGCCGCCGGATAGTCCTTCTTGCCGATTAGCTCCGTAAGCTGATCCTTGCGACGTGCTTTTTCGAACTTGGCAATGAATCCCTTGAGGAATGCTACCCTTTTCATTTCCGCGTCGTCGGCACCTTCACTCGGACAGGCTACATATTTCTTGGCCAATTCACTGGCCTTTGCCTGATCACCCCTGAGTTCCTTATAGATCTCAGCGTAAAGCGCCGCTTTGGCGTCAGCACTACAGGCATCCTGCAACGTCACGGCGGCGGTTCTGTTTGCCAACACGGGCAGGGACAGAAGTGCCAGCGTCGCGCAAATCGATAACACTCCAAATATCTTTTTCATTACTCGCTGATCCTCCAAAATCGAATCGTTCAAGTGCTTCTACCGACAGCAATGCGTTGCCTTTAAGCGACGCCCGTCTAAGATGCCAGTGAGCGGACGGCCGTTGCTGCCGATTATTGCCTGGACACCAGGGGAGAATACCACGTGGCGTGGGTTTTGATCGGGCTTCGAAAACGCGCCGCAATATTCCTGCAACACCAATGGAACTGTCAAGGCCACAGACGGGAAATAGCCAACTCAACCAAGGCAAAAAGCGCCGGACATCTCAAAGGGAAGTCCGGCGCTCGGCTAGTCGCGGTAATTGGAGTTGCTTAGGGTCGGCCGCCGACAACACGTGGGCGGTCATCCGTGCTCGCCTTAACTGGAGCTTTCGCGCCCGCCGGAGGCTTCGCGGAGTCATCGGTTCGGGTCGGAATCGGCATGCTGACACGCTTGACTTTACTGTTAGTGGGTGCCGGTTTGGTAACCGTGGAGTCGTTCCCCTCGTTCATCAGGCTGGTATCGACTTCAGAGTCTCCTTGTTCTTTCGCTCTCTCGGCCTCGGTCTCTTGCGACTCTTCATCGATGTCGCCAGCCTTCGAATCACCGGTTGCACCGTCGCCTGCGGTACTTGCCACTGGCAGATTGGTGGGAGTGCCAAACCGATGGTTCAGGTCTCGGTAGATCTGACCGGCCACTGCGGCCGGCAGGTGACTATGGGCGTCTGTGCCGCGCGTGATTACTACGACAGCCAGTTTGGGCTTCACCAGTGGGGCATAGGAAGTGAATAACCCCAGCCAGGTTCTGCCGTCGCCGATACAGGTCCCGGTTTTTCCCGCGACTGTTTGCAGGGGGTCGTAGGCGCGCTTTCCGGATCCGTAATTGACTGCTCCCACCATCCCCGGAACCATTCGCTGCCAGGCATCGGGTTCAATATTTATTTGGCGCCGCACTTTCGGCTTGAATTGGGACTCGTTCTTGAGGCCCTTCGGAACCTGCGGAGTAAGAAGTTTCCCGCCGTTGGCCATGGCCGAAACCAAAGTCGCCAACTGAACTGCCGTCACTTCGAAATCATCTCCGTGCGAAGACATGCGGTTCAAGGCAAATCCGGACTTAAAGCTCGGCAAGCGACCCGGATACTCGTTCGACTCGTTTATTCCCGTTTTTTCACCAAGACCCAGTTCACGGGCGTAGCTAACCATTTTGTCAAAGCCCAGGCGGCCCCCAACCTGTTGAAAGTAGGTGTTATTGGAATGGGCCAGCGCGCCAGTCAAATCCAGGTGATTGCGGTCATCCGAAGCCTCGGTATAGGTTGTGTCGATTACCTTTTCATTCAAGCCGGCCAGGCCGGTTACGAGCTTGATTGTGGAACAAGGCTTGAATCCCCGGCGCACGCCCCATTCCTGGTTGACGGTGGTGTAGACGCGGCCCGTCTTCGGATCCATGACCACGACGGTGCCGGCATGATTGCCAAGGGCATTTATCGCTACGCGTCGCACTTCAGCATCTTCGCCGGCAGTGACATCGTGTGAAATAAAGGTCTGTACCTCGTTGCGCATAGCCGCGTCAATAGCACGCTGGCGGGCGATTGCCGCGAGCCGGGCAGCTTCGGCACGGCGCCGCGCCAATTCCAATTCACGACGGTGACGGCTTTCGATGCGGCGCAGTTCCGCAGCCCGTTCACGTTTGCTCAAGGGACGCCGGAGTTTTCTCTCAAGTGCTTTTAGAGAAGACGCCTGTTCGCGCGCGATGCGAACTCGGGCGGCACGCACATCACGGGCTGACAACCTGCGACCACGACCCCCGCGACGGGCAGATAACCTGCCTGACCGTCGCCCACCACGGCGAGCACTCGCTCTGCCGCCGCGGTCGCGGCCATGGCGATTGCCGGCGGCAGCGGCGGCTCTACGGTGTTTAGCAAAGCTGGGGATGGCGAAGGGAAAAGCGATCAGGACAAGGAGAATGAGAGCGTACCGAAGGAATTTAGGGGATCTATTTATTATGAAAATCATCGCCAGGAACCTTTCCTTTAAAATTTCAACGGAATTCACTGCGACCCGACGCTGTAAGCGCGCCACAGTGAGCACTTTTGATTACGTCAACCGGCGTGACGTTTGCCAACGTGTCTCCCTTCTCTGGAACTGATTTTGAACAATTGGAAATCTTCGTGCTCACTTCTTAAAACATCCAATGCATTTCAAACTCAGCTCTCTTTGAGGTGGGAGAATTCCCTAAAAGGTGGTCCCTGGGGACATTGCTTTGAGACCGGGGCAAATATAACATCTGAGCCAGTTACGAGCAACCGGAAAATAACAAACTCTTCATACGTTTATATTTAAGTCGTGCGCAAAATAAAATGGCCACCCAGGGTCCCTCTCCCCGGCCAATATCAACTATGATGCCTCTGTTCACTTGAGCCAAATTATGAGCACCCTGCCACACATCGCCAGCTTTCGGCTCCGGCTGTTGCTCTTGCTTGCTGCCCTTCTGGGGTTGACGCTGGGAGTTCAGTACTACGTGAACCTTCGTTCGGTGCGCAATAATACGCAACTACTGGCGGAGCAGGAACAGGCCATCATGGCTGGGATGGCTCTGGGGGTGAGCGCAATCTCCAGCAAGTTGTATCTGGACGACCTGAGAAGAAATCTCAAGCAGCCATTGCTGGACGAGCATACCGGTCGGGTCAAGAACGTTCTGGTGGTGGATGCCGACGGAAACGTCCGAGACAGTCTGGATGACCGTTACGCCCCCCAAACCAACGCAGATAACACGCCTCGCTACGTTCCCTTAACCAGTATCGCTCTCCCACCAATCAGCGGCGTGGTCGAATTTCTGGACGAGAATCAAAATCGGCCCGCCTGGCTGGCAGCAGCAAATGCCGCGAAACCTGGTGAGCCCGGGGCTTTTTATCTCCCCGTGGAAACAAATAGAGGTCGTTGGTACGTTATCGTGGTCCTCGGATCGGCCAGCAACCTGACAAACATTCTGCAGGAGCAGGCTTCCAAGTCACTGCGTTACACGCTCATCCTGCTGCTGGTGACAACCCTGGTTACCGGTATCCTGGTGTGGCGGTTTACGCGCCCCATCAAAGACCTCTCAATTGCCGCCCGCCGCGTTGCCGGAGGCGATTTCAGTATTCGCGTGCCTGCGGCCAAACGCCGCGACGAGGTGGGAGCGCTGGCCGAGGCCTTCAACGAAATGACCGCCAAGCTTGGCCGTACGCGGCAACTGGAAACACAACTGCACCAGGCAGAAAAGGCTGCCGTGGTGGGCCGGCTGGCATCGGCGATTGCGCACGAAATCAGAAATCCTCTTAATTACATCAACCTCACGCTGGACCATCTGCGCTCAGCGTTTGCCCCTGAAGATCCGGGGAAGAAAGAAACATTCGAACGTTTGGCGAATCAGCTAAAGGCCGAAGTGGCGCGCATTAATACTCACATCTCAGACTTTCTAAGCTACTCGCGGCCGACGCGCCTCGAACCCCAGAGGCTCAACCTGCGTGCTGAAACCGAAGATGCGATGCGAATGATTGAAGTCGAAGCCGCCGAAAATCGGATCGAGACGCGCGTTGAGGAGCGGGGTCATGTCCCTGAGATCATGGCCGACCGCCAGGCCCTGCGGTCCGTCCTGACCAATCTGATCATCAACGGACTGCAAGCCCTCGATGGCCAGGGAGGGAGCGTAGCAGTCGTTTTGTCTGCTGACGACTCAGCCCAGCGCGCGCTCATTGAAGTGATTGACTCTGGGCGCGGTATCCCGCCAGAGGACATCTCAAAGGTATTTGAGCCATACTATTCAACAAAGGAAACCGGAACAGGTCTGGGGCTCGCGATCGTCAAGAAAGCGATCGATGAACACGGGGGCGCAATTAGCGTGACTTCGAAGCAGGGAGCGGGTACCACGTTCGCAATAACACTGCCGGTCAACGGCAAGGAAACCAACTTGAGAAAGGATGAGGGATAAAGGACGAAGGACAAGGGTTGAACGCTGCGGCATTCATCCTCCATCCTCCATCCTACATCCTTAACTTTATGGCGCGAAAAAGCATACTGGTAGTCGATGACGAGAAATCTCAGCGCGAGATACTCGAAATGATTTTGTCAGGCGAAGGCTACGACGTAACCACAGCATCGTCTGGCGAGGCGGCGATGAAGTTCGCGAAGGACCATCGCTTTGATCTTGTCTTAACTGACCTGAAGATGACAGGCATGGATGGAATCGAGTTGTTACAGCATCTGCTGGGACTAGATTCGGCCATCATCGTCATCCTGCTAACAGCCCACGGGACGATCGATTCTGCCAAGGAAGCACTGCGCCGCGGCGCCTTTGACTATCTGCAAAAACCCTACGATAAGGAAAGCTTGTTGGCTACCATCAACCGCGCTCTCGATAAACTCAACGCCATTGATACTGAGATCGTTTCCGCGTCTCCCAATATGGAGAACGTCAAGAAGATGATCTTCAAGGTCGCCAGATCGAGTTCCACGGTGTTGATTCGTGGCGAGTCAGGCACAGGCAAGGAGCTGATTGCCCGCGCCATCCATAATCAGTCCCCGCGGGCGGCCGAAATGTTTCAGGCAGTGAACTGCGCAGCCATTAACGAAAATCTTTTGGAGTCGGAACTGTTTGGTCATGAGCGCGGCTCATTCACCGGCGCGCACGCCGAAAAGAAGGGCCTCTTCGAAGTTGCTGATCGCGGCACCTTGTTTCTCGACGAAATCGCCGAGCTTGATGTCGCCATGCAGGCAAAACTGCTGCGGGCTTTGCAGGAGCATAAGATCAGGCGCGTAGGTGGCACTCATGAGACCAGCGTGGACGTGCGGGTGGTCGCCGCTACCAACCGCGATTTGCGGGCGATGGTTGCCGACGGCCGCTTCCGCGATGACCTTTATTATCGCATCAACGTCCTGTCGATCGATGTACCACCCTTGCGCGCACGTCGTGAAGACATACCGGTGCTAATCGACTACTTCCTTAGAAAGCACACGCGGAACACGTCCCGCCTGGTGCGTGGCCTCGATGCGCAAACTCGAAAAATGATGCTCGAATACAGTTGGCCTGGCAACGTGCGGCAGCTGGAGTCGGCAATCGAGCGTGCCATTTTGCTTTGCGAGGGTGAGTTCATTACCGCCGAGGATTTACCACTGGAAGTCAGACAGGAGATCAGCCCGACGGCACAAGGCGCGTTCAAGCTGCCCCCGGAAGGGATCAGTTTCGAAGATGTTGAACGCGACTTGATCATGCAGGCTATGGAACAAACCGATTACAACATTACGAAATCAGCCAAACTGCTGGGTTTGACGTTTCGCACTCTGCAGTACCGGCTGGAAAAGTTTGGCATCAAGAAACCAGAAGGAAAGGCAGCCGGATAGTTGTAGTTCAGTCCGGTTAAGCTGCCGCGCCAAAGAGAGGTTCGATGTTTCGCAAGTTCGCATTTATTTTCTGTTTCACCTGGGTCCTGCTCGGCCTGTTTGCATGCTCTCAGCCCGCAAACTCGCCAAGCGAACCCGGTCCCTCACCCAGTCCGGCCCCGGCGAAGATCTCATCGATCACTTCGCTTAGTTTCGTGAAAGCGGCCGCCACTGAAGCGTCTGTGGTTGCGGGTGGCTCTGGCGAAGTGATCGTTAACGTCTCGGTGCAGCGGGGTTATCACGTCAACGCCAACCCGGCAACTGACGCCTACCTGAAAGCGACTGAGCTGATTGTGCTGCCAGCCGACGGGTTTTCAGTTGGATTTATTAAATATCCCACTGCGCTTAACAGGAAGTTTGCCTTCTCGGACAAGCAGCTCGCGGTCTATGAGGGCGACTTCCCCGTCAAAGTGTTGCTGAAAGCCGTTCGTGGAGCGAGCAGGGGCAGGCAAAATCTCTCCGCCAAACTGAACGTCCAGGCCTGCGATGAACAGTTATGTTATCCGCCGGGGACACTTGAACTGACTATCCCAGTATTCATAAAGTAACGGGAATCAGAATGAAATTCTGGATGGGAGTTGCACTTGCCGGCGCAGGGGGCGCGGCCTTAGCGTTGTGGCGGGAACATTACGACGCTGCTTTTGTCATCGGTTGTATTGGAGCCCTCGCGTGGTTTCTTAATTTTCGCGTGCGGCTTAAGAAAACAATCCGCGAGGCTGATAAATTATCTGGAGATTCAAGTGAAGACTGAAGCGAAGTTATTAACGTCAACATCATGGAGCGCGGGAACAAATCCGGCCGCTAATATCAAATGCACCTTTTAATAAGGCAAATAACACCCTCGTTCCTCGCCCTTTCGTTGCTAATCTGCTGTGCGATCCCATTGGCCGCCTCGAATGAAAGCGAGGTTCGCGCGACCGTTGACGAGGTTTTTCAGAACCTCAAGAACAAGAACTACGAGGCACTTTATGAGGCCCTGCCGACGAACACCCGTTCACGCATTACTCGCGAACGTTTCGCCAGTTCTCTGCGGCGCACCCAGGACAACTATGCTTTGGAGCGAATGGACGTGGGGCGGATAAGGGTTTCGGGAGACATCGCAATTGTCGAGACCAATTTGTACGGCCGCTTGCTGAAGCCATTGGATTTGGAAGGTAAGATCGTCGTGCAGCAATACCTGGTTCGGGAAGGCGGCAAATGGAAAGTTGCTACGGGTGACACCACTACTATGCAACGCTTTTTCAAGTCTAATCCTGCGTTCGCCAGACAATTCGGCCTTCGATCGCCGCAAATCTTCGTGAAGAAGGACGGCCAATGGGTCGAGTTCGTTCCTCCAAAACGGATTCGGCGCTGAGTCGTGCCTTTTCCCTTCCCGGTCTTCCTTATTTCGTTCCGCTAATCTGTCTGCACAACTCTCCTCGCTGCGATTGCAAAATCGCATAGGGCCCACTCTCTATTCGATTCCCGCACTCTCAGACTGACCTCAGGCATTCAATTTGAGCGATCCGTGACCGAGGGACCCGCCGCGGCTATTATCCGGATTTCAAAATCTCTGCAAACAGGCCCTAAAACGCGATAAATGCGCTTGTGGCCCGGGTCTTGCCAAACACTGCCCGAGCGAACCGCGCCAGCGGGCCGGTTTGCAATTTGAAAAACCAAGTGCCTGGTTAAAACCAGAACCACCATTTGTTAATCCGAGGAGACTCGCATGAGACGCAACCAGCTTCCCCGAATCATAACCTTTGGCATCGCTCTGACGGTGCTGCTCTCAGCTACGTTCGGCATAATTGTCATCGATCGTAGCCAGGCCAAGAGCCAAAACGGACAGATGCGCAGAGGAGACAAAGTCTCCGTGGATCTCCGCCAGGACGTTTCCCGTAAACGCGCTAACGGCAATGACGCGATGGTCAAAGTCATCGTGCAATTCAATGCTCCGCCCAGCAATGCAGTGCGCGCCCTTCTCCAACGTAATGGGATCAAGGCTAAAGCACTGTTACGGAACCTTAATGCGCAGGCAGTTGAACTGCCCGCCAGCGTTGTTGACGAGTTAGCTTCCTTCGATGAAGTTGATGTCGTCTCCGCTGATGCCAAGGTTGAATCGTTCGGGCATGTTTCGCAAACGAGTGGCGCCGACGCAATCAGAACTACTGGCGGCCTGGTTACAACTACCCTGGACGGCAGCGGCATCGGCATTGCGATACTCGATTCGGGCTTAGATACCGGCCACGTGTCATTTCTCGACAAGAACAATGCCAGCCGTATCGCGGTTAGCCGGGACTTTACGGGAGAGAATCGCGTCGACGATCCATATGGACACGGCACGCACGTCGCTTCGATTGCCACCGGCAACGGTCGCATCGCCAACGCGAGCTATCTCGGTATCGCACCGAACGCGAAGATTCTCAACCTGCGGGTCCTCAATGCACAGGGGGCGGGTTCAGTCTCTTCGGTGTTGAGTGCTTTGGATTGGGTGATGACTAATCGGACGGCTTACAACATTCGCGTCGTGAATATGAGTCTCGGTACGCCAGCTATTCAGTCATACAGGTACGACCCGGTATGCCTGGCTGTGCGCAGAATGGTGGATGCCGGAATCGTGGTTGCGGTCGCTGCCGGAAACGTCGGCAAAGACAGTACGGGACGCAAGATTTACGGGGCCATACATACTCCGGGAATTGAGCCATCAGCGATTACAGTAGGCGCAGCCAATACCTTCGGAACCGCGTCGCGGGCAGATGATACGGTCACCACATACAGTTCACGTGGTCCGACGCGCAGCTACTGGACGGATTCACTGGGAGTCAAACACTACGACAACCTGGTCAAGCCTGACCTGGTAGCTCCCGGGAATAAACTTGTCTACGCTGAATCCGATCACAATCTGCTGGTTACTCTGCACCCGCAATTGGATGCCGGCGTTGCCCAGGCCGACAATCGGCGTCAGATGTATCTTAACGGCAGCTCGATGGCCGCACCGGTCGTCGCCGGAGCAGCCGCGTTGCTGCTGCAAGCCAATCCTCAGTTAACCCCGAACATGATCAAGGCTATCCTGACCTATACGGCCCAGCCACTCAGCGGCGTCAACAGTTACGAGCAAGGCGCAGGTGAAGTGAACATCGAAGGCGCGGTCAAGCTCGCGCGACTCGTCCGTACGGACTTAGTCACAGCGACGCTACTGGGCGCGCCGCTTCTGACCTCTTTAACAGTGCCCACTCAGCAAAGCACGATTGCCGGGTTCACCTTCAATTGGGCCGGCAAGGTCAACATGGGTGCAGCGTTTGCGCGGGGCACGGACTTCATTACTAAATATCAAAAGGTTTACGCCCAGGGCGTGCTCATCGGCGATGGCCTCGTCATTACCAATGGGGTATTGGTGGGTGATAGCACCAAGATTTCGAACGGCGTAATTGTCGGCGACGGTATAGTTGTCGGCAACGGTGTAATTGTCGGCGACGGCGTTATCGTCGGCGACGGTGTGATTGTCGGCGACGGAGTGATTGTCGGCGACGGCGTAATTGTGAGCGACGGCGTCATCGTCGCTGACGTAAGCATGCAGGCACAATCTGGAGCAATTGATGGTGATGTAACGCCTTCCATGGCTCTGCAGTACGATACCGGCCTTGACTGCCTGGACTACTAGGCCCAGCCACAAAGGACAGGAATCGTCTGAAACATCAACTCCTATACCCAGAGGAAAACGCCATGCATGCACAGACAGCCACAGCCCAACGAACGTTCCCGGTATTTCCGGATCCGGAACCCGAAGTGACTATCCAGTCACTGCGCTCCGGAGAGGAAGCCGAGGTGCTTGCTTTCCTTGCCATTCGTCCGATTCACACCGTCATTATGGCGGGCATGATTCGGGACAACGGTCTCGAGAGCTCCCTGAATCGTGGAAACTTTTACGCTTGCCGCGATGAAGCAGGTAACCTGGAAGGCGTAGCATTAATCGGCCACGTTACCATGTTTGAGACACAAAGCGATGCTGCGTTGAGACTCTTCGCAGACCTCGCCCGACAGAACCAGAGCGGACATGTCATCATTGGAGAACAGAACCGGATAAAAAGGTTTTGGGACTTCTACGGCCGCTTGGGCCAGGCGCCACGCTTGATCTGTCGCGAGCAATTGTTCGAGCAACGCTGGCCAGTGCCAGTGCACCAACCGGAAAAGCTCCGGCTGGCTACCCTTGACGACATCGAAATGATCCTGCCGGTCCATGCGCAGATGGCCTTCGAAGAGTCGGGCATAAACCCGCTGGAAAAGGATCCGGAAGGCTTTCGCAAACGCACGGCGCGCCGGATCGAGCAGGGCCGCGTGTGGATACTGACGGACGGCGAGAAACTAATCTTCAAGGCAGATATCCAGTCTGATACGCCCGAACAGATTTATCTCGAAGGCATTTACACGAGTCCTGAAGTACGCGGCCAGGGTTACGGCCTCCGATGTATCTCTCAGCTGAGCCGCATGCTCCTCGAAAGCTGCAAATCACTTTGCGTCCTGGTCAATCAGGAGAATGACAAGGCCGGGAAGTTCTATCGCAAAGCCGGATACAAGTTGCGGGGCTCTTACGACACAATCTACGTGGGGCGTTAACTAAGACGGGCGGTAAATTGTCGCGAGGCGTCCGCCCACCCTAACGTTTCAAAGCTAAGTTCAAACTGTTGCGCATCCCGGATGCGCAACATGCGTTTATGCAACTCTCCTCGACCTGGTGCAGCGGCTTCGCGACTGCACTGCTTAACTGGACAGCAGATCATCGAAGGACAGCTGCGAATCGTCGACATAAACTTCGCTCAAATCGCGCCGGATGCGATGACGGGGCACGTCCAGGGCTTCACGCACCGCGTCGAGGTGAAAGCGAATTATTCGTGGTGTCAAACGAACCGAAGGAATGCGGCGTTTATGAGCGAGGCGATAAACGGTAGATTCGCTTACCTGAAGTATTTCGGCAAGTTGGCCGGCAGTCAAAAATTCTTCCCGGTTTTCCATTGACGTGAACGCAAACCTCGGTAAAGTCTGAGTTAGTTTTCCGATGTCAAGACTGCTGAAGATACCGCCGCCGCTACTTTGCCGGCAGCAGCGAAATTGCAATCCGATAAACCACTGCACTATCTACGTCAAGGTCCTTACTCGCCGGCTGCATACCATCCGCTTTGGCAGTGATCCGATAACGGGCCGGCTCGGGCGTCAGCCGAAACACAAAAGCCCCTGTCTCACTGGTTATCCGGCCATCAATTTTCTTCAACGATCCGTCAGACAGGATCCTTGCGAGTTCAACCCTGGCTCCGGGAAAGCTGCGTCCAGAGCCGGTGAATACGCTGCCTTTAAGAAACGCAATTGAACCTTCATCAATTGAGAGCAGCAGACGATCTCCCAGGGAGCGGACCTTGCCGGCTTTAACCTCGATATTTTCAACCGCACCCACACTCAACCCTGTCTTCCGAAACGTCAGACCATAAAGCCCCGGAGACAGTCGCTGGACCGT
>Ga0209798_10000142_pt1 | contig 39610 bp, 27 predicted proteins | sample DOMMetBare3Fresh_FD_187475 | JGI IMG/M metagenome (GOLD analysis project Ga0209798, IMG submission 187475) | Wetland sediment microbial communities from St. Louis River estuary, USA, under dissolved organic matter induced mercury methylation -... | ecosystem: Environmental > Aquatic >...
CTGATGGACGCGTCGGCTCGTACGCAGTAGTCGGGGCCCTGTCGCTTTATCTGGATTTCATTAATCTGTTCTTTTTCCTGCTGCGGTTCACAGGCGGTCGGCGGGACTGAGGGACATTCCCAGCCGAGCACCGGGAAGATGTCAGTCGTGCTTAAGAAAAAAGCCCGACTGCAGCCGGTACTCTGAACGCCTGTCGCCCACGTTGCCGCCTGAGGACTTCTGGACAAAACAGCTAAAATGCCTATAATGGCCATGGGAGATTTGGCCCGCTCAATAACTTTCAGATACGAGCCGATTTACTATGGCAATAACCTTCAGAAACAGACAGGGCGAATTGGTGGATCTACCGAGCGTCGCGGCTACCAGGGTGAAAAACGAGTTTGGCGCGATATTGGAGCAAGTGATTCACAGCGGCGCTGTGGCTATTACTCGTCACGATACGGCGAAGGCGGTGCTGTTGTCGTACGCGGAGTTCGAATCGCTGGTCCAGGCGCGTGCGCGCACTCTCGATGACTTGAGTGGCGAGTTTGATGCTTTGCTGGCGCAGATGCAGACGGCGAAGGCGAGGAAAGGCATGAAAGCGGCCTTCAACGCTGCTCCGGCAGAACTCGGGCGTGCTGCAGTCAAAGCGGCCCGCAAGCGGCGGTAGAATTTTTGGTTCGGGCTCAGATTTCCCTCTGGCAGAGCAACCTGTTGGGTGACGCGCAAGCTAATCCTGACTTTTAAAGTTCACGCAGCAGATCGTGCTTCATTCCGGGCCGCAGAGTGGCCCAAATGTTTATAGCTTATGATGAATATCTCGCTCCTCGTCTGCACCGAAAAGGATCGTGGGGTGGCTCTGGTTCTATAAACATTTCGTTCCTCCGGAACTGAGGAGCCGGGCAACCGATAATATCCTTTTGTTGCCAGGACTCATCAGACAAAACATTAACGGCGTGCGTGACAAAAGCGGCGCGCGTGACAACAACGGCGTGCCTGACAAGAACGGCGCGCGACTCACTTGCTAAAGGTCAGCGAGTTATCTCTTCCTTGATGCCTGCACTCAAGCCAGCTCACATCTACGTTATCGCCGGGGTCAATGGCGCGGGTAAAAGCAGCATCGCGGGTGCGGCCTTCAGGGAATTTGGCGGCGCCTACTACAACCCCGACGAAATTGCCCGCGCATTAACCAAAGCAAATCCCAGGCTGACTCAGGAAGAAGCCAATAGCGCAGCCTGGAACCAGGGCGTAAGACTGCTGCGACGAGCCATTGACGAGCGGCTCGATTTCGCCTTTGAAACGACGCTCGGGGCGAACACAATTCCGCGGCTGCTCGCCGAGGCGGCGGAAAAAGGCATCGAGATTTACGTCTGGTACGTGGGCCTTTCCAGTCTCGAACTTCACCTGGCCCGCGTTCATTCACGCGCGCGTCGGGGCGGCCACGACATCGGTGAGCACCATATTCGGCGACGCTACCAACACAGCCGTCTTAACCTCATCGAGCTCTTGCCGCTGCTCAGCGGCCTACGAGTTTACGACAACAGTATTGATGCTGATCCGGCTTCCGGCAAAACTCCGGAACCGAAACTGGTGTTACGAATGGAGAAACAAAACATCCGCGGGCCAGATGACCTCACGAAAACCCCGGAATGGGCGAAGCCGATCGTCGGCGCCGCGCTGAAATTGAGTTTTGAGTAGAATCCACAGACGCGGTTGGATTCAGGTGCTTAGAGTTCGACCTTCAGGTTGTGGTTTCGTAAGGACGCAAGCTGAAGGTACTCTGAACGCCCGTTGACGTTCAAATTACATCGGCGAAGTTTTTCCGCGTCCTGGCGAACCACCAGTAGCCGAAAAGAAAACTCACAACCGCAAAAACGGAGAAGTAGCCGAGGCCACGCCAATCAGGGGCAGACCCTTCCAGCAAAATGCGGCGATAGCTGCGAATCAGCGGTGTGAAGGGATTGAGATTGACGTAAAAGCGATAACGCTCCGGAACAATCGCTTCGGGGTAGAGGATTGGCGTCAGGTACATCCAGGCCATCAAGAGCAGCGAGATGCCCTGGGCAATGTCGCGCAGAAAGACTCCGAGCGACGCAATCAGCCACGCCGCGCCGCAGGTGGCAATTAGTTGCGGCAGTAAGATCAGCGGCAACCACAACACTGTCGCATGCAGCTCATGGCGAATAAGCACAGTGGCGGCCAGTAGCGCCAGCGTGCCGAACAACTGGTTGGCGAGCGCGGCCAGGGTTTGGGCGATGGGCAGGGTCTCGAGCGGAAAAACCACGCGTTTGACCAGGTTTGCGTGGGAGATAATCGTAGTGGCCGAGAGAATCAGCGACTCCTGAAACATGTTCCAGGGCAGCAGGCCGCAGAATAGATAGAGAGCATAGTCCCAGGGTGAGCTGCGTTCAGCAAAGCGCGCCCCGAAGATGCCGGCGAAGATGAAAGTGAAGATCACGATCATCACTACCGGCGTCAGTACCGCCCAGAGAACACCGAGCGCCGAGCCTTTGTAACGGGCCACCAGTTGGCGGCGCGAGAGGGACATGAGCAGCTCCGCGCGGCGCGGCAATTCCCACAAAGGGCGCCACACGGCGCGTCGGGGTGTTTGCGCGGAAATCATTTGAAGCATTGTAAGATGTCGGTTGTCAGTTGTCAGTTAGCGTTGGTCAGTTGTCAGTCGTGCTTTGTGTTTTGTACTCAGGTTTTTGGTCTTGGCGTTAGTTTGGCCTGGCTGATCTTTCTACCCTATCAGCGAACTCGTCACTTAAGTTCAAAGCTCAACTGACAACTAACCAATGACCAGTGACAACTGACTGCCCTCTTGACTTCCCACTTCTGCTTGATCCATCACTCGGTGTATCTTATGTCTTAATTAAAACCTGACCGCGCTTCCTGGAGGATCCATGTCCAATCCGCTGGAGAGAATCACAACCAATCCTGAACAGTGCGGCGGACGTCCGTGTATTCGCGGCATGCGCATCCGTGTAACCGACGTTCTGGATCTATTCGCCGCGGGTCTAACCGCGGAACAGATACTCGAGGAAATGCCTGATCTGGAAATGGATGACCTGCAAGCGGCCCTGCAATATGCTGCGCGTAAGTTGGATCATCCGGTGCTGGCCGCATGACAATCTGGATCGATGCTCAACTGTCTCCGACGATGGCGATATGGATTCGTGCGAATTTTGCGGTACAGGCGGTTGCGCTTCGCGACGTTGGACTCAGAGATGCCACCGATCGCAGGATATTTCAAGAGGCGAAAGACGCGGCTGTCGTCGTAATGACCAAAGACGGCGATTTTGTCCGCTTACTGGATGAAGAAGGCCCACCACCTCAGGTCATTTGGGTCACTTGTGGTAACACATCTAATGCGCGACTCAGACAAATCCTGGCAGCCACGCTCCCGAAAGCAATAGAGCTGTTGAAATCAGGTGAGAGGCTTGTGGAGATCAACGCAATCTGAGGCCGGCTATGCCAATTGCCCTGCGCGTTGAGCGCGTTGCCAAACAATACCGCATCTATGCGCATCCGGGTGATCGCTTGAAAGAGTCGCTTACGCGCGGGCGCTGGCAGTGGCATCGAGAGTTCTGGGCACTCAGCGACGTCAGCTTTGAGATCGAGGCCGGCACCACGGTTGGGATCGTCGGACCAAACGGCAGCGGCAAGTCCACCCTGCTGCAAATCATCACCGGAACGCTCGAACCAACCCACGGCAGTGTCTGGCATGAAGGCCGCGTGGCCGCCCTCCTGGAACTCGGCGCCGGTTTTAATCTGGAGTTCACCGGCATTGAAAATGTTTTCATGAACGCCGCGCTGATGGGCTTCTCGCGCAAAGAGACCGAACGCCTGTTGCCGGAAATCGAAAGATTTGCAGAGATCGGGGACTTCATTCAGCAACCGGTCAAGACCTATTCCAGCGGCATGTACGTGCGCCTCGCCTTTGCCACCGCTGTGTCAACTGAACCGCAAATCCTGATCATCGACGAGGCCCTGTCGGTGGGCGACGCTGTCTTTCAACATCGCTGCCTGCGGCGCATCAAGCAGATGCAGGAAAACGGCGCCACCATCCTGTTCGTCTCGCACGATCCGTCGGCGGTTAAGGCGTTGTGTTCGCGGGCGATCCTGATGAATGGCGGGCGGGTCGACACCGACGGCAAGCCGGGTGAAGTTCTGAATCGCTATCAGGGATTAATTATGGAGCGCGAGGAAGCCTATGACCGCAAAGATTCAGGCAGGGGCAGCGGTACCTTCAGCGGTTTGATTGCCGATCAGCACGGCGCCATCGATGCCGCTGAACTCGGCCGGCCCAGCCCGTCACTGCACTACTCGTTTCGCCATGGTAACGGCACTGCGGAAATCCTCGCGGCTGAATTGCACAATGCGGAGCGCCAAAATGCGGAATTGGTTGATACCGGCGATTCATTAATCGCGAAAATGCGCGTGCGCTTTGCACGTGAGTGCGCCGATCCGGTGTTTGGATTTCTCATTCGCAACCGCCTCGGTATACACGCCTATGGCGTGAACACCGAACAGAAGGAGTTAAAGCTCGGCAAGGTTGAGCGCGGCGAAGTGATTGAGGTGTCGTTTGCATTTGATTGCTGGCTGGGCACGGATGCGTACTCTGTTTCCTTTGCGGTGCACAGTGAGGACGGTATCAGCTATGACTGGATCGACGGCGTGCTGTTCTTCAGCGTCGCTTGCGCGCCCCCGGTTGAAGGGGTGGCTAATCTGAATGCGTCGGTGGCCTCCCGGCGGCTGGGGGTGGCGAAAAGCGATGGCCGGGCTGATCAGGTAACAGTGACTTGAAACTCATCAACCGGATGCTTAAGGCCGGAGTGATCAAAGCTACCCTATTGTTTCAACTCTGTTGCCGAGAACTCCATCCACTCTACCGTGAGGCCGAGCCGGCGCTGATCGATGCTGAGCCTTAATGCCTCGGGCGCGGTCGCCTGCGGCAACCGGAAGGTAAGAACGTTCTGGCGCTGCAAAGCCGCCTGCGGCAGAACGAAACTAAGCTCAACGTCATCCGGCTTACTGAGGCTCACCGTTTCGATCGCCTTGCCATTCAGCTCAAGGTGAACTATCTGCTCGTTAATCCTACCCGGAACGATTAACGGCGCGAGCTTGATCCGAAATCCCACGTCGGCAATCGCGTCAAGCGCAAATACGACCTGCGCATCGCCGTCAGTCCAGCGATAGCCGGTTTCCGGACGACCCCAGCCCTGCCACAGATACTTGTCTGAATCTGTAGTCGCCAAATCGATCCTCCTGTCGAAGGAAATCGGCGGGTAGTAATTCGGTGGCGCCACAGCTATCAGACCCGCAAGGAATTGCGGTTGCTGCCAATCCCAGATCTTTGCCTCCAGGCCGGCGTCGTCCTGTGGATAACTATTCCAGCGCAGAGTGCTCATCGACATTGCGCCGCGTCCGTGGATCAGGAGGCTAAAACCAAGGAGCGAGGCGCCAAAAACAAGTTCAATCCAGGCGGGTCTGAATACTCTTTCCTGTTGGCCGCGAGAAAGCAGACGCCTGCGGACGGCGAGGATTGTCAGCAACACCAGCCAGGGCACCAGATCAGTTGTCAAACGTGGGCCATAGCTTACTCCGCCCCACCAATGCGGGAAGGCGGAAACGACAAGCAAGTTTCCGCTGACGATCGCCAGCGACAACCAGAGCAGGCGCGGAAATTCCCCGCAGCGACGATAACGAACCAGCAAGTACCCGGTGAACAAAACCCACGGCACGAAGATCAGCAACCCGCGCGAAGGACTGACGAGATTGCCTGCCAGCGCCGTCCAAAACACAGCAAAGTTGAGCCGGCCCGCCGCGTAATAACTGGGAAGCAATCTGCCAAAGTTGTGCCATGAGTACACGACGAAGCACGCCATCCAGCCAGCCAAAGTCAATCCATAACAAAAAAACGAACGGCGAAAATAAAGCAGCTGGTAAACGGTTATCGCGAGGATGGCGACACTGCTGGTCGGCCGCACGAAATAGGTCCACGCCAGTAACGTCGCTAAGAAAGCCGGGCCTGGCTTGTGCCTGCCTGTTTCGATTAGCAGGAGCAGAAAGACAACCACTCCCATTAGCAACAGTTCCCAGGTATGGGTCCATAAGCCGCGCGATGCCGTGCTCCACACCTGCGTCCCGAACACGCCCCCAAGCGAAATTACGCTGCTCCATCCGATGTCGAGGACGAGTCTGGAGGTATAGAAGAAGACGAGGGCGAGAGCGGCCATCAACAAGGCTGCGAGGCTCGTCTGGAGGCGCATCTCGCCGTATGTGCCGCTCGCATCCTTGGCCCTGATACCAAACAACCTGAGCAGGGCAACGTAGGGCAATGAAAGGACTGAGCTGCCGGGCGGAAAGAAGTAATAAATGTGATCCTGGGCCAATTCAAGTTGGTAAGTGCCCACCTCGACATAGTCGTCGTGCGTCACGGCCGGGGGGCGAGGGCTGAAGTATTGATCTAGTTTGAAGCCTCCGTGCTCGAGCAGGCTCTGGCTCAGCAGCATGGAAAAGTCAGAGTCGCTTACCTGGTGAACGGGCGAGAACCAGAAAACGAGAAGAGCGAGAGTAAAGATAAAGGCGCTAACGAGGTGGTCAGTCCGGGAGAGAGCGGCTTGGTTGACTGTTGCCATCTTCAAAGCGAAATGCCCGTGGCTTTTGGCGGCTGAGGGTCGAAGTCCCTATGGATGCTAAGGACAAAAACTCATGGCACCTTCCCGAAACCGCGCCAGCTGTTCTTGTTGTGCCAGCTTATTTCGACCTCGGTGGCGGAGATATCCCGCCACCAGGCTTCAAATTCAGCTCGTGAAATGTAGAACGCAGTCGGGGCTACCAAATGATCGAACACAATTGTGTGCTGTTCGCGCCAGCCAAAATTTGCAATCGCCTGAAGGTAATCATTGTAGAAAAGATGTTGCGCCAGCGAACCATCACCAACGTGATTGAGCGGCCGGTAGATCAACTTCGTAGCCAGATAAAGCGCAGCGGTTGGAAGTTTTGACAGGTGCAGCAACGCCTGCGGATTGATACGCGAAGTGATTCCCTCGCGCAGCGGATTTATCCAGCGCGTAATCCATTCGTTGTTCTCGGCGCCGTAGACCCAGGCCGAAAGGTGACCGCCGGCTTTGACCTTCCCCGCCAATGAGCTAAAACCGGCGCGCGGATTGGGCAGGTGGTGCAAGACACCGACAGAGAAGGCATAGTCAAAGACGCGCGGAAACGGCAGCTTGTAAATGTCCGCCTGGACCACATGCGCGTTGGGTAGGGCGCGGGTAGCGGCAAAGGCGGACTCAACAGCTTCACTAAGATCGATGCCAATCACGTCGCGCGCTCCCCAACCCGCAGCCAGTTGTGTGTGCCGGCCCTTGCCGCAACCACCTTCGAGCACCACTTTGCCGGCGAAAAACTCCGGACGCACCGGAGCAATCCAGGCCAGAAACTGTTGGGCATATCGTTCGTCGGACTGAGTGAAGTGGGTCCATTGCCAGCCGAACTTTGCGGCTGTCTCCGCTTTGTCAGCAGCAACCTCAGTAAGGCTGGCAAACCGCGGGATGCCGCGCAGAATGGGAAAGCAGTGCGTGCCGTTGCGGCAGACAAGTTCACCCGACATGACCTCTGTGCCATCGCTGTGCGGCGCACGAAGAGCGAGCGCGACCGCGCATTCCGGGCATTGCAGGTATGGCAACAACGTCTCTTTCATGGAATTCCTTTGTTCCCCGGCAAAGGTGCTACTATTGCACACCTTTTGGCTGTTAGTGAATCGCGAGTGGTCTCACTCTTACTGTGAAAGCCCAATGGTAAACGAACGCGCAATGCCACAGCGACTCTACGAATTTGCCGGCATCGATGACCTGGCAGAGTTTTATCGGCTGCGTTATGCCTCGACCGAAATACTCGCTGCCGACTACTTTGACGCGGTCAATCGTTTCGATATTCGCTGGTCGCGCACCATGTGGATTTATGACAACGTGCGCAGTGGCTCAGCCATGCTCGACCTGGGCTGCGGCGCTGGCCTGCTGGCCCTGCTGCGGCGAAAAGAAGTGCGCGTCACAGGGCTCGATATCTCACCTGAGTGCGCGGCCAGCGCGCTTAGGAATGGTTACACAGGCGCGCTGGCCGCATCCCTGACGGCCCTGCCGTTTGCCGATGCGAGTTTCGATTACGTCGCCAGTCTGGATGTGATGGGCCACGTGGAGTTCGCCGAAAAGGATGCGGTGCTCGCCGAGATCAAGCGGGTGCTGCGTCCCGATGGCGTTACCCTGCACGGGGTCGAATGTATGAACCGTGAGCAGCAGAAAGATTATAACCAGATGAGCGCAGACGAACTGCGCCAATTCATCTCGGTCGATGGCCACGTGGGCATGGAAGACGAAGCTGCTAACCTCACTCGCTGGAGCCGCTTTTTTTCGTTTGTCAGGACGGAACCGCGCTACTCGGTGTGCGTGCCCTGCGAAGAGTTGTTGAAGCTGGCGGATGAATACGGGCTGCCGCGCTGTGATCCGGACTTGCTCGACTACCTGCGCGGCCTGTCATTCAATGAGCGGCGCGCCTTCAACATGGCAATGGGCTATGTTTTTGATCGTATCTCACATTTTCAAATCAAAATGCCGCCGAGTGGTTACCTGCTGGTCAAGGCTTCTGATCGACCGCTGGGAGACTTTTATGCCGAGCATGGCGAGCGGGAGAAACTGTTTCCGGGGTGGCTGCGTGAAGCGGGTCCGATTCTCCTGGACAAGACAGCGCATGCTGCCTTCAACAGTGGTTGGTATGCAGCAGAATCGTTTCCGCCTGTAGCCCGCTGGATGGCGCGCAGCGGACAAATTCGTTTTCAAACGGGTTCATTGTCGCGACTCCGTTTTGATTTGACCTGCCACATGCCTGAGCTGTCGACCCGGCCGTTGAATCTGGAGTTCCGGCTGAATGGACAAGTGGTTGGTGGCCTGTGTTTGATTCAAAACGGTTGGTTCGCAGTGCAGATCGATCCAGGCGTAGCGATCCCAGGCGGCCCTGAAGGGTTCCTGTTTGAGATTCGCGCCGATCGCACCTGGCAACCATGCTCGACGAATCCTGAGAGTAAGGACGATCGGGAACTATCGGTCGCAGTGTGCGGGATTGAAGTGGTATGGTAAGTTGGGTCCTAGGACTTTGGTCTTTGGACTTTGGTCTTGGGACTTTGGTCTTGGGACTTTGGTCTTGGGTCTTGGGTCTTTGGTCTTGGGACTTCGTGGCTGATTGTAAGGTACTGGTTTCCCTGGCGGCGTTCGCAGCAGAATCTTTGGACAGCGTCTCACGACTCAAATTCCAAAGTCCAAAGTCCAAAGTCCCAAGACCCAGCTTTCATTCAATCTCAAGCCACTGCACGTTAAAGCCCAACAGGCGCCAGTCTTGACTCACGCCCAGGGTACGTGGCGAAGCAGCGTCAGGCAGGTGAAATACCAGCGCATTCTTTTCGCGCAGCAGCCCGTTGGGAATCTCAATCGTGTGCTCGCGTGGTTCCGGATCTGTGAGTGTCCAGTGGGCGATCGCCTGCTCATTTAATTCGATCGTTACCCGCTGGGCCTCAACTTTCCCCTGAGCGATGAACGGCCCACCATAAATTTTCAGGTTGACTCGGGGCTGTTTGCGTAATTCCTCAGCCACTGAGAACAACAGGGCGGCCTTGCCGCTGTTCGTCCAGTGCGAAAACAATTCGCGCCCGCTCCAGCCGTACCACAAATATTTATCGGTCGCGGCACTGGAAAACTGCAGGCGCGTTCCCAAATTCAGCGGCGGAAATTCCAGCGGCTCTTCCCTGCCCTCCCTGACGACAAAGTTGGGATGGTTTGGCAAAGGAGTGCCCTGCGGCCGTAGGTCAACTACGGGCAGTGAGCACTTTTCGAGCTCAAACTGGCTCACAGTGCCGGGATCGTAAGGCTCCAGGTACTCGGGTGGGGAGATGATGATGTTGCGAAAGCCGCGTCGTTTGATCTCTTCACAGAAGGTTGGGCCACGATCGATTATCTGTTTCAACTCGGTTGCGTGATCCAACTGCGCCTGAGAGATGCGCGCCAGATACCCTGTCGCGATCGGCTGATGATGAAATACCTGCAGCAGGGATGCATAGCCATCATAGGCCAGCAGCGGGAGCTCAATTACCGGCCCCGGCGCCAATTTTGCCAACTGCTGGGGTGGCTGGAACGGCTGCTGCCGGGCGATGGGCTGGTAGACTTCCGCCGTAGCCCAGAGAAAGATCAAGCACATCACCACCTGGCTCCAGCGTTCGCCAATTCTTTGTCCGAGCATCTGCTGCAGCCAAACGATTCCGGCGGCCGCGAGGATCATCAGAAAGAACAGCCCCATCACGATAAAGCGCACCGGCGTGCGGCCGGAATCAAACGGGGGCACGCGCATCAGCAAAGCATAGGGCAGCGGCCAGTGTGTCTCGGTGCCGAATACTTTTAGTGTCCCACCCAGACTGAGCACCAGAAACAGGCCGGCCGCCGCCGCTGAGATCCGCACATACCGGTTTCTGACTTTGACCAGGCCCAGCAGGGAAAAAATGATCAGGGCAAAGCCAGGAAACATTTCAAATCCGCCTACGCCCTCCGTCACGCGGTTGTTGAGCGCGGAGAAAATGTGGCCATAGACGGGTGTCTTACCTGGATCAGGAATGAAAAAGCCCGCCAGGTTACCGGACCAGATCGACGACTGCTCAGGCGGTGGCTTCAGTACCTTGTCGCGCACGAGGTTGATCCCGAAGGGCGTCACCAGCAGCAAAAACATCAAAACTGCCAGCACCAGGTTCATCGTGCCGGCCTGGCGCAGACCTGCCGCCAGCTTTTGTCGCTCGCTAGCGTACAACGACAAGGCCCCCACAAAAAACGCCGTGGCCATGTAGATATAGAGAGAGAACTCTGTGAAGTAGACCGCTCCGCCGGCAACCAGCGCCAGCGGGGTCAGATTCCTGCCCGGCACACGATAGACTCGCACCGACAGGAGCGCAGTCAGGGGAATCAAGAATCCTGCCAGGTGATTGATGTGCATCACATGGGCCATATAAAAATGAGAAAAGCTGTAAGCGACGGCGGCAGTGGCTGCGGCCCAGCGACTGGCGCCAATTTCCCGCAAAAACAAAAAACTGAAATACAGGATCAGGGTGAAGCAGAGGAGCGCAATTAATCGATAGGCATAGAGCGGATAGCGCGGGTCGCCGTTTGAAATGATTTTCACCAGCAGGGTTATCGGAAAAAACCCGGCCGCAAGGGTGTGATGCGCGAGGTTCGCACCTACGGGAAAATAGACCTGATCAGTAAAGTAAGGGTTGCGCCCGTGGCTGATCGATTCTGTCACGTGCCAAAGGTTCCAAACCATCTGGCCGCAGTCGTTGCCGTCGATGCCGCGCGTGTAAAAGAGCGCGCCCAGCGGAACCACCCACGTCTGGATCATCAAGAGCGTGAACAACGCACAGACCAACAAGATCACCAGGCGGTTGTCGACAAGCGAGACTCCAGTTTTCATTGCACACCCTGGGACCGCACGCTTCCAGCGTGCTGCCCGTTGCTCACCTCATTTTTTGCTGTTGGATTCATCTTGGCGTGAAGAGGCACGCTTCCAGCGTGCTCCCCTTGGCCCACCTCATTCTTTGCTGTTGGATTCATCTTGGCGTGAAGAGGCACGCTTCCAGCGTGCTGCCCCGTTCGCACACCTCATTCTTTGCTGCCGGATTCATCTTGGCGTGAAGAGGCACGCTGGAAGCGTGCGGTCCCAGGGAAGCTCAGGACACGACCTCGAGCGCGACTTGCGCAACCTGTGAACCATTGATCGCAAACCAGCAGACATCATTGCTTACCATGTCAAACACCAGGCGATAAAGCCCTGGCGGCAATCCCGGCAGTTGGAAGTCCAGCTCCACTGTTTCGCCCGGTTGCACCGCCCGATGGGGTACAGGCTGCAATGGCTCCCAATGATAGCTCTCGCGAAAAATCGCTCCCGCAGCATGGTACACATGACAGCCAAGCATGACCGCGCCGAGCCCGGCATGGGCCGGCAACCAGAGAGCTTCGCTGTTGTTCCGCACTACCGCATGGAGCGTAATGGGCTCGCCCGTCGAAACTACCAGCTGTTTTGGCGAGATGCTAAGCGCGGCGGTCAAGCCCTGGCGGTAGCGGCTGTCTCTTGGCTTCACTTCGCCTTTGTACAAAAAGAAGTTCCGCTGATTGGCGAGCGAGTCACGAGTCGCGGCCAGTAATTCCGCGGCCATCCCCTTCCCCCACAGCAACTCTTCGAACTGATCCAAATCTGCGTAGAAGGACTTCAGGGGAGCAACCGCCAGTTCGAGCCTGGTGAAGCCCACACTCAGCGCCTCGCGCCAGATGGCCCTCATGTCGATGTCATTTTCGACCACACCATACGTTTTCATTTCATACTGGGACTGCGGGCTTCGAGAATGCTCCGGTCCGGGCTCGGCAAAGCCCGCAATGCCGCCCGGTTCCAGCACGCGTCCCAATTCCTTTAACACCTGGGCCGGATTGGGCACATGATGAAACGCGTCAAGACAGATTACGCGCTCGACACTCTGACTTCGCAAATCGAGTCGCCGGCCGTCGAATAACAAAAACTGCGGCGCCGGCCGATCACCGACTGGCGGATGGCGTGCATACAGCTCCTGACCAATGCGCAACGCCGTGCTTGACACATCCACGGCAATAACTCTGCAACCCAGTTGTGTCAGGATGCGCGCAGCCCAACAGGTGCCGGCCCCAAACTCGAGCACCGTCATTCCCGGGCACAGGTTTAGACCCTGGAGGACTACGGCGAAGTTGATAAGCAGTTGTGGCGTCTCGTCGAAACTGCCAAAAGGCTTGGCTAGATGATGCGTCCAGTCGTCCAGATGGGCAAAATACTCCTCCGCCACCCGGCAGTGTTCTTCCACTGACCGCGCAGCCAGCAAACTCTGAACATCTATGGGCGTGTCGTCTTTCGGCATGACCGAACCCTATCGCGCAAACCACTGGACTGAAGCCGATCTGAACGCCGGTTGGCGACAGCTATCTCTCACCTGATCAGCCATAACGTCACCAGCAGCCAGCCGACAATCGCCATGAGCAGGTGCGGATCGCTAAAAATTTGTAATGCCGGATCGCCGCCCGCGCTTTGCCGATGCAGAGAATAGATGTAGCGAAAGATGCCATAGATTACAAATGGCACGGTGTAGATCAGTGACTCGGTGTGATGTGTTTGAATCGTCGCGGGACTCATCGTGTACAAACTGTAGCTGAGAATCACGCAGGTCGCGGTGACGATTATCATATGGTCCAAAAGCACCGGCTGATAATGACTCAGCACCCGGCGATGCGTTGGGCCATCGTCACTCAGCGCGTAGATCTCAGCGCGGCGCTTCGCAAAGCCAAGAAACAACGCCATCATCCAGCCGCAAAGCAATAACCACTGCGAAGGTGCGATGCCAACTCCCAATGTGCCCGCGAGGATACGCAACATGAATCCAGAGGCGATGATGAACACATCAAGAATGACAACATGTTTCAAATGGATTGAGTACGCGACGTTAACCAATAGATAGATCAAGAGGATTGCTACCACTCGATTGGAGACCAGCAAGCCCAAAGCGAGGGCCGCCGCGAGCAATACGACCAGCAGGATGCCGGCTGCGGTGACCGAAATCTTCCCCGCAGCCAGGGGCCGCAATTTCTTGCGTGGGTGATTTAGATCGTGAGGCCTATCGAGCAAATCATTGATGATATAGACGCCACTGGCGGCCAGGGAAAAGGCCGCCGCCGCCAGCAGTACACGCTGGATCATCTGCGGCTGGTGCCAGGCGTTGGCAAACAGGATGCCCGTGAACACGAAGCTGTTCTTGATCCATTGACGCGGGCGCATCAGGCGCCAGAGGTTTGTTAGCTGGTTCATTTGTAGGGTGTTCTATCCGGAAGCACGCTCAATGGATGGCCTCTCGTGGCAGCACCTCAGGTCCGCGGCACGATCTCCAACCGCCGTGCCAAATCAGAATCAAAGCGGTTCTGGGGATCGATTTCTCTCTTGACCCGCAGCCACTCAGCCAGGCGCGGGTACATGGCACGAAAGACGCTGGGGGCGAGGCGAGCGTCCTTGGCCAGGTACACGCGCCCACTGTGTTTCAAAACTATGGCATCCAAATGCTCAAGAAAGGGGAACAAGCCCCGATCGTTAACCGGAAGATCGAGCGTAAGAGTGTAACCTTCAAAAGGAAACGACAACAGCCCTGGCCCCTGCGGCCCAAATCGTTTGAGCACGGAGAGAAAACTGGAACGGCCGCTCGCGGCCTGCGCCTCAAGTAACGCCCGGATTCCCTGGTAGGCCTCAGCGACAGGTAGCACACATTGGTATTGAATAAAGCCGCGTTTGCCGTAAATCCGGTTCCAATTCCCAAGGCTATCGAGGGGAAAAAAGAAGCTGTCGTAATCGGCAACAAACGGATGGCGGCGGCGCCCTTGTAGTCGATAATAGACTTCGTTGAAAGCCCTCATGCCCGTGGCATTTAAGGTCCACGAGGGAAAATCAAATCCGAGGTTTCGTTGCCGGCGTGACGTTGAGTAGAGTTTGCCGCGCATATGCGCCGGCAAATCCGTTCGCGTGGCATGATGACCGCGCATCAGCACGCTGCGGCCCAGCGCCTTTTTCCTCGCCAGGCAGTCTATCCAGGCCACTGTGTATTGATCGTCCCAGGCTTTGTCGGACAAGACCTTGAAGGACTGCTCCAGATCGCCGGCCTGCTCGTGTTGGACGACCAGATACGACGATTCGACAGGAATTAATTGGCAGGTTAGTCCAGTGATGATACCGGTCAAGCCCATACCGCCGACAGTGGCCCAGAAGAGATCTTCATTGTTCTCTGCCGAGCAGCGGCGCAATGAACCATCCGCGAGCACGAGTTCAATTTCCCTGACATGCGCGCCAAAGCCGCTGTCGCGATGATGGTTCTTACCATGAATATCCGCGGCTACGCAGCCCCCGAGGGAAACGAACTTCGTCCCCGGCACGACTGCCGGAAACCAACCACGCGGCAGGAAAGCATCAATCAGCTGTGCCAAAGTCATGCCCGCCTGGGCCTTAAGTATTCCGGTGGCTTCATCAAACTCGCATAACCCAGTCAACTGTTCGGTAAGCATCACGAGCCCGTCCGCCAACATGGCCGCATCGCCGTAGCTGCGGCCCTGCCCACGCGCAATCATCGCGCCGGAAGCCGGGGGTACCACCTCTTCGATGCGGCTGGGACAGACTACTGTCTCCAACCGCCGCGGATAGCGCCCCCAGCCCGATAGCTCGATACGTTTTGTTTCCATAACTTGCGCAACAGATGTTTAGAGTACCGACTTCAGTCGGGCTTTTTTATACGTTAAAGCCTCTAGCGAAGGAAAAAGGCTGAAGCAGGTACTCTAAACGCCGGTCGCTAATATATCTGCATCCAGTAGACCGTGATACCCAGTGGTCGCGGGTCCCTGCTTAGCCCAAAGGAAGCAGGCGAAGCGGCGTCAGGTAGTTCGAACAGCAACTCATTGTCCGCACGCAGCAACTGGGCAGGTAACTCAATCGTTCGCTCGGCAGGTTCGCTCTGGTCGACTACAAAATTATCTACGGGTGTACGATTGAGAAGGAGGCTCACTCGCTGACGCGGATGCCGGCCGGCCACTACAAAACCCGCGAGCTGGATTCTCAACCGCAAGTCCCGGGGCTGACCCTTATCGGCGAGGCGAAAAACAAGCCCGGCTTCCTTAGCTTCTGTCCAACGTGAATTTGGATCGGGGGCGCTCCAACCAAACCAGAGAAAGGGATCGGCCTGTGAGCTCGCAAAATCGATCTTATCCTCGACAAGCGCCGGCACGATGTTTGGCCGCGGTGGCCGCACCCAGCCAGCCAGGAACTGCGGCTGGCGCCAGTCCCAAATCTTCCCGGGAAAGACATCGACGTTTGTCGGTCGCACATTCCACACCCAGGTCTCGCGCGCCAACGCGCCACGAGCGTTGATCAAGACACTCACCGCGAGCAGCACTGCGCCGCATCCCAACTGCAGCCGCCAGGCCCATTCATTGGTGGCCGGGTGTTGTCGTCGCCTGTCAATCATTCCTTTCACGGCCAGAATGCTCAGCAACGTGAGCCACGGAACGAGGCCGGTTGAAAATCTTGGTCCATAAGAAAACCCTCCGTGCCAGGGAGAGAACCCGGCAATGGCGATCAGATGTAAGACGATGATCCCGAGCGATAACCAGACCAAACATCGCTGGTCAATCTCTTTCCAGTTTCTCGCCAGCAGGAACGCAACAAAAAAGAGCACCGGCACAAAGATTAATAACCCTCGCGAGGGACTGATGAGGTTCCCCGGGAATGCCACCCAGGCTTCCTTAAAAGTCAGCCGGTTTGCCAAATAGTATTGGGGCAGCAATTGATGAAAGTGATACCACGACCAGGCCACAAACAGCCCCAGCCAAACTGCTCCCGTCAAGGCATAGCGAATGAACAGCCGCCGATGAAAAATCAAAAGCCAAACGCTGACTCCGACAATCGCCACGGCGTTGGTCGGCCTGACAAGGTAAGTCCAGGCCAGGACGCTACCCAGCACGATCGTATGCAACCGTTTACCCAGCCTTTGCGCGCGAAATATCATCCACACCGCGATACCCAGCAGCAGAATTCCCCAGGTCTCTGTCCACATCGCACGCGATGCGGTACTCCACATCTGCGTACCGAATGCGCTGCCCAAGGCGATGATTACGCTCCAACCGCTCGGCAACGCTAACCGCGAGATGTAGTAGAAGATGACTGCCAGGGCCGCCATCAGCAGCGCAGCCAGCACCGACTGGATCGCGATCTCATTCTCGAGATCCGGCTTACCATCTTGATTTGCAGGGGAAAGACCGAAGACTTTCATCAGGGCCACAAAGGGAACGGAAAGCACCGAGGTGCCGGGGGGAAAGTAGTAATAGAAGTGCCCGTCCCGAACTTCGATCTGATGAATCTCGCCATTCATGATCGTGTTGTAGTGATATTCCGGACGCAGTCGGGGAACAGCGTAGTAATCGAGCAGGAAACTCCGGTGCTCAAGCAGGTCCTGGCTCAACAACATTGCATAGTTTGAGTCCGTCACCTGCGTGACCGGCGAAAACCAGTAAATGAGAAAGGCAAGTACAAAGATCGCCGCGGCAATTAGTGGATCGGCATATAGCAGGCTGTGATTGGGGCGAAGCATCAATCCTGGGGGCCGCATGCCCAATTTGGAATACGGCGGCTTAGACGCCGCTTTGGAATGTCTCAGTAATCATGGGTCACAGCGCATTCAAAGCGGCGTCGCCTTGCCCCTTGTCGCCACAATCCAGGATTGACCGGCTCAGCCCTGGCTGGGTGGAGCATTTTGCAGCGGCGCCAGCGACCTTCCGGAATTTAACAGAAAGTCGAATCTCTTGCTCATATACGCCCGCTGCGCCACCTTGCTCAGCCGCCAAGCGCCGGCGTCGATCACAAAATGCGCCATTGTCGCACCCAGGATTGCGCCTACCAGGAAATCCACCGAGCGCGCCAGGATCGAACTGCTCCTGATCAGTTCGAAAGCCCGTAGATCCTCGGCGCGATAAAAAATGAAGCCGACTAACAACAAAAACAGCAGCAACTTTCCCACGCTGCGATAAGGAAACCTGAGCCTGTGGGCATCCGGTCCGGAGTTCATTGAGACCACACTCATAAAGGTGATGTACTGGAGCCCATGCGCAATGGCATAGCTAAAAAACGTGACGTTGATGTTATCCGACAACCAGATGGGCAGAAAGAAAAACACGAGCGTGAAAAAGAAGATCGACTTCAACAGAGTTGTCTCTTGGAAATTCCTGGCATAGACAAATAAGCTGAAGGCGGCCACCCCAAACAAGCCGTATCTTCCCAATTGATAGAGAAGTTCCTCGAATCCGTGCAGATAAACGGGCGAGACATTGAAGCCCAGAATTTTGAAGGTACCGAGCATGCCGCAGATCGTTCCGGCGTCAATGGCCAGTTTCTCGAGCCGGTGCGCCGGTCTTCCTTTTGCAGCGATGCAGACGAATGCGTAGACACCCACATTTTGGCGCCCATAGTGGAATGCCTGCCAGCCCCAAAAAGTCAGAAAGACGAACGCCTGCGTGGTGACAGGAGAGAAGGCCACCAGCAGTCCGGTCACAATTATCAGAAGGACGGGAAAGTAAATGTAACGGGCCGGCTTGCTGCGCACAATATTCGAGAATTCTTTATCGGTGTAAAAAAAAAGGGTGGCGGGCACGTGCGCCGTACTCAGAAACAGCATGAGCGTCCGTAATCCGGCGATTCCCGCAGTCTCGGTCGCCGGCTCGCCCTTCGCGACTAAACCGTAGGCGATAAAGAAAGCCAGCGGCGCCCAGGTGCTCGCCAGCAGCGCGAGAATAAACCAGCGCCGGCGGGTTCCTGCTCTAATGGCGGGCGGCGCCAGAGTCGCAGCCACCGGCGTTTGGCTGAGCTGGGAAAGGTTGCTCATTAGTCTATATCCAGGGTCCTGACAGGACCATCGAATGACTGTTTTAATCGCTCCTTGGCGACCAATGAATCAGGAAGTATGGGTACCCATCAACCTCGCCGCGACGTTCAAGCGTGCCGCCGATTTCGACGATCTCATCCGCCACAGCCTTCATCCCCTCGTCGTCGATGATTACATACTGCGGGTCGCCACGCTTGGCGACATACCGATACACAATTTCGCGAGTTTCGGCGTTAGTCGAAGAGAGTTTGTGCGCGGGCTTCCGTTCATAGTACCAAAGCGTGCCACTCAACGAGCAAGCCCACACCCAGGCGGATTCATCCCGCAGTTCAGAGGGCAAAGAAAACTGCTTGGGCCTGGCTGCCGTGGTGGCTGGAATGTAATTTGACCAAACACGTCCCATGACTATCAAGCCGGGCGCGGCAGCAAGTAACAGGGCGAGCACCTGCACAGAGCGCCGCAGCCACCCCGAATCCGAAAATCCGGCGGTTGAATGATTTTCGAGTGCACAGGCACCCAGCGCCAGCAATACTACAGCGCCGAACATCGCGGGGAACGGATAGTAATGCACAGCGGCTGTGTGAGTCAGAAAATAAACAGTTGAGAGCAGCAGCATGAGCAAGGCCGCGGCCATGAATCTTGTCCACCCCGCCGCGCGGACAAATCGCCAGCCCTCACCAGTTTTGGCTCCACTGCCGGACCAGAGCGCAAGGCCCAGACAGCCGAGAAAGATAACCGCCAGCACCCAATTCATGGTGCTCGCTTTACCCGGACCAAAGTAGAAAGAGAAGTTTGGACGCACGCTGGCGAGCGTAGGAAGCGTTGTATTTTCATGCGTGTAAGTTGGTAAATACCAGGCCCCGGCTGTGCGACTCTGATGGACCATCAATGGTAAGACTCCGCCCAGGAACACTCCCAGAACAAAAGGCACCCAGGCGCTCCTATACCAACGCTTCAGCTTCACGGGGCAAAGCACCAGCAGCACTCCCGGTAACAACAGCAATACCGGCAGGCGCGCGAGCATCGCAAATCCAAACAGGAGTCCCGCCGCAATAGTGAGAAGCCACGCGAAGTAAAAGTTCCGGGCGCTACCAGTCTGCAAAACCCAAACGGCCGCCAGCAGGACACCGGAGAGCAGCAATGGGGCCAGGAGGGCATTAATTGAAAAGCTGGCGTTGTCGAGCTGGGCCACTACTTCCAGGCCTAAATTCAGGGCCAAAATCAGTAACCCGGCGGCGAAGGGGACGCGCTTGTAGGCAGCCGCAAACAGCAACATTAGACCTGTGACCAAAAAGACAATGGTCACCAGACGATTCAAGCCGCGCAGAGCCCTGCCCTCCGGGAACAGCGCCAGCATTAGTCCGGCCCCCGGCGAGTATTGCACTCCCACATGATCGGCCACCGGAAAATAATGACAAGCGAGCGGAGACACCATTTCATCCCACAACCGAACCGGGAACTCATGCTTTTGCATCAACTGAATCAGCAATCTGGTGTGGGTCGCTTCGAGCGTAAACTGCGGTGCCTTCCCTGCCGCCACTGACTGGCGAATGTCCTGCGCCATCAGCAGGTAGCCAAACGGATCGCAGAAACTGGGATTCTCTTCAACCTGGCGCGCACGTCGATCAGTCGTTAAGGCAGAGATCACGAGGGACACGCCGAGAGCGCAGTACCAGGTGAACGCAACTAAACGTCTGACTAATCTCACCGCTGTGTGCCTTATGCTTTCCGGTTTCTAGTCCGCGAAGTATACCGCAAGTCCCTTGGGGTCTTATGGGTTGTTACCGATGCGCCCAAAAGCGGCGGAAACCACCGGCACTTCCACATACATGAATCCGCCTGCGACGATTTTGACGACCTGATTTATGCTGTGCGACACTGTCCTGCACTCTGGTACAGCTCGGCAAGCGGACATTCACCTCTGCCACTTTAGCTGGAACATCACGCTGGAGGTTTTGAGCAAACTTATATGACGACACACAAAAGGAAGTGGGGATCCTGGACAACGGCTTTGGCACTCCCCCTGCTGGGCCTTTTCGTCGGATGTGCTACTGACGGCCCTGAGACAACCAAACGTCGCGAGCCGCCCAGGGCAGTGTCCACGCTCTCGCCGCCAGAGGTCGAAATGTTGCAGGTAGCGGCAAAGGGCGACAATGCCCGGGTCAGGGAATTGCTAGACAAGGGTGTCAATGTGAATATGCGCGGCACTGACAACAACACACCAATCATGGAAGCCGCCTATGGCATGCATCTGGAAACTGTCAAGCTGCTGTTGGACCACGGCGCTGATTTGAGTGCGAAAAAAAACGATGGCGCGACTCCTGCAGGATTAGCGCGCAGTCAGGAGATAGTCGATCTTTTCAAGAGCGTCTCGTCCCTGGTTGATGCCGCAGCCAAAGGCGATAACCGTGCCGTAGCTGAACTGGTTAGTAAGGGAACACCTGTCAACGGCCTCGACAAATTCGGCCACTCAGCGCTGACGGAAGCGAGCTGGGGTGGCAAGACCGAAACAGTAAAACTACTGCTTGAGAAAGGCGCCGACCCGACCATCAAAAAGTCCGATGGCGAAACCGCGCTCAGTCTCGCGAATGGACAAAAGCATCAGGACATAGTTGCGCTGCTCAATGAGGCAATCGCGAAGAGAGCGAAGCAGCCGGCGGCGCCAGCAGCCACGGGCGCCTCAGCCGCGAAGTGACTTGCTGCTTGCACGTTCCACGGGTCACTCTCGCTTACGATAGAGGTAGATCGAATTTCCAAATACCTTCTCGGGCCGCAACGTTCGGTATGCGGCAAAATAATTATATTTTTCTTCATCGCTCAAGATCCTGCCGCTCGTGTCTTTGAATCCTGGGGTCATGGTCGATCCATTGAGGAACCCGGCGCCTATGGCCACGTAGCGCGTGCTTGCTGATTGCAAGTCCGGCGGCGCAAAATCCAACAACTTGATATCGTACATTTCGGGCGTGCCCCAGCCACCGGAAAGCGAGCCTACCAACTGTGTCTCGCCCTGCGCATGCAGATATCGCGCCAGCGCTCCAATGTCTTCACCCCATTCCACGTTGGAATCAGAGAGCAATTGCCAGCCCGGTTTTCCGAACGTCAGCGGGTTCGTAAACGACAGGTAATTGGGGTAAGCGCGAGCCGTATCGACAACCATCCAACCCAGCAGTGCGACGACTCCAAGTCGGGCAAGTAGCGGCCTCTGTTGCACCTTGAGCAGACGATCCAGCAACGCGCCGGCCAACAGGAACAGAAGCGGAAATACAGGGGCGATGTGTCTGATACCGATGTTTATGTTGCTGCTCATCGCCATCGCTAAGTAGATCGCCACTGCTATAAAGAGCAAAGCTGTTTTCTTCTCTCGCCTGAAGATCGCGATCCATATCGCCCTTGAGAGGGCTGCCACAGACAGAATCAGAAACGGCACCGTCGTCTTCAGGGCAAAGGCGGCCGGAAAGTAATACCACCAACCAAAGGTCCGGTAGTCACCCAACAACGAAGCCGAATGGCCAAAATGATTGTGGACAAGGACGGTGTAGAGTCCAAAAAGATAATAGGTCGGAACAATTTTTGAGAGCAGGTTAATGGCCAGCAGTACCTGCTCAGCAGAGGCTGGCGTGGTGCCGGCGATTAATTCAACCTCCGGAGCTGCCAGTTTTGGGTGTTGGAAAAAATATGCCGCATTGGTGAGCGCCAACACCACGGCTCCCGCGATGAGGGCCTGTAGCACGATTTGTCCCCGCGTTGATTTCAGCAGCGGAGCCTTCCAGGCTGTGTAGATTAGAGCCCCGATAAAAATGGGAAACAGGATTATCAGCGAGAACTTTGTGAGGAGGGCGAAGCCTGTCGCCAGGCCAAACCACAATGCTCGTGACTGTGTCGGCGCGTTGCCGTAAGCGTGCAGCGCAAATAGGAAGAGCAGGTAACCAAGTGCAGCCGCCATATCCGTATGCACAATTCGACCGTGCGCAAGCATGGTTGGCTCCAGGCTAAACAGCGCAACCGCGAACACCGCCGCCCGCGCGCCAAATAGTTGCCGTCCATAAATGAAGATCAACACCCCCAGCACCAGCGTGAGCGCGATCATCGGCAATCGAGACCAGAGTGATATCCTTTTGAAGTGGTCGAAGTTGGCGCGCCAGAATTCAAGGGCTGAGTTCTGTGTCAACTGCGCAAAATCCTGATCAGCCGCAGCAGCAACTGCACTCTGAGCCGGTCTGCTTAACAGGAGTGGCAGGCAGGCCCACATTTTCACGAGTGGAGGATGCTCGGGATTCAGGCGAAAGTTTCCGGCCACCAGGTGGTGGTAGCCGGCGGGAATGTGCACAATCTCATCGTTGGTAATGGTCTTGCGCCGTGTTACGGACAGCAGGTTTACACCCATTACCAGGAGAAGGCCACTGCAGATCAGCGCCGGCCAGAATCGAGAACCAACCCGTCGAAATATCCCGAAGTTTCTGATCGATACTCTTGCCAGTGTGTTCTTCCTTTTTATCAGTTGGCGTTGACGCAGGATTATAGACGAAGCAGGAGTCCCTTGCCGCCTGGCCGCAGATTAATCTATGCTTCGACCTCACTTAATATTCAGGGGTAGCTCTTCCCAGGTTCTCAGCAATTCTTCCGAGCGCAGTCGCTGCCGCAGATGAACATCCCTTCATTGAAGTTTCGTCGCCCAGTACTTCGCGAGTTCCTGATCTTTGCAGCTTTCCTCGGTCTGGCGGCAATCATGACCTGGCCCTGGGTTCTGCACCTGCGGGATGCTGTCCCCGATACAGGCGATCCCTATGCGATCGCCTATCTGCTGTGGTGGGATTTCCATCAAACTTTTCACGATCCGCTAAACCTTTTCCAGGCTACGTTTTTTTATCCTTACCATTCCACGCTGGCGTTCGGAGAGTTTGATTATGGTGTGAGCCTGCTCTTCTTTCCCCTGTTTGCGATCGGTTTACGTCCCTTAACAGTCTACAGTCTGGCCGCGTTTCTCAGTTTTCCTTTCACAGGTTACGCCACTTTTCGTCTGGCCCGGACGCTGTCCGGATCAATGGGCGTCGCGTGGATCGCCGGCATCATCATCGCGTTTCTTCCCTTTCGCTTTCATCACCTGGCTCATCTGCATTTGATCTTCGCCGGCTGGGTTCCCCTGCTGTTCGAAGCTCTTATCCTGTTCACACGACAACGCAGTTGGCGGCGGGCCACCTGGCTGGGTTGCGCGTTTCTCATGAATGCATTGACCTGCACCACCTGGTTTCTTCTCACAATCATTCCCCTGGTCCTGTCGGCTTTGCTGCTCCTGACGCGAAATCGGGCATGGACAGATCGGCGCTTCTGGTTACGTGCCGGGGCCGCTCTTTGCCTCGCCTCACTGCTCCTGCTGCCTTTCCTGCTGCCGCTGAAACGGGTTGCTTCCGAACACGGCTTCACACGGACGCCGGAAGAAGTCGCCCACTACTCAGCCCGCTTCATTCACTGGCTGGCTCCCGACGAACGAAGCCGGGCCTGGCGTGGGTTTGGTACCGGCGGGATCGATACGGAAATGATTCTCTTCCCAGGTCTGATGGCGCCATTGCTCGCCGTATTGGCGGTGCTCTTGTCGCGACGCAAATTCATAACCGGATTTGACAACGAGCCCCCCAACGCTTTGACGAAAATTTTGTTGGCAGTCCTCGATGTCACCGCTGTCGTAGCCGGGATCATTGCCTTCCTGACCCTGGGTTATGAGGTATTGCGGCTAAAGTTGTTCGGCCACTTGCTGCTGGTCGCAAGCGGACCCGGCCGGGCAACGGCGATCGTGGGGATCGTTGTGCTGATACGTTGCTTGATCGCGTATCCACACTTCCTGCGTAACGCTATGGGCGAGGACAGGAATTTATCCGCAACCCTTAACTCCCCAGAGCGCTCGGAACTGTTCGGTCATGCGCTGATCTGGATCCTGATTGGCTTCGCCGGATCCTTCGGACTGAACTTCTTTTTCCACAAATTTTTGTACGACCATCTGGCAGTGTTTCGCGCCATGAGAGTGGCTACCCGTTGGGGCATGATCTGTTATGTCGGCCTCGTGCTGCTGGCCGGTTTGGGTGCGCAAAAATGCGCTGAGGCGGCCTCGCGCTGGTGGCCAGAAATGGCCAGGCCCGCAGTCTATACACTGATTGTGGTTGCCATTCTGATCGATCTGCATGCGGTGCCATTACAAATGGTCCGCGGGGAAGCCGATCCGGACGCGCTGACATTGGAATTGAAATCGCGGCACATGCAAGGCGGCATTATTGAACTCCCTATCGGCGATCGCGATCACCTCTACATGCTGCGTGCTGCGGATCATGGTCATCCGATTCTTAACGGCAGATATAGCTTCGTACCACCCCTGCAAAAGGAAATCGAGCAGCTGTTTGCCACTCAACCCATTTCGGATCGCGTGCTCGACATGTTTGAAGAAATCCCGGTTTCCTACATCACGGTACACCACGCGCTTCTCTCACCTGAGGAGCGTGTTGGTATCAAGAGTTTCATGGAACGGGGTGTTGCCAGCGGACGGCTGCGCTTCATTAAAAGATTTGCCGGGTCGGCAGGGGAAGACCGCGAGCAATACAACGACCTTTACGCTGTAACCAAGACAGAGCCGAATGCACGGTAAGCAGGTGGGATCTCAGGCCAATTTGACGGATCGTGGTTCAGGCATCTAAGTCAGGACAATGCCAGTGTCACACGCGCGGCCAGCATCGCACTCAGCAAAGACAAGAGGGCTATGAACACAACGCGCACGATCTGGTCCGTCCGTGGCGAGCGGCCGGCCCAGGCAAGGACGACAAACACCGGAAAGACTACCATCACGTAACGAGCGATTGACTGCGTTGATTCCTGATATGACAATGGCACGAGGATCGAGATCATTGTGTAGAGACCAAACGCCCACAAGCGCCGCCAAAGTAGTACCAGGCCACAGATCAGAGCCATAAGCGCTGACGCAACGTTCAGTAAACGAAAGTCCCAGCCGGAACTGACCCGTAGCGGGTCACTCAGGTAACCCAGCAGCGGCCGCCAGAAGAGAACGGGACTGTGTCCCCAAGCCACCTGAATCTCCGCAAATGCCAGGGGATTTCCCGTGATGATTTTCAGGTAAATCATGAACGCAATCAGGCCCAAAGGAACCAGCAACAGACTGGCCACATCCACTCTGAAGTGGCCGTGCCGCGTGCGAGCACTCTGCCAGTAGAGCACTGCCAAAGGCACGAGCAAAAAGATGCCTGCAAATCGCGTGGCCGAAGCCAACGCTCCGCAAAGTCCAGCCAACCACCAGCGTTCCCGCCTGGCAGCATAAAAACAGCCTACCGTCAGAAGCAGAAACAACGATTCAGTTTGCGCCAGGGAAAAGAAGTAGCTGGCCGGGAAGGCCGCGAGATAAAAAACGGCGCGCTCAGCCACCGCCGCGTCGTAGTCGAAGGCGAGCACCGTCCGGTACACCAGCAGCAGGGCAAAAAAGAAGAAGGTGCTGGACAGGAAAATTCCGGAAAGGGCCAGATCGCCGGTCAATGTTCCCAGAGCGCGCAGCAACAGTGGATAAAGCGGAAAGTATGCCCAGGTGTGTTGGGCATTTGTATTGAAGGGCTCTTTTTCGTAACCCTCTCGTGCGATGTTGATAATCCACAGACAGTCAGCGCCGAGAGTTACTCGCCTGAGCACGTCCAGCGGAGAGTTAGTGCGCAGTGAAATATCCGATTCGTGAAATTCTCCAAACTGATCGCGGACGGCCGGTGGGAAGCGTAGATTGGCGCTCAGCAGCACCACGACGAGAATCAGCCCGCGCGTCAGCGTGAAGGCGAAAAAAGCAGAACGCGTTGACGAATTTGCCAGCAAGTCACGCATGACTCGTCGAAAGCGAAATGTAGCTTGATTGGCAGCGGGCATCTTCGGGTTCTAATGTGCGACAAGATAACATCTTTCACTTCGAATAGGACCTTGAATGTCCTGCAATCTTCTTTTCTGTGGCCGCACGTATCCCTGCCTGCTCTTGTTTAAAAAGACCACGTGGCACTTAGACAGCCGCTAACGATAGTAAAGCGCGCAGGGATGCGCGCGGTCCCAGGATACGCTCTTAATAGCCTCTGACGGCCGTTTGCTATACTAAGGCTCCATATATGCGCTTCAAGAAGGTAGAAGGGATCGACTATAAACGTGGGGCAATTGAATATCCGCGCAAGCTCGCGGCCAGCGACCGCCATCACCTGCTTACCAAGCCTTTTTATAATCTCGCTCACAAACATGGCCGCTGGGAGGGTGAGGGCCTGGATGATGATACGCATCGTCATTTTTGCGATTTTGCCAACCTGGCCGTGGCTCTCGCATTGCCGCCAGGCGCCCGGATTCTTGACGTTGGTTGTGGCTCGGGTTGGCTCTCAGAATACTTTGCGCGCTTTGGCTATGATGTGACCGGGATCGACATCAGTCCCGACCTGATTGACCTGGCCCGCGAGCGCCTGCGCAAATTGCCATTTGGCGCTGATCACGAGACCGGCACCGCTTACCGATTCCTGGTCCATGACATCGAAGCAGCGCCGCTTGCTGAGACGTTTCACGCCATTGTCTGCTACGACTCATTACATCACTTCGCCGATGAGCATGCGGTCTTTAAGCACCTGTCGGCCATGCTTGAATACGGAGGCCAGCTTTTTGTGATGGAAGGCGAGCGGCCAGCCGAAGATTCAGCGACTGCAAATGAATTGCGTGGCGTGATGGAGCAGTATGAAACGCTGGAATCGCCTTTCACACGTGAATATCTCCTAAGCCTATTAGGGTCAAACGGATTCGCGATTGTCGGAGACTACCTGAGCGTCAATGGACTCTTTGAGCGTGAAACCCTGGAGGGGAATCGTTTGCCGCTGTGGGAAGCGCCGGCGTTTAATTACCTGCTCTGCCGCAGGGTGGCAGCGAGGGGAAATGAACTGCGGGACAGTCGCGACCCGGGGGTTTTGCGCGCCGTGATTTCGGTGGAGGATGAATTTGTTTCTCAGTTAGAGTCCGGGCAACCCATCGATTTACATATAAGGATCGAAAACACCGGCGATACTCTGTGGCTGGTCAGTCGCGCCGCTTCCAAAGGCACAATACGTCTGGGCGTGAAAATCCTCGCTGCCGATGATCAGGTAATTGACGAGGTCCATGGCTCACCACCGTTAGCTCAGGCGCTGGCTCCAGGAGAAAAGGTTGACGTGAGAGTCATCCGACCCGCGCCCTCCGCGCCCGGTCGTTACAGGCTGAAGATTGATCTGGTTTGCCAGGACATTTGCTGGTTCGAGGAAGGCGGTTCAAGTCCGCTGGTGCTTGAATTTGTGGTGCGGGACTCACACGGTTGATCTTAAGCAGAGCTTACCGCCCGCACTCGTCATTGGTGTGCGTCAACGTCATGCCAAATCGCGCTTGATACTCGCTGGAACTTAAGAATAAACAGACCATCGCCTCGTACGCGGAGTTGTTTGTCGCGGACTGGTTTTGCAGAACGTTCAGCCAGAATTCGAAACCACGCTCGTCAGGATCGCGCCTCAGATACGCAAAATATTGCATCAGCACAAACGCGCGGTTGTATTCCGCTCGGGCGAACGCGTCACTCTCCGCCAGGCGGCGAATAATCGCCACCCGGCCTGAGTCATGACCGTTATGAAGGGCCAGTAACTCAGCCCGCTGAGAGCTAAGCTCAGCGCCGGAACTGCGTGAGGCTTCGGCCAACAAGGTCTCAACAAACTGCGAGGCATTCATCGAGTTTGGATATTTCCGCACGAACTCAGCCCGCCCTACGAATTCCTGCGCAAACGACTGCTTGTTTGCCTGCAGGTTGGCCCCCGCTATTACCTGGTCGCGTCCGGCAAGGAACTCGCTGAATCCTGGTCTGCGACCCAATGCCGCTTTGTAAAATCGGTAGACGAAAGACCCCGTTTCCTGAAATTCAGTTTCAGCGAAGAAGGCTGCCGAAACCTCAATTCGCCGCGCGCGAATACACTCAGAGTCGCTGCCACATTGCGAGATTTGGCTGCTCCAATAGTCGAGACCATTTTGATCGGCGTTGCGCCCAAGAAAGTCTCGATAGTGCTGGCTTACAAAAAAGTGGGCGTCGTCAACCGGATTCTGACTCGAACTACTGGCTCCTGGATCGATGGTCAGGCCCCCGGCAAGAAAAGCAACTTCGCCGGAGTTTGCCTGCAGGCGAATACTGTAATCCCCAAAAGGCGCGTTGGGCGCCACTGTTATTTCGAAACTTATGACCGGAAAAGACGAGCCAAATGGTTGCAGCGTCAGGCTGGCCGGATGCACCGTCATGAAAGGCGAAGCTACACTGATGGCGCTTCCGGGAACCTGATCGACACCGTCGCCACCCACATAGATCGTGTAGCTGCGGCCGGCCTCGACTGCCACAGCAACATTCGACAGCTGGGCATTTAGTCCCAGCAGCTTTGGCTTCAATGCGGGAGCGGCATTTTGCGGCGGCACGATCGTCCAGTTCAGATTTGTGACCGTCCCGGCCGAGACCTTCTGAGTGCCGAGTTCGGCGGTGCGAAAGCCTGACTGCCTGGTCATGCCGGCGTAAGCGCCACCGGATGAAGCAATGTCCTCGGCCATAACGGCGCCATCCAAATAAGCCGCCAGCACGCGATAGGCGCCGGGGGCTAACCCCTCAATCCGATAGTGACCGTCGGCAAGGGTGATGCTGCTCGCAATCACACGGCCGGACTGGGCACTCTCTGCCCAGACATGTGCACCAAAGACCGGGATGGGATTGCCGCTCGAGCTGTCCTGAATCCTGCCATCAAGTGCACCCAATCCTTCACGTGGCCCATAGATACCGCGTACCGCAGATCGATCGTCCTCTGACAACGTTCGATTCGTAGCAGATGTCAAACCGTCTGCTCCATTCAAACGCTGTCGTGCCTGCATCACCGAAGCGATAACTCCGGAATGTTCCAACCCGAGCAGATGTCCAAGTTCATGAGTAAACGTCGACTCCAGGTCATAGGTACCGGGAGTGCCATCGGTTGAAAACTGGACCGGAGTACCACCGGTTGAAACGGGATGCGGATTAATGACCACATCGGCTTCACTAATGGCGCCGCTGGCTGGGTCGTAGAATACTCGTGTGCGACCGGTATTGTTCGCCCCGGCAAACAAGGCATTGTTTTCAGGAGTGTCCGCAATCGTGATCAAACTGATGCCATCACCCGCGTTGGCGGGACTAATTGACAGAGATTTGGAGGAGGTTTCAACAAACTGAATATTGGCCTGGCTGGACCATCTTACCAGCGACCGATGAAGCGCACCGATGACATCACTGCCTGCCTTGATTTGGGGACCCGGAGAGCTCAGAGAAGCCGAAACGGCAATGGGAATGCGTTTTCGAGCCCACTTAATTTGCAGTTCACCGGTTGCATCAGCCAGCTGTACGGTGTAGGGGCGAACCATGCTGGTGGAGCCCAGCATGAGCGACAGGAATACGGCAATGGCTGTGAAACGTCGCATTGAAAAACCAGGTAAGAATCGAATCGATGAAGCGGCAAGGGGAGCACTTGCCGACCGGAGCCTTATGGTAGCATGCTTTGCCGGTTCAGCAGCTCTCGATCTTCACCTCACGCCCGGGAACAGGGCTTCCACCAGGCTGCAATCGAGGCCCTGACAGAAGGAGAGGTCCGGCAAAATCAGCTGATCCGGTTGTTAGCTCGGCCAGAGAGCGCTCTGGCGCGTCTTATGAAAGACCGCCGGACCGGGGCCCAGGGGCGCTCAGCAATTTTGGGTCGAGATTTGAGAGCACGCATCATCCGTTGTTCGCCGTCGTCTGGGAGGCAGTCAGTTTGAACGCCTCCAACGAGGTGAGCGGTGCCGATTTTCCTGATGATTCCGTTGACAGGAGCGTTCTACAAAAGCTACACTGACTTGCGTTGTTTGGACGCGGCCCCACGCTTTTCCTAAACGCAAGTGCAACCTACCTCGCCTTAGAGTTTACTAATGACAAATCGCGGTTTGCCAACGAATTGAGGAGCCTTTCAGATGTTTAAGTTGACTGTCTTTGTGATGACGATTGCTCTGACCGCGCTGATTGCGCTTGGTCAGGCACCCACGCTTGAGATCCGCACTCCCGACGGCCCAAACCTGCCGGCCGATCTCTACTACGGCAATGTAAAGGTCAAGCCTTTGCGTTTGCGACCGGGCACCAACCAGGTGATCACCATCGATGACTCGGATTTCTTTGTCAATCAACATTACGTTGATTTCCTGAATCGTTTTCCTGACTCGTCCGGTTTTAGTTACTGGGTCAGCCAGTTTGCAAGTTGTGGCAGCAACCAGTCTTGCATCAATAGCAAGCGCATCGATGTTTCGAACGCTTTTTTCTTTGAATTGGAATTCCAGCAGACGGGTTCCTATGTATACCGTTTGTATCGTGAATCGTTTGGCAACACACAGCCGTCTCCAAATCCGCATCCTGACGCTGGTCATCCCGGCGAAGAGTTGAAGATGCCCAGCTACGCTGCTTTCAAAGCCGATCGCCAACAGGTGGTAGGTGGTTCGAACCTGGCGCAAAAGCAACTGGATCTGGCTAACGCCTTTGTCGCCCGCCCGGAGTTTATCGCCAAGTATCCCACCAGCCTGGCAACCGCGGACCAATTCGTCGATGCAGTGCTCGCGACGCTGCAAAACGATCTCGGAGTGAATCTGTCATCCGAGCGTAATGCCTTGATAAACCTGTACAATTCCGGTGGTGGGCGCGGGGCGGTGATCTATCGCCTTGCTGATGACAATATCGCCACGAACCCCATCAACAATCGGGCGTTCATCGACGCTGAGTACAATCGCGCATTTGTCTATACACAGTATTCCGGATATCTCCGCCGCAACTCAGACATCCCCGGATTTTTGTTCTGGCTGGGGCAAGTGAATAGCGGAGCGCTGCGCGACATCTCAAAACAGCACGCGATGGTGTGTTCCTTCATCACGTCACAGGAATATCAACTCCGCTTTGGTTCGACGGCCACGCATACCAATGCGGAGTGCCAGTAACAACAGCTATCGTGCTCAAACGAAAGGCCAGCTTCAATGCTGGCCTTTTCTTTTTGGGTCCGGGCAGATATTTAGGGACTGCCCTTAAACCTCTTTATCGCCTCGTCATAGACGGCTCGAGTCTCCCGAGCGGTTCGCGCCCAGGAATATTCGGCGGCGCGCCTGGGTCCGGCTGCGGCAAGCTTCTTTCGCAAAGCTTCGGAAGAGAGCAGTCCATTAATACAGTTGGCTAACTCGGCAGCATCATCAGGATTGAAAAGCAGCGCAGCCTGCCCAAGCACCTCCTTGATTACGGGGATGCGACTGGAAACGACCGGGGCGCCACACGCCATGGCCTCCAAAGGCGGCAGTCCGAAGCCTTCATAAACCGAAGGATAGATAAAGGCTGTGCAGCCGGAATAAAGCGCTGCCAAATCCTCATCGCTTAGATAACCCGTGAGGACAATGCGCTCGGCGGCCGGTGATCGTTTCCAGGAGTCAAGCAGGTCATCAACCAACCAGCCCTTTCTACCGGCGAGGACGAGCTGTAGCGGCCGGCCGTAATTATGGACTACGGCTTCAAAGGCTGCCACCAGCATGGCCAGGTTCTTTCGCGGCTCAACCGTCCCCACAAACAAGAGAAAGTCATCCTTAATTCCCAGGCGATGCCTGGTTTTTAGTGCTGTGCCCTCCGCGATGGGACGAAAACATTCACGCGCCGCTTCGGCGACGGCGATAATCCTGGCCAAAGGTACCTGCAAATGTTCGTGCACTTCCCGGCGCACACTGTTGGTCGGGGTAACGATCATGGTCGCGGCGCGCGCCATGGCAGGCAAACGCGAGCGGGCGCGCTGCACCAATTTCTTTTCCTGCGTGTCAGAGTGCAGGAGCATCGACAGGTCATGAACGGTGAGGACGGAGGGACAGACCTGCTGCAACGGAACTTCGAAATTGGTGCCGTGAAACACGTCGAGTGACTTCCGCCGGATGTAGCGAGGCAATCCGAGTGACCACCAACGCCGGTTCCAAAGACTTACACGCGACCGCACAAAGCGAAGGTTGTCCGGCGTGTCAACTTGAGAATTTAGAGATGCGGTGTAGGAACGCGGTGAAACCACTTCGATCTGATCCGCAGACCCTTCAGCTGCAAGGTGCCGGGCCAGTTCATTCGTGTAATGGCCAATACCCGTCAAGACTTCGGTGAGCGGCAGACCATCGATTCCAATGTGCATAAAATTTGAAAGGCGCGTCACCCCACCTTAGTCCCGGCAGGCCGCTGGTCCGCAGCCTGGCTACCGGCTTTCGTTTTGTATTGTTCCGATCTCGAATATCTCTTTCGCGATGTTACCAGCCGAGCTGACCAGCGAACTTGGAGCAAGCCATTCGGCCAGTAATGATCCTGACCGCTCAGCCAATCTATTGGCGGCAACCCGCGGGCGAAACTTCCGGCTGAGTTCAATCAGCTCCACTAGTGAGCTGGCGTATTGCTCCGGAGCATGTTTCGTCTCAAGCTCCTGCCGGCCTCGCCTGCCCATCTCCGAGAAAGTCTCAGGCTGGGCCACGAAGGCCCGCAGGTACTGCTGCAGGTCCGCCACTTCATTATCGTCGGTGCGCACAAAAGCCACAGTTTCCGGCGGCAACGAAGCGTACCAGCCAACATTCGAAACCAGGGCCGGCAGCGAGTGTTTCCAGATACGCAATTGGCTTCCAGAAGCTTCTCCCATGGTGGGGTGGCGCAGGTTTATTGCAAGGTGCGCGCGCGCTAGTGCTTCGTCGAGCTTCGCTTCGTTAACAAAGCCGTGGATGGTGACGCGTTCATTTAAGTTATGTGCGCGAATTTGCGCTTGCAACACTTCTTCCCCGTCCAGAATGTCTCCATAGACATCCAAATGAAATTTCGCCTGCTCAGGCAGGGTCGCCAGGGCCTTGAGCACGGCGGGCAAACGGCGACTGCGCCCTATGTAACCAAAAACGATCAATCGGTACGGTGCGTTTTGACTGGCTCTGGGCAAGGCGGACTGCACACCTGCAGCAAATGGGAGTGGCGCCAGCATGATTGGACACTGAGCACCCGGCACCAGCGCCTCATAAGTTTCCGGGGTGTGCACTATCACACCCAGTTGATTCCTAATCGCCAGTTCAGTCAGTGGATAGCGCTCAGCCATGTAGGAGATGTTGCGCGCATTACTTTTGAAAGATTCGATGGCATCGCGCCGGCCTTCCTCACCGTAATAGTTTTCCATCACCCCACAGTATGATTGCAGATCGCGCCATTTCACCCGAAAGATATCGTCGAAAAAATGATGCAAACGAAAATCGTGCAGCACCACGATGCCCGAGTGCAGTCGCGAAATTTGCCATATCGAACTGTGAAAGAGCGGATTATTGCCAATCTGATAAACGTTCGCAGTGGCGCGGTTCAACTCGACCCACGGCATCCTCCCGAGGCGAAAGTTCCTGACTTCGACCAGCTTACCGAGCCCCTGGTCCCAATCTCTTTGGTCGGTCCACAGGGTAACCTCGGCCCTGGCCGCGAGCGCGGGCAGAATCCGCGTCGTGTAATGCGCGATGTCTGTGCGGGCCGGCGGTAATGGGGAAAACCAGTTGATTTTCATGGCGTCGTTGAAAACAAGTGACTGGGTAACCACAATGGGTGATGTTTGCTCTATTGCCGTTGGCCTGTTGACCTCGCTCAGGCGGTCAGCTTGCGCACCACATTGGCCCAGGTAATATTCATTTCTTGGTATAGAGCGCTGCCTGCTGCTCCCCATTTCTGTGCCGCGTCGCGATCCTGCCAGAGGCGATCCAACGCATTTGCGAGACTCCCCGCTTCTGGTGCAGAAATCAATCCGGTCTTTTCGTGTTGGACAAACTCGAGCGGCCCGCCGGAGTCACTGCAGACAACCAGCGGTTTCGCGGCCAGCATTGCCTCCAGGGTTACGTAGCCGTAGTCCTCGTCAATCGGGGGATATATCACCCCGAGTGATCGCGCATAGAGGTCGCGCTTCTGCGTCTCGTCGATTGGTCCCAGCCACTCTACGCGATTATGCACACGGAGTTTGCGGGCCAGCGTCTTCAGTTCGTTTTGATAGTCGGGCTGATCGGCAGCGCCCGCGAAGCGCACTCTGACGGGCTTCTTTGTATGTGCCAGGGCAGCCAGGACCAGGGATTGTCGCTTCGGTAAGCAAAGGCGGCTGGGGAAGAAAAAGTAGTCTTCGGCCGGGGCGCTGTAAAACTTTTCCGCGTGCAAAGGAGGATGATAAAGCGGCGCAGCTTCGACATCACAAAAATACTTTAGTCGCGCCGCCACATTGGCAGAGTTGGCATAGACGTGCTTAGCCTGGCCGATAAAATGACGATCTGCCTGTCTGATTGCATCGCGAACTTCGGCGCCATTGGGCGAATAGATCAAGTCACCGAGCTGATGGTCCCACAGCTCATAAGCCGTGCGAAACTGGTGCAGAATCCACAGGACTTTGTTGGGATGCGGGATCAGATAAGCCGGAAAACGTAAGCCGATAAGCAGGTCGACCCGCGTGCCGTTCACCTCAGTGACGTCAAGCAGGCGGCAAGCCAGCATGTGATCAACGATTCGCTCAGGCGGGTACCACTTGAACGGGACCGCAATAATTTCTACTTCATGGCCGGCCTCGCGCAGGGCCTCACGCAATCCTTCGGCATGCACCTCTGCGCCCCCGCGAATAAACGGCACATGGACAGTAGCGATTAGAATGCGCATAACGATGGGAAACCGATCTTTGGTCTTGGGTTTTTGGTCTTTGTATTGCTTCTTTGGCTCTTAGGCTCTGTTTGCGAACTTTGAGAAAGACAAAGACCAAAAGCCAAAGTCCCAAGACCTTTGGGCTTCATGCTCTATACCCCACGACCGCGTAATCCATTGGACCATAGAAATGCTGATTGAAGCGACGGGCAACCTCAGTGTTCTCAGCGATCGGAGTGTCGTCGGAGGGATTAAGATCGAGCACCTCAACGCGAACAAAACCGCGGGACTCAAGCAGGAATTTTGTCACCTGGCTCGGCAATGGATTGCGATGAGTAGGATCGAAATAAAAATTACAACTGCCAACCAGCACGTTTTGCGGATTTGGCGTTTCGAAGATCACTAAACCGCCTGGCCGCAAAATCCGGACTGTCTGATTGAGTAACTCCACCAGCTTCTCGATCGGCAGGTGTTCAATGATGTGAAAGCCGGTAACTGCTCCGAGACTGCTGTCCGGCAGCTGATGCAGCGCGGCGAGCACGTCATTTTCCTTTACTTCCAGTCCGCGCTGCCGGCACCACTCCACCAAAATACGGTTTGAGTCCACCCCCCAGGCCTTGAGTCCTCCTTCTCGCAACAGCTCGAGCCACTCTCCGCGCCCACAGCCCACGTCGAGGATGGGCATCGTTTCTCTGCCAATTCCCTGCCGCCTGATGATTGGCAGGTAAACTCTCAGTCTTCGCTTGATCTCCTCCTGGCTACCGCGGAACTGCTCGTCGAATGACGCATAAAATGCATCAAGCTTATGATCGTGTTCATTCGTAAACACCCGCAACTGCTCTTCATCAAAGGGCTCAGGCAATCGCCTGCGGGCTTCGTCCAGCAAGGTCATCAGGCGCTCGCCCTGCAGCACTAGTTCCGTGCCTACCTGCTGCTGCCTGTCGCCGAGCAACTGAATTTCGCGTCGCAGCTCCTTACTAATCAACTCCAGCTGTTCGCGCTGAGCTGCATCTGCCTGGTTGAGTTGAGCTTCCTTCAACTTCAAGGCCATGCCCCATTGCTGGAAGCGTGCTTCAAATGTTTGAAAATTCTGCTGCCATTGCGAAGTCACTTCATTGATTTGTTCGCCAAGGGTCCTTGCCTGCTGTTCACGCTGGGAGTTTTCCTCATCGATGCGCGCCGAAAGAGCTTGCACGTCGGCGCTCTGGCGGTCGCTGAGGCTGGTGAGCTGATCTTCAATTTTCTTTGACCGAGCAGCGATGGTTTGTTCCAGCTGCAGACGAGCTTCGTCGAGTTGTTGCCGTGTCTGTTCAATTAATTCGCGAGTCTGGGCGACGTGCTGCTCCTGCTTGTCGAATACCTGTGACACTTCTCCGGCGTGAGACCGCAGGGTACGGCCGAGGTGGTTCAGATGTTCAACAATCATCTCCTGCTGTGCCAACGCGTGCGTCTCAAATTGTTGCTGGTTCCGAATCAGAAACGGCAGGCGTGTGAGTGCCACCGACAGGTTCAACAGATAACCTACAACTGGAACCCGGTACGCTTTCCTGATCAAGGCCGGCAGGCGCAGTCCTTCAATTTCAACCTGCTTCGCGCGTCCCTCGGCTGAATAGCGCAACTGCGCCAGAACGTCGATCTTGTTCAGCTGGGCGCTGCGCAAACTATCAATGAATGATTGATAGCCAATCGCATCCGGCCCTCGCTTCAAAATTGCCCGATAGGCATTCTGTACAAAGGCGCGATCGTGATACTTCAGCAGATCGTTGACGTGATAGCGTCCGTCGCTGTGCGGGTGAAAAAGGGGCTGCAGGCGGACCGGGTGAGTATCGATGTCCGTTAGGCTGCTATCTCCACGTCGCAACGGTTGAAACTCCGCTGAGGTGACCACGTCGAGCGAAGCGCCTTCCGCGAGTGGTCCCTTACGCGCGGCTGCTTCTTTCATCCGCGCGACAATCTGGTCAACGGAGTATTCGGGATTTGAAATTGTTGCAGGCTTTTTCACAGGTTAGTAGCCGAGGCTACGAAGTAAACCGGCGGAGTGTCAAGCTTGCTGGTTGCAGACAATTGTCGCTCGCCAGACGGCCACAAAAAGAGAGCCCGCATAATGCCTTACCAGCATCCATGCGGGCCCTCAGGTCTTTTGCCCCGGCCTACGGAATGATTGACACGTGCGGCGCCGTCTCGGCCGGGCGGCTTACAAAACTCGCGCTGCCCGTGGTGACCGTTAAGACAATCGCATAATCCCCTGGGGGCAAGGTGGAAGGCAAAACAAATTCAACCTCATCCCATCCCGGCATGTTCAGGTTAGGACGCGCCGCGCTGGCGATAATATCGATTGAGGTCGCCCCCACGAGGGTAACCTTCACCAGGCTGGCATCGGTAATGCTGCGTTGCCCCGTCACGTTCAGCAGTAGCCGGGTAGACACCTGAGTGCCCGTCTGATCCGCCGACATTACCCTGAACGGTTCCGTCTGGCAGGGGAAGGCCATCCCGTTGGTGATGTTGCAGATTAAGGCGCGGCCACCCGCGTCCATCGTCGTAGTAAAGATGTCGGGCTGCACGACCACAATCTGGAACTGACCGCGAAAGACAGTGCCGTTATTATTAACCACAACCCTCGCGGGCGTGGCGCTGGCGGCAAATCCAATCGGAACCACAAAATTGATCTGCCTGGGTGAGTTCCCCACAAAATAGAGTCCGGCCGCGTAACCATTGACTCCGGCTGACACTCCGTTAAGTTCCACCGGCAACACGGGGGAACGCTTCCCTTCCGCGCCGGGAGTGGCATTCGCGTTAGAAGGCGCCAGATCTTCTGTGGAGCGAATCAGGCTCAATTCGCCAGGCGCCAGACCAAGTCCCTGGGTCGCTGGCGTCGGACTCCCTGTGGGACTGGGCGAGGGACTCGGGGAGGGTGTCGGGCTACCACTGGGCACCGCGATCGGCATGGGCACCGGGAAAGCACTGGCCCCTGTCAAAAACGCCAACGCAGTCGTGGAGTCCGTCAAGGCGGTTGGCGACAACAGGTAGAAAACCTCGCTGGAAAAATCGCCATTGCCACCGCCCAGCTCGACGCCGCTAAAGGCAAACGTTAGCCGCTTGCGGCTGTTGCTGGCGATGGGTCGTAACGAGAACGATCCGCTTACCGGATTATTGGTCAGACGAGTAAGCGGGTTCGAAGTCGGAGCGGGGCTCGGGATGGGTAAATTAACTGCCCAAATCTGGGTCACGTTATTAACATTCAAGCCATCCGTGGCCGTGGTGGGAAAAGTTCCGTCGGCCTTGTAATTCAACGGCGATGAGAAAATAACGGTCGCCGGATGCAAGGCAGTATTGTAATCCGTAAAGGTTGGAAAGTGGATGAAGCCAAAGTCACCCGCAGGAGGAATCGCGCGCAGGGCGATCTCGTTGAAGGTATCGGTAGCTACGGTATAAACAAAAACAGAATAAAACTGATTGATTGCGCCGTTGCCTTTTGGATCGGTAGCCAGCGAATCGAATAGCAGCATGGTCCCGTCGCGACTCAGGCGCCGGCCCGGGCTATAAACATTCACGGTGACCTGGGTTGCGTCAGTCTTTGTCTTGGTAACCTGCCGCAGGTTACTGAGGCTTGAGCCATTGTAATTCGCCAGGTAAATCTCTTCATTGCCGCGTCCGTTGCCGTTATCGTTATTTTGCCCGGCGTTCACGTCAACAGCGGTACCCGTCGTATCGAGCGACAGGTTTCCATTCGAGATAAATGAGATCACTGCTCCGTCAGTCGAGATCGATGGATTACCGACAAAGGATGAGAAAACCAACCTGCCGCCGCTGTCGAAAATGTCCTGGGTCTTTGTCAGTTGAGAAAACGCAGCCGACTGGCGATTAAACACAAAGATTTCTGGGCTGCCATCGGTATTGCCGGTGCCAACCAGGTTTCGTGTGGAGGTGAAAACGACCCGGCTTCCGTCATCACTGATGGTTGCCTCGCGGTTGTCGTCGGCGACAAAGGGAAATACACCTGGACCACCAGGTGATGGCAAGCGACTGGCAGGAGTATTTGTGACGCGACTGAAGACGCCGCCATTTAGGTTAACCAGGACCTCGCCGCCCAGGGTCAAATCCACGTCCGCAACCGCGGGAATAGTGTAGGTCCAGATTTCCTGGTTCCAGCCATTATTGGGATCGGCGGTCAGCGCCGCTGTCTCTATACCATCAAAGTTGCTCGGGTCGGGCGCATTCGAACTGAACACAATCACATAGACGCGCTTTCCATTCACCAACTGCGGCTCCAGGCTGATCATTGGCTTGTTGTTGCTGATTTCGATTTTTACCAGCTGGGGATCGGCCGGAAACGGAGTCGGAGTCGGTATCGGAGTAGGAGTCGCCGTCGGACTTGCCCCCGG